>Ga0126371_10003245_pt1 | contig 14185 bp, 13 predicted proteins | sample PanSoiMetaPlot_4_FD_110145 | JGI IMG/M metagenome (GOLD analysis project Ga0126371, IMG submission 110145) | Tropical forest soil microbial communities from Panama - MetaG Plot_4 | ecosystem: Environmental > Terrestrial > Soil > Tropical forest > Bulk soil | place: Panama | collected 2016-02-17 | reverse complement strand
CCCGCACGATCTGCTTGTGTTTCTGACCGTGCCTCTCCTCCTATTTGCGGTCGCAGTGCTGGCCGGCTACATCCCCGCCCGCCGCGCCATGCGCGTCGATCCCATGATTGCCCTGAGGCACGAGTAATGAGCCTTCGCATACGTGCAGCGATAGGTCTGCCGAACGAGGCGATATACAGGGTGCGCACGTTGTCGCGCATGCGTACTTGCCTCGCTGTAGTCTTGGCGAAGGCGGACCATTCGCCACTACCTTCATTTCCTCGTTGAATTCTCCGCGCATCCCGTCGCACACTAACTTGATGCCTTCTTCGCCTTACGACGTCATCTGCATCGGCGCCGGCCCCACCGGACTCGCCTCCGCCATCGAAGCCAAACGCGCCGGCCTCCGCCCGCTCGTCATCGACAAAGGCTGCCTCTGCAACTCTCTTTACCACTATCCAACCAACATGGTTTTCTTCACCACTCCCGAACGCATGGAAATCGGCGATCTCCCCATGACCACCGTTGGCGGCAAGCCCACACGCGCCGAAGCCCTCAAATACTATCGCCGCGCCGCCGAACATTACTCCATCGATGTCGTCCAATACCAATTCGTCGAACGCATCTCCGGCCACGACGGCGCTTTCACCATCTCCGCGCGAGAATCGAGCGGCACTTCCCACGAATATCGCGCGCGCAAATTAATTCTCGCTACCGGCTACTACGATCTGCCGAATTTCCTCAGCATCCCCGGCGAAGATCTCCCGCACGTCTCCCACTATTTCACCGACGCGCATCCTTACTGGGACAAAGACGTCGTCGTCATCGGCGCGAAAAATTCCGCCGCCGAAGCCGCCCTCGATTTATTTCGCGGCGGCGCACGCGTCACCCTCGTTCATCGCGGAGCCGAACTCGGCCGCTCCCTCAAATACTGGGTCCGCCCCGACATCGAAAATCGCATTCGCGCCGGAGAAATCGCCGCCCGCTTCAGCGCCAAAGTCGTGCGCTTCGAGCCCGGCAAAGTCGTCATTCACAACGGAGTCGGCCCCGAAGAACTCCCCGCCTTCCACGCCTTCGCCATGACCGGCTATCATCCCGACTTTCAATTTCTCGAATCCGCCGGCGTTCGTCTCGACGCCAAAACGCGCAAGCCCGAAGTCAACCTCGAAACTCTCGAAACCAACGTCCCCGGAATTTACGTCGCCGGAGTCCTCGTCGGCGGCCTCCACACCGGCGAAATCTTCATCGAGAACGGACGCTTCCACGGCCGCCAAATTATCGCCGCCATCGCCGGCCATCAAGGCCCCACGGAGCCCGCCCCCGTCGCCCCTCCCGGCGAATAAAAGATTGTCGCCCCGCGAATGAGTAACCCTGGAGAAAAAAAATGAGCAGCCTGGCCAACCTACTGTTGAAATGGAAATCGCGAACTCGTGAATATCAGGACGCACAAGCGTATATCCAAAAAGTGCTGGCTTTGCCATTTAACGAGGTTAAACAGCAAGCCCTGAATCTTATCGCCGACTCGCATCGCTTCCACACGATTGAAGCTCCGCCTGCAAATAATCCCGCGATCGAGAGGCTTGGACCGGTCCTTCGCGAATTTTTCTCTCGTTTTGAAAGTGTCCGTGACATGCAGGGAGACTTTTACGTCGGCAGGTCTGCCATCGGCGATTCGTGTTTGCGCCCCGGCTTCGTCAAGATTGGTTCCGATTTTGAATCCTCGGAGCTTGTTGTCAGACCCGGAGAGGATCGTGTCTTCATCGTCACCGATCCGGAGCACCGCTTGGACGGCTTGCCCACGATATACCACAACATCTGCCTGCTCGCCTGATTCGCGAAGCGTTGTGGGCCGCGGCTTAAGTCACGACACACAACAAAGATCTCCGGGTCTTCCTTTTCGCGCTGTCTTGCGCCTGCCGGCCCGCAGGCGGGCGCGAAGTCCCCGTCTTTCTCCTCTTTGCGCCGTTTTGCGCGCAAACCTCCTTGCCTCTCTGCCTCCTTGCCTCTTGTCTCTCCTCCCCGTCTCTTGTAAATTACTTCCATGGCATCCGTGATCACAGAATTCTTCCGCACCTTCAAAATTTTCTATAAAGGCTTCAAAGTCACATTCGTCACCATGTGGAAAAAGCCCACCACGGAGAACTATCCCGCCGAACCCGTGCATTTCCAGGCGCGCTACCGCGGCATTCACGTCCTGCAGCGCGACGAAAACGGCCTCGAGAAGTGCGTCGCCTGCTTCCTCTGCGCCGCCGCCTGCCCCGCCAATTGCATTTACATCGAAGCCGCCGAAAACACCGCCGAAAATCGCATCTCTGACGCCGACCGTTACGCCAAGGTCTACAACATCGACTATTCCCGCTGCATCTTCTGCGGCTATTGCGTCGAAGCCTGCCCCACAGACGCCATCACTCACGGACACGGCTTCGAACTCGCTCCCTACGACATCAACGCCATGGTCTATCGCAAAGAGCAGCTTCTCGAAACCTGGCCCCCCACCAAAGTTCCGACGCGCACGCCCTCCGGCGTCGCCTCCATCCACGCGTAAAGGCAGTGGCGCTTCGCTGGTCCGCCGTGGCGGGCAAGCTCTAGGGCAAGCAAGTGACGAGATCCGTGTGTCCGAACTCGCGTGAAAAATGCGTTAGCACTGGCGATTAGAAATGACCTCCATCATTTGTTTTGTGTGAGTTAGGCCAATTTCTAATTCCGGAGAGGTCTGGCGATTAGAAATTTCAGTCGGCGGAGGGAAGACCCATTGGCCGCGGGAGTTGACGCGGGCGAGGATGCGGATGGCCCGGAGAACTTCAGAGACAGTCGGCCCCTGGAGGTGATCCACCTTTTGCACGATTTTCTCAAGAGCCGCGCCGAGGTTCTCGCGGCGACGAATGTCGAGGCCGGTGGCTCGGGCGTGGCGGTAGATAGTGGACTCGTCGCTCAGATTAAAGGCTTTGGCGAGCCAGTGGGCGCTGGCCCAGTTGACGTACTCGTCTTCGAGGTCTTCGATCTCGGGGTGATTGCAGATCTGGCATTTACGGGAATGACGATTGAAGCCGGGGATGGATTCAAGGCGAAGCTTGAGCCTTGCGCGGGCTTCTTTTCGGGAAACGCGCGGGGTGGGGGATTCGTCGGGGGCGGAGTCGGCAGAAGCGGAGTCGGCTGAGGGCTGGGGGACAGCGGCGTCATCTGGTTCTGTGAGATTTGCTCGTTCAAGGATTATCTCCCTTAGGTTCGGGGGAAGCGTGGAAACGAATTGTTCGGCTTCGGACGTGACGGACTGGCTGGAATTTTGAGACACGAGTGCTTTCTCCTTTAGATTGAGTAGATTTGTAGTGTTTATCTGAGGCGGAAGGGAAGGCGGGCCCAGCGTTACCCTAAGGCCGGCAGCAAGCTACAATTCAGCAGCATGTATACCAGAAAGGTAATCAATTGTCAAGTGAATTTGTTGGGAGACTCCGTGAACTGGTGTGGTTTGTGAGGGTTAGGAAGAATCGACAGCAGATTCCTCACACAGCAAATGCGGCCCGGTTCGGAATGACATTGCAGAGTGCGGATCGGTCGGTGAAGGGGCAAGCATCGTGCGTACAAAACCGTCCCACTCGTTCGCAGAAGCTCTACGGCAATAGAGCCGCAGTGAACTCTGGATAGAGAACGCGGGAAAAAACAGCAGATTTCTCACACCATCCGCGACTTTCTTATGGCTGCCGCTTCCCGCGGCCACGGGGATGGGTTCGGAATGATATTTGAGAGTGGGGAAGGATCGTGGTGAATGGGACGTCCTAGAACGGAAGGCGTGACTACCTTGCGCGGATGAAGAAGCGCAAAAGGAAGAAATGCTCGAAGGCGTTCTTATGTCGGAGCTGAAGCTCCGACCCCTGAACCTCGAAACAATCCGCGCTATTTGCCCGGAGGCTTGGTCGATGTTAGGCGTGGGCCGGTGGTGGGTACTGCGGCGGCGGAGTTTGCGACGGGGTGGAAGGTTTGGATGATGCGATTCAGGTCGGCCTGGGTGCCTCGGGCTGAGGCGTCTTTGCCAAAAAAGCACACGACTTCGCCCAAAGAATTTCCTGCGGAGTCGAAGAAATCGAGCCTAATGCGTGATGCATAGGCGGGATTCCCCAGTTGAAAGCCGCGAACTGGCGACGACTGGAATGCATAGATGCCCGATTTCAGCTCTGGGTCTTCTGCCATGGCTTTGAAGAGCAGAAGAAATGCACGACGCCAAGAAACACGAGGAGGATCGAGGAACCGGACCTGCGAAGCGGAGGAGGTCAATAGTGCAGACTCCTGTGCATAGGGGCTTTCCTTGATGTCTTGGGCGAGTAGCGCGTTCATTGTCGGGCCCCCCATGCCCTTTTCATCGGTGGCGATATCGTACAGCATGCCCTCCTTACCTGTGGGCGCCCATATTATAAGAGCTTGCCCTGATGCTGATTTAAGGGCAGCGACGTTACGGGCCGTTTTCTGTTCGCTGATTCCTGTCCAGGGAACTTCGAATGTGATGCCATAGTAGGACAGTGTCGTGCCAGGCGCTTGCGAGGTTGCATTGTCGGTCAGGGATTGCGGCGAGATGTTCACTTCGGGCGCGTTGTGCGCTGTGTGGTGCGCCATAAAATAAGCATCGGTCTGCGAGCCGAGGAGTTCGCCGTAGGTAAGAAGTGCCAACGCGATTCCAGCGAGCCAAAGAGAGAGCCGCAGGAGTCGGCGTTTCAGGGATAGCGGTGACTTGGTCATAAGGCGCGTCGAGTTTGGACAGGAGAATTGTCGCGTGCGGGAAGGGCCAGCTCAATGGAACGGAAGTGCTACATGCCGGAGCGATTACTGTACGTTGGAGCAGGTACGCGGAAGCTCTGATGAACGATAGGAGTTGTTCCGTGTGTGGCTATGATTTCTTGTCAACGACGACAAGCTGGCCGGCCTTGATTGAAGAGAGCGCAACGAGACACGCGGGGATGTAAGGGAGGATGTCCTCGACGCGGCTTGAAGTGGAGCGAATCAATAAAACAGCGATGTCGTGTACAGCCACGTTTTGCTGAAACGGGATGCCTTTGTCGAGGGTCACGAAAACGTCGAAGTTTCGCGCTGCCAGCTCCAGCAATTCACCGTTTGATTTGCCAGCGAGGCCAGCCTCGGGAACTGTTGCACATTGGTGACCGCCAACCGACAAGCTGCGCTTGATTGGTTTGGGGACACACTCGTCGAGCAGGATCTTCATTCGAGACGTGCGACGACAAGAGCCTTAGCCTCTTCCAGTGCTGCGATGGCGAGCTCGCGGCTGACGGTGGGGAAGTCCGCGAGAAATTCGTCCAGAGTTTGGCCGCCTTCGAGGTAATCGAGCAAAGACTGAAAAGGTACACGGGTATTACGGAAAACGGGTACGCCGCCCAAGATTTCGGGACTTCGGGTGACGCTCCTAGCGGACATGAGATGCGCTCCTACGTTAGTTTAGCAGCGTAACGGGCAACAGGAAAGTCTGCTTGCGGGCTTGGTGACTACTGTGGGCGGATCGAGGCAAAAGCACAGACCTTGGTCCGCAAGGCGAACCGGCGCAGTCCAAAAGAACAAATGGGAAGAAGCGGATTCGGCTCCTTCCCATTTGTAAAGCGGGGTCGATCAAACGCACACCTTCAGCTTATCTATTTCCGGACTGACCGCCTCCGCCTCCACCCTGCTTTTCCTTCTGCTCGCGTTCACGCTGCTCTTTCTCGCGTTGACGGCGCTGTTCCTCGGTTTCGTGTCCGCCTGGCTGCTTCATCGGTTCATTTGACATGGGTTACCTCCCTCAACGAAGTTAGCACCCGCCGAACACACCGGCTATCGAGGAACTACCTGCGTACATGTGCATCGTTTGTCGTAGGAACAATCCCAACGGTTCTGCGAGCGCTTCACGCAGCGCTCCCACAAAAACCGCAGAAAGGATTGTTGTGGATAGGACGCGCAGAAAAAACCACGCGCTACGGGAAAGTAGCGCGTGGCGGATTAGGTTGCCAGCGAGAAGTGCGCTGGGTTAGCGATGAGGGCGTTCGTGAGGATTGCGTTCGCCCTTGTCGGGATGATTGTTCTTGTCGTTATTGTGAGCCGGCCGGTTTTCCCGCTGCTGCTGCCGGTTGTCGTTGCGATTCTCGCGCTGCTCGTTGCGTTGTTCATTGCGTTGAGCGTTGCGATTTTCGCGCTGCTCGTTGCGTTGGGCATCGCGATTCTCACGTTGTTGGTCGCGTTGTTCGCGCTGCTCGTTACGCATAGCGGCTCGATCGTCACGGCGGTTATCACGTCGATCAGCGGCGCGGTCATCACGGCGATCATCACGACGGTCAGCGCGTTCGTCACGGTTGTCGCGATCGCGGAAGGCCATGTCGCGATGCTCCATTTGTTCGTGCGTGGCGTCGAAGTGGCGCTCGTGTTCGGCTCGCATTTCGTCGCGATCCGGGAAGGCGCGAACCCCGCCCTCGCCGTTGAAGGCCATGTGGTTGTTATTCACGATGACGGTGCGGTTGTAGGTGTTGTGGATGTTGACGACGTTAATGTTGGTCACCGAACGGTTGTAGAAGAACGCGCCGTGGCGCCATTCGCCGCCGGCAAAGCCGACGCCGCCGTAGCCAAAGCCGTAGTTAATTCCGCCGTAGAATCCGACGTGCGGGCCCCAGTAGCCGGCGTGCCATACGTAAATGCCTTCAGCGAAGCCCCAGTAGCCGGGAGTCCAGAGGAAGCCTGGCTCAGGAGCAAGAACCCACGCTCCGGGAACCCAGTAATAACCGTCGTCGCCGTATGCCCAGTAGCCGGGCGTCCAAAGATAGCCCGGGCCGGGGCAAATGGGTTGAGCATAAACGCGCAGCGGTGGCGGGCCGATGTGGACTGAAATTCCGACGGCGACCTGCGCCTGAGATGGGGCAGGAGCCGCAAGCATTACGAACGCCAACAGCAGGCATTGCAACAGAATGAGTTTACGCATCTCTCTCACCTCGGTGCAGCATCGATTGCCGGGCAATATGTGAAACACCCCGGGAACGGAAAAGTTGTGGACGGCGCTGCAAGAGCGGCAGCGACGCGCGTATGAATTCGAGCGTAGCGCGGAGGATGGGTGGGTTCAAGAATGCGGCAGGGCATGCGTGTTTGGAGGGAACCTGTACGATTGGGCAGTTGCGGTCGCGTGCGCGATGGCATTGCGATGGGAAGCCTGCGATAATCTGCGGCGCTTGAAGGCAAGTGGTGAGTGGCTAGTGGCGAGTGGCTAGCGAAGACGGAAGACAAGAGAAATGCTGAATTCAGGAAGCAAAATCGGCGCGTATGAGGTCGCTGGGGCGATTGGCGCGGGTGGAATGGGGGAGGTGTATCGCGCGCGGGATACGCGACTGAATCGAGATGTTGCGCTGAAAGTTTTGCCGGAGGCGTTTGCGCGTGACGCGGAGCGAATGGCGCGGCTGCGCCGCGAAGCACAGACGCTGGCGTCGCTCAACCATCCGAACATTGCGGCGATTTACGGATTCGAAGATTCAGGCACGACGCACGCGCTGGTGATGGAACTGGTGGAAGGCCCGACGCTCGGTGAGCGCGTGAAAGCAGGCGCGATTTCTGCTGATGAAGCGCTGCCAATTGCGAAGCAAATTGCAGAAGGACTGGAATATGCGCATGAGCGCGGGATTGTTCATCGCGACTTGAAGCCCGGGAACATAAAAATTACGAACAGTGATGCGGTGAAGGTTCTGGATTTTGGATTAGCGAAGGCGGTGGAAAGGGAAGCGGCCTCCAGCGATATTTCCAGTTCGCCGACGATGAGCCGAATGGCGACGGAAGCGGGAATTATTTTGGGGACGGCGGCTTATATGTCGCCGGAGCAGGCGAAAGGGAAGTCCGTCGATCGGCGCACGGACATTTGGGCGTTCGGGTGCGTGCTGTACGAGATGCTGACGGGGAAGATGGCGTTCGCGGGCGAGACAGTGACGGATACTCTGGCGTCGATTTTGAAGAGCGAGCCTGACTGGTCGCAACTTCCGTCGGCGACGCCTGCACACGTGCGTGTGCTGTTGCGGCGGTGTTTGCAAAAAGATCCGAAGCAACGGCTGCGGGATATTGGCGACGCACGCGTTTCGCTGGAAGAGGTGCTTGCCGGTTCACCGGAATCGTATTCCACGGCGGGCGTGTCTTTTCCTGGTGCGCGCCGCGCTGTGCGGTGGGCGCTGGCGGGATTGATTGCGGGCGGGCTAATCGCAGGCCTCGCTGTTTGGAAATTCGCGCCCGGTTCTGAGTCAGGCACACACTTGCACTTCATGGCGGTGACGAATTTTTCCGGCGTGCAAGCGCAACCTGCGCTTTCGCCCGATGGCCGGTCGGTAGCGTTCGTTTCGAATCGCGACGGGCATTACAACGTTTACGTGGCACTGGCTGGCGGCGGAAGTTTAGTCCAGGTCACGCACGACGCCAGTCTAAAATCGCGGCCTATGTGGTCGCCGGACGGAGCGGCGCTGGCGTACGCACAATTGAATGATTCGGGCTTGTGGGACATCTGGGAAGTTCCGGCGCTTGGAGGAACGCCAAGGCGCGTGATTTTGAATGCAACAGATCCGGCGTGGTCTCCGGATGGTCACTCGCTCGCGTATGAAAAGGGGTCGGACGACGCACTTTGGGTTTCTGGAACCGATGGCGAAAACGAGCGTCAAGTGGGTCCCCTTCCCGCTGTTCTCGAGCGCGATACGGAACCACGGTGGTCTCCAGATGGAAGCCGGATCGCGTTCATTATGCGCAGCCAGGGCCCTGGCGGGAACTTGAACGTTCTGGATGTGGCTTCGGGCAAGGTGAATCAAGTGACGCCCGAAGGCGAGCTGGCGCTTTCTCCCGCGTGGTCACAGGACGGACGCTCGATCTACTTTGCATCGAGCCGGGGCGGAGCGCTCAATATTTGGGAGACTCCGGCTGCGGGCGGCACTCCGGAGCAGATTACCGCGGGGCAGGGCGACGATGCGCAACTGGATGTTTCAGCGGACGGGAGGAGCATCGTGTTTTCCACCTGGCGGGAGAATACGAATATCGCTCAAGCAGACGTCACAGCAAAAGCGGGGCAGCAGAATGTGACGTTGCTCACCACGGATCCCGCGCGCAACCAAATCGCGCCGGCATATTCTCCCGATGGAAAACATCTCGCCTACTTCTCGAATCTGAAAGGCGTCGAAAACGAGAGCATTTGGATTTCGGATGCGAACGGGTCGAATCCGGTGCAACTGGTTCGAGACGACCGGGTGAACGTGTTTCCGCAATGGAGCTGGGACAATCAACGCGTTGTGTATCAGTCGTTCCCCAAAAGGTGGCCCGGAAAGGGCACGGAATACAGAAGCGTCTCGGCCTCGGGAGGAGTTCCGCAGACGGTTCTCGATCATTCGGTGGGCGACGTATTCGACATTGGAGCTGATGGGCGTTTTCTTTACGCGAATTCAAAGAACCAAGCCGAAACGTTCACTCCAGCAGGCGGTAAGACGGAGGTTCTCGGCGCAACGCCGACAGTTCCCAGGGATGCTCCGCTGAGGTTTTCAGCTGACGGGCGCTCGGTTGCGTATATTGTTGGGCCAAGCCGCGATGATGATCCCAAAGCGGGGCTGTGGGTGACGGACTTCAAGAGTCCGGCGCGGCAAGTTTTTCGCGGCTGGGTTGTGTGGTTTGCGCGCGGCCCTAAGAATCGGCTGTACCTGCTGGAGGGCAAGCCCGACGTTACCGGAGTGTTGGAGAGCGTGGATTGGGACGGGCGGGATCTTGAGCGGACTTCTGTGAGTGTGCCGCTGATCTATTCCTACTGGACAGACCCGTCGCAGGATCCTCAGGATTTTTTTGATGTTTCGGCGGATGGTCGCTACATCGCGTTTGAGAAGCAGACGGTGCTCGACGCGAACATCGGCATGGTGATGAGGATGGAGAAGATGCAGTAACCGGATATCGCGCGGGTTCATCACGGGCAGAGGGATCAATTACATGAAAACGGGGATTACGATCATTGCATTCATTACAGCAAAGGCGGGGATGCAGCAGCAGGTGCGCGAGGTGTTGCTGGACTTGGTGGCGCAGACGCGCAAGGAAAAGGGCTGCGTGAATTACGACTTGCATGAATCGCAGGACAATCCGAGGGAGTTTGTGATGTACGAGAATTGGGAGAGCGCGGCGGACCTGGATGCACATGCGAGGTCGGAACATTTGCAGGCGTTCGGGAAGGTCGCGCGCGGATTGTTGGAACGGCCGGCGGAGATTACGAAATGGGATATGGTTTCAGAGGTGGCGGAACAGTCGGCGTGATGAAAATGGCGGCGAACTGCGAATTCAGAGAATAGAACGTGATTTTCATACGTGAGGCCAAACCCGAAGACGATGTTGCCATTTGGGCCATCCTTGAGCCGATGATCCGGTCTGGGGAAACGTATGCTTTACCGCGTTCTCTTTCGCGCGAAGAGGCTCTTGCGTATTGGCATGCTGAGGGCAATACGATTTTCATCGCGGAGGAAGAGGGCGTCGCTCTAGGCACCTATATCCTTCGCGCAAATCAAAAGGGCGGCGGCTCTCATGTAAGCAACTGTGGGTATGTAACTGCGCCGTTTGCGACAGGTCGCGGCGTGGCAAGCGCAATGTGCCAGGATTCCATAACGCGAGCTACTGCTGCTGGTTTTCGCGCCATGCAGTTCAATTTTGTGGTGAGCACCAATGAGCACGCAGTGAGTCTCTGGAAGCGCCACGGGTTCGAAATTGTTGGCACGCTGCCAAAGGCATTTCTGCATCCGAAGTTTGGTTACGTGGACGCTTTTGTTATGTTCCGACCTTTGTGAGGAGCCAATGAGCAAGGGCGCTCCGAAAAAAGATCAGATAACGCTCTAAAATAAAGAAAAAAGCAGCAGAACTTCGCAAAAAGCGTGAAGCTCTGCGCTACAAGACAAAAGCCAAAGACCCCACCCTTCGCGCGTTCTTTCAATTTGCGCCGCAGGAGCAGCGCGGGCGCTCCGGCAGAAGAGCCGGAGTAAACTCCGGATGGGGCATCCGCCGCCATCTGACATTGCACGGGCGAAAAGAAATGCGGGCTAGAGGCGCCCTCTTATGTGGAGGGCAGGGATTTTCGCTCAAAACTCCTCGTAGGCGCGCTCGCCGTGAAGAGATACATCCAAGCCCGCCGCTTCACTTGCTTCGTCAACCTTCACAGTTGTGAACACATCGATGATCTTCAACATGCCATAGGTGAAAATGAACGCCCAAGCGGAGGAAAAAAGCACAGCGACGAGCTGCTTGTAGAAGAAACTGGGGTCGCCGTGAAGCAGTCCGTTGCTGCCGCTGGGATTGAATCGCTGATCGGCGAAAATCCCGAGCAGCACAATTCCCAGGAAACCGCCGACGCCGTGCACGCCCCAAACGTCGAGGGCGTCGTCCCACTGCAATTTATTTTTCAGCTCGACTGCGTAATAGCACACGATGCCGGAAACGACGCCGATGATGACGGCGGTGGTGGGAGAGACATAACCGGCAGCGGGGGTTACAGTAGCGAGTCCTGCGACAGCACCGGTAAGCAAGCCAAGGAATTTGGGCTTCTTTTCATTGGCCCAGGCCATCAGCAGCCATGCAATCGCGGCGAAGGAAGCGGCGACGTCGGTATTGAGAAACGCAGTAGCCGTTACCGAATCCACGCGCATTTCGCTGCCGGCGTTGAATCCATACCATCCGAACCAAAGCAGCCCGGTTCCCAGCGCGACCAGCGGAATACTGTGCGGGCCTGTGTCGTGTGTGCGTCGCCTGCCGACATAAAGTACGGACGCGAGGGCCGCGATGCCAGCGATATTGTGCACGACGATTCCGCCAGCGAAATCCCGCACGCCCCACTGCTGGAGGATGCCGCCGCCCCAGACCATGTGGACAAAGGGAAAATAAACAAACGTCAGCCAGCCGGTGAGAAATACCATATAGGCCTTGAAGGTCACGCGATTTGTGAACGCGCCGGAGATAAGCGCCGGCGTAATGATGGCGAACATCATTTGATAGGCAACGAAGACCATCATGGGAATTGTGACGTTGGGAGACGCTGTAGAGAGATTGATTCCGCGCAAACAGACGTTGTTGAGATTTCCGATGATGCCATGCCAGTCGCCGCTAAAGCACAAGGAGAAGCCGTATAAGTACCAAATGACCGTGGTCCAGCCCATCGAAACGAAGCTCTGCATCATGATGGCCAGGACGTTTTTTCTGCCGACCAGTCCGCCGTAAAAAAATGCCAGCCCGGGGGTCATTAACATGACCAGGCTGGTGCACAGAATCATGAATCCCGTGTTGCCAGTGTCGAGATGCAGCATGCGAGCCTCCTTGTCAGGCGGGCCGACACGAATTCAACAGCCGGATCACAATTTCGAGGGAAACGCGCATATTCTGCGCACAATCGAGCTGTCTAGCAAGTAGTAATTGAAAGCAGTAGGAGTTGCCGGGGTGAAGAAAAAAAGGGGGCGGGATAGAATCCCGCCCCTGTGATGTGAACCGCAAAGCGGCACAGATGTTTAGTACATGCCGCCCATGCCGCCGCCGGGGCCACCGGGACCGCCGGCAGCCATGGCCTTCTTGTCGTCTTCCTTGATGTCGGCCACGAGAGCTTCGGTGGTGAGCATCAGGGCGGCGATCGAAGCGGCGTTCTGGAGAGCGAGGCGGGTGACCTTGGCTGGATCAATGACGCCAGCCTTGACCATGTCGCCGTACTCGCCGCTATCGGCGTTGAAGCCGTAGTTGTCGTTTTCGTTTTCGCGGACTTTGCCGACGACGACTGCACCTTCTTCGCCAGCGTTGTGCGCGATTTGCCGCATGGGCTCTTCGAGCGCACGGCGGACGATGTTGACGCCGATTTCCTCGTCACCGGTGACCTTGAGTTTCGCGAGAGCCGGAATGCAGCGAACCAGAGCCGTGCCGCCGCCGGGAACGATGCCTTCCTCGACCGCAGCGCGGGTGGCGTGCATGGCATCTTCGATGCGAGCCTTCTTTTCCTTCAGCTCGATCTCAGTTGCCGCGCCAGCCTTGATGACCGCGACGCCGCCGACCAGCTTGGCGAGACGCTCCTGGAGCTTCTCTTTGTCGTAATCGGAGGTGGTGTTCTCGACCTGGGTGCGGATCTGCTTCACGCGGCCTTCGATTTCGCTGGGCTTGCCGGCACCTTCGACGATGGTAGTGTTGTCCTTGTCGATGGTGATTTTCTTGGCGCGGCCGAGGTCCTCGACTTTGACGTTTTCGAGCTTGATGCCGAGGTCTTCGGTGATAGCGCGCCCGCCGGTGAGCGTAGCGATATCTTCGAGCATAGCCTTGCGGCGGTCGCCGAAGCCGGGAGCTTTGACGGCAGCGCACTGCAGCGTGCCGCGAAGCTTATTGACGACCAGAGTTGCAAGAGCTTCGCCTTCGACGTCTTCCGCAACGATCAAGAGCGGCTTGCCCATCTTGGCGAATTGCTCGAGAAGGGGAAGCAGGTCCTTCATGGAGCTGATTTTCTTTTCGTGGATGAGGATGCGCGCATCTTCGAGAACGCACTCCATCCGTTCCGGGTCGGTGACGAAGTAGGGCGAGAGGTAGCCGCGGTCGAACTGCATGCCTTCGACGACCTCGAGCGTGGTTTCCATCGTGCGGGATTCCTCGACGGTGATCACGCCATCCTTGCCGACTTTCTTCATCGCTTCGGCAATGATGTTGCCGATTTGCTTGTCGTTATTGGCGCTGATGGTGCCAACTTGGGCGATCATGTCGCCCTTGACGTCTTTGTGGAGCTTCTTGACTTCCTCGACGGCGACTTCGACGGCCTTCTCGATGCCGCGCTTGAGGGCCATGGGGCTGGCTCCAGCGGCGACCGTCTTCACGCCTTCGCGGAAGATTGCCTGGGCAAGAACGGTGGCGGTGGTGGTTCCGTCGCCAGCGACGTCAGAGGTCTTGGAAGCGACTTCGCGGACCATCTGCGCGCCCATGTTCTCGAGCCCGTCTTGCAGCTCGATTTCCTTGGCCACGGTGACGCCGTCCTTGGTGATGATGGGTGAACCGAACTTCTTCTCGATCACCGCATTGCGGCCCTTGGGGCCGAGGGTGATCTTCACGGCGTCTGCGAGAGTATTGACGCCACGGAGAATCGACTGGCGCGAATTCTCACCAGTCACAATTTGCTTCGCCATGAGACTTGTTCCTCCTCAACTTTCATGAATGCTTGCCTGAGCAAGCGAAAATTGCCGCCAGATTGCTCCGT
>Ga0126371_10003244_pt1 | contig 14187 bp, 12 predicted proteins | sample PanSoiMetaPlot_4_FD_110145 | JGI IMG/M metagenome (GOLD analysis project Ga0126371, IMG submission 110145) | Tropical forest soil microbial communities from Panama - MetaG Plot_4 | ecosystem: Environmental > Terrestrial > Soil > Tropical forest > Bulk soil | place: Panama | collected 2016-02-17 | reverse complement strand
GGCAACCGCGCGGCTTCCCGGGGTGAAGGTGTGGGACCAGCCGCAGGCAGTCGCGGCGATCGGAGAGGCGGTGTGGTGGATCACCATGGTCGACGCCACCCTGGTCCGCCACCACGCAACGGCCTACGACACTGTGATGTCGGCGCGCACTCCGCCTGAGCGTCGGCAGATCGACGAGACCCTGGCCGGGCTGCGGTTCGTCCGGAACTGGATGAGCCGGGCCGGGCTGGATGAAATCATCCAAGCCGGTCCGGGCACCAGACGGATAACCAGCTGGACATGGAAACCGCTCCCAGAACCGGCACTTGGCTGGCTGCCGCCCCACGCTCAGGCATGGGAACAGGCACGATTCCGGGCCTACCAGGCTCGCCTTGCGGGCCGAACCATCGGGAAAACCTTCAGCCAGACCGTGACGTTCCTCGCGCTCACCGGTGCGAACGCGGCGTCCAGCACAGATACCAGCTAGTTCGCCACCCCGCTTTCGGCCTGCTGCCCTGAGCATCCGGTGCCGTCAAGGCATCATTAGCCGATCTGTGCCGCTCACCGTGCCCGTCCGTAAGCTGCACTAGTCAGCTGGTGTCGATCTTGCTGCCGCTGGCATTGACCGCGTACCATTCCGCGCCGAACGCCTTGACCCCTTGTCCGTGAGCGCTCCCGGTCGCGGTGTCTGCGGCGAAGTAGTACAGCGGATGCCCGTTGTACATAAGCTGCATGGTCCCGTCGGCCCGCTTGATGGTGCCCACCAGGGACTGACTGACCCCGCTGCCCGCACTCGGCGTACCGGTCACCGTGGCGGGCGGCCAAGTCGCGGCGCATGCTCCCGAGCACGCAGACATGCCGCTCTTGTCGCCCTCGAACAGGTACAGCGTGCGCCCGTTGCTACCCACCAGCGCCTTGTCCGGTATCCCGGTTATGGAGGTCAGCACTACCGTCGAGGCTGCGCCAGACTGCCCGGCGGCCGCGGGGCTGCTGGCCTGCGCGGTAGCGGGTGCGGCGGCCGCGCTGGAAGAGGCTTTGCTGGAGGTGTTCGGGTTGGACGTGGTCGCGCTCGAGCCGCTGGAACAGGCGGCCACAGCCAAGCCGATCCCCACGACGCCGATGATGCCTGCGGTCTGACTCCTCATAGGTGGGCTCCCCGTGAGCCACCCGTCCGGGAGTGCCCGCGGCTCAGCGCCGCGTCCCAAGCCCAGGCCGGATGGGTGTGCTCCCCTACCCACCACTACGCGCCAGGGCTGGACGCGGTTCAGCGGCGGGCGCTGACCGGCCAGCGGTCAACTATCGCGCCGTCGGAGACGACGAGCAGTTCGCTGGTCAGGTTGACCACCGTGCACACGTGGTTGGGCACGACGCGCACCAGGTCGCCGACGCGAAGCTGCGTCGTCAGGCCGCGCACCACCGCGTGCTCCTCGCTCAAGATGGCGACCGTCGCCTCCGGCGCCTCCAGGATGAGGCCGTGGCCGGGCAGCCAGGACGGGCGGTCACCTGACAGCGCCTTGGAGCCGGCGTCGAGCACAGCCTCGCCCGGCCGCTGAGCGGAGACGACGCGGGCGGCGACGACGAGGGCGATGTCCTCTTCGGCGAGCCGGGATAGGTGCAGCTGCTGGCGGTCCCCGAACACGTACGTGCCAGGGCGCACCTCCGACAGCGGTGCCGCCAGCCCGGCCGCCGCGGTGGGCGTCGACCCGCCGCTCAGCACCGGCTCGGTGTCGATGAGCCCGGCCATTGCCGCGCCCGCGGCCGCGAGCGCGGCGCGCTCGTCGTCGGCGGCCCGCGGCACGTCGCCCGGCGCGGTGTAGGCGTGGCCCGGGTGGGTGAACGCGCCGATGACGTCCAGGCCGAGCCGGAGGCAGCTGGCGGCCAGCGCGGCCACCTGGCTGGCGGGGACACCGGACCGGTGCTGGCCCGAGTCGACCTCGATGAGGACCTGCACGCCACGGACGGAGTTCGCCAGGATGGCCGCCGCCGCGGCGCTGTCCACGCCCACCCGCAGCTCGGTCCGGTCCTGCAGCGCCGCGAGGCGTGCGCCCCGATTGCCGGAGCCGGCCCACAGCGGGTAGGCGATGAAGACGCTCGGGCAGGCGCCGGCGGCGAACAGTTCTGCTTCCGCCAGCGTCGCGACTGTCAGCCCGATGGCGCCGGCCGACAGCTGCCGGCGCGCGATCTCCAACGACTTGTGCGTCTTCGCGTGCGGCCGCAGCGCGACACCGGCGACGTCGGCAGCGGTGGCCATCCGGGTCACGTTGCGGTCGAGGCGTCGCGCGTCGACCACTACGGCGGGCGTCTCGAGATCGTCAGGGACCTGCATCGCCCCATTCTGGCGAACCGCGGTGAACCGCGGCTGTCCCAGGTGCAATAGATGGGTGATGGACGACGACGAGCTGATCGCGCGCATAGCCAGCGGCCGAGCGGCCGACGGCGGCGACATGGCGCTCTCCGTGGATCTGGCCGGTCCGCCCGCCAGCCGATCGCGGCGCGTGGATCTGCGCCTGCCTCGCCTTCGCCGTCGGCCCGGCAGCGTTCACGCTCCGTGGCGCCCGCACCCGCCTCGCCGACGACAGCTAGCCCTCGACTGGCGTCCGCGGCGCGGGTCAGGTGTTCGCGGCCAGTTCGGCGAGGAAGGCGCGCGCCGCCGCTGATGGCCGCCCAGTCGCGGACGTGGCGACAAGGACCTCCCAGTCCAGCGACACCGAGGCGAGCGGCACCGAGACCACGCCCTCAATGCCCGGCGCCGCTGACTTGGGCACGAACGCGACAGCCAGACCGTTGCGCACCAGTCCGGCAACTGTCCCGAACTCAGTGACCTCGTATGACACCTGCCGTTCCAGCCCTGCCGCGGCAAAGGCGTGGTCCACGATCGCCCGGCTGCCCCAGCCAACAGGGACGTCCACGAAGGTCTCGTTCGCGAGCGACTCGAGCGTGACCTCCCCGCTGGCGGCCAGCGGATGCTCAGCGGCACAGATCAGCACGAGCGGCTCGTGCGCCAGCGGCCGCACGGTCAGTCCGGCCGGCGTCCTGCCAGGCAGTGACACCAGTGCCAGGTCGAGGGCACCGCTGATGACCTCGCGCGCGAGCTCCGTCGAGCCGCCGGGGACCGCCCGCAGCCGCACCATAACGGCCGGGTGCTGCTCGTGGAACCGCCCCAGCATCCGTGGCACGTCGACGGCGCCGGTGGTGATCATCGTCCCGATGGTCAGCCTCCCGCGCAGCCCCGTCGTCGCCTCGGCAACGGCCTCCGCCGCTGCCCGCGCGGCGGCGAGCGTTGCCCGCGCCTCGGGCAGCAGCGCCTCCCCCGCCTCAGTGAGTGTCACCCGGTGCCGGTCCCGGTCGAACAGGGTGGCGCCGAGTTCACGCTCCAGCCCCTGGATCGCGCTGGACACGCCCGACTGCACCACGTGCAGCCGCCGCGAGGCGCGGGTGAACGACAGTTCCTCGGCGACTGCGACGAAATACTCGAGGTGACGAAGCTCCACATGCCTATCATCACCAGCCATGATCACCGGTAACCGGGAGGCCGCCACCGTTCACGCTGGTAATGGGGCCATAGCGACTGCTACGTGGACGAACGGACAATGGCGCCGTTGCCACCGTCCGTTCGGGTTTGGGATCGCCATGCTTGCTGCCTGGCTACGGCCTGTAGTCGATCGGTTGCGTCGGCGGGTGGTCGTACTGGTCGTACGGGTCGCGATCGTAGGTCTGGCCGGGGGAGTGCGGCCGCGCGGGGACATCGCGGCGGACGGCCCCGGCGCCCCCGCCGCCCCGGACGGCCCGCACGGCCCGGGCGGACAGAGCGGCCAGTAGCGTGCCGATCGCCACCCCGATTGCCAGATTGACCACGGCTGTCGCCGCTTTCTGCTCGATCGGAGCGCTCGTGCTGAAGGGGTACACCACCACGGCCAGCGTGGCCAGCCCGATGATCCAGCCGAAAAACAGTCCCGGCTGCGGCGTGCCAAGCATCAGCAGCCACAAGAGCGTGGCCGCGACCAGCGCTACGCACACGGCAGCGAGGACGTACTCGCTTGTGTGCGCGTTGCCCCAGGCGCCCTCGCTCGACGGGGCGAGGATCGGGATGCCGAGCGTCCACCGGCAGATGAGGATGCCGACCAGCGCCACGAGCCCGGCGACGACGGCGGTCGCCGCGGCGCCCGCCCAGAACTGGCCCGCGTCTGGCCGGATGCGGACATCGTCCCCGCCTACGGGTGATGCCGGAGTAGTCATGCTGCACCTCGCACGATTGACAACGCGTGCTCAGCTACCCGACCCTGCGCCCTGAAACCTCACCGCCAGCCGCCACTCCCGAGTGCATCGGCCTGCCGGCCGGCCATCCAGCATTCGGTGCTTGTCCGCGTGGCCCCGTAACGCCATACCTGTCACCAGAGAACCAGTCGTTCCCGGCCAAATCGCCTGATCCGCCCATGATCGCGAAAACATATTTTATTACGTAAGAATTTGGTACCAATAGCTACCAAAGATTTTCGCGATCATGACCCGTCGCGCGACCGAATTCCGGTGATTCGGGCAAAACGGGCGCAAGTAGGCGCACCTACAGGCGGGCCGCTGCGGCTGCGCCAGGCGGGCGCTGGGGCGGCTCTTACCGGCGGGCGGCTGCGGCTGCGCCAGGCGGGCCGCTGGGGCGGCTCTTACGGGCAGATGCCGCTGGGGCGGCTGTTACAGGCGGGGGAGCAGGGCGGATAGCAGGGAGCCGATGCGGGTGGCGGAGGCCTGGGCGGCGGCCAGCACTTCGGCGTGGTCGAGTGGCGCGGCCGCCAGGCCCGCCGCCGGGTTCGTGACCAGTGAGATCGCGAGCACTTCCGCGCCGAGGTGACGTGCGGCGATGGTCTCCAGTGCGGTGGACATGCCGACCAGGTCGGCGCCGAGCCCGCGCAGCATGCGGATCTCGGCGGGCGTCTCGTAGTGAGGGCCGGGCAGCGCGGCGTAGACGCCCTCGGCCAGGGTCGGGTCCTCCTGCCGGGCCAGCTCGCGAAGTCGCGCGGAGTAAGCCTCCGATAGGTCGGTGAACCGGGACGGGTACCCGTCCGGCGGCGGCGGGCCGGCCAGCGGCGATCGGCCGGTCAGGTTGAGGTGGTCGCTGATCAGGACGGGCTGGCCAACCTGATACTCGGCGCGGATGCCGCCCGCCGCGTTGGTCAGCACGACGGTCCGGCAGCCCGCCGCGATCGCGGCGCGGACGCCATGCACGACCGTGGCGGGAGAGTTTCCCTCGTACATGTGCACCCGGCCGAGGAACAGCAGCACGCGCAGGTCGCCTTTGATCAGGTACCGAACGGCAGGGGTGTGTCCGGCTACGGTCGGTTGCGGAAACCCGCCGAGCTGAGCGAGAGGGATCTCCTGTTCGGGTGCCCCGATCGCCTCCGCGGCGGCCATCCAGCCGGATCCGAGCACGACCGCGGAGTCGAAGCGCGGCACGCCCGTGAGCTTCTTGAGGGTGGCTGCGCTGGCCTCGGCACGCGCGTACGGGTCTTCGGCATCACTCATAGCGCCGATCATCTCGCAGTTAGCCGGCATATGTCACGCACCGTGTTATATGGCCGTGATTACCGTCACAGAATGGCGAGTAAGCCCGCCAACTTCTTTCTTTCCGAAGTTGCGAGCAGGTGAACTCCCTTTCTGGCATTGTTGTTCGGCAGCGGCAGAAGATGCGCGGCACAGACCGAAGGGACTGCGTTGTCACGACACCGGGCAACGATGCTGGAGGATCCGAGGCCAGCTTCGACGAACGCGGCTTACCAGCCGCAGAGTTCGACGACTAGGCCACGGAGTTCGGGGGGGCGGCGGAGTTCTCGGCGCAAGCGAGGCTTGTTCCGGCGCACCGGCATTGTGCTACCCGCCTTCCTGGTCGCCGTCCTGCTTGTCGCTGGAGTTGCTTTCGGTGCCAAGATGATGAGCCCGAACGGCAGTGGCGCGAACAGCCTCGCCCAGGCCATCGACTCGCTGCCGAACAGCGGGTCGGTCGCGTTGCTTGCGCAGGAACGGCAGAATCTCATCGTGATGAATGCCGCCGCGCAGGCGATGACGGTCGCGGCAAAGCCGGCCACTGTGAACCCATCCAAGGTCATGGCCTCGCAGTCCGCCGCGGCGGCCCCTGCGTCAACGTCGAGTGGCCCACCGCCTGTCGCCGCGCCGGCGCCAAACGCCGGGACCGCCCAGAGCATCGGGTACAACATGCTCCCGAAGTTCGGCTTCAATCAGACGACCCAGTGGACCTGCCTGCTTGACTTGTGGAACCGGGAAAGCGGCTGGATCTACGACGCGGAAAACGCGAGCGGCGCGTACGGCATCCCGCAGGCTCTGCCCGGGAGCAAGATGGCCTCCGCTGGCGCGGACTGGGCGACAAACCCGGCCACTCAGATTACCTGGGGTCTAACGTATATCAGCCAGGTATACGGCACGCCATGCGGCGCATGGGATCACGAGCTTGCCGACGGCTGGTATTAAATCTTTCTTACGACAATTCCATTCTTGCTATATCGAGCCATTCAGGCGCTATATTGCCCGAGTTTCACCATGCTCCCAGTGATGGCATAGTTACGCATTGTGCTGGCGTTGCCTGCGGGCTTGCCGGTGTCTCGGCCACGGCGCGTTGCTTTCCGCAACACAATGCGGTCTGATTGGGCGGTTTTTGACTAGATGTGACATTCGTCATATCGACTGTGAGTAACTGCCAAATTCGCAAGTCAGGCTGCTTTTGGCCTATCTGCTGGCAATGCGGACAACGTTGCCGTGATCTACGTCACACCTCGTTATGACCGTTATGGCCTGCGGGGTCTGGCATGGTCGATTACCGCAAGCACCCTGGCATGCGAGATGGTCACTAAGGGTGACCGGGCGCCCAGACCCCGCGCCGAGTCCGCCTGCCCGACGCCTGCCGCCCGCCGACGTTATTCGTGCGGCTGCGGAACCTGGCGATCAGGGGTGGAAACCAGCGCGTGCCACGCGGTGTGGATGCGCGCGCGACTGAAGGTTCACTTTTGACACGGCATTTGCCGCACTTCAGATCGACCAAATTCACCGTTCTCGCTATCGGCGGCGCGCTGTGCGTCGCCACAGCTGCCTCGGTGGCGGCGGCCACCTGGCCGTCCGCGTCTGGCGCACCGTCCTCGGCCATGCAGCAGGCGGCCGGTCTCGCGGCTGCGTCAGGCAACGCCGTCGGCCACTCGGCCGGCACGACTGTTGCGCCTGCCAACGTGATGATGGCGTTCCAACAAGTCCGCTCCAGCCTCGGCATGCGCGTCGCCGCGATCGAAGTGGCGCAGGCACGCGCCGCGGCGGCGCGCGCGCACGCCGCGCATGTCGCTCACCGGCGGCATGTGACAGCGGTGGCCCAGGCCGCCGCGGCGGCTCGCGCAGCGGCTCAGCAGGCAGCCGCCCAACAGGCCGCTCAGCGGCAAGCCGCTCAGCAGCAGGCAGCGACACAGCAGTCGTCCTCGCAGCAGAGCAGCGTGCCGTCCGGCTCGCCGCAGCAGATCGCCGAGGCGATGCTCGGCGAGTTCGGCTGGAGCGGGCAGTTCTCGTGCCTGGAACCGCTTTGGGCGCATGAGAGCGGCTGGAGCGTATCGGCGGAGAACCCAAGCTCCGGCGCTTACGGGATCCCGCAGGCGCTTCCGGGCAGCAAGATGGCGAGCGCCGGTCCCGACTGGCAGACCAACCCGGCGACGCAGATCCGGTGGGGGCTGGAGTACATCCAGTCCACCTACGGTTCCCCGTGCGCCGCGTGGTCCCACGAGGAAGCCACTGGCTGGTACTAATCCCCGAGAAGGGCTAGCTGGCTAAACGCCGAAGCCCGGGCCGCGAACGGCCCGGGCTTCGGCGTTTTCAGCGGCCCATTACTCGAAACGGACGTTGCCTGGCGTGGTCATGCGGCGCAGCAGCGGCAGCGTCACCGTGATGACGGCGAAGGCGACGGCCAGGCCGATGCCCATCAGCGCGTAGTAGGCCGACCCGAGTTGCGGGATTGCCGTGCCGACCGGCGCGAGCCGGACAAACGCCAGTATCGAGGTGCCGTAGGCGATTCCCGCGGCCACGATCGTGGCGGCCAGTAGCGGGACGGCTGCTTCCATCAGGACGACGCGGGACAGTACGCCGACCGGGGTTCCGCTGACCCGCAGCAGGGTGAACGGGCGCTTGCGGTCGACCAGCCCGCCGCCGACGGCGACTGCGAGGCTGCACCCGGCCACGATCAGGGTGAGCGCGACAGCCGCGTACACGATCCTCTCGAGCGTGGCCGCGCGGTCGAGCCGTATTTGGAGTGTCTCTCCGAACGTCCGCGGCGGCGTCGGCGCCGAGCCCTGGCCAGCGGACTGCTGCGGCGCGGTGTGGATGGTCAGGTACGTGCGGACCCGCTCCAATGTGGCGGGGCTGTTAACCCGTACCAGTACAGTCTGCAGCGGCAGGCTGGAGAGCTTGCCCTTATAGGCGGGGTTGGTCGAGTCGACGAATGGCTTGGTGTTGTACATCGGGTTGTCGTCGAACAAGCCGCTGTCGCTGGCCTGCACGGCCTGCAGGCCGGGTGCGCACTGGCCGAGCGCCGCCAAGGCGCGCATCACCGCGCAGCTAACCGCCGTGTCGCCAGGTCCGAGGCCTGGGCCGACACTGCCGTCTGCGGTCTGCAGGGAATAGAGAGGGTAGGCGGTGGCGCCTGGGATCTCGCTCAGCCCGCTGAGCAGCTTCGCTCCCTGGTGCGAGTCGAGTCCGACCTGGTCGAGCAGCACGTTGCTGAGTGCCGCGTTGGCTGGGCTCGCTTCGGTGGAGTTGATCGCCGGGACGATCGTTCCCACCATCGTGCCGAGGAAGACCGCGAGCACGAGCCCGGTCACGGCGCGGAATGCTGTCTTCGGGTTGTCGGCCAGCCGCCGGGTCGACAGGAGCGCCGACGATCCCGGGATGAGCCGGCCGAATAGCCGTGACGCGCCCGAGGTGAGCCACGGGCCTGCGATGACGAGGCCCACCATGGTGACAAGCAGGCCCGGGTAGGCGGGCGCGCCGATCGATTTGTGCGTGGTCTTCGACAGCCCGTACACGTACAACACGAGGCCGAGCACCAGCGGGGCCAGCCGCCACAACGATGGCGGCTTCGGCTTGGCGCGCCGGCTCACGCCTAGCGGGGAGATCTGCACGCGCCGCAGGGATAGCAGCGCCGCGGCCGCCGCGGCCGCCGGCACCCCTACGAGCATCGCGAGATATCCCCAGACGGTGGGCGTGAGCTGGGATTCGAAGTACTGCGTGCCGATCAGCGCCGCCCCGGCGAGCGCTGGCCGTACCAGCAGGAAGATGACAACACCCAGGACAGCGCCGCCGAACGCGCTGACCACCGATTCGACCGACGCGATCACCCGGATGTCGGCGGGCGTGCCGCCGACCAACCGGAGCGCGGCGAACCGCTCCTCCCGCCGGTCCGCGGCGAGCCGGGTCGCGGTGCTGATCAGCACGAGCATCGGGAACAGCACAGCGAGCACGCCGATACCGAACGCGTACCGGAAGAACGGGGTGAACACCTCAGCCGCCGGCGCGGTCGAGATCGAGGTGACCCACTGGGTGCCCGGCATCGGACCGCCCTTGGTGGACCCGGGGACTACGGGCAGCGCGGTGAGCGAAGCCGGCGTGTAACCGATGTAGATCACGAGGTCCTTTGCGCCGTTCAGCGCCGCGTCGCCGATCGTTCCGGCCAGGTGCCCGGGGAAGCGGTCGGCCAGCTCGTCGGCGGGCGCCGTTTTGAGCAGGGCGGCCAGCGCCGGTGACGCGTAAAACTCACCGGGCGCCGGCAACCTGGTGATACCCGGCGGCAGCAGTGCGTGGGGACCAAGCGGCGCGACGTCCAGCCGGGTGATCGTCTGCCCCCGGTAGAAGTCCACGCTGTCGTTCCACAGCTCCCCGTGCGACGGCAGCGGCGAGGGCACGGGCGCGCCCGTCGTGCATGACCAGCAGGCCTGGTTGGCGTTGGCCTGGAACGCGTGGAACTCGGCGAGCACGCCGAGCAGCAACGCGACGCCGACCGCCACCGCCGCGGCGGTGATGACCAGGCGCACCAGAGCCTCTCGGCCGCTGCGCAGGGTTAGCTGCAAGCCAAGGCGCAGCATTACCTGGCCGCCTTCGCCGAGGAGACCTGCTCGCCGACGGCACCCAGGTCAACGGACACCAGGCCGTCCCGCACCATCACCACGCGGTCTGCGTACGCGGCGACCCTGGCGTCGTGCGTGACGAGCACCACCGTGGTGCCCGCCTCCCGAGCCAGCGCGGTCAGCAGGTCCATCACCTTCTCGCCGGTCAGTGAGTCCAGCGACCCCGTTGGCTCGTCGGCGAATATCACCTGAGGGGCCAGCGCGAGCGCGCGGGCGACCGCCACCCGCTGCGCCTCGCCGCCCGACAGCTCCCCGGTGCGGTTGGCGCCTTTGTCCCCGATGCCCAGCCTCTCCAGCCAGGTCTCGGCGGTCTTGTAGGCGGGGCGCCTGCGCGTCCGGTTGAGCAGCAACGGCAGCGCCACGTTGTCGGCCGCGGTGAGCTCTGGCACCAGCTGGCCGAACTGGAACACGAAGCCGAATGCGGTCCGGCGCAACCGGGTGCGCTCGTCTTCGCCGAGCGTGTCAAGACGGCGGCCATCGAACCAGATCTCGCCCCGGTCGGGTGTGAAGATGCCGGCCAGGCAGTGCAGCAGGGTGGACTTGCCGGATCCGCTCGGGCCCATGATCGCCAGGATCTCGCCTGGGCTGACAGCCACGCTGGCGCCGCGCAGCGCCGCGGTCTGGCCGAACGATTTGGCGACGTCGCGGGCCTCGACCAGGAATGCGCGCGTCACGACTGGACTGTTCATCTCTCTCCCCGGTTAATGACTGCGGCTAGTTCCGTCAGACGCGCGGACGTGACGTCGATCCATCGCAGGTCCGCCTCTAGGTGAAACAGGGCATGGTCGGCGAGCAGCACGTCAATCAGCGCACCGTTGCGCCTGAGTTCGGTGAGCTCCTGCATCCGCCTGATGTGCGCGGCACGCTGCCTGTCCAGGTAAGCCGCGGCGGGCTTGCCGAGCATGAGGGCCAGCGTGACCTTCGCGAAAAGGGTCGTCTGCAGGTGTGGCTCGGGCTCGACCGGATCGGCCAGCCAAGCGTCGACGTCGGACCGCCCGGCGTCGGTGATCGAGTAGCGCTTGCGATCCGGTCCTTCGCCCGGTTCGGCATCGCCGCCGACGACCTTGCCGTCGCGGGCGAGCCGGCCGAGCGTTGAGTAAACCTGCCCGAAGGGCAGTTGCTTGCCTCGCCCGAAGTAGCTGTCATAGTCACGCTTCAAGTCGTAGCCGTGACTAGGCTGGCGTTCGAGCAGGCCCAGCAGGGTCAGAGGGACGCTCACCCTCGCGAATATACACTCGGTGTATACGCCGCGCAAATAAATCAGAACGGCTCCGCGCGCCAGTCGCCAGTCCGACGCTTGGCCGCGACCGCCGCCGCGGGTGGTGGCGGCGAGCGGTCGTCGCATGAGCGGCAGGTAGCCGGTCCGCAACCGATTGCGACAAGGTCCGCCTGGCGGCCGTCAGGGTGGCCTAACTCACACTTGTTACCATCTGGTAACTAAACTCGCAGGTAACGCAGTGGTTTCGTCCTTGTAGCCGACCGGCAGGGCGGCGACCCGGCCTCCGAAGCGGGAATCGGGTAGCCGCAAACGTTTGTTCTCTGGCATGGTTAGCTAAACAGCACCCCCGCATGCGGGACGATGGCTGCCCCGAGAGCAGTCCTGGCGCCCTGAGCCTGTGCCCGCCCGCCTGCCGATGCCTGCCGATGCCGTTGCGCACGGATCGTGGTCTCAGGGGTGGAAGCCGATCGCGCGCGAAGCGCGAGCTACAAAGGGTTAATTTTGGCACGCCTTTCCATGCCCTCCTGCCTGTCCAGCAAGCGTTCCCGGATGGTCGGCGCCGCCGTGGCGGGCACCCTCGCCGTGGCGACCGTGGCCACGGCCGTCGCCGCGGCGCTGCCCGGCTCGGCCGCAGCGTCGACGGCAAGCGCCAACACCCGCCTGCCGGTTGTCGCGCAGCAGCACGCCGTGGCGCCCGTCGACGTGGCGAGCCCGATGCACCGCCTGGTCGCGGTTGAGCGCCAGCACGCACATCAGGTGGCCGTCGCCAAGGCCGCTGCCGCCAAGGCCGCTGCCGCCAAGGCTGCCGCGGCGCAGGCTGCCGCCAAGGCCGCCGCGGCGAAGCGGAAGGCCGCGACCATCCCGACCGGCACGCCAGAGCAGATCGCCCAGCAGATGCTGAGCAAGTACGGCTGGCCGAGCAGCCAGTTCTCCTGCCTGTACCCGCTGTGGTACCACGAGAGCGGCTGGAACCCAGCCGCGCAGAACCCCGGCTCAGGCGCGTTCGGCATCCCGCAGTCGCTGCCCGGCTCGCAGATGGCCAGTGCGGGCGCTGACTGGGCGACCAACCCGGCCACCCAGATAAAATGGGGCCTGACCTACATCCAGGGCCGGTACGGTTCGCCGTGCGGTGCCTGGGCGCACGAGCAGGCGGACAACTGGTACTAATCGCCAGGTAGCAGCTGCTCGTCCACAGACAGCCCGGTCCGCGAAGCCCCCCCTCGCGGGCCGGGCACTTTTATGCGCCAGCAGCCGCGCGCTTCAGGCGGCTGTTACGAGGGGACCGTCCTGAAGGTGCGCAGCATCTGCTTGTACAGGGGCAGGTAGTTAGTGCCCCATCCCTTGTTCGGGCCCCTGAAGAAGAGCGCGTAGGACTGCGACCCGTTCGACGTTTGCTTGACGAACAAGATGTCGTCTGCCAGCAGCCTGACGCTGCCCGGCGGCGCGAAGGTGAGCTGCCAGAACGCACCCATGGTGCCCAGCACTGGTTCGGCGTGGAGATGGTTGCGCTTGTACCCAGGGAACTTGCCCTGGGCCACCGAGTTCTTCTCGATGTACTCGGCTTCGGCGACCATGTTGGTCTCCGTGTGCGGTGTCAGGTCGACTTCCATGAACCGCACGTGCTCCGGGGCGTAGAAGTAGGTGCGCAGCCCCTTCCGGGTCTCGGTCCAGCCGGGCGGGATGTCCATTGTGAAGCCAGCGGTAGACCCGGCGTCGGTCGGTGAGACAGTTTCCTGACTCCAGCCTGCCGGGATGGCATCCGTAGGGTTGTTGAGAGCCGCCACCGATTGAGCGAAGCTGTCGGGTGTAGCCGTAATCGATGGGGTGGGTGTCCCCGGGCTCTTGCTGCTGCCGGTGACATTGGCACCGCTGTTGCCGTTGTGGTGCAGCGCGAAAGCGGCTCCGCCGCCCGCGGCGGCGGCCACGACCACGGCCGCCGCGACAATCCCGAACACGCGGCCGCGGCGGCGAGGGCGCGCCGTGCGCCCGCCGGTTCCCGGGACGTACTGCCGCGACAGGTCGGCGTAGCTCTGGGACGGGCCAGCATACTGCGCGCTGCCTGAGCCAGCGCCGGCGCCAGAACCGGAGCCGCCGTGCTGCCCGCCGGAGCCAGCCTTCGGCGTGCTCGAACTCGCGTACCACGACTCGTAGGACGGCTCGGGCAGGGTCGGCGGGTCGGGACGCTTGCTGGGCTGGGCAGTGGAGAACACTGGCGGGGGCTGGTCGGGACGCTTGGTGGGCTGGGCCGTGGCGAAGGGCGGCGGGGGCTGCGACGGCGTGCCAGGCGCCGCTGTGCCAGGCGTGGGCGCGCTAGGCGCCGGCGTGCCAGGTACCGGTACGCCAGGCGCCGCCCGGGACGCGCCGAACGAGGGCCCGGCCTTCTCGGCAGGCTTGGACGCGGTGAACGTCGGCTTCGGCTGCGCGGATGCGGGCGGTGGCAACGGCACAGACCGCTCCGTCGGCGCCGGCGTGCTCGCCAGCTTGGAGTCGGCGGGCGGCACGGCCGCGGAGCCGCCTGCCGGTGGCTTGCCGTCGGCGTCCCCGGGCGTGCCGCGATCGATCACAGTCGGGCGTCGACCTCGTGGCTTGTCGCGGTCAACCACGGTCGATCCGGGACCGCCCGCCGATGCGGGCGAGTGGTCCGCTGAGGATGCGTCGAGCGCGGCCCCGGAAGCCACCTCCGCCTTCGCAGGCACTGCTTCGCTCGCCGATCCAGCCAGGTCGCTCGCCTGCCGGGCCCGGTCGTAGGCAGCCGCCGCCCCCGCCGCTCCGGCACCCGCACCAGCCGCAACGGCACCCGCCGCCGCGCCGCCAGCACCGGCCACGCCAGCGCCG
>Ga0126371_10003243_pt1 | contig 14187 bp, 15 predicted proteins | sample PanSoiMetaPlot_4_FD_110145 | JGI IMG/M metagenome (GOLD analysis project Ga0126371, IMG submission 110145) | Tropical forest soil microbial communities from Panama - MetaG Plot_4 | ecosystem: Environmental > Terrestrial > Soil > Tropical forest > Bulk soil | place: Panama | collected 2016-02-17 | reverse complement strand
GTAAGTCAACCCCGCAGATGGCAACTGCATGAACCTGGCCTGAACGAAAGAAGCGAATAACCAGGAGACTGGCAGGGACAAAGAAGCGCGTCGTGAAGCGAGATTTTTCAACAGACACGCCTGATTGCAACAGTTAATCTCCGGTCTGCCCGTGACTCGGACGCACTCAGAGCGGCCTGCGTTAAATGTCATGAGATCACTTCAACAAATAGCCGACTACATATCTAGTTGGCAGCGAACAAGCATTTCCGAACAGCGACGATTCGTTCTCATCGCTTGACAGAATCGGTAGTAAACCACGGCATGTGTTCGAAAAACTGAACAGGCGTTGGTCAAATCCCGTCCTAGACGGATAGCGGAAAACATCGCCAGACAGGAGACAAGACACTGTCACCGGGGGCGTTGGTGAGAATGGCTTCGGGTTGGGCTTGACTTTATCGTGGGTAGTGGCAGAATCGCCACAAGCGTGGGGCGTGGCACTCCGACCGTGTTCCCCAACGGCGTGCCTCAGCATTTTTTTTCTTGATCCTCACCATAGGTCTCTCTTCCCCCAAGGAGGAGCTCCTATGAGCCGTGCACTGCAGGTGATCGGCATGGCGTTCGTGTTCGTAACAGTTCTTAATCAAAATCTCCTCGGCGCGCAGGCAGAAAAGAGCGCGGGCGCGATGGTCGAGAAAGAGTTTCTTCCGCAGAACGCTCGTACCTTTGCGGCCTTACTGCTGCGGGCTCAGCACGGCGACCGGCGCGCTCAGACGCGCGTTGGGCTCGCATTTTCCAATGGCGAGGGTGTCGAGCTGAACCCGCGTGAAGCTGTTCAGTGGTTCCTGAAAGCTGCTGTCGCGGGCGATGCACATGCTCAACACAATCTCGGAGTCATGCTCTATCGCGGAACTGGTGTGAAGCGCAATCTTGCTGATGCGGTTACGTGGTTTGAGAAGGCAGCAGCCAGAGGCCTGCCAGAAGCACAATTCAACGCCGGCTGTCTGTACGAACGCGGTCTGGGAGTGCCGCAGAACCTTGGCAGAGCGTTGGTGCTATTTCGGAAAGCAGCGGATCAGGGTTTTGCTCCTGCAGAGAATAACCTTGCTGAAATGTATGAGCACGGGGAAGGTATAGCCCAAGACTCTATTGCCGCATTGAGATGGTTCGAGAAATCCGCAGAGCAAGGAGATGCTATCGGGGAGTATGACTTGGGAGTGATGTACTGGAACGGCGCAGGTGTTCCTAGAGACTCGGGAAAGGCGGCGAACTGGTTTCAGCGTGCCGCACAACAGGAGAATGCGGGGGCTGAGTTGATACTGGGCTTGCTGTATCGCGACGGCGTTGGCGTCCAGCAGGACTATCAACTGGCCGCAGTGTGGTTGCGTAAAGCGGCACAGCAAGGCAACTCCGACGCACAAAACAAGCTTGGCATTCTTTACTTAGAAGGGCAAGGTTTGACCACAGACGACAAGCAGGCCGCAGCGTTATTCGCTCAAGCAGCCGAACACGGAGACAGTCAAGCCCAGGCTAATCTCGCCACGCTCTACAAGGTCGGCCGCGGCGTGGAACGCGACTTAGTCCAGGCCTACAAGTGGTACCAACTAGCGCAGCTCGGCGACCGCGTGGATCGTAGCGACCAGCTACGGGAATTGGCCAACTCGATGGGCATCGAACAGGTCGCTGACGCTAAGCGCGCGGCTGCTCAATGGAGTTCCGCACACGCCGCCGTGCCAGCGGAAGGTGTGGTTTCGGTGGTCGGATTGCTCGAATGACATGACCCAAAAGGGCCAAGAATCTCTGAAATTCTGATCATGTGCGAAATCGGCAGACTGTCACGCCGAGCAGACTACTTCTTTCTATTCAAACGGGCCCAAGGAGAACTATAAGGTCGCTCTGCCCGCATCTCCACAGCGTGATCACGCATTACACGAGCCGCTTCTCGCATTTCTCGAGCGCACATGGCTTGTTGTTCTGCTGTTCGCAACAACTTCTCGTAGTTCGTGATGAACTTTAGCGGTTGAGGTGAAGGGGTTTTGAGAGCGCCCATTTATCGGCCCCTGTTGTCGAGATCTTTACGAAATCAATCGCACAAGAAACCGTCGCCACAGGCACGGCGGAGGGACGTGAAATTGATAACGTTACGGTACGCCTCTCAACGACAGAACAAGTACACGAATTACTGTAGGCAGGGATTTGATGCGCGGTATCTGCGTTGTGGCCTTCGCGCTAACCACGTGAGCCTCCACCCGAGATCGATCAGGAACCGCAGTGTTGTTGTGATCAGCACGCAAGAGTGAGATACGCCGTTGCCCGGCATCAGCCAGGTAGGGCACGCGCTTAATTAATCGCTACGGAATGGAGCCCCCGGAGACCGTGACTGAGATACTGCTTGTTGTGAAGAACCGCTTCGATAGCGGGCCAAAGCTCACTTCCAGCATCTACTTTTAACAAGTAGCCCTTCGCCGCCGTATTCAGAGCCGCCCACACCACATCCGGGCTGTTATTCATGCTTACGAAAAGAATGGCTGAATCCGGCGTCGATTGCGTTATTTGTCTTGCGGCTTCGATCCCGTCCAAGTGGGGAAGCTCCAAGTCCAGCAGAATTAATTCTGGTTTTAGTTCACTCGCTCGCTGGACGCCTTCGATTCCGTCTCCCGCCTCGCACAGCAATCGACAATCGGCATAGGTTTTCAGCATCGAACAAATCGTGTCTCGCCATTGCGCAGGGTCGTCCACTACCAAAACGCAAGGTATGCTGACTCGGTCGGTTCCGGAGCGTTTGAACTTTGCTCCTCTTACGTGCTGGGACTCAACACGAGCTGCCACAGATTGTTCGCGCAAAGAAGCTGACTGCCGTAACAAGGCACGGTATCCATCGCGTGACATTCTTGTTTCGGCACGAACGATTCGGCTCCGCTCGATCAACGCTGCGACCTTCCTTTTCGGCGAAAGATCGCCATTACAGTCATTGACACAAAAAAGGCGAAGGAAAGGCGCACTCTTGCCTAATCGTGCCGATGATTCATGTTGGCTGTTCTTCCTCGGTTCCGATCATCTTGTATTTACCAAGGACTGCATCGCGCGAAATCACTCCTTCCAATTTGTGAGAGTCAACCCGACTGATCACCGGAATGAGTTCCGTGCTGTGGACGTGGCGTAGTGCCATCTCTAACGGAAGGTCAGGGTATAAAACAGGCAGCTGGTCTCCGCACATTGAAGCTAATGTCATCTCTTGTTTACCCTCGGACACAAGGCGGGCCAGCTGTTTCTGCGTTATGCTGCTCCACCCAGAAGGAACCAACCGAATCAGAAAGAAATCGGCTTCGGCAGAGTGCGTCCTTCTAACGGCCTCGGACGCCGACTCCTCTGAATCGAGTATCAACTGAGGAGGCGGCAGCATGGCATCTTCTACACGCAGTATTTTTTCCTCTCGCTGTTCTTCGAGAGAAGGCAAATTAAGCCCGTCTTGACGTGAAAGCAGATCGAAAACAGGCGTTGGCTGCAGGGTACGCGAGATGCCATAAGCGAAGACGTTGGCAACGATCACCGGCAGAATGATTGAATAGTCCGCACCGACTTCCAACACCATAAAAACTGACGTCATCGGTGCACGTAAGAATCCTGCGAATAAGACTCCCATCCCAACGAGGCAGTAGGTACCGACCGATCCCGCAAGGTGCGGAAAAAGAACATGCTCCAAGGTTCCCACTGCTCCCCCAAGCATGGCACCAACAAAGAGCGTGGGCGCGAACATCCCGCCCGGCGTTCCGCTAACGAATGAGAACGTGGTCGCAGCAATTTTCAATAGCGCCAGCGCTGCGAGCACTTTCCAAGTCAATTGGTTGTGCATCGCCTGCTCAATATACGTATAGCCCGCACCCATCACTTGAGGCGCACCAAAGTAGGCAATGACTCCAATCAACAGTCCTGCCACTGCAGGTTGAAGATACTGTGTCCATCTAGGGAGTCGCTTCATTCTTGGGCGCAGCCAACCGATAGCGCGGGCAAAGATGACCGCCGCAAATCCACCAATTACACCTAGAACCGCATAGGCAAGCAGTTCCTGCGGACGAAGAACATCAAGTGGCGGGATTCGAAATATCGGCTGAGCGCCAAGAAGCCAGCGCACCACGACCACGCTGGAGATCGCGGAGAGGACAACTGAACCAAGAATCCCGGCACTCCAGCGTCCAATTACTTCCTCAATGACGAAAAGCACTGCAGAAATTGGCGCATTAAAAGCCGCAGCTAACCCAGCTGCAGCACCCACGGGCGCAAGCAGACGCACATTCTCGCGCGAAAGACGAACGCGGCGACCGATGGCCGAAGCCAAACTTGCTCCAATTTGCAAGGACGGATCTTCGGGGCCGAGCGACTGTCCAGATCCGATGGCGAGGGATGCTGTGATGAATTTCCCAACTGCGGTCCGCAATGGAATGTATCCGTTGGATACATACAAGGCCGCCTTCGTCTGATTCACCCCGCTTCCTCGAACACGGGGAAAAACATGCATCACGAGCAATGCAATGACGAGTCCTGTGAGTGTGGGCGCTAAGAGAAGCCTCAAACCTGATGGTGAAGACCCAAGAAGCAGCTGGTGGCAATGGTCGATTGCGGTTCGAAACGCAACAACAGCCAAACCTGAAAGAATTCCAATCAGAATCGCGACGCCCAAGAACAGCCGATCCTCACCGACGCGAGGTCTCCAGAGGTGCTGTGACTGATTGTTTGCGGAGGCGGAAGAAAATAGTTCCAGAGATGAGTCCACTGTGTCTTTTCGCAAACAAGATGCCCTGTTGCCATAGTAAACCAGAATTCCTGTCTGATTTTTAAGACTCGTCCCGCAAAAAGCCGCGCGCCTCCAGTGTCCACCTTGCGTCAATTATTGAAAAATCGCCAGCTCTAACAATGTCGGCGGTGTCAAGCAGGTTTTGAGCACACTGCAGCGTGTGCTTGGAGAAGAGCGCCATTTCGCTGTAGTTGAAAAGATGCGGTATCCAACCAAGGCTCGCTCGCAATCAGTTTCAGGTGCGGAATTCAGTCCGACCCATCCATCTCTTCGGTCGCATACGCGATCATGATTCATGGGTCCACAAGTGCTTCGAAAATACTCTGGACCAAGGTTGGCAACACTTTAAGAAGGCACGACTGGATACACTGTGGTCTAGTCACACCCGCTGAACTGGTTATGACAGCCTTGCAGCACCGACAAGGGACTCAGATCGGGGACATTCACCGTCCGAATGTGTGGAGATTTACGAGCGAGCATGCAACGAGAATCTCGCTTGGAGGCGAAGAGTTGGGTTTAACAACAAGGAGTTGAAGGACATCTACGAGCGTTTAATACAGCGCAGGTTATCTACCAACGGGTAGTTGTTGCAAAATTCCCATTACACTCATCGACACAAAAAAGGCTAGGCATTTGAGCACGGTGGCAACGTGTATCTCCTCACTTTCAGTGCCCGCAATAAGATGCGTGCGAAGATCGAACCGGATAAGATCAAAACGTCATTCGAGATAACCCTGATAGCGTTAGACAAAGCCACAGGAGGCGTAACGATCGTTTCTCGTCCCGGCCTTGATTCAGATCGCACCCACGCCCTTTTGTACCCCGGGACTTCGTGCGGCCCACGCAGCGGAGTAGGGTATCTGATCTTCCTCACCAAAGAAAACAGCCAGTGGAAGGTATCAAACAAAGCGGACATCTGGATGTCCTGAAACAACGGATGCGAGACGGGTGACGTCACATCCGCATTACATTCATCGATCCCAAACCGCGATCTTTTCTAATCGGGTAATTGGATTCGGTCGGGATGTTTTCGTTCCCGCTCGTGCTCTTCGGAGAGAACCTTTTCGAGCCAACGGGCTTGCTGTTCTGCGGCGGGCGGATTGATGAACGTTGGGTCATGAAGGATCACAAATTCTTCGCCACAGCCGTCGCAACGAAGAGTGCCCATCTCTTTAAAGCCGGGCTGACGATCCCGGATCTGCCCTTTCTTGATGGCTACGGCCTTCATGCAAGAATTCCTTCTGAACGTGGTCCGTACAGAATGTCTTTTGTGATTTGATTTGTAAATCCAGCGTATACGATTTCACAGAGCTGTGAACGATCGATTCGGATCGTCACGCTTTCCGACTATCGATGGCTCAGTCGTAACGATTCCCAGCTGCCATCCGCGGTCCAGGCGCCATCGACCACCAGAGCATGGCCGTTTACAAAACCACTGGCTTTGTCGTCGGCCAGAAACAGAATTGCTTCTGCGATGTCACTCGGAGAAGCGAAACGAGCCATCGGTATGCGACTCGTGATATCGGCGTCGGTGTAGAGTCCGGAGGACTGGGCGGCCACGTCCATTTCGGTTTTCACCCAGCCGGGGCAGACCGCGTTCACACGCACACCTCGACCGCCCCACTCCGCCGCCAGGGTACGGGTAAGTCCGATGAGTCCGTGTTTGGAAGCGTTGTACGCGGCGCGGTCGGCAACTCCCACAAGTCCGGCGATAGAGGCGACATTCACGATGGTTCCCTTGCGGCGCGCGAGCATCTTCGCGCCAAACATCTTAGAGAGCAGGAAGGGCGCTACGAGATTGATCTCAAGAACGCGCCGAAACTCTTGTGCAGAAATTTCCACAGCGGGAGAAATCGAGCTGATGCCCGCGTTGTTGACTAATAGGTCGAGGTGACCCCATTCGCGTTCAACTCTGGCAGCCAGATCAGTGACCGTATTTTCGTCGGAGATATCGCCTTGAAACTCGATGACGGCGGCTCCTTTTTCGCTTAGAGCGCGACCGACCTGACTGGTGGAGCGGAGATCCGCGAGCGCCACAGCGTAGCCGTTTTCGGCAAGCAGTTCGGCGGTTCGACGTCCGATGCCTTGCGCGGCGCCGGTCACGATTGCTGTTTGATTCGAGATCATTCTGTCCTCTGTATTGGTGACGGAAAGTATAAAGGGCGAAGGCGATTTGGATATTGAGAGTTGTCCGGACTGACATGCAGTAAGGCACACGGTTACAGTGGCTGTATGACGAGCAAGCAGACTTCTTTCCTGCACAAGCACTCGCTCAGCCTGACGGCGCTGGGCATCGTTCTCCTGTGGATTGTTTTGTACGCGCGCTCAGATCCGTCGACGCACCTGGGGTCGTTCTTCGGAAATGCGATCGCCGACTGGACCGGCGTCTGCGTCACGGTGGTGATGACGAAGTATCTCTACGAGAAGGGGTCCACAGAGAGCAAACAGCCGAAGCGCAAGGTAGCGTCGCGCGCGTTGGAGTTGCTGCGCGAGCACTCGTTAACGATTTTTCTGGTGATCACTGGGGTGACGTGGATTCTGGCATTTCGTGCGATGGACGCCAACAGCAAGTGGGGCCAGGTGGTGGGGAACATCGTATCGGAGTGGACGCAGATTCTCGGGCTCGTGCTGATGACGAAGCGATTGATCGAGGTGGGATCGAAGCCGTAGCAGATCGGAAGTGTGTGAACCTAAGAAACGCGCCGGCGGGCGCGGACTGGTTTTGGGTGGGCTTCACTTGCTAGAGCAACAAAGTTGGCCCCGCACCCGCCGTGGGGAAGCGCGTTACTTGATTTTTTCGCGCAAGCTAACGTCGGTCGTGATTTTGTGGTTGCGCGTCTGGTTGCGCGTCGTGATCTTCGCAATCGGTTGCACGCATTGGGCGTACTTGTCGTTCTCAAATTCTTTGCCCGATGGCCACCACAGCGCGTATCCCTTGGGACATTTCACCGAAGGGTAAGGCTGAAACATTCGAATGGGTGCGATCGAAATCATCCCCTGCAAAACAGCAATTAAAGCCAAAGTGTGCATTTACACCTCGCCCCAAAAATTTCACAGCTGGGACCCGTAGATTGACTTCGACCTTATCGGCCGGCTCGGGGTTGATGAATACAGGGAATCGCGTATACAGAAAGGAATGAAGCTGCAAGTCTCATCGAGGATTTCGGGCTAAGTGGAAGGTAGGACAAAAGATAAGCGAAGTTTAGACGACGTGAAGTGGATAGTGCTAAAGGAGTGTCGCCGATGCCGCTGATTCGTTGATGGAGTTAGTTGGTGCCGCAAGAATCGGTGGAAGCCGAACGGGACGAGCGTGTGTGCTCACGCTTCGCCGGAGTTGGAGAGCGCATCGAGAGCGGCGTCGAGTGTAGGAAAGATGAGGAAGAGAGGCTCGAGTTTTGTGATCTCGAACAAGTGTGCCACGCGATCGTTCACGCCAGTCAGAACGACCTGCTGCCCGGCTTTGTGGCTGGAAACATAGGCACTGACGAGCGAGCCGAGACCGGAGGAGTCGATGTAGGGGACCTCGGTGAGGTCGAGAATGAGCGTGGGGGTATGCTCGCGGCGAATCGCGTTCTGGAAGGCCGGAAGGTTATTGGCGGTCAACGGCCCTTTGAGAACGAGCACCCCCTGTCCCGCATCCGGGAAGGCACGTTCGACGATAAGCGGTTCGGAATACATAAGAACGAGCCGACATTGTAGGCCAGCAAGTGGATTCGTTCAAAGGCCCGGCACAGCAAACGGCGCGGAGGGGCGAGATCGACGCCAAATCGGGCTCGAGGCCACATTCTAGTGGTGCCATTGATTTAACAAGCGTTTCACACACCGGAACAGCCCCTGGAGGTGCACCGGGGGCGGGGCACTCTAGTGTTATATCCCGATAGTGGTCCGGACACGTAAAATAGGTAGGTGATGCACAACAATTCAGCACTTCGCTCTAAGCGAATGCTGCTCGCGGGATTCCTTGCCAGCAGCGTTCTTTTTTGTTCGGCACAAACTTCGACGACACCGTCGACGACCAAGCCCGCGCCCAAGAAGACGACCACCACTGGAACTTCGAAGACGGCCGCGGCAGCAAAGACGACCGGTCCCGTGGCACTCACGACTGACAAGGACAAGACCAGCTACGCGATCGGGGCCGACCTCGGGATGAAGTTGAAGCAAGCAGAGATCGACGTAGATCCTGCGATTCTGTCGCGCGCCGTGAAGGACGTTCTCTCCGGCGGCAAGACTGCGATGACGGACGACGAAGTCCGCGCGAAACTGATGGATTTGACCAAGGGCTTGCAGGCTAAGCAACAGGAGAACCAGAAAAAGCAAGCCGAAGCGGATAAGGCAATCGGCGAAAAGAACCGCAAGGACGGCGAAGCATTCCTGGCAGAGAACAAGTCGAAAGAAGGAGTGGTCGCTTTGCCGAGCGGCCTACAGTACAAGATCCTCAAGACCGGTGACGGACCAAAGCCGACGCCCCAAGACACTGTCACCTGCAATTATCGCGGAACGTTGCTCGACGGGAAGGAATTCGACAGCTCCTATAAGAGAGGACAGCCAGCGTCGTTTCCGGTGGGCGGCGTCATCAAGGGCTGGACCGAAGCGCTGCAGTTGATGCCGGTCGGATCGAAGTGGCAGCTGTTCATTCCGGCCGATCTCGCGTATGGCGATCGCCGGGCGGGGCCGGATATCACACCGGGCTCGACGCTGATCTTCGATGTGGAACTGCTGTCGATCAAGGATAAGAATCAACCGGCGGCGCAGCCGTCGACACCACCGCCGTCTGGCACTGCGAATCCGCAGTAAGGATCGTGGATGGAGTCCGACCGCTTTTTTCTGCGGGCGGAACTCCGGAGTATCAGATCGGAGAGATGAGCACCAAACCCGCCTTCGGGCGGGTTTTTCTTTTGAAACTCCAACCAAACGCTGAAAACGACGCCCCGCTAGGATGGGGACCTGTAATCTTTCAAGATGTTGTCCAGTCGAACGATATTTTCCTGGCTACGGCGATTTGATTCCGGATCGCGCTAAGCAGCATTCTGTGTTCCATCCTTGCCGTTCTTAGTTCGGCGACTAATTTTTGCGTCTCTACTCGCGTGGCGCGGTAGGCTGGCACACTGGCCGGGCGGTCCGTGAGGTCAGGTGCAAACATTCAGCGATTTCTTTCCAGCCATTCAGGATTCTCATGGCGCACTCCATCCCTGGGGAAATCAGTGTCGTTTCTTGTCCGGCGACGCTACGCGGCAGATTGTCTCTGGCAATTTTCGCGCACAGTAGTGTGCCCCCACACAGGTATGTTTTTAGCTCACGTGTGACCGTGAAGTGTGATGCTGACCGGTACAGTGATTAGGGTGTCGGTAGGTCTGCGGTTTTTTCGACCAGCCGGAAGTCGGCGATCCAGATCTTACCGCGAATCGGGCTGCCGTCGGGGATGCGGCGCACGCGCAGCACGATGATTTTGGTGTCAGGACCTATGGTGAGTTCTCCCGCGATGTCATTCCAGTCGGGAGAATCTTTGAGTTCCTTGCTCTGAAAGTAAGTCTGTCCGGAGTAGAGGTCTTGCAGTGCCATGGCAGGACCGCCGGCTCCGTCGATTTCGCCGTTCTTGTAAAAGCCGGAGAATTGATAGGTGGTGTTGGGCTGCACGGCAATCACCTGGAAGATACCGGCATCGGAGACTCCTGGGCCGTCGAAGGTGATGGCGAGAGAGCGATGGCCGTCGTGACGTTCGTTGGCATCGAGCTGCAGCGAAACGGAGGATTGCTTGCGGTATTGCCAGTCAAAGCCGCCGTTCAACACATCCATGTTGAAGTTCGGATTGACGATTAAGTTGTTCGACGACGGCAAATAGCCGCCCGCGCCGATCAGAGGCGTTGCCTGACGCCACACGGCCGGCGCATCGTCGACCGCCTTCTGCGTGAGTAGATAGCGCACGTAGTCGAATACGCGATTGGATTCGATCGGCTGCTGCAACCCGACGAGGGCGTCCCAGACTTTCAGCGATCCTTCGGTGTCCTGTTTCGACATCAGAAAAACAAGAAATGCGACATAGGAATCGTGATTCGCAGGGATGACGTCGCGCAGAAGGGAATCGACGTCGGGATTGATACGCCATGCCATCTGCATGGCGAACGGAGAGTTGTCGCTGCCACTCAGCAGCACGATGTGGAATTGGCGAAGGGCGTCGTCGTTCAGACCTTGTGAGACGTTGAGGTTGGCGGCGACCCAGGCGACTTCCGGATTGGTGGGCGCTTGCGTGACCGCCTCGTGGATTGCAGCGGATTGCCGGTCCACGTCACCAGACGCCCCATAGATATCGGCGAGCCCAATCCACGAGCGGCTGTCGTGCGGATTGCAACGAACGGCCTGCTGATATTGCCACAGGGCGGCGGGCTGATCGCGAGCTATCAGATCGTAATAACGTGCGAGCTTGAAATGATAGTCGGCGTTTTCTGGAACAATTCGAGTGGCAGCTTTGAGCATGCCGAAAGAGCCGTAGTCGGCGAGCTTGTCGGCGACCAGTTCCCGCACCGACGCCAGAATAATCAGAACAAGAAACAAATACGCGCCGACTACCGTAAGTTTCCGCTTGGGTGGCGACTTGATGGTGAGTTGCATCGGCGTTCCGACAGGATAAACCAGCCCAGCGTTATTCGAAATCGAATCGAGGACGGAGCGGTCTGGCTGGGTGCGAAGCGAAGGGCTAACGAGCCACGACGGGCATGTCGTGCTTTGCAGCCCAAACGAGGGCCACGACCCAGCCGATCAACGTCCAGCCCAGGAACAGGTCCAACAGGAAAATCGACATCGCGTCCCGCTTGCTGCGCGCGAAGGCGATGATGGACGGAAGGAAATAGAACAGGAATCCGAAACCGAAGAAGTGAAAGAAGACGACGGTGGCAACGGTCATGATGCGTGCCTCCTTCGCAGGAATTCAGTGTAGCACCACGCCGGCGAATGGTTCGGTGATATGGGAAATTCGTGCTACAACCTTCAGAACAAAATTGGCGATGTTGGTTTGAGCCAGTAAACATACGGGTCCCAGATGGTTTCATTTTGGGTTCCGGTAGCCCTTCGGTGCCATTCACAATCACTGTAGTGAAACATAATCTTGCACGTGAGCAGCACTTGGGGGAGGGCTGTTCCGGCGAAGCGTCCCACGACTAAAGACGTCTGGGACGTTTCGTTTTGTACTTTTTTGAAAAAGTGCCCCCAAGGCTAAGGGCCGTTCAGTGGCAAAAGCCTGGGAGCGATGTATGGACAAAAAGAGGGTCGAGAAGTTCAAGAAGCAGTTGCTCGCGAGAAGAGAAGAGTTGCTGCGCAGCATCGCGCAGACGCAGGAAGAGGGCAAGGTGGTCCAGCAATCGTATGGACCGGATGAAGGCGACCGGGCCAACAGTTCGCTGGACAAAGAACTGTTGTTTCACCAAACGAGCCAGGCGCGTGGCTTGCTCGGATCGATTGACGCCGCTCTGGCGCGCATCAGCGACGGAACGTTCGGACAATGCATGGTGTGCGAGGAAGAGATCGGCGCCAAGCGGCTGGATGCGATTCCGTGGACGCGTTACTGCATCTCCTGTCAGGAAAGCGCGGAGAAGAGAAGGTAGGACGAAAAAGCGGGTAGAAATAGTAAAGGCTGTGACATTGGTTATGCTCTAGCTGCCTGCTCCTGCGAGGGAGCGTAGCAACGTGGAGGCATGTACCGTCACAGCCCTTGATGCGATCACTGCTTTCGCAGTCCCAAACCCCAACTGCCCCTCGCAGAGCCGTCGGTTTTTTCAGGTCTGGTCGCCCGCTGGGTCGCCCCAGCTTGCTGATCACTCAGCCTACTTCGGACTGACCTATTTTTATTTTCGGTCAACCCTTTCAGCCGTCGACGCACGCGAAAGTAAATGCCACGTTAAAAAATGTCAATGCCGCATTTCGGTGCAGCCTGTGATTATTTTGGTGGGAATCACAACCGCTGCAACAGATTCAAACATCGAAGCTTGAGAAAGGGTGCGAGAGTTTCTTCCACCTTTTCCACATATGATTCACAGCCGCGCAATGAATCAGCGCGTGCGGTTTTTTCGATGGAATCAAGAAATAGTCTTGACCTAAGGCTTTTTCTTGAGCAATGTTGGGGCATACAGATGTCGGCTTTAGTGGCTTATGTCGATGGCGGATCGTTAGGAAACCCGGGGTCAGCCGGGATTGGCGTTGTTATTGATCATCCGCTGGGCGGAAAGATCAAAATCGCCAAGTGGGTAGGCCACCAGGACAACAACGTCGCCGAATATCTCGCCTTACTGGAAGCGCTGCAGGTTGCGGTCGCCCTCAAAGCCAGCGCCATTCACGTCTATTCCGACTCAGAGGTCGTCGTACGCCAGATGACCGGGCAATACAATTGCCGCAGCCCGCGCCTCTATTCTTTGCACTGGATCTGCAGGAAGTTGACGCGGTCGCTCATATTCTCGATCTCGCACGTTCGACGCGAGCTGAATCGTGAAGCCAACCAGCTCGCCAGCCGCGCAGCCCGAAAGTTGCCACGGTAGTTCTCACCAGACCGACGCCCTTCGTCTTTCCCGTACCCTTGCAGTTTGTCCTCTCTCTTCATGCCGGAGTGCTTGTGCGGGGCATTCACCGCAGGCACAAGCTATAATCAGCGCCGCATCCACGACAAAGACGAGGGCCTGTGAGCACAGATAAGGATCGCGCGCTGGGCATGCATCGCGACATCACGCGCCGGGAATTCCTGAACGGAGTGGCGGTTGGCGTTGGAGGATTGCTGGCCGCCCAGCCGATGATGGCGCGGATGTTTCCTGATGAGTTCGCGCCGGAAAAGTCAGCGGATTACTATCCACCGGCGTTACAGGGAATGCGCGGCAATCATGATGGGACCTTTACGTATGCGCATCGCCTGCGTGACGGTGAAGCGTGGGATGAAGACGGCGGTGCAACGAAGACCGGTGAGAGCTATGACCTTGTAGTTGTAGGTGGAGGGATCAGCGGACTGTCGGCGGCATACTTCTATCGGAAGCATGCAGGCGAGAATGCCCGGATTTTGATCCTCGACAACCACGATGATTTTGGCGGCCACGCCAAGCGCAACGAATTCCGCGCCGGCAACCGGATGCTGCTGAGCTACGGCGGCACCCAGTCGATCGAGAGTCCCGGGCGCTACAGCGAGGTTGCTCGCGGACTGATTCAGGAAATCGGGATCGACACCGAGCGCTTCTTCAAGGCCTACGATCAGAACTTATATTCCAAGCTTGGGACCGCGGTCTTCTACGATCGCGAGACGTTCGGCGAGGATCGGCTGGTTGCGGGGCTAGGTTCAACGCCGTGGGCGGAGTTTCTCGCCAAGTCGCCGATGAGTCCTGCGGTGCAGAAAGACATCGTGCGCGCGTACACGGAGAAGGTGGATTATCTTCCGGATCTTTCTCTGG
>Ga0126371_10003241_pt1 | contig 14188 bp, 11 predicted proteins | sample PanSoiMetaPlot_4_FD_110145 | JGI IMG/M metagenome (GOLD analysis project Ga0126371, IMG submission 110145) | Tropical forest soil microbial communities from Panama - MetaG Plot_4 | ecosystem: Environmental > Terrestrial > Soil > Tropical forest > Bulk soil | place: Panama | collected 2016-02-17 | reverse complement strand
TATGCGGAAAAGTTGGGAGCGCAGCAAGGCGCGGAGATTGCGCGGACGCTTCCCGAAGGACAAAGCCACGCCTGGGCCTGGGTAGCTCGAACATATTTATTTGACCAAATCCTGCAAAAAGAGATTGCCGGAGGCGCAGACTTGATTGTGAATTGCGCGGCGGGGCTGGACGCGCGGCCGTATCGCATGCAGCTTCCCGCGACCTTGCCATGGATCGAAGCTGACCTGCCGGAAATCCTGGCTTATAAGGAAGAGCGACTCGCGGGGGATAAACCAACCTGTCAATTGGAGCGGGTCGCCGTGAATCTTGCGGACGTGGAGGCACGCCGAAGTTTTTTTGCTTCGCTCGCGAATCGCGGGAAGCGCGGTGTCGTGCTTACCGAAGGCTTATTGATTTATCTGGCGCCGGAAGAGGTGGCGCAGTTCGCGCGAGATTTGGCGGGCGTTGCTCCGCTCGAGCGTTGGCTGCTGGACATGCACTCACCGAGGCTGCTGGCGATGATGCAGCGGAAAACGGGGAAGACGCTCGAAAAAGCAGGCGCGGCATTCAAATTCGGTCCGCAGGAAGGCCCCGATTTTTTCGTTCCCAACGGCTGGAAGCCGATCCAGATCGAGGGTTTGCTGCACACGGCTGCGCGTTTTGGGCGCCCGCCGCTGCTGCTGCGATTTTTTGCTAAGCTTTCGGACGCGCACACCTGGCAGATCAAGCGACCGTTTGCCGGAGTTTGCCTGCTCGAGAACAGTTCCGCGCAAAGGTAAAGAAGCCCACATCATGAGCCCTCTTTCTTCCGAGCAGGGAAAGTCCAGATACAGAATCGGAGTCGATCTTGGGGGAACAAAAATCGAGTTCATCGCTCTTGAAAATGATGGGAGCGAACTGCTTCGTCATCGTGTGCCGACGCCACGAGGCGATTACGAAGGCACGGTGCGGGCAATACGCGACGGCGTGCTGCAGATGGAATCCCAACTGCAAACGCGCGGCACGGTTGGCGTGGGGATTCCGGGCACCATTTCGCGCCTGACAGGCACGGTGAAAAATGCGAACTCCACCTGGATGATTGGACGGCCGTTTGACAAGGACTTGAGCGTGGCGCTCGGTCGCGAGGTGCGTTGCGCCAACGACGCGAATTGCCTGGCAGTTTCGGAGGCTACCGACGGAGCGGGCGCGGGTTACCCTGTCGTGTTTGCGGTGATTCTGGGAACGGGCGTCGGCGGAGGCATTGCGTTGAACGGCGAAGTCCATAACGGCGGCAACGGCGTGGCCGGAGAGTGGGGGCACACGACCTTGCCGTGGATGAAGCCGGAAGAATATCCCGGCCCGCCGTGCTACTGCGGCTACCGCGGCTGCGTGGAGACCTGGATTTCCGGCAGGGCTCTGGAAGCCGAATATGAACGGGCCACGGGAACGAAAATTTTGGGGAAGGAGATCGTGGCGCGTTCGGAAGCCGGGGAAGCCGCCGCGTTGGCGTCCCTGGAGCGCTATGAAGATCGCCTGACGCGCGGCCTGGCGCAGGTGATTAATATCCTCGATCCGGACATTATCGTGATGGGTGGAGGCGTTTCGCAGGTACCGCGCCTGTATCGCAATGTTCCTTCGCGGCTGAAACAGTACGTTTTTGGGCGGGAGGCGGGCACGCCGGTGGTGGTGGCGAAGCACGGGGATTCGAGCGGGGTGCGCGGCGCGGCATGGCTATGGCCGCTCGAGGAAGAGCTGAAGCAAAGAATGAAGACGGATGGCGTTTGATGGTAAGACCCACCCTTAAAAAACCAAGGATGGCTACCCTCAAGTTCATTCGGGTGGATAGCCGCAGATCGGCCTGACCCCTCGACAAGCTCGTGGTAAGCAGGCATGCTTACCACGCGAATCTGCGGCTCCAGTGGTTTTAATCAATGGGGACCAGGAGGAAAGCTTCCTGGCCCCCCGGCTCTGTTTTCTAGGTGGTTGCCGCTTTGCTGCGCTGCTTGGCGGCGAACGCTTCCGAACGGCGCTTCAACTCCTCCGGCGGTACATCTTCGACATGCTGAGCCAGTCCCCAAACGTGGCCGAATGGATCGCGCACCTTGCCGTAGCGGTCGCCCCAGAACTGGTTTTCCAAAGGCATCTCGACCTTGCCGCCGGCTTGCACGGCGCGCTGGAAGGTGGCTTCCACGTCGTCTAGGTAAACGAACAGGCTGTGGGAAGGAGGATGATTTCCGGGCGCCGGCGCGGAGGCCATGCCTTGGATTTCATCGCACAACATCAACACGGAATCGCCGATGAGCAACTCCGCGTGCATGATGAGTCCGCCTGGGGCGGTCATGCGTTCTTTTTCCTTGGCGTGGAAAACCTCCTTGTAATATTCGATGGCACGCGTTGCGTTTTTGCAAACGATCGAGGGAGTCAGCGAGTGAAACCCCTGCGGTATGGCTCTCACAGACATAATTCCTCCTCACAAGGAAATATAGGACTGGACGCGCAGGCCGGCCGAGGAAGGGGAGGGACTTCACGCGTCATCTGCGCGTGGAATTTCTGAATACCTCCGGGTGGCGGGCGTGTCAAGACGGAATTCAGGAAAAAAACGAGCTATGAAATTTTTGCCGCTACACGGAGGTTGTATGGAGTTGGAATTGTGCGACCATCGGTGTGGTTCCTGCTTACGATTTACGGCATTCAATCAGGCGCTCATTTTCTGAATATCAAGGGGGTGTTTCGTGCGCTACGATTTTCTGGTGGATACGTATGCGACCGAACGTGTGAAGGTGCTGAGTGTGTGGAGTGAGTTTCGCGATGGCGATCTGGAGTTTCGCCCGCATCCCGGCGATCCGCGCGGGCGCAGCGTACATGAGCAGTTGGTGCATCAATGCGTGAGCGAAGACCTGTGGTTTCGCACGATGCTGGGGGTCGACGTGGGTGCGCCGCCGCTGCCGGCAACAGAGACGCGCGTGGAATTTATCCGGCGCTATGCGGAAGACAGTGCCAAACGGCTGAGCGTGCTGCAATCGCGCGAGGAGCCCTGGTGGGAGAGCGAAACGACCTTTTTCAACGTGAAGCGCTCCATGGCTTGGGTAATGACCCGGCGCATCGCGCACACTTCGCACCACCGCGGGCAGCAGAAGGCCATGTTGCGCATGTTGGGCCGCGATCTGCACAGCAACTATGGGCCGACCGCCGATACCGGCGGGCTGATGCAGCAGCACGCGCCAACGATTTACGCATACAGCGCGTTGCAGGAGTTGCTGCAGGATCTGCCGGGCAGTGCCCACAAGAGTGCGCTGCCAGGTGCGCAAGGGAAGCCGGTAACGGAGCGGCCGGCGGCGAAGTGAAGGCTGACCTCAGGGACGAAAGCCGTACTCTCGCCTCCCCACGAAGAAAAGAGCACCCTCAAAAACCAAGGCTGGGGCACCCTCCGCGAAAGGCAGACGGCATAAACAGCAAGTTAGTATTCGCGATAAAGATCCGGAAAGTCTTTCTTGAGGTTGCGAATCTTGGGCAAATCGTTGATCACGATGTAGGGATTGTCGGGGTGGTGCTTCAGGTAGTCCTGATGATAGCCCTCGGCGCGATAAAAGCCCTTCAGGGGCACGACCTGAGTCACGATCTTGGCGGGATAAACCTTCGCGGCATTCAACTGCTGGATATAAGCTTCGGCGATTTTCTTTTGCTCGGGACTCGCGTAAAAAATCGAAGAACGGTACTGCGTGCCCCAGTCGGGTCCCTGTTTGTTGAGTTCCGTGGGATTGTGGGCCACGGAAAAGAAAATCATGAGGATCTGGCCGTAGGTGACTTCCGAAGGGTCGTAAAGGATTTGTACGCTCTCGGCGTGATCGGTCTTGCCGCTGCTAACGGTTTCATACTGCGCGGTATCCGGGGTGCCCCCGGCGTAGCCGGAAGTGGCGGAAATTACGCCCTTGGTGTGCTCGTAAACGGCCTGAACGCCCCAGAAGCAGCCACCGGAGATGACCGCGACTTCCCTGCCCTTGGTCGGGGAGACGGGTTGGTCCAGGGCAGGTTTCGGGAAGGCTGTATTTGCGCGGGGCGCTTTGGCCCGGGAATTCAAAGCGGCGAAGACAATCAACAAAGCTGCCACTGCTGCAAACGCTAAAATCCGCCACCAGTTCCCCATTTCCTTCTCCTGCGGCAATAGGCCAGCCGCTGTTCCAAGTACGTCGCAAGCGTTCTTGTTGGATGCCTGGCCCAAGATTTGGGATTTCGGGCGACCGCGGCGATTGCAAGCACACGGCATCCGTTTTATTGGAGTTTTGCGCCGCGGGGGAAGTTACATACCTGGAACGCGCGGTTCGCGTCGCGCATCTCATTCGAAAGCAGCTCAAGAATTCAATTTTGGAGACAACCGAATGTCGCTCCACGCCATCGCCCTGGTTGTTTTCGGAGGCGTTTTCGTTGCCGCTCAGCCCGCGTCTGCGCAGGTTACCTATGGGAAAAAGCCGCAACTCCCGGCGCCGTTTGCTACACGATCCGCAGGGAACGGCCCTCGCCGAGAAAGACCGCCCAACGGATTTTTACCGGCGGTGCCGGCGGGCTTTCGGGTGAATATCTTCGCGGAGGGTTTTAAGGTGCCGCGGTTTTTGACCACCGCACCGAATGGAGACGTTTTTCTCGCGGATACGGGCGCTGGAGAAGTGATTGTTCTGCGCGATCCGCAGCATACGGGGGGAGTATCGCAGCGCGAAGTATTTGCGGAAGGCCTGAAGTTGCCGTTCGGCATCGCGTTTCACGACGACTATGTGTACGTCGCGAACACCGGAGAAGTGGTGCGCTTCCGGTATGACAAGGCGACTTCGAAACGCCTTGGCGATGCGGAGCACATTCTCGCGCTGCCGGCGGGCGGCGGGCATTACACGCGCACAGTGGCGTTCAGCAAAGACGGTCTGCATTTGTACGTGAGCGTAGGGTCTTCGGGAAATATCGACATTGAAAGGGATCAACGGCGCGCCGCAGTGCTGGTGTGCGACGCAGACGGGATGAATGCGCGCATTTATGCCTCCGGATTGCGCAACAGCGTGGGGCTGGCCGTGGAGCCCGTCACTGGCGTGGTGTGGAGCGCGGTGAACGAGCGTGATGAACTGGGCGACAATCTTCCGCCAGATTATCTGACTTCGCTGAAAGACGGCGGATTCTACGGATGGCCCTACAGCTACATCGGCGACAACGTGGATCCGCGGGTCAAGCCGCCGCGGCCGGAGCTGGTGGCGAAAGCGATTATCCCCGACGTGCTGCTGGGCGCGCATGTGGCGCCGCTGCAGTTCGCGTTTTACACCGGTACGCAGTTTCCCGAGTCTTATCGAGGCGGCGTGTTTATTGCCGAACACGGCTCGTGGAATCGCGCGTCACGCGCCGGATACCAGGTGGCGTTCGTGGGGTTCAAGGACGGAAAGGCGGCGGCGGATCCGGTGCCGTTTCTGACCGGTTTCCTGCCGGATCCCGCGAAATCGAATGTGAACGGGCGGCCCGTGGGTATTACAGTTGCGGCGGATGGCGCGCTGCTCGTCAGCGATGACGGAGGGGGGCTGATTTATCGCATCAGTTATGCGAAATAATTCTTGTTTGTAGCAAGATGTGGTCCTACAGAAAGTTGAGATTCTGCGGTTCGCAAACGGCGCGAGCCTTAGCATGACGAAATTGGGCAAGGCTTGCCGGTCACAGAAATCGATAAGCACGACTACTTCACCTGGTCAGGGGCAGATGCAGTGGTTCCAATCTGGAAAGCTTGGGACTGCAGGGGTGGTTTCTTGTGGGGTCGGCGCGTTCCACACTGGGATGCACTTGCTCGAACGTCACCGTCGCGGGGACCGGAACGGCTCTTTTCAAATGGCCTGCGCGGGGGTAATGTCTGTAAATGTCTGTTAATGTGAGGTTGGCCGGGAATCGGCTACTTTTAAGAGCTTATGCCACCATTTAAACTCGACGTAGAAAAACTGCCCAGCAGCAACCAAACCCTGACCGTCTACACGGCGAACGGAAAACTCAGCCTGGAGACGGTGAATCAGTTCCTGCCCGGACTGCGCGCGGAAACGGCGCAGCGCGTGGTTCTCGATATGAGCGGCGTTAGCTTCCTGGATTCGGCGGGGGTGGGCGCGCTGGTGTCTCTGTTTGTGAGCCGGCGCAATCAGGGTAAGGAGTTTGGACTGGCGGCGCTGCCGCCGCAGGCCGCGGCGGTGGTCACTGTTGCCGGGTTGCAGAACCTGCTGCCGATTTACAAGACCGTGGAAGACGCCAGCGCAAAAAAAGCCTGAACAATTTTCACAAGCTTAGGCTGTGGCCACAAGGCGAAGGCGTCCTTGCCTGCGTGATCGGGGAGTGGGCTTTATGGTGATCTCAACGTCCCTGCCCAAGCGGGTCAGCATGAGGCGCTCGGTGGAGAAGCCGGAAAGCTGGGCCCGTAAGAGACGCGATATACAGCCATAAAAGGCAATAACCGCAAGGTGCCAGGGGCTCTCAGCGAGGGGTCCAGCTCGGATGGTTGGTGAATAGGCCGTCGATGAAGGCGATCTGGTAGGAAATAAAGAGTCCGAAGCAAAGGCTGACCAAGCCCGAAGCGGTGACCAGTCCGCGATTGAGCCAGGCAAAGCGCGTGCCCGCGAAGGAAAACGGCAAAGCCAAAGCCATGGTGATCAGCATCATTCCGGCAATGGTCCCCGCGCCAAAGATCAACAGGTAAAAGACGCCCCAGCGCGGATTATGAATCGTGGTGAGCACCAGAAGTGCTACCGCCGCGGAGCCTGCCAGTCCGTGCACAATGCCGACAAACAATGGGCGCAGCGAATGGAACAAACCGAGCCTGGCGAACGGGCGCCGCAGCCAGCCGGGAGGGGCGAGCTCTTCGGCATGGTGCTCTGCCTCAGGCTGGTGGGAGTGCCAGTGGTAATGCAAACGCGAGCCGTGCTCGTGGACATGCACGTGTTCGCCGGTCACTTTGGGATGGGAAGGAGAGAAGCGCACACTGAGCCAACGGGTGACGCCCGTGAGGTTCAGCAGGCCCAGAAGAATAAGCATCAAACCGACAGCAAACTCCATGGTCAAGCCAACGCGCACCGGGATAGCTACGTTGAAGAGGATGATGGTTGCGCCCACAAGAAGGATGGTCAGTGTGTGTCCCAGGCCCCAGAGGGCGCCGATCCAGCCTGCTCGGCCAATAGACGGTTCCCGACTGATGATGGTGGAGACGGCGACGACGTGGTCGGGGTCCGTGGCATGGCGCATGCCAAGAAAGAATCCAATTGCCAGAATGGTGAGTCCGCTAATCATAAAAAGGGCGCCGGAGTACCGCTTCCCAAAACAACAGCATACGTTACCCGGCGGCACTCTTGTGAGTGATTCTTGTCACAGATAAAGGGCAGGTGCGCAGGAGCCGGGTTAGGCATTCCTCAGCAGCCGCATGAACTCCGCCGCAGTGTGCGGCAGGCGGGCACCGCGACGGGAGACAAGGTAAAGATGCCGGGGCATGTTCATCTGGCGGATACGCACTTCCTTGAGCCAGCCGTGCTCGAGTTCCCAGTTGACACACATGCGGGGCACAATCGCCACGCCCATGCCCATTTGGACGAAGCGCTTGATGCTTTCGATGGTGGGCATTTCCATGGGCATATTCAGGGCTGAGCGATGGCGGGCGAACAGCTCGATGACCTTACGGCGGAATGGTGATTCGACGATGTGGGCGACGAATGCCTCTTTTCCCAATTCCTCGATGTCCACTTCCTTGCGCTTGGCCAGGGCGTGCTTCAGGGGGACCACCAGCGTCAGCTCATCCTTGAGAATCTCGGTGGCCTGGAGTTGCGGGTCGCGGGGCACAAACGACACCGCTCCGAGATCGAGGCGGTAGTTCACGACTTCATGCGGAATATCGCGAGAAAACATGCGGTGGACGCGGACCTGAACGCCGGGGTGCGCTTCGCGAAAGGCGGCCAGAGCAGGGAGAAGGGCGTGGATGGAACTCTCGTTGACGCCCAGGGAGAGCTCGCCGCGCTTGAGGCCCTCGAGCTCGAGAAGTCCCTTTTTGACTTCGTCGCGCAGGTTCAGCAGGCGTTCGGCGTATTCGCGGAGAAGGGTGCCGGCATCGGTGAGGCGCACGGGGCGGGCTCCCCGAACAAACAGGGGCTGCTCGAGGGACTCCTCGAGTTTGCGGATCGTAAGGCTCACGGCGGGTTGCGTGCGATAGAGGCGCTCGGCGGCGCGACTGAAGCTGCCTTCCCTGGCTACGGTCAAAAAGACCTGCAATTCACCTAAATCCATTGGACACATCCCCGGGTTAAGAGGGTGCCAGCGAGCGGACCCTCGATTGACGACCGATTGCAGGGTGTTCCCACCTGGCGCGGAGCCGCGGCAGTGACAGCCCTTAAACCAGTATAAGGTAGAATTATGAATTACAGAATGAAGATAAATTGGACGCAAAGTCTCCGTCCATGAGTTACTAGGAAATCAGTCCTTAGGGGACAACTATGAGCCACGTCCGTATCTTTGACACGACGCTCCGCGACGGCGAGCAATCCCCCGGCTTTTCCATGAATACCCAGGAAAAGATCCGCATGGCGCACCAGCTGGCGGCGCTCGGTGTGGACATTATCGAGGCGGGGTTCCCGATCGCCTCGCGCGGCGACCTGGAAGCAGTGCAAGCCGTCGCGCAAGAAGTGCGCGAAGTGCCGGTCGCGGCCTTGGCGCGGGCACGCAAAGACGACATCCTTGCCGCGGCCGAGGCGCTGAAGCCGGCGGCAACGCCGCGCATGCACGTGTTCCTGGCCACATCTGACCTGCACCTCGAGGCGAAGCTGCACATCACGCGCGAGCAGGCTCTGGAAGCCATCGGCTCGATGATTAGACTGGCAAGGAATTTTGTGGAAGAGGTGGAGTTTTCCGCCGAAGATGCAGGACGCACGGAGATCGAGTTTCTCTGCAAGGCGTGCCAGATCGCGGTGGACAGCGGCGCCAGCATCCTGAATTTGCCGGACACGGTGGGCTACGCGGTGCCGGAAGAATACGCCGACATGTTTTTGAAGGTGCGCGAGCACCTGGGAGATCCGGAGCACGTGACGCTGAGCGCGCATTGCCACGACGACCTGGGCCTGGCGGTGGCAAATTCGCTGGCCGCGGTGCGAGCGGGTGTGCGGCAGATCGAATGCACGGTGAACGGCATCGGCGAACGGGCCGGGAATGCGGCGCTCGAGGAAATTGCGGTGGCGCTTGCAGTGCGCAAGGAAAGCTTCGGCGTGGCCACACAGCTCAACCTGAAGGAACTGTATAAGTCTAGCCGGCTGCTCAGCGAAATCACGGGCGCACAAATCGCGCCAAATAAGGCGGTGGTGGGGGCGAACGCGTTCGCGCACGAAGCCGGCATCCACCAGGACGGAATCATCAAGAACCCGTTGACCTATGAAATTATTTCGCCGGAGGCCGTGGGCGTGCCCTCGCGATCGCTGGTTCTGGGCAAACATTCGGGCCGCCACGCGCTGCGCCAGTCACTCCGGGAACTTGGATACGAGCCAAGCGATGCGGAACTCGCGGAATGCTACCGCCGGGTCACATCGCTTGCCGATGAAGCGAAACATGTGCGGGCGCGCGACCTGATGGCCATCGCCCATGAAGTCATACGTCGCAAGGGAATTCCTCTGGCGAACGAGGCCTCCTCGGCAGCGTAAACTAGAGAGAGTTCGGGGTATCCCGGTCATGAAACTGAAGAAAACTATCGTGCTCCTGCCGGGGGACGGCATCGGGCCTGAAGTTACAAAAGCCGCGGCTAACGTTCTGCACGAGTGCGCGAAGGAGTTTCAGCACCAGTTCACGTTTGTGGAGATGCCCATTGGGGGGACGGCCATTGATAAGACCGGGAACCCGCTGCCGAACGAGACGCTGGATGCGTGCAAGAAGGCCGACGCGGTGTTTCTGGGCGCGGTCGGCGGCCCGAAGTGGGATTCGCTGCCGGTCGGCAAGCGGCCGGAAACGGGGCTGCTTGGCCTGCGCAAGGGCCTGGGCCTGTATGTGAATTTGCGGCCGGTGAAGCTAATCGAGCCGCTGCGCAATATTTCGCCGCTGAAGCCGGATCGTGTTGGCGACCTGGACCTGGAGATTGTGCGCGAACTCGCGGGCGGAATGTATTTCGGCGAACGCGGCAACCTGAAAGAGAACGGAGTAGAGCGCGCGTTCGATACGGAATCGTATTCGACGCCGGAGATCGAGCGAATTGCCGCGTTTGCTTTCGCGCGCGCTGAAGCGAGGTCACGGCGGTTGTGTTCCGTGGACAAGCACAACGTACTGACGAGTTCGCAGCTCTGGCGGCGCACGGTGACGGCGATGAGCACCGTGTATCCCAATGTGAAGCTGGAACACATGTACGTAGACAACGCGTCCATGCAGTTGATGTTGCGGCCGACGCAGTTTGACGTGATTTTGAGCACGAACATGTTCGGGGACGTTTTGAGCGACGAAGCCGCCGCACTGGTGGGGTCGATCGGACTGATTCCCTCGGCAAGTTTCGGCAGCAGTTCGCCGCTGTTTGAGCCGATTCATGGCTCCGCACCGGCGCTGGCCGGGAAAGACGTGGCGAATCCCGTCGGCTCGATTTTGAGCGCGACGATGATGCTGCGGGATACCTTTGGACTGAGCCTGGAAGCAGACTGGGTGGAGCAATCGGTGGCGCGCGTGCTCAATACCGGCGTGCGTACCGCCGATATCGCAGAGCCCGGGAAGAAAACCGTGAGCCTGTCAGTGTTCAACGAAATGCTGCACGACGAGATGCTGCGGACATTTGAGCACGCCGAGAAATACGGCTGGGGCGTGTAGGCCGCAACGGTAAGGCTCTCCCCAGTTACCGCTCTCGCTCCAGGGCCCCTTGCCAAAACTTTGCACTCCCATCACGACCTTCCGACACCTATGCGCTCGCTTCGCATCTTCGTAGTATTTCTGGCCCCGATGGGGCTGCTGCTATTGGGGGCTTTTTATTCCTATCGCGTGGTGGCGCGCAAGCAGGTGGGCAAACCGAGGGCCCCTGGCACCGCAATTCGAACCGGTAAATCCATCAATCGATTGGTTGCGGGAAGGCTTTGGGGATGATAATTTTAGTAATTCTGAGTTTCCCGGGCAGAGGGGAAGGGACCGCAAGCGGCCGTTCAGCCGGGCAAGTTCGTGAATCTTAGTGCATGTCCCGAGGGAAACCTTGCAGTTTGCCGGGTTACCCTTGCCCCAGTTTGGCCGGTTGCATCGTTCATCTGAAAAATGGCTGCACCTACTTCCAATGCGAGTCGCGGCGCTGCCGGGCGTGTGCCCGGCGTGATTTATTGGCGCGTGGAAGGGTCACTGTTTGAGATCAGCGCGCTGCGCAGCGTGGGCTTTTTCAACTGGAACAGCCAGAGCTTTCTCGAACGCTGGGTGCGGCGCGCCGGCATGGGGGTGATTACGCTGCTGCGGCCGCCCGCGTATTTTGCCAGCCGCACGTTTGCCACCCGCTTTCTGCACAGCGCACTGCGCGGCATCACGCGCGACCGCCTGGACCTGCTGGGCGAAGAGTATTTCCAGTACGAATTGAAGCCGGCCATCCGGCGCGAAGCCGCGGCCAGGCTGGTGGAGGCAGTGCGCGGCGGCGAACGCGTAATTCTGGTCAGCCAGTTGCTGGAACACATGGTGCGGCCGCTGGCGGAGTATTTTGCCGTGGGCGGCTTCATCGCCAACCGGCTGGAATTTCGCGACGGGGAAGCCACCGGACGGCTGCGCGAGCCGGTAGTTCGCCCGCGCGGGCCGCTGGCGTGGCTGGCCAGCGGGTCTGCTGACGGAGCCATCCCCAGAGAGAAATTGCTTTCGCAACTCGACTGGGAGAGTACGCCGGAGTTTCTGGCGTCCGCGGTGCAGGCGACCTCGCGCCCACAGGCTCCCACACGCTCTTTGGTCGAGCGGCTGAGCAGTACGCCAGAGGTCAAACGATTGCCGGTGCGGGAGTCGCTGGCGGGGAAGCATCTTCTCCTTGTCGGGGTCACCGGGTTCATCGGCAAGGTGTGGCTGGTGGACCTGCTGGAAAAGACTCCGGAGATCGGGAAAATCACGCTGCTGATTCGCCGCAACCGCACGACCACGGCGCAGAAGCGTTTTGAAAAAATTGTCGAAGAGTCGCCCACACTCGATCGGCTGCAGGAGATTCACAATTCGAACCTCGCTGCCTTCCTCAAGGAAAAAGTGGAAGTGGTGGAGGGCGACGTCAGCCTCCCCGGCCTTGGTCTGGATGAGGCCACGCAAGCGCAGTTGCAGCGCTCGCTGGACGTCGTCGCCAACAGCGCGGGCCTGACGGATTTCAACCCGGATTTGCGCGACGCGCTTTCTTCCAACGTGGATTCCACGCGTTACCTCCTGGAGTTCCTGCGCAAATGCGATCACGCGGCGCTGATGCACCTTTCGACCTGCTACGTGGTGGGCATGCGTGACGGGCGGGTGAACGAGGACCTTCGCGCAAACTACAATCCCCAGGACAACCCGGACTTTGACGCGGAAAAGGAAATCGCCTCGCTGCGCGAAATGGTGAAGCGCATCGAAGAGCGCGCCGAAAGCCCGGAGGTCGCGAAGGCGCTGCGCCGGCAGGCGCTGGGCCGCGGAGGCGACGCCTCCAAGGTGGCTGCCGGTGAACTGGATGCGGTCATCGTACGGAATCGCGCCCGCTGGGTGCGCAACCGCCTGGTGCGCGCGGGAATGAAGCGCGCGCAGCATCTCGACTGGCCCAATACGTATACGTTCACGAAGAGTCTCGGCGAATCGATCCTGGCGCAGCAAGGCCAGGACCTGCCGATTGCCATCGTGCGGCCATCGATTGTGGAAAGTTCGGAGCGCTCGCCGTTCACTGGTTGGAATGAGGGCATCAATACGTCCGGCCCGCTTTCTTATCTGCTAGGCACGACGTTTCGACAATTGCCCTCGAACGAGCGGAAGTGCTTGGACGTGATTCCGGTGGATATGGTCACGCGCGGCATGACGCTGATCGCCGCGGCGCTGGTGCAGCGGAAGCACGCGCGGCTGTATCAACTGGCGACATCAGCGATCAATCCGGTGAACATGGGGCGTTCGATCGAGTTGACCGGGCTGGCACACCGCAAGCATTACAAAACGCAGCAAGGGCTGGAGCACTGGCTGAAGGTGAAGCTCGAAACGATTCCGGTTTCCAAGCAGCGCTACGAGCGGCTTTCGATTCCGATGCAGAAGGCGGTGGTTTCGACCATCAATAAAGCGGCCACGTCGCTGCACATGAGCAAGCCCCCGCTGGCCAAGACCGAGCGGGACCTGGGCCGCGCCGAAAAGATTATCGAACTGTACGAGCCGTTTATCTTGCACAATGAGCACGTGTTCGAATGCGAAAACGCGCGGCTGCTTTCCGCGGCGCTGCCGGACGAGGAAAAGCAGCTCTTCGATTTTTCACCGGAAAACATTGACTGGTGGGACTACTGGATTAACATCCACATACCGGCCTTGCGCCGCTGGTGCTACCCCTTGATGGAGGGGAGGCCGCTCGAGTCCCGCGAGCCGCGCGTGATGAACTGGCCGGCGCCTCCGGAGGAAGCGTCCGCGGCGGTTCCCTGAGCCGGCCGTTTTGCGCCTATGGCTATTTTCCTGACAGGTTCCACGGGCTACCTCGGCAGCTATCTTGTCGCGGGCTTGTTCACCGGGCATGCGGATCGCCTGAACCTGCTGGTGCGGGCGAAGAGCGAGCAGGAAGCCCGCGAGCGGTTGTGGCAATCGCTGCAACTCCATTTTGAGTTTCCAGAATTTCTGGAATATGTAAACGCGCGGGTGCGCATTTTTCGCGGCGATCTGACAAGCGAGCGCTTCGGTCTTTCCGACGACGAGTACCACACGTTGGTGGATTCCACCGATGCGATCCTGCATTGCGCGGCTTCGCTGAACCGCAAATCGGAAAAGCAGTGCCTGAACGTGAATCTGCGCGGGTCCCTGGAAGTGATTCAACTGGCTCGGCGGGCGCAGAATCGCCATGGCTTGCGGCGGTATTCCCACGTTTCGACGGTAGCGGTGGCGGGGAAGCGGCAGGACGAAGTGGTGACCGAAGACGCTTCGATTGACTGGGACCGGTCGGACTACGATCCTTACGCGCGGACAAAGAAATTCTGCGAGCACATGGTGCACCAGTTATTGCCGGATGTGCCGCACACGATTTTCCGTCCGGCGATTGTGCTGGGCGATTCGCGGCAGCCGGAGACGACGCAATTC
>Ga0126371_10003240_pt1 | contig 14191 bp, 16 predicted proteins | sample PanSoiMetaPlot_4_FD_110145 | JGI IMG/M metagenome (GOLD analysis project Ga0126371, IMG submission 110145) | Tropical forest soil microbial communities from Panama - MetaG Plot_4 | ecosystem: Environmental > Terrestrial > Soil > Tropical forest > Bulk soil | place: Panama | collected 2016-02-17 | reverse complement strand
TGAAGGACACCTACGAGAACGAGGGGCGCTTCGATTCGCTGCGCACGAAGAAGCTGCTGCCCGAGTCGCTGGACGACGAGACGTTCACCGACAAGCTCAAGGAAGCCAAGAAGAAGATCAGTGCTCGGCACGTGGCCTGGCTGAACGAGGCACCGCAGGGCGGTCACGCGGCCCGCGGCAAGGTGATTGCCAAGGAGGCCGATGCGCTGCACCGGGCTTACCAACTGCGCCGGATGTACGACAAGGCGTCCACCCAGGAGGAAGAGGCCAACACCTTCACCGGCGAGGAGGTCGAGGGTGGTGGCGGCGGTGGAGGCACGAACGGTAATGGCAATGGCGGTGGCGGTGGAAGCGCGCGGCTCTCCTTCGTGCAGCCGACGATCCCGTGGAATCCGGAGACCAAGACGTTCATGCCGGCCGAGGAGTACCTCAAGTACAGCGGCGAGCCGATGGCGGAGGAGGTGTTCCGGGCCATCGAGGCTAGGCGACGTGAGGATGCCGAGAAGGAGCCGTGACCCTCGTCAACCCGTACGCCCCCTTCCAGCGCGTCCCGGACTCGCTGCCGCAGTTCCAGGCCCTCATCCCGCCGGCACCGGTGCAGCGAGAGCGCCACAATGACCACCGGGTTGCCCTTGCTGCAGCGATAGTGACCGGGCTGCTGCTGGCCCGCCATCACCTCAAGCAGAAGGATGCCCCGAAGCCGGGTAATGCGCGGCAGCAGGCACTGCAGGCCTGGGTCATGGCCAGGCCGTCGTTCATGGGGCTGGCTACTCCGGCCGCCAACGCGCTCTATCGCCGGCTGAGCAAGAGCGTGAGCGAGGGGCATCAGGCAGCAGCGAGCCTCGGGAACTACCTGGCCACTACCTCGGCAGATGCCCTACAGGAGGGCTATGACCGGCAGCTGGCCGGTGGCTGGCACCCCGATGTGGCCTGGCATCGCTCGGTCGAGGGTTATGGGTTGGATGACAAGGCCATGCGCGCCTACATCGACCGGCTGCTGGCGGAGAAGGCGCCCAAGCAGCTGGTGCCACCCACCGCCAAGAAGGCCGTGCACCGGGCGATCATCGCTCGCGCCGATGTACTGGCCGGCACCGAGCTGCAGGTGCCGGTGGCCAAGGCCTATGACCCGCAGCAGCCGCGCGACGAGCGGGGCCGGTGGAGTAGCTGGAAGCCGTTTGGCCGGCTCAGCCTGGTTGAGCAGCAGGAGGCGAATAGGCACCACGCGCAGATGGTCAAGGATCAGCAGGCTGCACCCACTTCAACGCCGCACGATTATCTGTACCAGACCCGCAAGGAACCGACCCAGGCATTGCGCATGGAGCCGAAGCCGGCGGGTTACGGGCGATTCGCGGTCACCGGCGGGCGCGACTACATGAACGTCGATGTAGTGCGGGCGGCGCTGGACAAGGTCGATCCCAAGATGGTCCTGGTACACGGCAATGCGCGGGGCACCGACCAGCTTGCCGCCGGGCTGTGGGAGGGCCAGGCAGAGCACTACCCCGCTGACTGGGATCGCTACGGGCGTGCAGCCGGGCCGATCCGCAATCGGGAGATGGTCGAGTCCGGGCTGGACTTCGTCATCCGCTTCCCTGGTGGGCGGGGAACTGCGGACATGTCCCTGCAGGCCAAGCGGGCCGGCGTGCGGGTGGTCGATCACGACAAGATGGACAAGCTGTCCAAGGCGACGGATGTAGCCGACGAGCCCCGCGAGCCGAAGGGCAGCCCGCACGGCGGGCGCTGGACGCGGGTCGCGCATGCCGAACCCGAGACCGAGGGCGATACCCGCTGGGGCAACAAGCCCGGCACCGACCAGCGCTGGGCGGGCCAGGCCGACACTCGCTGGGCCGCCGACACCCGCTGGCAGACCGACACTCGCTGGGAGACCCAGGCCGATACCCGCTGGGAGACCAGGGCAGAGCCGAAGACGCAGGCTGAGATCAGGGCAGCGGCTCGGGGCGACACCCGCTGGGCGACCAGGGCGAAGGCGGCGGCTGCGGTCGAGCAGCAGATGACCATCCTCGCGCCACCGTTGATCTACACGCCGGTCAAGGCCGACGAGAAGCTGGGCGTGGGCTACACCCGCTTCTACATCCCGATGCAGTACATGAAGGAGTACCGGCACAAGCCACCGACCAAGCGGGCCGGGGTGGACTTCGATTCGATCCGGGATGCCCGGCAGAAGGAGGATCCGGAGGATCGCGAGCCACCGCCGATTCACTCCTACGCAGGGGAGAGTCCATTCGATCGCAGCCTGATGGGCGTGCCGATGGCGGTCGATGCCGGCGAGTGGAAAGAGATCATGAACCAGGCCGAGCCACTGTGGCACTACGCCTATAAGCACGCGGACAAGATGCTCACCACTGGCCAGGGCAAGCCGACCTCAGACCTCTACGACTGGGAGATCGAGAGGATCGGCAAGCGGGCCGGGGTGCCTTCCAGCTGGGATGCGGAGGAGATCCGGTACAGGATTGCGATGCCGATCGAGCAGGGTAGCGACCAGCTCCGACAGGCGTTTGCCGACTACGCGGTTTGGAATCATCCGGACATCCTGCCGGACCTCGCCGAGATCCCGGGCTATCACTACACCGGTGAGATCGCTCCGAGCGGTGCGGAACTGGCGCAGCTGTTGAACCTCGCCAAGGACTTCAGCGATGAGAAGTCGCTGGGCATCGCGATCGAGAGCAAGCCGATCCCGATGATGATGACTTTCGGCGCGGGTGGCCTGCACTCCGAACCCTCAGACATGCGCGGGCGCTATGCCGTGCAGGGCACCGAATACACCTCGGCGATCAACCAGTTCGGCAAGAACGTGCCGCCGGGCTACGTGGGGGTGCTCGAGTACCACATGGACCCGATCCGGGAGGGCTACGTCAGCCCCTCCGGGTACGTGGACTAGACGGGCTGCGCACCCCCTGACGATAGGGATGTGACCCGCCCCGATCCTGAGTTCGTCGCACTGCACAAGGCGATCTACGGCGAGTCGGTGGACGTGCGCGAGGCATGGGAGATCGCGAAGCTGGCCACCGATGCCCCGGACATGCATGTTGACCAGCAGCAGCGAAAGCAGAACGCGAAGAAGGAAGGCCTGGCCGGTGCGCTGTTGCTCGGTATGCCGGCCGAGTCGATCGCCGCCGCCCGGTCCATCGGGCACGCTGCTGAGCGGCTGAAGCAGCCCCCGGCCTTTGGCCCGCCAGAGAGGGGGCTGGGCCGGTTGCGGGCCTTCAAGCGCAGTCGGGCCGGAGCGGTCGGTGAGGCCGCGCTGCAGACTGCGAACCTCGGGGTGGGCATGCTGGCCGCCCGCGAGCTGCTCCGCAAGCCCCAGCAGCAGAAGGTGGCCAAGGCCCGGATGGCGATGCGGCCCATGAACGCCGCGGCGATCGGATTCAAGCAGCCCTCCCTGAAGGCCCGCCGGCCACGTACCTCGCCAGGGCCGCTGGGCAAGTCCTTCGATGCCAACGTGACCATCAGCAAGGTCAACCCCTACAAGCAGCAGGTCTTCGGCTGGGCCCAGGTGGCGGCCGTCGACGGCCAGGAGGTGCACGACCGGCAGGGCGATGTGGTCTCCATCGAGGAGCTGGAAAAGGCCGCCTATAACTACGTGCTGGACTGCCGGATGGGCGGTGACCAGCACGGTCGGGTGACCAAGGCCGATGGTCCGCGGCAGACCGCCACGATGATCGAGTCGATGGTCTTCACCCCGGAGAAGATCGAGGCGCTGGGGCTGCCCGAGGATTTCCCGCAGGGCTGGTGGCTGGGGCTCAAAGTGCATGATGAGCCAACTTGGGAGCTGATCAAATCAGGCAAGCGCCAGGGCCTAAGCGTGCATGGCACTGGCCGTAGAGAGCTTGTTGAGAAGGCGTCTCTCGCGCTTCTTCGTGTTGATGCAGATGCGGCAGCCCCGATCCCCGCGCGTGGCCACCTGCGTAAGCGGGTGGCCCAGGTCGCAGGTGGTCTTGGCCATGTTGATCGCGGTGGGACCGACGCCACGCCCAATGTTCACTCGGTCGGTAGCCGGTTCCAGATGCGCCGGGTTGACGCAATGCCGAACCCGACACAGGTGGTCAAGCGTCAGGCCCACCGGGATGGGACCGACCAGCGCCTCGTAGACCACCCGATGAGCGCGCATCGGGCGCTTCTTCGGAAACGGGTCCGCCGTGCCGGACCAGATCATTCCGTAGCCAAACGAGTTGCGGTGTCCGGTCCACAGCCAGCACGTGTCCGTGCGGTTGATGTGCGTGAGCGCGCGCTCGGTCACCGTTCGTGGGATGGGGGCCATGGGTTAGACATTAGCAAGGACCTGAAGGAGCGCGCCCAGGCTGCGATTCACCCTCCGCCGGTGGCCCGGCACCCGGTGGTGTCCACCGCAGTACGCAGCATGGGCTATCAGCCGCAGACCCACCGGCTGTCCTACGAGATGCGCTCCCGGCCCGATCAGCCCTACAACTACAAGGCCAGCAAGTCGCAGGCCTACGCTGCACAGCACAATCCCTCAATCGGGCACCACTACGCCACCCAGGTGCGCGGGCAGTACAAGCGCAAGGAGGGGGTCAACCCGGTCGATCGGGTTCGGCTATTCATGGACCCGCCGGAGCAGGTCAAGAAGTTCGTCACCCCGACCGTCGAGCACCGCCGTAAGGCCGCCAGCACCACTGAGACTGCGGCCAGCCTGACCGCTGGCACGCTGGGCGCGGGTTTCGCCGGCGCGGAAGCGCGCAAGAAGTTCCACGAGGAGCATCCGGCACGAGCTGAGAAGATCGCTGGCAGGATCGAACACTGGGGGGGCAAGGGGCCGAAGCGGGCCTGGGCCGCGGGCAAGGTCCTCGAGGGCAAGCCCGGCCTGGTGCCCTTCACCGGGCTGATCGCCACCACCGCACTGGCCGGCGGGGCGCACAAGTACCAGCAAGCTTCCAAGCTGCGCGAGGAGTACGCCCAGTCCCAGCTCCGGCGGCAGTTGCATCACCCCCGACATCGCCGCAAGAAGGCAGCCCCGCCGGTGGCTCCGGTGGCCAAGGCGAATGTCCTCACTCCGCAGCAACTGCATCGCCGGCAGAAGCACGCAGCGTTCTACTCCACTGCGGGCGCGATGCTCGGGCTAGGCGCCATCGGATCCAAGGCCGGCGCGGCCGGCGTCCGACGCTTCGTGCAACCGGCCAAGCGAGGTGCCGAACTGGCCGACCGGCTCGAGCGGCACACCTCCACCGCGCTGGCTGGCGGTGCCGGACTGAGTGTGCTGTCCGGGTTCAACTCCGCCAAGCTCTCCCGCTCTGCGGCAGCGCAGGAGCGTCAACAGAACCGGAAGGTGTGACATGCCCTGGCAGGAACATGGTTCTGGCTACACCAAGAAGGGCGCAGTTCCCGGCAAGGGTGGCTTCATCAAGGATCCGGGCCAGTACGAGGCGGTCAAGCGCGCGACCGGCAGCAAGCGCATCGCGGCAGCGGTATCCAATACTCCGCACCAGGTGCACCGCAAGAGCGTGCTGGCCAAGGCCTCGGTCTACTCCGCTGGCAGCCAAGGTGCGATTGCGCAGGAGCACGCCAACGAGCGAGAGCGCAGTCGTTCGCACGCGGTCGCTTCACTGGCCGCGGCGAACCTGGTCGGCACCTCGGCATGGCTCGGCCACCAGCAGCTCAAGCACAGCGCGCTGCCCAAGGGAGTCACCACCCTCAAGCGCGATAAGCAGCTCTACAACATCAAACGGGCCGGGCTGGCTGGCACCTCGGCGGCGCTCGGGGCAGCCGCGGCCTACGCCGGCGCTGCGCGGCATCACCACAAGGAAGCGGCTGCCGCAGCTCGCAATGTGGAGAACCTCAAGCAGAACCCGCAGCCGCTGTTCCATGTCGGGCAGGTCGGTAAGCGTAACGCCTTCGGCATTGACGAGGAGCTGGTGCAGGCCTACCAGGCCCCGGTCGAGATCGAGAAGCTGGCCAACCCGCTCGAGTGGTTGTCGACCAGCGAACATGCGGCGGCCAAGGGGTTCCGCGCGGTGCGCCGGGCCCGTCCGCAGGATATGCCGGGCCAGTTCTACCGGGGCATCAAGGCCGGAGTGGGTGGCTTCGGTGCCGGCGGGCTAGGCCGGGCCGGTGGATGGGGTCATGCCGTGGGCCAGGGCGGCATGCGCGCCGGGAGCTGGGTCAAGGCCAACCCGTATAAGAGCGCCGCGATCGGTGGCGGGGCGGCTGCTACGGGTGGCACGGCGTATCTCGTCGGGCGAAACAACCAGCCTAACTACGCCTATGCCAAAGGACTGAGCCGCCCGTTCGAGCCGGGCAGCCTGCCCGAGCAGGCTGTTCCTGCAGGCGCTCGTGATGCAGGGTCCAAGCATGGCCGGGACTACGCCCGCGAGATGCAGCGCCGAGATGCGCGGGAGAAGGCTTACCGCAAGCGTGCCACCGCCAAGCCGCCGATGATCGGGGTGGCCAAGGCCTACCAGCCAGGCACCATCACGCTGCACGACGAGCAGGCGCAAATGCACGCGCGCAAGAAGATGTCCGGCCGCACCCAGGCCTCAGTGGGAGTGACAGCAGCTGGCGTCGGTGGCACCGCGCACTTCCTGTCCAAGGATCCGAACGTGCGCGCGCAGATGCACAACGTCGCGCGGCATGCGCCATTCGGCCAAGGGCGTCGTGCCTTTCAGGCGCTGGAGCATGCGCCCAAGGCCGTCGTCGCTGGTGGTCTCGGGCTAGCCGGCGTAGGCGCTACCCGCTCGGTCTATCACGGCCACAAGCAGAACAGGGAGACCAAGGCAGCGCAGGAGGCCCGACGTTCGCGCAATGGGAGTGTGGCCAAGGCCTTCGACTCCGAGCGTGCCCGACACCGGCGGCGCACCCTCTACCAGGGTGGCGCCACCATAGGTTCCGGAGCGGCTGCGACCGGAGCTGGTGTCCTTCTCCACCAGGCACGTGGCCGGGCGGCCGAAGCGGGTCTGGCGCGGCGCAAGGAAGCCTCGGCGCAGCAGGCACTGCGGCAATCGCTGCGCGGCGCAGGACCGCGGGTCGTGGTGAAGCCGACCGGCAAGAACAAGACCGTGCCGATGAAGCGTGCCGAGACCTATCGAGCTTCGTCTGAACGCTTCCAGTCGCAGGTCCAGAGCGCAGCCTCGCATGCGTCTCGTGCGGAGAAGGAAGGCAAAGAAGCCGCTCGCCTCGGTGGCCAGGTGCGCCGACTTCGCCTCGGTGCAGGGGGAGCCGGACTGGCTTCTGCCGGGCTGGCTGCAGCCGCATACGGGATCCACCAGCACGGCCAGGGCAAGGGCCGCAGCTACACCCCCTACAGCTACCGCTGAACGTCAGAGGACGAAATGCGGACCCCCTGATGATGAGGGCAAGGAGGAACGATGCCCCGCTACCGGCTCTCGGACATGGACTTCGATGAGGTGTCCACCGTCGACAAGCCGGCCAACCAGTACTCCCGCATCGTCCTCGCCAAGCGCTTTCAGGAGGACGGAATGCCTGAGTCGGACTACGAGTACGAGGCGCCGGAGGCAGTCTTCGATGGCGAGGGCGAACAGGTCGACCCCGCCTCTCTCGAAGACGGTGAGCTGGTGCAGGACGAAGAGGGTTACCTCTGGTACAGAGACGGCGAACAGCTGGTTCCGGCCTACGAGGATGATTTCGAGCCGGCCGAGCCAGAGCTCGAGGAGGTCGGCAAATCCGCCTTCCTCGACAACGCTGGTGCTGCACCGAGCTACACCCAGCAGGTACTGGAGGGCTTGTCGGTCGAGCTGTCCAAGGCGCTAGATGACGAGCAGCGCACCGAAGTGGTGTCCAAGGCCGTACAGGGCCTGGTAGATGAGAATGCGGTGCTGGCCAAGCGGGTCGCTTCCTTCGAGGCGATCGCCAAGCGTGAGCGGGAGATCCGCCTGGAGCGCGAGTACATCGCCAAGGCCGACACCTACAACGTGCCGGTCGACGCCACAGTGCTCGGCCCGGTGCTGATGCGGATGGCCGAGACGATGAACTACGACGACTGCGCGGTCATCGACAAGGCATTGACTGCTTCCGGTGAGATCTTCACCGAGCTCGGCTTCGGCGGCGACGGCGATAACGCCGACCCGTTCGACCAGATCGAGGAGTACGTGGCCGATCAGGGCAGCGCGATCGCCAAGCGGGACGGCCGGGTCTCGATCTCCAAGGAGCAGGCCACCCGGGACTTCTTCGACGCGAACCCGGATGCCTACAACGAGTACCGGCGCGAGCAGGCGAGGAGCTGAGCAATGGCCTCCTATGACGAGACCCTCCGCCGAATCACGCTGCAGGCGGATGCAAGCCTGGCTGTCTACACCGGCCCGCCCGGGATCCCCGGTTCGACGGACCCGAACTACGGCAAGCAGTTCACCTTCGTCAAGATCACCGGCGACCACACGGTGGGACTCGCCACCGCAGCTGCCGACGTGATCGTCGGGGTGCTGCAGAACAAGCCGCAGCGGGTCGGTGAGGCGGCCACCGTGGCGGTCGGCGGCATCAGCTTGGTCAACGTGGCCGCGGCCCTGACCTTCGGCCAGCAAGTGGCCAGCAATGCCACCGGCCAGGGGATCTTGTGGTCCACCGGCACGGTCACGGGCCTGGTGGTTCGAGGTGGTGGTGGCGTCGCTGGCGCCCTGGTTCCCGTGCTACTTCGGCTCGGGTCGTAGGAGGACTGACCAATGCCAATGACGCCCTACGCCTCCGATCTCCACATCGACAGGCTGCTCACCAACGTCAGTGTCGCCTACTTCCTGGACCCGAACGACTTCATCGCGGACACGATGTTCCCGTCCGTGCCGTCCGGGCCACGCTCGAACCTGTACCGCAAGTACAGCAAGAGCGACTGGCGGCGCAGCGATGCCGAGAAGCGGGCCCCTGGCACCGAGTCGGCGGGCATCAGCTGGAACGTCAACAACGACCGGTTCTTCGCCGAGGTCTACGCCGCGCATGTCGACATTGACGACCAGACGCGGGCGAACGCCAGCGAGGACCAGTGGAACCTGGACAGTGATGCCACCCGGCTGATCACCAACCACCTGCTCATCCAGAAGGATGTGCTCTGGGCCAACCAGTACTTCAAGACTGGGGTCTGGGGCACGGAGTATCAGGGTGTGGCCTCCGGCCCGGACGACAACCAGTTCGATCGCTCGAGCGTGTCCACCCCCGACCCGCACTACAACTTCAGCAAGTGGCGCACCGCGTTCCGGCTCTCCACGGTCAAGCCGGTCACCCGTATGCTCATCGGCGCGGATGTCTGGGTAGCGCTCGAGAACCACCCGGCGATCCTGGACCGCATCAAGTTCACCCAGCGCGGCCAGATCACCACCGATCTCGTGGCGGAGTTCTTCGGCATTCCGCAGGTTAAGGTGGCCTACTCCAGCTATGGCACCGGCCCGAAGATCGCGGATGCGAAGGCCCAGGACGCGGCCACCACTTACGCCTGGACGATGGACTCCAAGTCCATCCTGTTCGGCTACGCGCCGGACCGCCCGTCCCAGTTCGAGCCGAGCATGGGCTACACGTTCAACTGGAAGGGCTACGGTGCGGGCAACCGGTCCGGGCTGACGATGAGCCAGTTCCGCCAGCAGCACCTCAAGAGCGACCGGATCGAGGGCGAAGCGGCGTACGACCTGAAGATCGTGTCCCCGGACTGCGGAGTCTTCTGCAGCGCTGTCGTCGCGTAGGCCGCGATGGCGACGGTCAAGACCTTCGCCGCCGGCCGGCTACTCGACATGGGCGGCGGGCGGGTCCGCGAGCCCGTCTATCACCAGCTCGGTGACCCGCGCGACCCGGACGCACACGGTCAGCTGGTGCCCGAGGCACACACCGTGCTGCGGCTGCACACGCTGGTCTACTCCGGCTACCTCGATGAGGTCGAGGTCGAGGAAGACGAGTTCCGCGCGGCCATCGCGGAGTACTGCCCGGAGCTGGAGCAGGAGATTCTCACCGCGGTCGGCCTCGAGCCACCCGGCTCGGTGCTCGCCGGCCCACAGAACAGCCCGTACCACCCGGACAACCCGCCGGCCTCCACCGAGGAGATGGCCAACGCCCACCTGAATCCGGAGACTGCTCCCGAGGCCGCGCAGCTCAGCGTGACGCCCGAGGAGCCGACCGGGAATGTCTGCCCGGTGTGCGGCAAGGTGTTGGCCACCGCCCAAGGACTGAAGTCGCATCTGTCTCAAGTGCATCCGGGGTAGCCATGGTCTACTCCGGAGATCCGGCGACCAGTCCCATCGACGCGGTTCGCTTCTGGCTTGGTGACACCGGCGATCCGTCATTGCTGACCGACCCCGAGATCCAGTACGTCATCGACACCAACCCTGCGGCCGGCGGTGACCCGATCCTGCTGGCCGCGTCACTGTGCGGCACGCTGATCGCGAAGTACTCCGGCTGGGTGTCTATCTCTGCTGACGGAGTCAGCTACTCCGGCGACCAGCTGGCCAACAAGTACAACGCGCTGGCCACTCAGCTGCGCGCCGAGCATGCCCAGCGGATGGTCTCCACCGGCGCTCCGGTACTCGCTGCCGATGACTTCCCCTACACCATCCCGCGCAACTTCCGGATGGGCATGTACGACAACCTGCAGGCCGGTGTCCAGGGACCGCTACCGATCAACCGGCTCGAGTGGCCGGAAGAGGAAGACCCCGCCAACTACAACCCGACGCCATGACCACCGCAGTCAACATCGCGGCGATGCGGACCCAGGTTCGTGCCTATGTGGAGTCCAACATGCTGGACTCCATCGAGATCACCCGACCGGTAGCGGGGCCGCTGGTGCTCGACCCCTCCACCGGACAGCTGGCCGCACCGAGTGGCTCGACGGTCATCTACACCGGCAAGGCCCGAGTGCACCCCTCCAGCTCCACCGGCACCGCGGGTACCGGGGCCGGCAACATCGCGCAGCGCCAGTGCAGTATCAGCGTGCCGTGGAATGCCCCGGACGCCTACATCGACGACCTGATCGAGGTGGTCGACCAGACCGACGTGACCGTCGACAACTCCTGGTGGCGGGTGATCGGGGTCTCCGGCGCCGGCATCTTCAACGAGCTGTCCAGCTACACCTGCGAGGCCTGGGACAAGAGCTCCTACTGGAGCGGCAATGGCTGAGCTGGACGACGTGGTCGATGACCTCACCTACGCATCCGAAGCCGGCGGCCGGAGCTTGGGTGAGAAGGTCAAGAACGACGCCCGGCAAACGGCCATGCTGGGCCGGCCGGGACCAGGTCTGCGGCAGGGCCTCGCAGCGGGAACTTGGCTGGCGATCGCGCAAACCGGCGTGCCGATAGACGACCTGGCCGATCGGATGGCCAATCAGGCCGCGCAAGGCGGCGCAGAGCTGGCGGTGGGGAAGCGATGACCGCCCCCGCCATTGCTCGCTCGCCGGTCACTGCCGCGGTGGTCGCCGCGCTGGGGGCCACCGGCAAGCCAGTAGGCGATGGAGTCCTGCCGGATGCCTCCTGGATCGGTCAGCCGATGGCTCCTGGTTCGGTCTTCGAGCCGTTCACGGTTGCGTCCGAGATCGTGGCCGGCACCAGCTGGGGCACATTTGCGGACTGGCAAGCCGACTGGCAGCTGCCCTACATGGTGGAGAGTTTCGGGCTGTCCCGTGAGCAGTGCTCGTGGATGGCCGAGAAGGCCCGCGCAGCGATGCTCGCGATGCACGGGGACTCCATCAACGGCTACGTCGTCGGCTTTGTGCACCTGGACTCGCTCGGTTCCCCGAATCGCATCGACGCATTCCAGCCGCCCTTCTACCACCAGCAGGACGGATTCACCTTGTGGACCTTCAAGGAGGCCTGAGATGACGCAATGGGTAGTGATCAAGAAGGACGATCTGGAGTCCGAGGTGGTGCTCGAGTCCGCTGAGCTCGTGTGGGTGCCAGTGATGGGCTGGGAGATCGTCGGTGAGCCGACCAATGCGCCGACTCGCGACCCGTTCGAGTACGCCTCGGCGGAGCAGTCCACAGAGGAATCCACAGCTGAGGACACGCCCGCAGAGTCTGCGCCGGCCCCAGCTGCGGAGGCCGCGCCCACGGAGTCAGCGCCTTCCGCATGAGGCAGGACGGCGTGCGGACCCCCCGAGAATCCAAGTAGGAGCCGCAAGGCCCGACTGAGGCGGTGTAAGCATGGCTCGTTACATCCCGAACCAGCACAGCTGGTTTGGCTTCGTCACCACGTTGGGCACCGGCAACCCGCAGGCACCTTCGGCAGCGGCCCTGGCCAGCGCGGTCATCCTGACGCCGCTGATCACCGGTCTCACGGCTAGCAGCACCGGGCAGGCGGTGCCTACCCCGGACTTCGGCAACCTGTTCGAGACCAGCATCAGCGGCACGGTCCAGGCGACGTTCCAGATCGACGGCTACCGCGACGATGTGAGTGCCAACGACCTGCTCTGGAACACGCTGCCACGCGGTCAGAGCGGCTTCATCGTCATCGGGCTCAAGGCTGCCGCCACGGTCCCGGTCGCCACCGACAAGGTGGACTGCTGGCCTATTCAAGTGCTCTCCCGCACCGTGCCGAACTACACCTCTGGGCAAGTGGTGGCCTGCCAGATCACCTGCTCAGTGCCCCAAGTCCCTGGCGAGAACGTGGCCATGGTCGCCTGAAAGGTGGTGTAGGAAATGGCTCGCTATATCCCGAACCAGCACAGCTGGTTTGGCTTCACCCCGACCGCCAACTGGACGGGTACGGCCACCGCACCGAAGCAAACGGAACTGGCGGCGGCCACCACTATCAACCTGACTTCCCTGATCACCGGGCTGACCGCAGCTACCACCGGGCAGGCGGTGCCTACCCCGGACTTCGGCAACCTGTTCGAGACTTCGATCAGTGGCACCGTACAGGCCACCTTCCAGATCGACGGGTACCGGGACGACACCAGCGCCACAGCCGATGCGCTCTGGACCAACCTGCCGCGCGGCGTTTCGGGTTACATCACCGTGGCGCTCAAGGCTTCCGGCGGGGTGCCGGCGGTCGCCGACAAGGTCGATGTGTGGCCGATCCAGGTGCTCTCGCGCACCGTCCCCAACTACACCTCGGGGCAGGTGGTCGCGTGCCAGATCACCTGCGCAGTCCCCTCCGTGCCCGGTGAGAATGTGTCGGTGGTCTAGCGCCCCTGCTTCTCCGCAGATGGAGGTCGGTCTAGTGTGGTGCCGTGCCTCCGCGGAGGAGAGCGATGAGCGACACCGATACCAAGGTGCTGGCCGCCCAGAATGGGCAGCGCGAAGGCGCCCGCCGCGCCACTCTCGAGATGCTGCGCGAGAAGAAGCCCGCGGAGCGCGAAGTCACCACCCGACTGGGCGAGGATCAGGAACCAGTCTCCTTCCTACTGCGCGCGATGAGTGCCACCGGCTACAACCGGCTGGTGACTCAGCACCCGCCCACTGCCGAACAGCAGATCGACGGCTCTCCGTTCAACGTGGAGACCTTCGCGCCGGCCTTGCTGTCCAGGGTGATCGTGGAGCCAGAAGCCCCGGAGTCGTTCTGGAAGGACCGCTGGAACGACGCGAACTGGGGTCGCGGGGAGATCGCCAGCCTGTACTTCGCCTGCAGCGAACTGTGCAACAAGGGCCTCGACCTCGTCCCTTTCGGCAGCGAATCCGAAACGACAGCAACTTCTACCTTGAGCTGAGCATCTGCCACGAGGCAGGTATCCCGCACTCCTTCTTCCTCGGTGAATCCCCGCTGCGCTGGACCGCGGAGGACCGGGCCAAGGCCGTGGCCTTCGTCATCGAGAAGGGGATGCGCTGCACGATGTGCGGCACTGCGTCCTGGGAGTGGGAGCAGAACCGCTACGCCTACGAGCCGACCACCAAGGTCTGCCGCGGGTGTGAGATCCGGGAGTCGGTCTCCGACCAGACACCCAAGCACCCCGGCCTGACCGTCGAGCTGGCGCCCACCGTGGGGCTCGAGGCAGCCAAGCGACAGATGGCTCAGCAGAAGCGCATGCGGGTGCTCGCCGGCGACAAGAATGAGGGGCCACCCCCGATCCCGATCCCCGTGACGAAGTCGATGGCATGACCAGCTTCGCCGACCCGTATCCCACCGCCCCAGGGGTCAACGGTGGCGGGGGTGGTGGCGGTGATGTCACCCGTACCGCGACCGTCCAGCTGGATGCCAACACCAGCAACTACCAGGCACAGATGCGTGCCGCGGCAGCATCTACCGCAGCACTGACCACCGGCGTCACCCAGCTCGGTTTCCACATCGACAACCTGTTCAAGATGGC
>Ga0126371_10003239_pt1 | contig 14192 bp, 17 predicted proteins | sample PanSoiMetaPlot_4_FD_110145 | JGI IMG/M metagenome (GOLD analysis project Ga0126371, IMG submission 110145) | Tropical forest soil microbial communities from Panama - MetaG Plot_4 | ecosystem: Environmental > Terrestrial > Soil > Tropical forest > Bulk soil | place: Panama | collected 2016-02-17 | reverse complement strand
CCCCAGGCGTCTACTTCCGCAATAGAGCGGTAGTAAGCAGTCGGATTGCTTGCGCCCGCATAGCTCGCGACCGCTGGATTGGTCGGGTCACAGAGGCCCGGCGTACTGGAAGCCGAAACGTCGATCAGGTTTGAGGCAGTCGGCGAGATGGGGCCCACGTTCGTACCCTGCGTGAGGATGTTGGTCGTCGGATCCAGGGTGAGGGTCGGGCAGCCGGGGCCACCACGATAACCCATGAAAGTGAGGCTCCTGCCGTCCGCCGAGCGATTCAAAGCAAGCTCGGATTTGGAACTGAAGCTGGTCACGATTTCGTCACTGGGAACGTGAAGCGTACCAAGCAAATCGCCATCCTTGCTGAGGTTCCAGAGAACGATGGGTGAGGAGACCCCAAAGCTCCCATCTGTGCTGGCGTTGTTCCAAACGTTGTGACCATCGCTAACATTGGGAAATTCGCCGTTATCGCTCGCATAGCCGCAGGTCACCGTCACAGCCGTCGTGGTCGCAGACGGCGTTTGGTTTGTTGAGAGCAGCGGCACGTTGACGATGGCAGGGTTAGGATTTGTGGCCGGGCCGGTGTTCAGGCAACCGTGCGGTAATACTTCGCCGGGAGTAACCGTGTCGGCATTCCCAATGTACACTGTGCCGCTCAAAACGATGCTGCCACGTGCAAAACCGTGGAAATCGTGATCGTGGTCATGGTCGTGATGAAAGTCTTGTGCCTGAGATGCCAGGCCGCCAGCAAGATAGCCCAGACACAGCAGGGCCGCGCCCGCAGCAAGCATGCTGCGGAGGCTCGTTCTGGGGAGCTTTATTGTCATGTGGTCTTCTCCTGAAATGAGCGGACACGATCGCAACCCTGTCATGCCGCCAGAGCCAGACGTTAGCAGCAGGTTGTTAAGGGGGTATTACTAGGAAGATGGCAGGCATTTTTTCGCAGGGATTTGAAATGCAGAAATAACGATTGAGGACGGCAGCCAGATTGCAGGAACACAGTCAAACAAACATCGCGGAGGGCAAACGCCCTCCATATCTCAGGCGGCGCGGACCGGGTCTTCAATCTCTCCGTTTTCGATCTTCTCCTGACAATCAATGCAATAAGGGGTCCAGGGTACGGCTTCAAGGCGCCTGACACCAATGGGGTTACCACAATGCAGGCATTCTCCATAGCTGCCCTCGCGAATTCGCTCCAGTGCAAGTCGAATCTGCGATAACTGGGAATGGCCGGTTGTCCCCTGTGTAAAAAGCAATTCCTTCTGATAGGAGGACACTGCCTGATCGGCGACGTCCTGTGTTGCTTCGGCTGCAGCCTGACGGCCTTGTTCTACTGCCGTCAACATATTGCGTTCCAACAGCGCCTGTTGCTCGCGCAGCTTTTCTCCAAGGCGCTGTACATCGTGGGAAGTCTGTGTCACTTTCCTTAAACTCCTTTACCTGATCATCCTTGCTCTTTTCGCGAACAGATATTGGACGCAAGATGCGCGAAAAAAGATTTGCGGTATTTGTATTTTTGCTTCCCACCCGTTCAAGCGCCCTTGATGCCATAACTATTGCCGTTTACGCTAAAGAAAGCCATGTATGAAGATTTTCATGTGACAGACCGCTGGACCGGCGAGGACTTATATTGCCGGTGGAAGGCAAACATTGTTGCTATAGCCACCCGCCATGCCGATGCAGTGGATGTTCGGTTTGAGGTGAATAAACGCCCGGTGTGGATTGCCATGCCGTGCGAGGCATGGGTAGAGCAAAAGAAGCGGACAGGTCATGTGATTACGGACCAGTTGGCTGTACAGATCGCCGGGCACTATTTAAAGAAGGCCATTGAATCCGGCTATGACAACGGGCGCGAGATGTATACCATGAGTATCGATGAAGTTTTGGAGCATCTTGATGTTGTGCTGCATGAGGCGGGGCATACCAGCAAGCTGCCGACTCTGCCGGCGAACGACGACGCGCAGCCTGTTCCATAAGGTGGCGCCAGACAAAATGAGAGAAGGGCCGCAGATACCGGCCCCCTTTTCATGCCTGTAAATCGAATTTGATCTAGTAGCGTCCGCCGCCGCGCGGTTTTCTTGAATCGCGGCCTCCCGCCTGGGCCTGATAGCAGGCCTTGCAAAATACGGGACGGTCGCCGCGCGGTTCGAACGGGACTGTGGTCTGCTGACCGCATCCTGCACAGATCACTGACGTTCCCTGTGTCGCGTTTGACCGGTATCCGCCGCCCCCGCCATAACCACCACCTTGATGGTCATTCTTCTTTGCCTGACGGCATGCTTTGCATCGCTTTGGCGCGGAATAGCCGCGCTCACGGAAGAACGCCTGATCGGCGGTTGAAAATGTAAACTCCTGACCGCAATCGCTGCAGATAAGTTGCAGGTCCCCAGTCATAATCGCTCCTTTAGCTGTATTCGTTCCCGTCTGGAGAGTTCCTGCGCCTATTTCACTTATCTACTCGGTACCCTGGAGGAGATCGTCAGAAAGTCTGAGCAGCGGTTCGGTAAGTCGTGCCCTATTATTGCATCCTTCGAGAGAATCGGAATTAATTTAATTACTTTAATTACATGGAAGCCAGCGTTTGCCGGATGCCCTCTTTGTAGGGCGTTTTTGGCAGCGAGCCGAGCAAGTTTTTCAGGCGCGTGTCGTCCAGAATGACAGGCGATGTTTGCAGGTAGTGCATCTCAACCAGCTCGCGCACCATTGGATTGAATAAGCCGAAAATGCGGAGCATCGATTTCCCAGCGACAGTGTATTTCGGCTTGCGTCCCGCTTGGGAGAAGATTTCATCCGTCATCTCGCGGACTGAGGTGACGCTAGCACCGCCCAGGTTCCACGCGCCGCCCCATGCCTTCAATTCATTGATAAGTCTCGCGATCAATGTGCCTGCGTCAGGTATGTAGACAAATTCATGTGGAGTGTCGATGGGCCCAATGAGTTGAGCGCGCTTGCCCGTTTTCGCCGCTTGAAAAGCGCTCCAGAGAAAGCTCTTATCAACACCAGGACCGTAGAAATCAGGCAGCCTCAGGATAGCGGTCTGCATCTTTCCTGTATCGTGTGCTGCAAGGACAAGATCTTCCTGCTCCTTGCGCATACGGCCTTTGAACGTATAACGTATGCGGTTGTCGCGGATGGTCTTCGCTGACGCGTTCACTCTGCGGTTTACCGTATGGATAGACCGTGCCGATGAGAAGAAGCCTCCTGACCCCGGCAGCTATCGCTCCGTCGATGGTCTTGCGCATGAGTTGTGGATGCAGTTCAAATTGCCAGTAGTTGACGCCAACCATATAGATCGCGGTTTCTACGCCTGTCAGAGCAGTGCGAATTGACTCTGGCTCATCCGGGTTCCAGATGGCAAGAGGAGCAGAGCCAAAAGCTTCGCTAAGCGATTGCTCTGATCTCCCAATGACGCGGTATGATGTTGCTTTTGCGCTAAGAGAGGAAGCGATCGATTTACCGAGAGAGCCGGAGGCGCCAATGAGAGCAACAGATTCCATGAATCCTTATTGTATAAACGCCTGTTTTGATTGTGACTGTGCGAATCGCAGGCCCGTTGTTTTTGCCATTCTCCTTTACTGGATGGCACAATAGACGGTTTGCCCTAAGGAGCGTATCTATGGGAGCTGCCACTTTGGCAACCGACATGCGAACTCTGATTGAAGGACCTCATGTCCACCGGAACCTTTCCACCCCGCAACTGGTGGAAGCGGCGATTGCGCGCGGTGAAGGCAGACTGGCTTCAAATGGCGCGCTGGTGGCTCTGACCGGAGCGCGCACCGGCCGCTCCCCCAAAGATAAGTTCACAATCGAGGATGATGGGACGCGCAACAGCGTGAACTGGGGCAAGGTGAACCAGCGATTCGATCCGGCCAAATTTGAAGCTTTACTGGATCGCGTGGTAAAGCACATGGCGGAGCGCGATCTGTATGTGATGGACTTGTACGCCGGGGCCGATCCCGTTTACCGCTTGCCGGTAACGGTGATTGCCGAGTACGCATGGCATGCACTCTTCGTGAAGCAACTTTTTGTGCGTCCGCAACTCGCGGAGCTTGGACGGCATGTGGCGGAATTTACAGTTATTGCCGCGCCGGAGTTTGAAGCCATTCCTGAACGCGACGGGACCAAATCGGGGACCTTCATTCTGGCGGACTATACGCGCAAGATCATGCTTATCGGCGGTACAAAGTATGCGGGTGAAATGAAGAAGTCGATCTTTGGCGTGATGAACTATCTACTGCCTGGACGCGACGTTTTCCCCATGCACTGTTCAGCCAATGTTGGCCCAAATGACGAAACAGCGCTGTTTTTTGGGCTTTCAGGGACAGGCAAAACAACACTTTCTGCGGATCCAACTCGGCGGCTGATTGGCGATGATGAGCACGGCTGGGGCCCGGCAGGTGTCTTTAACTTTGAGGGGGGATGCTATGCCAAGTGCGTCGATCTTTCTGAGGAGAAGGAGCCGCAGATTTATCATGCCATCCGCTTCGGAGCGGTCCTGGAAAATGTGGTGATTGATCCGATGACGGGCGTTCCCGACTATTCCGATATTCGTTATACGGAAAATACACGCGCAGCCTACCCGATCGAATTTATTGAGAACGCCATGATTCCGGGCATGGGCGGCCACCCGAAAAATGTGCTATTTCTTACCGCTGACGCTTTCGGCGTGCTTCCGCCAATTGCGAAGCTCACGCCCGAACAGGCAATGTATCACTTTCTTTCCGGATACACAGCGAAACTTGCCGGAACGGAAGCAGGACTGGGTAGCGAGCCTGTACCCGAATTCTCTACATGTTTTGCGTCGCCGTTTCTGCCGCTTGCTCCAAAGGTATATGCGGAGATGCTTGGCCGCCGTCTGAGGGAACACAGTGTGGCGTGTTGGCTGGTCAACACGGGATGGACTGGCGGCGCTTTTGGCGTGGGCAAACGTATGAGCCTGAAGCGCACGCGAGCCATGGTGCATGCTGCGCTCGACGATCGATTGGCGAAGGCCGAATATGTAACCGAAGACGCATTCGGGCTGTCGATTCCCACGTCATGTCCTGATGTTCCGTGCGAGCTGCTGCATCCGCGCAACGCATGGGGTGACAAGAAGGCATACGACGCGCAAGCCCGTCTACTGGCAGCGAAATTTGAAGACAACTTTGCGAAGTTCGACGCTCCGGAAAATGTGCGCGCTGTAGGGCCGAAGGCGCGCCACTAACCATGTTTGTCCGCAAACTGAGAGTTGAAAGCGTGAATGCCGCAGGAGAAGCTCGTCTATGCCCGATCGCATGGATCGATAATTTTGCCATGCGCAACTTCACCAATGACGCAATTTTCGATGACACGCTGCCCGTGGAGAACGGTCTGTTGGAAGCAGGTTTTCGCGTGCCACTCGATCTATTGCAGGCTGCAATTGAGGACTGGTTCCGTCGCAAAACCTATTTGAAAAAAGATGAAAGGCTGCGAGTGACCGAGGTCAGAACGGATAGTACTCTAGATACAAGACCGTCTCGAACGGAACCGGCTGTCCGTCTTTGATGCTTGGCTCAAAGACAAGGTCACGCACATACTTACGCGCGGTTCCCTCGAGATGCTTGTCATCGGAGTCGACGATAGATTCCTTTGTGACATGGCCCTTTTCATCGACAGACAGCGCGACCTGAATGTTGCCATAACGCGCGTCTGAAAGATCCATCGGTTTGGATTTGGCGATCTTGTACTGGCTTTGCGGAGAAGGCTGCGACGGCGTGTCGGGTATTTCCATGAGGTGATCAGGGAATTTCTTAATCACGTCGACACTACCGGCTGCGTCAACCAGCAGCTTCTTGTCTTCATAAACACGGATCGTGCCCGGAGCGGTGTGCGAGCCAATTGTCAGCCACTGGTCATACATGATGGTGCGGTTGAACATCTGCGCATAGGCAAACAGGCGGATCATCGGATTGAAACAGATTGCCGTGCCCGCATTGTCATTCGCGCATAGCAGCGGCGCGCCCTCAAGTTGCTCCGGCTGCATTTCTTTCACATTCTGCGGCTCTTTGCTGAAGCGGTCTGCCGCCGCTTGCGGAAATTCCATGACCCGCTCGAAATCGAAAATCTTGAGCGGCATGTCGCCCGTGGAGTGTTGCCAGTCAACATGATCGCGGAGGTTGCTGATACGCGTGAACTGAAAATCGCCAGCCTTGATGTCCACTCTTTGATACATCACCGGATCACGATAGATGTCATATGTTGCCGCGCTTTCGTGGCCGTCGCGGTCATACAGCTTCAAGTCATAATGGATGTGGTGTGGGATGTCAGTCGGAGAGGACCCGGCGAGGAGCGACTTGGCATGTTGCAGCTCTTTGTCGTAATTTGTGTTCTGCATAACTTGCGCATGCAAACACAGGAACGCCAGCGATGCCATGATAAGCACAAGGGTTGGAATAGATTTGCGCATCGGTCGCTATGGTAATTTCCTACGGCATCACAGGCAACCTTAGCCGGTGACATGAGTAGACGCCGGTCTGGACTACACGAACGGTATCCTCTGCATCTCACTCTCTGTTCGTCAATCTGTCTACACCGAGGTATGTCATGAAACTGGAAACAATGAAAGATCTTCTGCTGGACGAACTGCAGGACCTGTATTCCGCTGAGACACAGATAACCAAAGCCCTACCAAAAATGGCCAAGACTTCATCGAATCCAGAACTGAAACAGGCTTTTGAGAGCCATTTGAAAGAAACGGAAGGGCATGTACAGCGGCTGGAGAAGATATTCAAGCAAATGAACGAGAAGTCGAAGGGGAAAACCTGCGAAGGCATGAAAGGTCTGCTTAAAGAAGGCGAAGAGCGCATCAAAGAAGGCGGGGAGCGGGAAGTGGTGGATGCGGGGCTTATCTCCGCGGCGCAGCGTGTCGAACATTATGAGATTGCAGCATATGGTTCAGCGCGCACCTTTGCGCAGATGCTGAATGAATCAGAAGTAGCCAATCTGCTGGAGCAGACGCTCGAAGAAGAGAAGTCCGCCGATCAGAAACTCACCCGGATTTCCCAAACTGTAAACCGAATGGCTGAGGTTGCTTGATCTTGCCTACTGCACTTATCCTCGATCGGTCCGGATTGCATGTGTGCCATCCGGACCATTCAGTTCACAAAAGCCGAGGTGAATGAGATGTTCTTACTTTTCGCATTGATTCTGGTCCTTGCCTGGATTGGCGCATTTGTGATGTTCCACGTCGCGGGATTTCTCATTCACCTGCTGCTGATCTTTGCGATAATTTCCGTCATTGTTCATTTTGCGCGCGGCGCCCGGGCCAAAGCCTGACGACGCGCGTAGTGCTATTCGTTGTAGTGCAAGAGGCTGAAGACATCATATTCCTTAAACTTATCGCGGCCTTTCAGGAAGTCGAGTTCCACCGCGAATCCCAGGCCAGCAATATGTCCACCTAGTTGCTGCACCAGCTTCACCGTGGCCTCCATTGTTCCTCCCGTGGCGAGCAGATCATCGACAATGATGATGTTCTGGCCCGGCTCGATGGCGTCCAAGTGTATCTCCAGCGAGTCGCTTCCATATTCCAGGTCATAAGTAACGCGCGCTACCGGGGCGGGCAGCTTGCGCGGCTTGCGGACAGGCACGAATCCCGCGTTGAGACGATAGGCGAGCGCTGGGCCGAAGATAAAGCCCCGCGCCTCGATTCCAAGGACGAGGTCGATGTCGCGGCCAATGTAGTGCGCCGCCAGCGCATCGATGAGATGCGCGAAGCCAATCTTGTCTTTAAGTAGAGTAGTGATGTCATAGAACAGGATTCCCGGTTTGGGAAAGTCGGGGACGGTGCGGACGAGCGCCTTCAGTGGCTCACAATCGAATGCTTGATTCATGCTGGCGTTACCAGGCTCCTTCTATCTGGAATGGTCCGAGGTCTTTGCCTTCCGTGTCGTCGAGTTGGTGCTCGATGATTTTGTCAACTCGGCTGCCACGCGACCCCTGTTCGAGCAGTTCGCGCAGCGTGGCCAGATCGTCGGGTTCGCCGGCGGCGAGGACCTCGACATGGCCGTCCTCGGTGTTACGCACCCAACCGCGCAGGCCTAGCGTTCCAGCTTCGCGGTGGACGTACCAGCGGAAGCCGACACCTTGCACGCGACCTTTGATGAGGTAATGACAAACCATGGCGGATAGACCGAAGACAGTGTTGCAGATGCGAACTTCTGGTGCAAGGTGGGTCACCTCGAAGGCAGCACACGATGATTCGGGCTAGGTATGCAGGCTGCTGCGCATGCATTCTTGCCGTGCGACCAGGTTTGACAACACCGTTACTCCGAACAGCCGGTTTTCATAGGGACTGTAAATAATGACAGTTTCGGTATTTTTTCATTCGCCGTACTGTGTTGACATTAGACGCGTTATTGGCCGGCTGCAGTCAACACCTCAATTCGAACGGTTGTCGCGCTGCTACGTTTGGCTGGACTGGCGAGGATAAAGCACGATGCGATGGACGGCAAAACTGGAGCGCCTCCTGTTGGCCTTCGGCGGATTGCTGCTCTTCGTCTATGCGTTAGCTCTGATCCATGGATTTGTCCTTTCACGAGTTGCGGTCGAGACATTTAAGAGCCAGCAACTGCTGGCACAGGAATTGCAAAGAGGAGCTGAATCGCCAGCCAAGGCACCCGATTTTGCTCTTTGGTCAGCAAAGCGCATTCAGGGCTATCAGGAAAGTCTGACTTCTCAATTCCAACCCGCGATGGCGCTGCTGCGCATTCCGAAGATTCATCTCGAGGTGCCGGTTCTGGAGGGGACTGACGATCTCACCTTGAATCGCGCAGTCGGGCACATTGGAGGTACAGCCGAGCCAGGAGGAGCTGGCAACATCGGAATTGCAGGACACCGGGATGGGTTTTTCAGAGTGCTGAAAGATGTCACCACAGGGGATACGGTCGAGTTAGTTACTCAGAAGAAGACAGTCACATACCTGATTGATCAGATCACGATTGTTGATCCGAGCGACGTGTCTGTCCTCGCTCCGCGAACGCGTCCTTCAGTCACGCTTGTAACTTGCTATCCATTCTATTTTGTGGGCAGCGCGCCCCAGCGATATATCGTGCAGGCGTCACTTGTGAGCCAGGATACGAAAAGCCAGAACACCAGCGATGATGCAAAGTTTTAAAGATCGATAAATTGGGAAACACAAACAAACCGCTGTGTGAACAAGCGGAACTATGGGCTACAGCTCCAGTTCCGAAAGCCAAACAAGGAGAGTACGCAATGAACCGAGAAAACACATGGATGCAACAGTGTTTTGTGCTTACGGTAGGGGCTGTTTGCCTGACCTTTGCCGTGAGCGGCAGTGCACAGGTGCAAACCGAATCGAATACTACGGCCGGACAGGCCACCAAGACCGTAAAGGTCGAGAGTGCGCAGGTGGTCTATGTCAGTGGGAACAACCTGGTAGTAAAGATGCCGGACGGTACGCTTCGCGATTTTAGCAACGTGCCGGAAAGCGCCCGTGTCGAGGTGGATGGCCAGCAACTTGGGATCCATGACTTGAAACCGGGCATGACCCTCCACAGAACGATCACTACGACCACAACGCCGAAGGTGGTTACCACCACCCAGAGCGTGACGGGCAAGGTATTTTATGTGCAGCCGCCCAACACCGTTATTCTGACTCTGGCGGACGGAACAAATCAGTCGTTTAAGATCCCCAAAGGCCAGAAATTCAATGTAGACGGACAAATGACGGATGCGTTCGGACTGAAGAAAGGGATGACTGTCTCGGCGACGAAGGTGGTCGAAGAACCGATTACCCAAGTGCAGCAGACGGCGAAGCTAACTGGCACAATGCCCCCTCCTCCGCCCCCGCCGCCGGCAGACGTTCCAATACTAGTCGTAGTAGCTCCGCCGGCACCTGCTCCCGCTGCCCCCGCCGTAGCTGAAACTGCCCCGGCTAAGTTGCCAAAGACGGGAAGTGAATTACCGCTGCTCGGCTTGCTCGGAGTGTTAAGTCTCTTGTCAGGGCTCGGGCTGAGAGTCATTCGTAAAGCCGCGTGATTCCATATTTTTCTGGCTGGCCTGCTTGGTGCCTTTGAGGTGGCGAATGAGCAGGCCATCCTTTTTGAGGTATGACGTGCCCCTCTTTTTCATGGCTGCGTCACGATGTTTAAGAAAAGGCTATATCTGGGCTTATGGGGGAATAACAAAGTGGGAGTACATTTTATGCTCGGTTAATAATCCGGTCAGGCAGAAACAAGGTGGTTTCTCACCGCGTATCGGACGAGCTCCGCGTTGCTACGTGCGCCCAGCGTCCCCATCATACGATACTTGTGAAAAGCTACAGTTCTGGTTGTCATCTTCAGAATGTCGCCAATTTCCTTCATCTGTTTTCCCTCAGCCAGCAACTGCAGGACTTCGCGCTGTCTTTCAGTCAAACGCTCCTCTTCGTCCTCCAGTTTTGTTGCTGTACGGCGAAGATAATTGACATCATCCTTGCAGAGAGTTTGAGACATATACGATTTTCCGCGCAGTACTTCGCGCACAGCCGTCACCATTTCAGATGCAGCACAGGTTTTTAGCAGGTAGCCTGAGGCCCCTCGACGAAATGCTTCGGCGGCAAGGTCAATCTCGCAGTTCATGGTCAGAAATACGAGCTTGACCGCAGGCAAAAACTCTTTCACCTGCTGGCTTGCATCCAAGCCGTTAAGAATTGGCATTGCAATATCTACAATAATGACGTCCGGCTTGAATTGCGAGGCGGCTCGCACCATCGCGCGCCCATTATTCACAATACCCACTACTTCAAATTCTGTTTCAAGCAACTTTCTGCATAAGTCTGCCACCAGTGTATGGTCGTCAGCAATTAGAACACGAGGACGGTTACTGGGCATGACAATCCTCCTGGACCTTAACTTGTACGCAAGTTTGACATCGCTGAAAACTAGGAAAAGTCCTAGATGTCGTCGATTAGGAAGACAGAGACGGGGAGACGAAGCGGCGGTTAGAAAGCGCCTCATTTATAGCTTTGGTAAGATCGCTTACCATCCGCGATTTGGTGACATAGCCGGCTCCCCCTTCAGCGAAGCACTGGCGAATGAACTCAGCATTCTGATGAACCGTCAAGAAAATGAGCTTGGCGGTCGATCCCGCCTTCTGAAGTTCCTGAGCAGCCTCAATCCCAGTAAGGACTGGCATCGTGATGTCCAATACAATCACATCGGGTTGAAGCCGCCGCGCTTCGCTGACTAGGGCCTCTCCATCATTGACAGCTCCGACCACTTCGAAGTGCGCCTTCAACAGGGATACTACTCGGTCCAGCAGGGGATGGTGATCATCGGCGAGAAGGACTCGTGGCCGCTGCAAAGGATGCCTCCCTTTTTCGGAAGCTTAGGCACTTGAATGACGGGTTCAGGTCCAGTGATGGTATTACCGTCAATCATAGGTTGGAGCACGTTATAGTAAATTTGGTTGGCGTTGCCATCTGGGAAAACTGATAGTTCTCTATCTGAGTGGATCAGAAGAAATCAGATGGCGATTGAGTGCAAACAGCACCAGTTCCGCATTATTCTTCAAGTTAAACAATTCCATGATGTGATATTTGTGGAACATGACTGTTTTCTCGCTGACGCTGAGAATGTCAGCTATTTCCTTCATGGCGCGGCCTTCAGCGAGCAGCTGAAGGACCTCCTGCTGCCGGGGGGTCAACTCCTTTGAATATTGCCGGGCGCGGGCCTCCCGAATTGCCCAATTTTCGGGACGGAGTTTAGCAGTCACATATGATCTGCCTTGAAGCACTTCAGAAACTGCCTTCAGCAATTCCGATGCCGCGGCATTCTTAAGCACATATCCCACCGTGCCCAAATTAAGGGCCGCAGCGGCAAGGTTGGCATCATCTTTCATCGTCAGAAAGACAAGCTTTGCGGACGGGAGAGATAGTTTTAACCGTTCTGCTGCGTCCATCCCGTTTAGCAAGGGCATGCCAATGTCCAGAATTATGACATCCGGCTTCAGGTTGGATGCTTCAACCAGCAATGCTCGACCATCGTGGACGACTCCAACTACGTCGTAACTCTTATCGAGTAGCGAACGAAGGCCTTCAGCGACGACGCTGTGGTCATCGGCAATCAGAATACGCGGACGCATCGTAGATTGGTTTGAACCCTGCATATCACGCCTCCTGATAGCCTCTGTTCGCCAGGACTGCTCAGACGCTCACTGGCAAATTTAGCGGCAGCCATGCATCAATTCTTGTTCCTTCTCCAAGCCGCGAGAAAATCTGTAGATGTCCACCCAAAAGTCGCAAGCGCTCCTGCATACTCCGAATACCTATGCCGCTATTGCTTGAACGCATATGTGGATCAAAGCCGTTTCCGCAGTCGGAAACCGACAGACGAAGACCCTCATCGGTTCTCTCTAAAAAGACCTCCGCCTGATTGGCGCCACTGTGCCTTTTGATGTTCCGAAGGCTCTCCTGCACGATGCGAAAAAGGCAAAGCGCCAAGTCACTTGGTATCCGGGATGGGACATTCTCATAATCGAATTTGACCTGGACTCCCTGTTGATTAGTAAACTCCTCACAGAAGACGGTCAAACCTGCAACGAGACCAAGGCTTTCAAGAGTAGAGGAATGTAAGCTGTGGGACAATGCGTGCAGATCCGCGGCAAGTTCGCTGACATAATTCCAAAGTTCACGAAGACGTCGAGGGCCATCTCCATTTAACCGTCCGATATTTTCGGCCAGTTCTTCCAGATCTATGGCAAGGACTGCAAGCCGCTGATTGTAGTCGTCATGGATTTCCCGCGCAATCCGGCGACGTTCGTCTTCCTGCGCCTCGATTAATTCACCAGTCAAATTGCGGAGGGCTTGTTCCGCCAACTTACGGTCAGTGATATCCCGAATGATGACGGTAAATAATTTTCTTCCGTCGGCCTCAGTGTGGGAGATCGATGCTTCGATAGGGAATTCCTCTCCGTTTGCGCGAACCGCACAGAGTGCACCCAGTGCGCCTATGGCGCGATTGGTAACGCCGGATTCACCGAAGCGATGGATATGTACCTCATGTTCCGAGCGGAAGCGTTGTGGAATGAAACGATCGACAGGAGTGCCGACGGCTTCGATAGCCGCACAGCCAAACATCTTCTCCGCCGCAGTGTTGAACAGCACGATCCGTTGTTCCTCGTCGACTGCGACAATGGCGTCCATCGCCGAAGCGACAATGCCAGCAAGTTTCTCTTCGCTTGTATGAAGTTTTTCTTCAACCTTTCTTCGCCTCGCCCGCTGCCACAACAACCCTAAAATCAGCAGCGCCTCTATCAGGATCACAGAAAGGCCAACGATGACGATATAAACCTTGTCGAATTCCCAGAAGATTTGCCGCGAGTGAAGAATGATGCTGCCCGAGGCATCGTCGACTGCAAACACTAGAGCGTTTGCGGTCTGCGCAACCAGCGGAACTGCGTGCGTGAATGTCGCCGCAACCGCGAGCAGAAGCAACATGCCTGTTGCCGGAGTTCTGTGCGGCCTTTGGTCTTGTATCCAAAAGACATAGACCAAGTGCTTGGCAAGCCAATGCCAGTGAATTGCGTGCTGCTTCATGGAAACTGACACGAGAAGCCTCCAACTAATTCCAAAAAGTTGAGGACTTAAAGGGCCCAATTCCAACGCAATTTTGCGGAACAAATGGATCAGATATTCACCCTACGGCACCGGCTGAGACTGACAAGCCAGATAAGACGCCAGCAGGGAGGCCAGCGCCTAAGATATTAGCAGATTTCCACGATAGCTTCTTAAAGGTTTGAAAATATTGACATTACAATCCAGGGGTTAGAGTGGCGCGCTCTGTTGGTTTCAGGCTAGGGTTGGCCGAGGTTCATCTGAGCAATCGCCAGAGCCGGCACTGGGTGGGAACCAGTTTTGGCACTTCCTCACAGGTACTCTGCTAAGTGCAACTATCGCGTAAGTCCAGACAATAAATGCTCATCATGTACAGTCGATGTGATCTGCAAGATGTCGGTAAATGCTCAGGTCGGACGGTTCACCCTAAATTTATGTTTTAGCTCCGATTTAACAGCAAGGCATAACCCTCATTAAATCATGCACTAAAGTTCGATTTCACTGTCCCGCAACCTGCTGTCGAGTCATCTCAGCCATCACTGCTTTAGGGGCTTGCATAAGGTCCTCAGCTTTTAAGCGTGCAAAGACATCAAGAACGCGGGCGATCAGCCCCGTCCAACCCGTCTGGTGG
>Ga0126371_10003238_pt1 | contig 14194 bp, 9 predicted proteins | sample PanSoiMetaPlot_4_FD_110145 | JGI IMG/M metagenome (GOLD analysis project Ga0126371, IMG submission 110145) | Tropical forest soil microbial communities from Panama - MetaG Plot_4 | ecosystem: Environmental > Terrestrial > Soil > Tropical forest > Bulk soil | place: Panama | collected 2016-02-17 | reverse complement strand
CCGACGGTGCTTTTGCCGGAGCCCATGAATCCGGCCAGACAAACAACGGGTGTGCGCGTCAGTGGTCCGCGGATAGTCGGTGGGTTCACGATCGTGGATACAGAATACTTCGACCCGGCACGAAGTAAAGAGATAACCAAGGAAAGAAGCAACAATGCAGCAGAGGGAGATCGGGGCCAGAAGCGACCAAGCGCTAATCGCGCTTGAGGATGCGGATCGTGCCGCTATAGGTGGAGATTTCCACCTTGGCAAAACCAAGCCCTACGGTGCGGTTCAGATACCTTGTGAACTTGTTCCCGTGCCGGCTAGTGTGCTGCTCAGGCTGCATGAACTGGGAGGCCTGGTTATCCACGGTGCCCGAATAAGTTCTTGCTTGCAGGTCAAACGAATCATTGCCGGAAAAGCGCACTTCCACGAGGCCCTTGCCGCTCTTCATCGTGTAAATACCGGTGCGCTGAAAATCGCCGTCGTAAAGGATATTGCCGGAGGTGGTCATGAGGTTCACATTGGTGAATGAGGGCTGCAAAAGCTGAGCGCTGCCGCTGACGGAAGTGAATTCCAGCTTGCCCGAGCACAGCGTGCAAACAAATGAGCCGCCCGTGGTCTTCACAATGATGTAACCGGAAACTTCTTTGAGGTGAACGTCGCCGGCAATGCTCTCGAGCTTCATGTCGCCGGTCACCTGCTCAACGTAAATCAGACCGGTCTGCGTCTTCAGTTGAAGTTCGGTGTGCTCGGGAACGGTCAATTGAAAATTGGCCTCCAGCTCAGGAGCCTGGCTCGCGCTGGCGTCGGAGGTTGCCATTGCGGCGATGTCAATACGATCGCCCACCTGCTCCATGTCAATATCGACCTTGTCTTTGGCGGCGGTGCTGTTCACCACGACTTCCGAATTCTTCCAGGACTTTACTTCAATGCGGCCGCTCACCACGTTCTGCAGCACCACGACCGGGTGGCCCTGCACGGTGAAGTGGCGTTCTTGGTGCTCGGGAGCACCGGCGATGGCTGTGGAGGCGGCGAACAGGATCAGTCCGACGCTCCAGGCGCTCAATGCATGGCGGGGCTTCATCATGGGCAGCATCTTAGTGTTCGCTCCTGGCACTTTCCATCATGGCGGCAATCAAGTCGGCCTTTTGCTGATAGGCGGTGTTGAGGTATTCCCGCGCCAATTCGTCGTGCGGATTCTGCCTCAGATGGCGCTCACATTCAGCAATAAATTCGTCAAGGGTACGCAAATTCTGGCGCAGCGCAGCATCTACGGGAGCATCGCCTGAGGCGGGCTGCAATCCGGGAATGCTAAAATCAGGCCTATCGCCGGAAAGGGTAGCGAGTGAGGCTGTCTCGGACGGTGAGGGCTGCAAATCCTTCACCTTCGAGGGCACAGCGCTGGAGCTCGAATTGTTGGCGGCGACGGTCTTCGGCGGAGCTGTCGGAGCGGGTGCCGGCGTGGGGACAGACATCTCGCCCGTCGCAGGAGAACTCACACCTTGCACAGGCTGCAGAGCTACAGACGCCGGCTGATGGGTTGCGACATTCGAATCACGAGGCGCGTGCGTGAAATGCACGGCTGTCAGCACAACCGCAAACAGCGCTCCGGCTGCGGCCAGCGAGCGCGGCCTTGCCAACAAGCGCAACCATTCCCACCACGGAACCGCCTGCGGCTCGGTAACCTCAATGCCTTCCCTGATCAGACCCTCGGCTTCGAGTTGCGCACGCAACGAAACCCAGACGCGTGCGGGAGGTTCGACTTCAGCCGGAATGGTTTTCGCAAGGGAAACAATGGTTTCCAGATCGGCCAGAAAACATTGACAAGAGACACAAGACCCAAGGTGCTCGAGAGCTTCCGCCGAGAGCGACCCCGGTCGTCCGGATTCGACTTCGGATTCTAGTTCTTTACAGTGCATACAGCGAACTCCCGGGAACGCAGCGCCCAACGGCTGCCGCCCCTGGAAACTTCTTTCGCAAATCTCGCGCACCGGTTGTTTGGATTGCCTTCATTCTATCTCATTCCTGCGAACCTGACTGCGATTTTGCGGCCTTCCGTTCTTCGCGGGCCTGCTCCCGGACTTCTTCCTGAAGCAGTTCCCGCAGGCGCGTCCGCGCCTTATGAAGCTGTGACTTGGAGTTGCCGACCGAGCAACCCATAATGTCCGCAATCTCGTTGTGTTCGTAGCCCTGCACATCATGCAGCACGAACACCGTGCGATACCCTGGAGGCAGCTTTTCGATCGAGCGTTCCAGGTTGACACGATCTACCGCCCCGGTGAGCCGTAGATCCGGCGCACCCACATCGCGTTTGGGGGCGCTGCTCTCGGCGTCCGGCTCCATGGTCTCTTCGAGCGAGTCTGTCGGAAGCGATTTCTTTCGCAGGCGCATCAACACGACGTTAACCGTCATGCGGTGCAACCATGTTGAGAAAGCGGACTCGCCGCGAAACGTCCCAATCTTCCGGTAGAGCTGGAGGAAGGCCTCCTGCATCAAGTCTTCCGCATCGGCAGGATTGCCGACCATCCTGAGACAGAGGGCGTACACTCTCCGGCCATGGAGCTGATACAGATGCTCGAAGGCAGAGGCATTGCCTGCCTGCGCCTGACGGATTGCCTCTGCTTCGGTCCACGCTACCGGTTGTGCTGGTCGTTGACGGGCCAACTGTCCAGTTGCGGCGCCACTAGAAGAACGGATGCGCCGAGTCGCTCCTAAAGTTGTCCCTGGGATGGCGGTCGAGGCGCACATATGCAGCTATAGAGGGGGGAAGAGGACTATAGGTTGCATCCTGCGCTATGACTGTCCCCAAAGAGTCAGGGGCTATTGTCCCTTGAGCGGGGCCTTCCGTCTATGGGCAAGATGCCGCCGAGGCACAAGGGCGCTTGGAACGGGCAGAAATGCTAGCTTTTGCAAGGCCGCATTGAATTCGGCAAGCTCCTCCGGCAGGGCCATCAGAAAGCACTTTAGAAGAACGATGGCCTCCCGCAGGCGGTATGGATGTCATCGTGGGCGGCATCGAGAAGACCCATTCGCGTTCCAGTTGGAAAGACACCGAGTCACTCAGTTCCGAGGCGGGCGAAGAAAAGGTCTTTTCAAGATCCCGACCAGTTCGAGAAGAGTCCTGATTTTATGCAGGAGCCGCGACCGCCGGCTCCGCAGCAGCCTGCAGCCAATTCAGCCGCCCACCGGCTACATGAATGTTAATTTTACCTTTCAGTTATATAGTATCGTATACGGGTCTGCGAGCGTGTGCGGATCCTCTAGAAGCGCTTTTCTTGCCCTAGCCCTCGGGCCGCCTTTATACTCCTGATGCAGCAGGCTAAGGAAGGAAGTCAACTTGGAATTTGAGCCACGCGATCAATTCGAGCAGCGGAAGAAGAAGCTAGAAGACATTCAAGCCCTTGGATATGAGGCATTTCCAAGGGAGTTTCGCTGGTCTCATACTCCGGCCGACCTGGTCGCAGCCTTCGGGGCTGCTGCGGCCCCGGAGCTCGAGTCGGCCAAACCTGAGGTACGCGTGGCAGGGCGCATGGTCTCGTACCGCCTGATGGGCAAGGCCGGCTTTGCCCATCTGCAAGGGGCCGGCAAGCGCATTCAGATTTATGTGAAGAAAGATGTTGTCGGCGAGCGCGCCTTCCAACTGTTCCAGCTGCTCGATCTTGGCGACCACGTCGGCGTCGGCGGTCACATCTTCCGCACCAAGACCGGAGAACTCTCAGTCTGGGTCGAAGAGTTGGTCTTCCTTTCGAAGGCATTGTTGCCGCTGCCGGAAAAATGGCACGGCCTGGCGGACATCGAACTGCGCTATCGCATGCGCTATCTGGACCTGATCGCCAATGAAAAGTCGCGGGAGATTTTCGAAGCGCGCGCGCGGATCGTCCGCGAATTGCGCAAATTCTTTGACGCGCGCGGCTACGTCGAAGTGGAAACGCCGATGATGCACCCCATCGCGGGCGGTGCCACGGCGCGTCCGTTCGTTACCCACCACAACACCCTCAACCTGGACCTGTTCTTGCGGATCGCACCGGAGTTGTATCTCAAGCGCCTCACCGTGGGTGGTTTCGATCGCGTGTTTGAAATCAACCGCAATTTCCGAAACGAAGGCATATCCACCCAACACAACCCGGAATTCACGATGCTCGAGTTTTACCAGGCCTATAGCAATTATCGCGACCTGATGGAACTGAACGAGCAGCTGTTCGCACAGCTCGCCAAGGCCATCACCGGATCGACCACGGTGAAATACGGAGACGCGGAACTTGACTTCAGCAAAATGGAACGCTTGAGCATGCGCGAAGCCATCGTGAAATATTGGCCGCCGGGTGCGGGCGCCGGGCCGACACTAGGGGAATTGGCGGCGCCCGGAGGAGCCCAGCGAGCGACCGAGCGGTACAACCTGTGGGCCAAGGCCAATCACGGGGAATACGCGGCGCCAAAAGGAAAGCTCGCCGACGGCGAGTGGACCGGACTGTTGTTTGAAACGATTGCCGAGGACAAACTCGTGCAGCCGACGATACTCTACGATTTCCCGCTCGAGCTCTCGCCGCTCTCCAAACAAAAGCCGGAAGATCCTGCATTGACCGAGCGTTTCGAAATCTACATCGCCGGTATGGAAATCGCCAACGGCTTCTCGGAACTCAATGATCCGGCCGAGCAGGAACGCCGCTTCGTTGAGCAAATCGCTTCAGGGGGTGACGAAGCCCCAAAGCAATTGGACAGCGATTATGTACGGGCGCTGGCGCATGGCATGCCACCCACGGCTGGCGAAGGCATCGGCATCGATCGACTGACCATGTTGCTGACAGATTCCCATTCCATTCGAGATGTGATCTTGTTCCCGCAGTTGCGCCCGGAAGGACATGCCGGGGACGATCAGGCCGTGCAAGCCAGCGGGAAGGCGTAATCGAACTTTCGCAAGTGGTGCCGATTCTCATTTCAGGATCTGGAGGTGGCCGAGCGCCATGAGCTTTGAATGGTTTGTGGCGCGACGCTATCTCCGGTCGCCGCATCGGCCCGCCATCCTTCGCCTCATTACGCTGTTTTCCACGATCGGAGTTTCGGCGGGCGTTGCCACGCTGGTGATCGCGCTCGCGATGAACAGCGGCTTCCGCGAAACGCTGCAAGAGCGGCTCCTTGGCGTTACCTCGCACATCTCCCTGACGCGCCCGGGCTCTGGCGGCATTTCGAACTATCAGGAACTCTCCCAGAAACTCGGACAGTTGCCCGGCGTGCGTTCGGTCACCCCGGCGATCTATGAAACGGTGCTGCTCTCGTTCGGCGGCGAAGCTCGCGGGGTGGTGGTCAAGGGCGTAGACGTCGAACGCGAGAAGAATACTGACGAAGCCCTGCAGAAATTAGCTGCGGGACAATTGGATTTTTCGGCCGACGCCGACGGCATTGACGGCTTTCTCGTAGGCAAGCAGTTGGCGGAGGAATGGAAGTTGCGCCCCGGCGACTACGTGACGTTTACCAGTCCGCAGGGCCGGCTGACACCGTTCGGGATGATGCCGCGCACCCGGCGCTTCCGCGTGAGCGGCATCTTCGAATCCGGGTTTTACGACTACGATGAAAATTGGTGCTTCGTTTCCCTGCCTGCGGCGCAATCACTCGCCGGTGCGGGTGACATTGTAAATGTCCTCGAATTCCGCCTGGCCAAGCCGGAGCTTGCCCCCCAGATCGCACCGGAAGTCGAGCAAGCCTTAGGGCCCGGCTTTTCTGCGACCACCTGGATCGAGGCCAACAAAGCTTTGTTCCGAGCACTGAAACTTGAGAAGCTGGTCACCGCCATTTTCATCGGACTGATCACCTTCGTCGCCGGGCTGAACATTCTTGTCGTGCTTTCGATGACGGTCACGGACAAGGCTCGCGATATCGCGGTGTTACTTTCCATGGGTACGCGCCGCGAACAAATCCGAAAGATTTTTCTTTGGCAAGGCTTGGCCATCGGTGCGACAGGAACGCTGGTTGGTTTGCTGGTGGGCTACGCGTTTGCCTGGATCGCCGGAAGGTACCAGCTCATCCCGCTCGATCCTCAGGTCTACGCCGTTTCCTACGTCCCGTTTCATCCCAGTTTTTTCGACGGCTTGTGGATTGCCCTTGCGGCCCTGAGCATTGCCTTACTCGCCACCTTGCTACCGGCGCGGGAAGCGGCGCGTTTGTTGCCTGTGGAAATCCTGCGGTTTGAATGAAAGCGATAGGAAGGTGCTGGAACGAGCCTGTTTTGGCGCTCCGTTTGCTCCATTTCTCTTGCTACTTCGGGAGGGCTGGCGATCGGGCGCCGCTCGAGCTGGGTGGGAGCCCTACAGCCTGCCTAAGGTATTGAAAGTCGGACAATTAGAAGTGCCCGAATTGCGACCCGTTTCCCGATCTGCCGGCATAGGCAGCTTCGGGAAGGAAATGGGAAAACTGTTGGGCCAGCCAGTGCAATCAACCGCCCTTCCCGCCAGGTGCTTCCGGCCTTGTCGCCCGCATCTTATCTACATGAACGTTTCTGCCGACTGTGACGAAGAGCCTTGCCCCGGCCTCTGCTTGAAGGGAGCATATCTCTGATGAGTGCCCCTCTCGCTCCCCAACTCAATTTGCCACCCGAAATCCTGCTTGAGGCGCGCGGACTCCAGAAGAGTTTCCTCGTCGCCGGGAAAAAATTGGAAGTTTTAGTGGACGCGAATCTGGAATTGCGTGAAGGCGAGATCGTTGCGATCGTCGCTCCATCCGGAGCGGGAAAAAGCACGCTTCTGCACTTGCTGGGCGCGCTAGACACTCCAACAAGCGGTAAAGTATACTTTGCAAATAAAGCGATTGAAACACAGGAAGACGCGGCTCTCGCGGAATTTCGCAATCGAGCCGTGGGGTTTCTCTGGCAACGGCATCAATTGCTGCCGGATTTTACGGCGGCAGAGAACGTGGCGATGCCATTGCTGGTGCGCGGAGAGCCACAGCAAGTCGCACTTGACAAAGCGCGGAAGTGGCTCAACAAAGTCGGCCTCGAAGATCGCGCCGGCCACCGCGCAGGAGAACTTTCGGGCGGGGAACAGCAGCGTGTGGCGATTGCCCGGGCGCTCGTCACCGAGCCGCGCGTGCTGCTGGCGGATGAACCGACCGGGGATCTGGACGAGCAGAATGCTTGGGCTGTGTTCGAGTTGATGGAGCGGCTGCATCGCACGCATCGCCTTTCGTCGCTGATCGCGACGCACAATCAGGCGCTCGCGGCGCGCTGTGACCGGATCGTGGGACTTGAACATGGTGTTCTGCGGACTCGCTCGGTGAGAGCCGAGGCGAAGGGTACCCCAGGGGGAGAAGCGAGCTAACGTGTTCGAACGATACACAGAGAAAGCGCGTCGCGTCATTTTTTTTGCCAGGTACGAAGCCAGCCAATACGGAAGCCCGTACATCGAGACCGAACACCTGCTTCTCGGCTTGATGCGCGAGGACAAGGCGCTGGCCAACCGCTTCCTGCGCCAGCAGGGTTCGATCGAGTCCATCCGGAAAGAAATTGAGGCGCGCATCACCATCCGCGAGCGAATTTCCACCTCCGTCGAAGTGCCGCTGAGCGCGGAGTGCAAGCGCATCCTCAATATGGCTGCCGAAGAGGCGGAACGCCTCGGGCACAAGCACGTCGGCACCGAACATCTTTTGCTCGGCATTCTGCGCGAAGAAAAGTGCTTCGGCGCGGAAATATTGATGGAGCGCGGGCTGCGCCTCTCCGCGTTGCGCGAAGAGTTGTCACGCACGACGGGCGAGAAGACCACCGCGTCGCGGCCGAAGGAAACGTCGTTGCTTGCGGAATTCAGCCGCGACCTGACGCAAGCGGCCACCGAAGGCGCCCTTGATCCTCTGGTCGGACGTGAAGGGGAGGTCGAGCGCGTCATCCAGATTTTGTGCCGTCGCACCAAGAACAACCCGGTGCTGATCGGCGAGCCCGGAGTTGGGAAAACTGCCATCGTCGAAGGGCTGGCGCAGCGCATTTCCGATGGCGACGTGCCGCCGTTTTTGGCCGACAAGCGCATCCTCTCCCTGGACCTGTCGCTCATCGTTGCAGGCACCAAGTACCGCGGACAATTCGAAGAGCGCTTGAAGACCATCATGAAAGAGTTGATGGAGACCCAGAACTCCATCGTCTTCATTGACGAGCTGCACACGCTGGTCGGCGCGGGATCGGCCGAAGGGTCGCTTGACGCTGCCAACACTCTTAAGCCCGCTCTTTCCCGCGGCGAGATTCAATGCATCGGCGCTACTACACCAGGCGAATATCGCAAGTCGGTCGAGAAGGACCGCTCGCTCGAGCGTCGCTTCCAGGCCGTCAAGGTTCCGGCTCCCAACGAAGAAGAGGCCATTCAGGTTATTAACGGTGTCCGCGAGCGCTACGAAAAGTTTCACGCCGTCAGCTACACCGACGAAGCACTGCGCTACTCCGTTTACCTTTCGAACCGCTACATCCCCGATCGCTTCCTGCCCGACAAGGCCATCGACCTGATTGACGAAGCCGGTGCACGGGTGAAACTGCGCCAGGCTTCGGTCCCCGATGAAGTCGCCGAGGTCCAGAAGCGCGTAAAGTTCATCACTCACCGCATGGAATCGGCCATTGCGGCACACGAATTCGAAAAGGCGCGCTTCTATTCCGAGGAAGAGCGCAAGGAAAAAGAAAATCTGCGCGTGCTGCGTGAGCGCTACAAGCTCGACGATGCCTCCACCGGTATCGTGACACGCGAGGACATCGAAGAAGTCGTCTCTCGGTGGACCGGCATCGCCGTCACCTCCATCAAGGAAGACGAACAGCAAAAGCTTCTGCGTATCGAGCCCGAGCTGCACAAGCGCGTCATCAGCCAGGACAAGGCCATTACCGCTCTTGCGCGCGCCATTCGGCGCAGCCGCGCCGGTCTCAAGAGTCCGTCGCGCCCCGTAGGCTGCTTCTTTTTCCTCGGGCCGACCGGTGTCGGCAAAACGGAAGTGGCGCGGCGCCTCGCGGAATTTCTCTTCGGTTCCGAAAAATCGCTGGTCCGCTTCGATATGTCCGAATTCATGGAAAAACACTCGGTCTCGAAGCTCATCGGCGCGCCTCCGGGCTATGTGGGCTACGAGGAAGGTGGCCAACTGACAGAACGCGTGCGCCGGACGCCGTATTCGGTTATCCTGTTGGACGAGATTGAGAAGGCGCATCCCGACCTCTTCAATATTCTGTTGCAGGTTTTCGAGGACGGGCAATTGACCGATGGACTCGGGAACACCGTAGATTTCCGGAACACCATCATCATCATGACCTCCAATATCGGGGCGCGGCACTTGCAGAAGCGCACTTCCATTGGTTTCCAGGCCGGAATGGATGAGGCTGGCCTTAAGAGCATGGAAGAGATGGTATTGGGTGAAGTGAAACGCGCGTTCAATCCGGAGTTTCTAAACCGGTTGGACGAAGTCATCCTCTTCAATCCGTTGGGCGACGAAGATCTGCTCCGTATCATCGATCTGCTGGTCGGTCAGTTGAACGATACGCTGATTCACCGGCAAGTGCAGGTTGTTCTCTCGCCCGAAGCACGGCAGTGGATCCTCGAGAAAACGTGCGCGGACCGCAGTTATGGTGCGCGGCCGTTGCGCAGGGCTCTTCAGAAATATGTGGAAGACCCACTCTCCGAGGCCTTGATTCAGGGTGGAATTCAGAGACCTGCGACATTACAGATTTATGTCGCGGGGGAAGGTCTCGCATTCCGGCCCGTTGGTGAGGCAACCCCGGTCGTCCACTAGCGAATCTGACGCAACACGTGTGAACGCGAAGCGGTTTGCCCTGCCGGAAAACCGTCCCGCGGTGTCGCGCGGCCAGCCCATACCGGGTCTGGTGGGAGAAAAACATCTTGAGTTTGGGGGCGCGGCCTTGAGTCGTTCAATGGCCGCTCAATGGACAGTCTGTGTGTTCTCGGGGAGGAACCGCGCGCGTTCTGAGCGCATGGGTGTCTCGCTTGCGGTGATCCTTGGTCTCGCTTCACTGTTTTTGGGCGTGCCCGATTTGATTCACGCCGCAGGTTCCCGGTTAGAAGAAAACTCCGCACAAGCCGCGCAGCATTATCTGTTTCACGCTTTCCTGAATCTGAATTCACTCGATGAAAAGGTCGATGAGTTTCCCGACGCGCTGGCGCAAGGCGGGCAGCCTTCGAATTACATTGTTGAAGACATTCGCTTCGAAGGCAATCGCCGCATCCGCACCGATACGCTGAAGGCCCGGATTTTTACACGCGCCGGCGATCCTTACAGCGAAGAAACCTTGCGCCGTGATTTCCAGGCCCTGTGGAACACGCAATTCTTCGAAGACGTGAAACTCCGTGTGGAAGATTCGCCCGACAAGGCCAACGCCAAGATCATTTATTTTGAAGTGAAGGAGCGCCCGGTCATCCGGCGCATCCGTTATGAAGGCATCCACTCCATCTCCGAATCCGACATTCTCGACCGCTTCAAAGAAAAAAAAGTTGGTCTCACCGTGGAAAGCCAATTCGATCCCACGCGCATCAAGAAGGCAGAGGTAGTCCTCAAGGATCTGTTGGGAGAACACGGACGACAGTTTGCGAAGGTCACTCCGCAGTACGAACGTATCGCCTCGAGCAACGCCGTGATCCTGGTGTTCAAGATCGAAGAAGGGCCCAAGGTGAAAGTCGGGCAGATTCATTTCACCGGAAATCACGCCTTTAGCGACCGCAAACTGATCCGCGCCATGCGCAACGACAGGCCTTACGCCATCCCCCTCTACATCACCGAAATCAACGTGATGCACAAGACCTACGATCACGACAAGTTGATCGAAGATATCGAAGTCGGCATCCGCGGCCTCTATCAAGACAACGGCTACTTCAAAGTCGTCGTGAAAGATCCTGAGCTCGAAAACGTCGACACGATGAACTGGCGCTGGGGCATTCCGCTGGTCACTGGCAGAACTCCCGGCAAAGCGGTGAATATCACGATCCCCATCGAAGAAGGCAACAAGTACACGATGGGCACGTTGAAAATCGTCAGCACTGACCCCGACAAAGCGCTCTCTCTCAAGGTCGATGCGCTCAAGAACGTCTTCCCGTTGAAGCAGGGCGACGTCTTCTCGACGGCGAAAATCCGCAAAGCCTTAGACGAATACACCAAGATTTACGGACAGTACGGATTCATCGATTTCGTGCCCACGCCGGACCAGGATATTGACGACGAGAAGAAGCAGATCAGCCTGACCATGAAGTTCGACGAAGGCAAGCAATATTATGTCCGCCGCATCGATTTCAGCGGAAACACTACCACCCGCGATAAAGTTATCCGCCGTGAACTTTTGATCGACGAAGGCCAGCTCTTCAACAAGCGCGCTTGGGAATTGAGCATCTTGCGCATCAATCAGCTCGACTATTTCGATAAGATTGATGCCGAAAAGGCCGTCGAGATCAAGCGCAACCAGAAGCAGGGCACCGTCGATCTGCTATTGAAGCTCAAAGAGAAAGGGAAACAGTCCATCGGCTTGCAGGGCGGCGTAAGCGGGTTGGCCGGTGGATTCATCGGACTCACTTACCAGACCAACAACTTCCTCGGTCTCGGCGAAACGCTCACGCTCTCCGCGCAAGTAGGCCAATACCAGCGCAACCTGATGTTCGGCTTTACCGAACCGTACCTCTTTGACCGTCCCATCAGCAGCGGCTTCACGGTCTACTCCACGCTCTATAAATTTAACCAAGCGCAGCAGGCGGCACTGGTGACCGGGCAGCAGGTCAGCATCAATCCCCAATTCATCCAGGACTACAACCAGAACAGCACCGGCTTCACCACGTTTGTGAATTACGCGCTGAAGAAGCACGTGTTTACGCGCGTTGGCTTGACCTACGGATTGTCGCGGACGAATATTTCGACTTACAATTCGGCTTCTCAACTGCTGTTTGAGAGTTTGAAATACAGCAGTATTGCCGGGCCCAGCGCGCTTGACGGGATTATTGCCAGCACGGTGACGGGAACCATCTCCTATAACACCGTCAACAATCCCATCAACGCGACCAGCGGGAAGAGCTATTTCTACTCCCTTGCGTTTACCGGCGGGCCGATCGGCGGCAACGTCAACACCATCACAAATATCGGCGAATACAAGTTCTTCCATCCGATCAACCACAAGCGTAATGCCCTGGGCGTGCGTTTCCTGGGTGGCTTCACCACAGGATATGGAGGAAAGGAAGTGCCCCCCTACAGCCGCTTCTATCTCGGCGGCGAAAACGACATTCGCGGCTTCGACATCCGCGCAGTCTCGCCGGTCGCCTACATTCCAAACGTCGCCAACCAGACCGTATCGGTGTCCGGGCTTCCGCTGAACGTGCCGGTGCTGATTAAGACCATCACGTTCCCCGGCGGCGACACGCAGGGCGTGGTCAACTTCGAATACCGCATCCCGATCGCCGGGCCGGTGGCCATGTCGCTGTTCAACGACATCGGCACGGTTGGCGTGCTGCGCAAGGATGCCTTGCGCCTGGATCCCACAGGGGTGGAAAACATCAATCTGCAGTTCCCTCTAGCCAACCAGCAGGCGCAATTGCAGTTGGCTCCGGGAACGAACTTTAAGTTGCGGGATTCGCTGGGAATCGAGTTCATCGTGAACCTTCCGATCGTGCAGGCGCCGTTCCGGATTTATTACGCGTACAACCCATTGCGCATTCACCAGACGCTCTATGCCCCGAACGCGCAGATCAACGGGCGCAACCTTTCGCTGCAGTGCATCAATTCCGGGATGACCAATCCGCTGACGCCTGTCAACCCGGGGAACCTGGAGAGCTGGCAGAGTATCTGCAGTACGGCGGTGGTCACGGCGGTGCAGCCGCTGTTTAGTCCGTCGGGGTTGAACTATTTCGAACCGAAGACAACGTTCCGGTTCACCGTAAGCCGCACGTTCTAGAGGGGCGGCCGAAGACGAGCTTTAAAAAGGAAAACGACCGGAGAGAGCGGTGGTGGCTTTCCGCGGAGAAATGCCGAGGGAGAGGTCATTCATGAAGTGGCAAATGGCAAAAAAGACGCTGCTGGAGGCAAGCGCGGCACTCGCGCTGCTCATCTGCGGCTGCGGCGGCAGCTCGAATCCCAACGTGGTCACGGTCACGGTTGCGCCGCCCGCGGTCGCGGTGATCGCCGGCCAGGTGGTAAACTTTACCGCTGCTGTCGGCGGCTCGACAACGCTCACCGTCCAGTGGACCTGCACTTACATTTACACGCCGCTGCCAACCACACAGACGCCCAACCCGGTACCCACCAAACCCGCACCCTGCACCTCCGGGCAAACCGTCAACGGCGGCAGCATCGGCACCTGGACGACCACGACTGCAAACAGTTCGAACGTCCTCACCTACACCGCGCCATCCCTTTCGAGCTTCCCGAACCCCATCCCCACGGTGACCTTTACTGCGACCGCCGACGCCGACAAGAAAAAGACCGGCACCGGCACGCTGGGATTGGATTCCGGCATTCGCGTATCGATTACTCCGAGCACGGCCGCCGTGCCTGTCGGGATCACTCCCGCGCAAACGCAGTCCTTCAGCGCTGCCTTCCAGAACGTCAACTCGTCTACGGCGAAATACGCGCTGGTGCAACCGAATACGGCGAGCACCAACGTCTTGGACCAGACGGCCAATCCGCTCTCGGAAACCTGCGATCCGACCTGCGGCACGATCGACAACAACGGTGTGTTCACGGCGCCCTCCACTTTGCCCACCGACACGAAACCCGCAGGAAGTAAATCCACTTCCCCGACGACGGTTTTCGTGGTGGCTTGGTCTTCTTCCGACACCAGCCATTTCAACGTGGCAACAATCACTTTGGTGAGCGCCTCTACAAACCCGGTCACTTTTAAGGGCGTGTATCCCAGTACGATTCCCGCCGGAGGGCTGTTGCAGGATGTATTTCTCGATGCCAAGAATCTGTTGAATACCACAAATATTTACTTCATCTCGCCGCACCCGGCGGCCCAGGTGAACGCGGGGTTGCTTAGCTCGGATGCATTGATCAGCAATGCCACGCAAGTATTCACAATCCCCATCTCATCGGCCTATTGCACGCCCAGCACCTCGGGCACCAGTGGAGCGACAACGACGGTAACCTGCGATGCCTCCATCGTTACCCGTGTTCGACTGCAGTCTGCGCAAATCTCTCAGGCGGAGCCTGACCCCAGCCAACCGGCCTGGATCGCGGTGACCTTGCCCACGGCTTCGGCGACGCCAAGCGGAAATTG
>Ga0126371_10003237_pt1 | contig 14196 bp, 13 predicted proteins | sample PanSoiMetaPlot_4_FD_110145 | JGI IMG/M metagenome (GOLD analysis project Ga0126371, IMG submission 110145) | Tropical forest soil microbial communities from Panama - MetaG Plot_4 | ecosystem: Environmental > Terrestrial > Soil > Tropical forest > Bulk soil | place: Panama | collected 2016-02-17 | reverse complement strand
GGCTGGCCGATCGGGTTTTGGTGGAGTGAACTGGCTCATCCCTACTGGGAGTTCGCGGAGCACGGCTACAAGATCGATATCTTTAGCCCGGATGGCGGCAAACTCGAAGCTGACAGCTGGAGTGATCCTCGCGACGAAAGCAAATATTCGGCACATGATTTGATCTCTCTCGGATTCCTGTCGTCCCCAGAACACCTAAAGCTGGTAGAAAACTCGAGGCCTATCAATCAACTCAAGATCGCCGATTACGATGCCATACTCTTCGTTGGTGGACAAGCGCCGATGTACACGTACTACAACGACGAACGCGTCCATGCTCTGGCAGGCCAATCCTACAAGGCGGGAAAAGTGACGGCCGTTCTCTGCCATGCGACCTGCATTCTCTTGAAGACGAAAGTGGACGGGAAGCTCCTCGTCGATGGAAAGACCTGGACTGGCTTTGCTAACTCCGAAGAGACCTATGCCGACGACTTTGTTGGCAAGAGAATTCAACCGTTCTGGATCGAGGATGAAGCGAAGAAGGTTCCGGGAACCAACTTCATCGTATCGGGTCGTTTCAAAGCGCACGCGGTGCGTGACGGCAACCTGATCACCGGCCAGCAACAGTACTCCGGCGGTGCAGTGGCGCAGTTGGTGATCAAAGCCCTTGGAGTGTAAACAGTCCAATCTGAAAACAAAGACAAGGAGCAAGCATGAAAATTATTGCTTACGACCGAATGAAGCCGGGCGTGACGTACGCAAAGATCGAACCCTACCTACCACAAGAGGTGGCTAACGTGTGGCGTTTGTGGAAGGCGGGCATCGTACGGGAGAACTATGCTCGGGCGGATGAACTTGGGGTTGTGATCATGTTCGAATTGGATAGCGTCGAAGCGGCAAAACGCTATACAGATGACTTTCCTCTGACCAAAGCGGGCTTCCTCGAGTGGTTCTTCATCTCATTACAGGTGCCGCTGCCGATTGAAGTCCTGTTCGATCCGAAGGTAGACACGAACAAGCCATACGACCGGACCGGCGCAAGCACCGTGACCCAGGGAGCCCAGTAGCGTGGAACACGCATTCGGTCTCGACATTCCCTTGACCCTAGCCGAAGTGTGTCATCCTCAGCGAGCGGCTCTCATCGTCTACGACATGCAGGTGGGGATTGTGTCGCAGATTGCCGACGGCCATCAGGTGGTAGAACGCGTCCGTGGTGTGCTCGAAGCCGCGCGCAGCGCCGGCTACCGCGTGTTCTTCACACGCCACATGTCCCTGCCAAACGAGGTTGCCGGAGTGATCCAATTGCGAACCGCTATGGCCTGGCAGCATGTGGATCATGTCGATAAGGTCAAGCCAGCATTCCTGCGGGACACCCCCGAGTTTCGAATCGCTCCCGAACTTGCTCCGCTGCCCAGCGAGGGAGTTGTCGACAAAATCACGATGTCGGCCTTCGAGGGGACCTTTCTCGATATCGCATTTCGGGATTCTGGAATCAACTCGTTCGTGATTGTGGGAATCGCGCTTGAGGTTGGGATTGAACCAACGGTTCGGCACGGGATGGATTTGGGCTATATCCCGATCGTGGTAACTGATGCCTACGGATACGGCAATTTACCGGCAGCGCAAAGGAGCATCGCCGCGCTCGCCTTTGCGGGAGGCTCAATTCAGTGTGACTGCGACGCCATCAATAAGGTGCTCCGCACGACCTCTGAAAGGATAGTCGGATAGCCGTTTGGCGCCGATTATGAAGGCGGTGAAAGAGGAGCAATGGACCTTCCGACAAATCCGTTCGCGATTCTGACTTTCATCTCGGCGCCGGCTGTTCTGACCAACGCTTCATGCGTTTTGCTGTTTGGAACGGGCAACCGCTACGGCCGTGCCATTGACCGAGTGCACGAGTTAGCTGACATAGTTGAAGCGAGAGCGAATCTGGACGAAAGCGAGCTACGGCTTCGGATTCGCCAGTTGTCGGCTGCTGAAACGCGAACCCTGTTGATCGTACGAGCCTTAACCTGCTTCTATCCGCTGTGGCCGGTTTCGTGGCCAGCACCCTCGTGTCGTTGATTGGTGCAGCGCTGGTCTCTGCGGGAATCAAGCGTGGAGTCGAGTTTTGTTTTGCGCTTTCGCTGATTGCGGGCTCACTGGGTGTCTTCGCGATGATTGCGGGGGCCATGATGCTGGCTCTGGAGACCAGGTTTTCCTTCAGGGTCGTTCGCGAAGAAAAGAGCTTCCTCACCGAACGCGTGCAGGTGCGTATCGGGAGACTGGTCGGAGTACGAACGGCAAGGTGAGGTTGCAGAAAGGGTTTCTCATCATGGATGACTCGAAATCAAGGATCATCGCGCAGGACGCCATCATCCTTTTTGTTGACCTTCAAACCGGCATCGTCGAACTCAGCCAAACTAATCCCTTGGACCGGTTAAAGAGGGGGGTCCTCGCGCTGGCGAAGCTGGCTAAGCTGTTGAGCATCCCAGCCGTCGTATCCGGGGTTCGCGGCGAGGATGGAAAACCATCCAAAATGATTCCGCAGATTGCGGAGGGGCTAGGCGATCTGCCGACGCGCCACCGCACGACCTGTGATTCTTTCCTGAACGAAGAGATAGTCTCAGCGATCCAATCGACAGGTCGAAAGACTCTTCTTATTTCCGGCGTGGCCACGGAACTGGCGGTGCAACTTCCCGCACTTACGGCTTCCGATCAGGGCTACAAGGTGTTCGTCGTTTTGGACGCTTGTGGAGGAATTAGCGAACGCACCGAACAAGCAGCTTTACGGCGGATGGCGAAAGCGGGGGCGACGACGGTGTCAGTCATGACCCTCGCAGGCGAACTGGCGGGTGATCTCCGCCAAGCGACGGCTCAGCAGGCCATCGGCATTTTGTACGAGATGGCGAAGGCGTGAAGGGGTAAGCCTCCATGGAAACATCAGGCCAGACATCTGCGCGGCGGAACGGGTACACGTTGAGTCGTTGCATTTCTGTTCTATTTCTGCTGTCTCTCGCCGGCCTGGGAATTGCGCAGGAAGTTGAGGGAAATGGCAAAAGCTCCGGTGCGATTTTCTCTCCTGCGGATTACGTAGAAATTACGACCCCGGTCACTTCGCACGTCACCGTCAATACTTACGGATTTTATCTGGGGAATCTACGCACCAGCATCGCCTTGCTGGAGGTGCCCACAACCGTCCAGAAGCATTTCATGGTCACCCCGGGCTATCTATTCGTGAGCGTTCCGCCGAGCGGCCTGTCGCTGTTGACCAGCCACATCGCAAACCAGAGCTACCGTGAAAACCAGTTTCGTCTCGCTGGCACAGTGCTGACTTCCTGGCGTGGCTTCACTCTCTCCGACCGAAACATGTATGTGCGCCGCTTCACACCAACATCGCAGATCGACCGCTACCGCAACAAGGTTTACGTCAGTCATCCCCTTTCACTGGGTTCGTACAGAATGAATCCGTTCGTCTTCGACGAGGTGTATCACGATTTTGCGCCCGAAAAATGGCTGCGGCGCAACTGGTTTGTGGCTGCAGTGGATATGCCGATCAATCGGCACTTGACGTTTCAGCCCTCCTACATTCGCCAGGATGATCTGTATTTGCGCAGTGTCAACTTCCTGGGTTTGGCCTTGATCATCCGGACGAATGTGCTGTCTGAAAGGAAACCTGACCCCAAGGACGCGCCAGCGAACGCAGCTGTCGAACCTGAGTCGCGTAACAATACCCCGATCACGCACTAGAGAATGAGGGCAGAAACGATCTACAGATTGGCGCGCCGCATGTAACGCCGGTCAGTGGTATCGAATTGAGCAACGCAGTCGCGCGGGGATAATCGCCACCGGCAGCACCCGGCATATTGCTGCTCTATACAAATGCTAGCTTCACCTCCGCGGACGCGGCACTGGCCACTAGGGCAGCGTTGTGGGTTCGATAAAGGTTCGATAAGCGTTACCCAGGGTGTCTTTGGGGGCTCAGGGAGCCATCCGCGCCGCCCTTTGCTTTCAGTTAGTTGCAGATCCTGAGATCCCTGTCACGGCAGAGTCACATCGGAAACGTAGTGCTCGCGTTTTTCTGCCACACCTTGAGCCCTCCTGCGCACTAGATGCTGCTTCCCTCCTTCGATCTAGGCGGACAGCGCCAGGGCCGAAAACGCATTCGTTCGATAGCCCATGAGCTATCATGTAGCCGTTCTCACGACGGCATTGTGCAGAACATGCGAGTTGCTTCCGTGCGGGCAGCAAGGAGGAAACTCGTGAAGCTGTTTAAGAAGCCCAAGTCAAGGTTCTATTGGTATGACTTCACGGTACGAGGCCGTCGCTACCGTGCGTCAACGCAAGAGACGAAATCAGTTAGGGCACTGCCAGTCGCGAGCCTGAAACTGGCCTCGGTGGAAAGGACAGATCCACTTCCAACCAAACCTGCTGTTTGCCACGAGTTTGCGGATCGATTTCTCGAATGGGTGAACGATAGACTCGAAGACAAAACCAGGAAGTTTTACCGTTACGGCTGGCGGTTACTAAAGTCGACATCTGTTGCGATGTTGGGGTCGACCAGATCACAGGTGATTGCGCTGAACAGTTGAAGTTTCCTGGCTCGGCTGCAAATGCCAACTGCGCTTTGCGAACATTGCGAATGCTGCACAAAGCGGAGGAGGCACCCGGAGCTGAAATCGTGCGCGCTGCGCTCGATTACCGTCCGCCAACCTCTGAAACAGCCGCATAGCAAATAGGTTACGACACCTTTTGCGACACAGCCAAAAACCACAATTTCGGCAAGTCATTGAAGACTCGGCAAGGCGGAGAATAATGAGATCTCTTTGACGGTCAATCGGCCGTCATTCGTTGTCAGCGAGGTCGTTCGGTCAAATGCCCAACGATTCCGATTGCCTCTGTGCACACTCGGCCGCGTCCACCGTGTATGACTGATCGTGACATTTGCCACCCAAAGGCCGGTAATTGCAAATCAGTGTTTCGCGCCCTCAGATTTTGTACATCTGCCCTCGGTTAAGCCCACCGGCAAGGGAGCATTTGAAGGGGTGTGCCTTCCGCGCGAAGGTCTAGAAAATTGCGAAAAGGATTTCAGCAGCCGCCGTCGTGGGCTTACACTACTTGGGAATGCCTGGAGGGAGGGGCACCGCATGGGCCCACGGGTTCAAGACTCCTCGAGCAATGAAAATGGGATCGAGCTGTGGGAAGGCTTCGTTGCAGGCCGATACAAAGAAGGAAAATCGAAATCCGAGTATCGCGAGTATGACGCCAAGGCGAATCCGGGCGTAGCCGAGTTCTATCGTACCAATCACGAGAGGCAAACCTTCGATTACGTCCTGAGCAAAGAGAAGCAGTACTTCGGGCTTACGCGCGACAAAAAGAGCGTTTGGGAGGCAGCAGAATACCTCAACACGCTCGTAGACGACAGCGACCCGGATACAGATCTCAGCCAGATGGAGCATCTCTTGCAAACCTCCGAAACCATCCGCAAAGATGGTCAACCTCGCTGGATGGTATTGGTCGGCTTCATCCATGATCTTGGAAAATGCCTTTGTTTGTATGGGGAACCGCAGTGGGGAGTTGTAGGAGATACGTTTCCGGTTGGATGCGCTTGGTCAGATCAGGTCGTTTTCCCAGAATATTTCAGAGGAAATCCAGACGCGAACGTTCCCGAATACCAGACCAAATATGGGATCTACGAACCGAGTTGCGGCTTGGAAAACGTCCACATGTCATTTGGGCATGACGGCTACATAGCGGAAGCAATGAAACCCTATCTCCCGGATGAAGCTCTCTACATGCTTCGCTTTCACTCCTTCTATGCATGGCATCGGCATGGGGCTTATCAACATTTGGAAAATGAAAAAGACAAAGCGATGCTGCCATGGGTGAAAAGATTCAATCCGTACGATTTGTATTCCAAAGGGAACTCCAAGCCGGACCCGAAACAATTGAAACCCTACTACGACGATCTCTTCGCTGAGTTCTTGCCGGAGAAGTTATCTTGGTAGCCTGCCGTGCTGAGTGCCGTGTTAAACATTCCCGCTTCAGGACTGGAATTTCGTAGCCGCATATTCGACACAGGATTTTATAGCCAATAAGCGATTCCACATCTGTGACTGACGGAAATCTCATACGTGATCTGGTGCACGCTGCCGCTTCCCAAGATTCGATGCTGAGCTTGAGCAGTTCTCCGTGAATGCGCGGTGCACCGCAAGTAGGATTCTGTCGGCACACCCTGCGGGTCAGATCTCGAACCTCACGGCTGACGACGGAGCGTCGGGGCTGTCCTGTCGAACTTTCCAAATCCAAAACCAGCGAAACCCCCGGGGATGCCAGGTCACAACCGTTTCGGGCTGAAACGAGGACCGCGGTCAAAGAAACCACAGCTCCCCTGCAGAGGCATCAACCGGAACTGGCCAACGTGGCCGAAGCATCCCAAGAGGAGTCCTCGGGCACAGGATCATGACAGGGCTTAGAATGGGGTTAGAATGAGGTTTTTTTCTCGACGTGACTTCCTCAAGGGGTTCAGCCTTACTTGCCTTGGCAATCGATTGCTGAGTTCCAATTCCCGTGTGGGCAGGATTAGGAGCACAACCGGTTTCGGCCAGCCAAGCACCGAACCGTACTTTATCGCTGTTCCCCCTTCGGCCAGCGGCATCTCCTGGAAACATGTGAATGGAAGATCGCCCGATTATTATTTGCCGGAGACGGTCGGGGCAGGCTGTGCCTTTCTGGACTATGACAATGACGGTTGGATGGACGTTTACCTAGTGAATAGCGGTCACTGTGACTTCTACGATCCGAACCCGCCACTCCGCAATGCTCTGTATCGTAATAATCGCGATGGCACCTTTACCGATGTCACAGAAAAGGCGGGCGTTCTCGGCGGTGGCTACGGCATGGGGGTTGCCGTTGGCGACTACGATGGCGATGGTTTTCCGGATGTCTACGTCACTCAGTACGGACACAATATCCTTTACCACAACAATGGTAACGGCACCTTCACCGATGTCACCCAGAAAGCTGGTGTGGCCGCGCCGGGCTGGTCCTCCAGCGCTGTATGGTTCGACTGTGATAACGATGGACGGCTAGACCTGTTCGTATGTCGCTTCGTTGATTTCGACAAAGGAAAGAACAAGTTCTGCGGCAATAATGAGACCGGCGAGCGCTACTATTGCATTCCACGAGTCTACAATGCCATGCCGAGCTGGCTATTCCATAACAATGGAGATGGCACTTTTACCGACGTCAGCCAAGAGTCTGGAATCGCGGCTAGTTTGGGTAAGGCATGGGGCGTAGTTGCATCAGACATTGACAATGACGGCAATCTCGACCTATTTGTCGCCAATGACACGGTGGCCAACTTCCTCTTCCGAAACACCGGCAACGGCAAATTCAAAGAGATCGGACTCGAAGCCGGAGTTGCGTATAGCAGCGATGGCCGATCCCGTTCGGGGATGGGAGTCGACTCGGCTGATTATGATCAGGATGGCAGTGTCGATCTCTTCGTGGCTAACGTTGACCACGAAATGTACTCCTTGTACCACAACAAGCACGATGTAACGTTTGATGACGTGGCCATCTCGAACAGCATCGGTAAGCTCACGCTTCTGATGAGTGGCTGGGGTCTTAAGTTCTTCGATTTTGATAACGACGGGAATCTTGACCTTTTTCTCGTGAATGGGCATCCCGATGACAGGATCGAAGAACGCTTCAAAGACGTGAATTATTCCGAGCCGATGCTGCTTTTTCAAAACAGCTCTTCTGGTTTTGAACGCACGTTTGAAAACATCAGTGCGATGGCCGGATCGGTTTTCAGTGAGAAGTTCGCCGGGCGCGGCATGGCGGTTGGTGACTTTGATAATAATGGAGCAGTGGATGTTCTTGTGGCAGTTAATAATGGCGCGCCCCTGCTATTGCGGAACAATTCGGGCAAAGGAAATCACTGGCTCGGGGTTCGGCTAATTGGCAAACGGGCGAATCGGGATGCGGTGGGCGCTCTCATTACCTGGCACTCGGGCGATTTGCAGCGCCACATCTTTAAAGTCGGAGGTGGCAGTTATCTTGCATCTCATGATCCGCGCGCAGTCCTCGGCGTCGGGAGTCGCACGAAAATTGATTGGGTAGAAGTCAAATGGCCGAAACCGAGCGCTCTAATAGAGAGATTCATTGGTTTGCCCCTCGATCGCTATATCACACTAGAGGAGGGGAAAGGAATCAAGGTTTCGTCGTAGCCAAGGTCACCGACTTTTTAATGCAATCCTTCCAAATATTCGGGAGGAATGGAACTACGAAGCAGCGAATCCAATCGCAATCCTTCATTCAATTCAGCGCGAGCAGCGGGTGACAGAGTTCCACCTTGTACTGCCAGCGCGACACCCAGTTCAATGTGTGCCGCCGCCATTTCGGGCCGCAAAATGAGAGCGCTGCGGAGCTCCGCTTCAGCTTCTCGCAACTCGCGCTTTTTCAACAACGCCCGACCAAGATTGAAGTGTGCCTGAGCAAATGCTGCGCGCGAAGCGATCGCCGCACGAAACTGTTCAATGGCGTGATCGATTTCCCCTGCATGGATTAGCGCGCTGCCCCAGTTATTATGAGCTTCCGCGAAAGCCGGATTCGAGCGAACTGCTGCCTGAAACTCGGCCACAGCTCCGGTAACATCATTCATTTGCCAAAGAACGCCGCCAAGATTGTTGTGCGCATCGGCGTAATCTGGATCCATGCTGATCGCAGCGCGGAAAGCGGTGACGGCATCCTGGAGCTTTCCGGCACGCCACGATACCAGGCCCTGGTTGTATGCGCCTTGCACTCTCAGAAAAGTCACTTGCCGGCGAGATAGTTCCCGTGCTTTGCGAAACTCCTCTGCCGCTTGTTCTTGCTGGCCAGAATGCTGCAGCGCGGTGGCAAGGGCGTTGGTCGCTTCAAGCGAGTCCGGATTCACCGCCACAACGTGATTCAAAATGGCTACCGCATCGGACCACTTGTGCTCGCGAACCAGCGTTTCGCCCAGACTCTCCCCAACTGCAACAGAGTTTGGTTGCAACGTGAAGGCTTGCCGAAACTCGGTTTCCGCAGTGGCCAAATTGCCTTCCTGCAGATAGACCAAACCCAGACCGTAATGTGCCCCAGGATGTTTAGAACTGAGGCGCAACACCGCCTCCAATTCGTTGGCGGCCTGCTGAAAGCCTCCTAATCGTATCCACATTTCTCCCAATGCCAAGTGGGCGGCAGCGTGACCAGGAGAAGCCTCTACGGCTTTGCGAAAAGATTCAACCGCCTCTAGCCATTTCTGTTCGTCGGCCTGCATTACGCCTTTTTGATACCATGCGTCAGCCAGGGAAGGATCAAGTTCGAGCGCGCGACAGACAGCTCTCCAGGCGCTCTCATTTTCGCCGATGGCCTTCAATGCCAAGCCCAGTGAGAGGTGATTTCTGGCAGAATCAGGATTTAAGTGCAGCGCCGCCCGTGCGGCCGCAATGTTAGGAAGTAATTGATCGCGGTTTGGCAGGACCGATTGTTCGGCCTCGCCGGGCCGAACATCTAGCAGGTGGAGACCGGGCTGGGGATGTGCCGTCGCCTGACTTCTCAGCTGGACCGTCATGCTCAGTAAGCACGAACAGAGGAGCAGCCAATACAAATTGCTCGAGTATGTTGGAAGCTTGTCATGGCTTGGCTGACCACGAATCCAATTTGCCTGAGGCTCATTGGCTACCCGCGGACGGCGCCTGCCCGTCGCTTCCAATTCCCACCGCATCAGGTTTCACCTTGGCGGATCAGATGCTCTTTATTGATCGCAAGCCCTGTCCGTTTTTCTACGCTTCCGTCGGGCCAGCGAACCTGCAGCTGCTCAACAGCCAGCGCCTTGCCGAGGCCAAAATGAACACGGACGTCACTCGACGAGATATAGCTGTCCGCGCTGCGTACTTCGTCGATCTGGGTCAGTCCACCGGCAGTGATTGTAATCCTGGCACCGATGGCATCGCGATTGCATTTCGTGCCCACTAATTTCAACCGCACCCACGCCCCAGTATTTGGTCGCTTTTGACGGTAGAGAAAAGGAGTCTCGTCAATATTATTCACCACAATCTCGATCCGTCCTTTGTTTTCCAGGTCACCGAAAGCAGTTCCACGGCTGCTACGCGGTTTAGTGAAGCCGGCCTCCTGGCCAGAGACTAAATCGAAACGGCCATTGCGCAGATTGCGGAAGAGCTGATTGGCCTGGCGATAGCGACTCTGGGTCTGGTCCGCCTGCGGATAAATGTGCCCGTTCGCGACGAAAAGCTCCTTCCAGCCGTCATTGTCGAAATCGACAAAACCAGCCCCCCATTTCAATTGGTTATAGCTCACAGTACCAAGGCCGGCCTGGTAGGTCACGTCCTCGAACTGACCATGATTATTGTGATAGAGCGTGCTGTAATCTTCGGCGAAGTTGGTTACAAACAGATCCATCCAGCCGTCATTATCGTAGTCCCCAACCGCGATTCCCATCGACGACTGTGCCCTGCCGTCAGCGCTTACCGCACATCCGGCTTCGAAGCCAACCTCTTCGAATTGCCCATTGCCTTTGTTGCGCCACAAGAAATTAGGCATGGAATCATTCGCCACGTAAATATCCGGCCAGCCGTCGTTGTCAAAATCGACCCAGCTCACGCCCATGCCATAGGCGCGGCCAGTATCACGAATTCCTACATCGGCGCTGACTTCGCGAAACTTTCCATCCCCTTCGTTGTGATAGAGGTAGTCCGGTAATCCCGGCAGACCTTGTGGGCCGCATGCAACCGGAATGCCCTGATAACGACAGTATGTATCCATTTCCGGGCGAGTAATACGCGCGCGATCGAAGTCCACATAGCGGGCAACGTATAGATCGAGACGGCCATCGCGATCGTAGTCTCCCCAGGCGCAGCCCATGTTCCAGTTCGACGACTCCAAACCCGCTTCGCGGGTAACATTGGTAAAAGTTCCGTCGCCATTGTTGTGAAACAGGGCGTTGGTGCCGAAGTTGGTGATGAAGACATCCCGGTAACCGTCGTTATCGTAATCGCCGACGGTGACTCCGGTGCCCCACCCGTGATTAATAAGCCCACTTTTCTCGGTCACATCGGTAAACGTTCCATCGCCGTTGTTGTGAAAGAGACGGCTGGAGGTTCTGGGCACGTGAGGGTTATCGAGAATCTCGAAGGAAGAGCCATTTACCAGCAGAACATCCAGGAGTCCATCATTGTTGTAGTCGAAAAGAGCTACGCCGCTGCCTGTGGTCTCGACGAGATAATCCTTCGCCAGCGAACCGCAGATATCATGAAAGGCCTCCAGTCCGGCCTCTCGAGAAGCGTCCACGAACCATGGCTCGGGAGAAGCCGCCAGCTGTCGCAAGCGCCCGTTTCCTAGCATCGGGACCAAGCAGTAGAGTGCATTTCCACAGCCTCGCAGGAAGCTGCGTCGGGTGAGAACGGGGTAGGTAGTTATCGTTATTGGGATTGCCAAGATGATTCGGTACTATCCACTTGCTTCAATTCCTTTCCTCCATTAAGTCCAACTCCAGATCGCTCGCCTGCTGCGAAGACGCATGCAACCGTTTGAAGATCTCAAGGGCTTCTTGGGCATGATCGCTATCGCCTAGTTTGCGGTAAAGTTGCGCGATACGGTAGTGAACTTCCCCATCCTTGTCTTCCAAAGCGATGGGCAACAGATCTTCCAGAGCCTGACGCGTCTGCCCCATTTCACCTTCTGCCTTAGAAAGATCGAGCCGTGCCCCGAAGGCTAGTGACGAATCGGCGAGAACCTGGCGCAGCTGGGGCACCGCCGACTCCCACTGCCGCTGTTGGATGTACGTGTTTCCCAGTTGATAGCGCGCGACCGCTGAACCGGGTGCTAATTCCAACGTTCTCTCCAGTTCCGTTTGGGCTTGGGACCACTCCGCGGCATGTCGATAAACCGTCGCCAAGCCCAGATGCAGGTCGGGCAGATCCGGAACTAAGCGGATAGCAGCCAGGTATTCTGTTTTTGCTTTCGTGTAGTCGCCCGAAGCGGCGTAGTGTTGCGCAAGCATCTGATGAACCCTCGGCGAGTCTGGGTTCAGTGTGCCGACCCTGACGAAACAATCTGTGGCCAGTGCGGAATGGGCTTTGCTTAACCAGTAAGTTCCCCATAACTGTTGCGGATCAGATCGAAGCACGTTCTCGGCGGCGCGCCACGCTGCGTCGTAGTCTCCTAATCGGAATTCAGCCTCCGCTAACTTAATCTTTTCAGCCCGCGAAAGACTGTTCTTTCCCCTGAGCCGTTTTCGCAGCAAATGATAACAAGCTTCGGACAACCAAGAACCGGCCGTAGCCATCGCTTTCGGCGAAGGGTTTTTGCAAGCGCCGATCTCAGCTTTGCCTGAAACCTTTACGTGCCCGGAGTCGCTGAGCCACGCTTTCCAGATCGCCCCCTCCCACGATGTCGCGAAGCCTTCACTAGCTTGCATCCTTCCCTCAGCCCACGCTTGTCGCACCAGCCCCGCAGGTGGAGAATCCAGCAGCAGCGTTGTTCCATGCGGATGCATGTTGTCCAATTGTTTGAGCTGAACCAGCACGTCATCCCAATCGCCGCGCAGTGCTGCTGTTTCAGCCAGGCCGAGCCTGGCCAGCGGACAATACGGATCGAGCGATAACTCCTGCCGGAAGTGATTTTCGGCAGATTTTGAATACCCCAGACCGAGCAGCGCAGCACCCAAATTCGCATGAAGCTGAACTTGAGGAGCCGACGTTTGCCGGAGCAAACGAGAGAGGAGTCGAGCTGCATCGAGGTTATTGCCGGTGGCTAGCAGTTTCTCAGCGGCGAGCATCTGGCCAACCACACTGTCGCGAAATTTCTCCCCTGCCTTGTCCGGCAGTTCGCTTGCGAGGGCGGAGTGAGCCAGACCCATCTTGTACCAAGGGTCCGACAAAGTCGGAGTACGTCGCGCCTGCTCCTGGTACTCCCGCAGAGCCTCATGCAGCTGGCCGCTGCGCGCCAGGGCATCTCCTAATGCCAAACGAGCTGTCCCGCTGTTCGGGTTCACCGCAATTGCTTGTCGAAGCGAGCGGGTGGCCTCAGGCACTCGATTCAGCTCAAGATAATCGAGTCCCTGGACCACCCATGCCTGTGGCGGTATAGCTCTAGGTTGCGGAGCCGCCTTGGGTGGCGAATTGGAAAAACCTTTCGAGATGGCCGGAATTACGGGCTCTAGCGCGCGCAGCGAATCCTCATAACGGTGCAGCATGAAGAGCGCAGTAGCCATTTGCGTTCGGATTCCAAATAGGGTCGAACGAGGAGTTGTCGCCGGAGCAGTGGCCAGCAACTGCTCATATTGCGAGATTGCCGCCTCGCGTTGCTTATTCCGAGTATCATCAGTTGAAGGATTGGGTTGATTGTCGGCCGCATGTTGGCCCAGCACCGGCCAGCACGCGGCCAGCAAGCCCACAACCACACAGTAGAAATAGTGCCGTCGCAAACGGAACCGTACAGGGGACCCCACGGTGGAGATTTTAAGCCACCGCGCGACCTGCGTGAGGGGCACGTCCAAACCGCACCCAATCCACGCCTTAGAACATGAGTCGGAGCGCCAATTGGATCTCGCGAGGATCATTCGCGCCCGTAAGCTGACCAAAGCTGCTGTCACCCAAAGTATTGTTATTGCTGTGGTCAATGCAGCTGTCGCAGTTGAATGACGGGTGATTCAGGATATTGAAAAATTCCGCCCTGAACTGATACCTGAGTCTCTCCGTGATTGGCCCGTTCTTGTATAGCGCAAAATCCCAGTTGCCGGCACCCGGTCCCCAGACGCTATTCCTGCCCGCATTCCCAAACGTGCCGCTGACCGGACTTTGAAAACAGTGCGAGTCGAACCATTGCGTCCGCGAATGCGGACCGCTGTTCGGATTGCACCCTGAAATCCGATCGGCGTTTTGATTAAAGTTGTCGCCGACCACAGCCACATCGCTACCCGAGATGATATTGTACGGATGCCCGCTAGCATACGACACGAATCCGGCGATCTCCCATCCCCCTAAGACCTTTCCAGCCAACGAATGGGCATTACGTAGAAACGGAAGGTCGTAGACGTAGTTGATGCCGAGGATGTTGTTCCTCTGCCAATCTGGCGGGCCCCAGTTCAAGCCGACATTGTAGGTATCGACAGCATTCGAATATCGGTTGGAACCGTCATCGTACGCATGAGAGTAGGTATAGGACACACCGAACTGCAAGCCGTGGTGC
>Ga0126371_10003236_pt1 | contig 14201 bp, 12 predicted proteins | sample PanSoiMetaPlot_4_FD_110145 | JGI IMG/M metagenome (GOLD analysis project Ga0126371, IMG submission 110145) | Tropical forest soil microbial communities from Panama - MetaG Plot_4 | ecosystem: Environmental > Terrestrial > Soil > Tropical forest > Bulk soil | place: Panama | collected 2016-02-17 | reverse complement strand
TATCGGATTGCTGTCTGCTGCGACTTGAACGATAGATTGCAACACAGGCGGTCAGCAGCACAAGCGTCATCACGACTTTGAAAAGGGTACGGGCGGGATGCGTGTCGTCTCCGCAGGAAAGAGCGATAGAACTATGGTGCAAGCTGTAGATAAAAAGCCGATGCACGCGAGCACAATGATGGTGCGTTCGCCGCCCCGGTAGACTTGCATTTGTTGCAGCTTTACCGACTGCAACGAGATCCTTCTGGTCGACATCGATACTCAGGGCGGCTTATGTTCTGGGAGCGGGTGGAAGGCCACGCTCGTCCGTCATTGTGATCAAGGACAATCTGTAGGATGCACTTCTTTCGACCGAAGAACTAGCAATGGACGAGACTTTTGTTCTCCGGCTAAGTACTCAATACGTAGACAGTAAGACCGGAATTACGTTCGGCGATTCCGCGGTGGACGCGGATAGACAATAGAGGACTAGGATATAGAGAGACGATTGGCGATCGAGCTGTGATCGTATCGCGAATGAGTACTTTTGTGCTTCGTACCACAGATCGGTATCCACACGCCTAGATAGTCGACCTCGATTATTTCGGCAGTTGAATCCTGAGAAAGGCGCTTCGTCTCCCCTGCGAGCTTCTTCGAACTGCACTTCGCTCCTGTGCGTTGCAGTCGAGCCAGATGTGGCCTTCACAACGGTTTGAGGCGAGTACAGGAATGCATCGACAACAGGACTTCAGTTCAGTCATACTGCCGATTCAAAAAAAATGGACAGGGAGAGAGACCCAGCATATGTGCGATGACTTTATTCATCAAGGCGTGACGCATGATCCGACCGTCTCAAGGCGTGCTTTTATCGTCGGTTCAGCAGCTACGGTGGTACTGAGTTCGGCTATCGGAACGGCTGAGGCTAAGGTTGTGGAGAAGGATGTGAATGTGACAATGTCTTCGGGCGGCGTGTCGGATTCGGCACTCTTCTACCCTGAAGGTAAGGGATCGTGGCCAGCGGTATTGATATGGACAGACATCCTGGGGTTAAGACCCATCTTTCGCGAGATGGGACACAGGCTTGCCGCCGAGGGCTATGTGGTGCTGGTACCGAATCCGTTCTATCGCAATGCGAAGGCGCCGGTTGTGGATGGTTCGTTTGACTTCTCGAAGCCGGAGGACCGCGCAAAGGTGATGCCTCTGGCGGCAGCGCTGACGGCAGACGCCAACATCAGCGATGCGAAGTCGTACACCGATTTCTTGGATCAACAACCGCAGACCGATAAGAACAAGAAAATGGGCGTCCAAGGGTACTGCATGGGCGGTCCGCTGACGTTCCGCACGGCAGCGACCGTTCCGAACCGCATTGGCGCTGCGGCGACATTCCATGGCGGCGGACTCGTTACTGACAAGCCAGACAGTCCACATCTGCTGATTCCCAGGATGAAGGCTGAGGTACTGTGTTGCGTGGCGGCCAATGACGACAAGCGTGATCCATTGGCGAAAGACAAGCTGAAAGAGGCATTTGCGGAGGCTCATCTGAGGGCAACTGTGGAGGTTTTTGAAGGCTGCAACCACGGGTGGACTGTGCGCGGAAGCCAGGTTTACAACGAAGCGGGCGCGGAGAGAGCGTGGTCAGAGCTGACGGCGTTGTACAAGCGGAATCTTAAATAGGCAGAGTTTGAGCGCTAAATATGGGTGCCACCCTTTTCACTGAGCTCTGAGCAGTTGGAGATTAGGTAGAGCGCATCATCTGGAAGTGCCCAATCGTTTCGCGATCTCAACTATTCACTTTTAGATATCAAGAGAGCGCATTCAGAGCTGTCCCTCCTTTGCTTCGGTTCCTACGCTTCGCCGTCCAGCAGAAGACAGTAATCACCAGCAGAAACGCGGTGAAACTCGGAACCGAGTATTCCAGGTCCTCCACCTGGTAGGTGCTGATAGCGATGGCCGCGAGAGCGATCAGGGCCGCAATCTGCGGGTAAGGCGAGAACGGCAGGCGGATAGGGAGCTGTGCCAGACGATCTTTCCCAATTGAGCGACGAAAGGACAAATGAGCGAGCAAGATGATGCTCCAAACGAAAAACATGCCAGCTACAGCGACGCCGTAAAGCAGCAGGAATGCTCGGCCAGGAACGAAGATGGCCAGCAGGATGGCGGCGACCATGCCAGCGGCCGAAACCATCAGGGCAGCATAGGGTACGCCGTTCCTGCCCAGGTTGCTGAGAGCCTTCGAGAGATAGCCGTCATGAGACAGCGAAAAGAGTGTCCGGCTAGTGGTGTAGAGATTGGTGTTCGCGCTTGAAAGAGCGGCGGTGATGACAACTACATTCATGATCTTCGCAGCGTACGGAATGCCGACTTTCGCGAAAGCCAGCACAAAGGGACTGCCAGTGATGCCGCTGCCCATCCTGTCCCACGGAGTCATCGAGAGCATCACCGTGATAGAGAGCACGTAGAAGAGAATGAGCCGAAGGATGACGGTCCGCATGGCGTGAGGAATGGTCTTTTCGGGTTGCAAGGCCTCGCCAGCGGTGATGCCGATGATTTCCACTCCCATGTAACTTGTCAGCGCGAGACTCAACGCAAGCCCGACACCTTTCAGGCCACTGGGAAGAAATCCTCCGTGGGAGACGAGATTTGAGAATCCAATGGCGCGCGCAGGGCCGGCGCCGAAGATCAGTCCGAGGCCGACGAGAATGAAGCTCACGATAGCGATCACCTTGATGATGGCGAACCAGTATTCGAATTCACCAAAGTTGCCGACATGCAGCCCATTGACTGCGATCAAACCGACCGAGACTCCAACCACCCAAATCCATTGCGGAACCGTCGGAAACCAGAGGGAAAAGTAAATTGCAACGGCCGTGACCTCCGCGCCGATGGCCAGGATTTGAACGAATGCGTAGGTAACACGAACCGTGAAGCCGGACCACTCATTCAAGTATGTCTGCGCATAGACGCCAAAAGAGCCGGGGACGGGATGTGTGACGGCCATCTCCGCAACCGAGTAAGCGACGATAAGAGCGATGATGGCGCTAAATAGATAAGAGAGGATGACGCCTGGTCCGGCAAGCCGGATCGTGACTGAGCTGCCGAGAAAAAGCCCGACTCCGATCGCACCGCCAATCGTCATCATGGTGAGTTGGCGTTGCGTGAGCGCGCGGTTGAGTTTGGGAGACGTCTCCGGCCAGTTGGCGAGATGGAAAGCCATCGGCGCCCGCTCAGGAGTAGCTTTCTTAGTGTCCCCGAACGATATCACGGAGTACCTTCCCGAACTCGTGGATCTCCTGAATGGTGTTGTAGTGGACAAGGGATGCGCGGTTGACACCAATATCGAGGCTCGCCCTAAGGCGCTTCATCAATCGCGGAGCGTACATGTGGCCGTCACGAATGCCAATGCCGCGGTCAGACATGACCTTGGTGACATGCGCGGGTGGAACGTTGGGAAGTCTAAAACAAAACGTAGGAACGCGTTCGGCCAGGCGGGAGGTGTCATCAATGCCATAGATGATGGCGTCAGCAGCCTGCAGGACCTTAAGCATTTCGAAAGAAAGTGTGGCTTCGTACTCGCGGATTGAAGTCATCGTACGAACTAGAGAAGCTCGGAGCGATCCGGAGGCCGCGGGTTCCTCTTCCCCGCCATGGCTTGCGCCGAGAGTTTCCAGATAGGTGATAGCAGCAGCCATTCCAGCAACATTCTCGTAGATAAAGGTGCCGGCTTCGATCTTGCCGGGAGGAGAGTCAGGGATAAACTCCTCACGGAAGGTCTGGAGAACATTCAGAAGATCGAGTCTCCCCCACATGAAACCCATGTGAGGGCCGAATATCTTGTAGCCGGAGCAGACCAGGTAATCACAATCGAATGCCTGCACATCGATGAGTGCATGGGGAGCGTAGTGAACACAATCGAGGACGACTTCAGCACCGACAGCGTGCGACAGTTTGGCAACGGCCGCGACATCAACAATAGAACCGAGGGTGTGGGAGGTAACCGTGCAAGCAACAAGACGGGTCTTCGAGTTGATGAGCGGCGCTAGGTCCTCAACGTAAAGGTTGTTATCTTCACGCATCTTCCACCAGACAATCCTCGCTCCCTCCCGCTCGAGCTGCAGCCAGGTGGCGATGTTGGCTTCATGATCAAGGTCTGTAACGACGATCTCATTGCGGGTCTGAAGGGTACGAGCGATCGCGAGGCTGAGCAGACGAAGAAACGATGTGGCATTCATACCAAAGGCGATTTCCTCGCTGCTGTGTGCGTTGATCAAAGCGGCAACGCTCTCACGGGATCGTGCGATCGTTGCGTCGACCTCAATACTTTTAGCGTAGCGTCCGCCACGCTGCACGTTGCGGTGCAGTAAATGATCATTGATTGCGTCGAAAACAGCTCGGGGGATCTGAGCACCAGCACCATTGTCGAAAAAGATGAAGCCTGGCTCCTCGGCGAGCGCAGGGAAGAGCGAACGGACTTGCTCGCAAGGAAAGTTGACGGCCTGGGGTGCGAGTAGCTGCTGTTTCACCACAAAACTCCTGACGCCTGGTAATCGGCAAAAATGGCGGCTGTCTACCGAAAACTTGCCTATCGCTTTGCGATACAAGCGCGTCGCCAGTATACAAAGTGCGAATAAACTCCTCCTCGAATCGAGTCAGGGCAGGGCAGGATTGAGGAGCTTCTGCGCGGTCTCGCCGCCGAATACCGGGAGCGATGGGTTCGTGAGCAGACCTATTTGCTTGAGCACTGACGCCTGGTCCCAGTAGATGCGCTCATGCGCCAGCTTGCCTTCGCGAAAACCGACAACCACGACAAGAGGAATGTCAACGTGGCGATGAGTCGGAGGAATTCCGGGGAGCATCCAGGGCATCTCTTCGGTGTGGGTGAAAGAAAATATCATCTCATCAACCAGTTGATCCTCGCCGAGGGTACGGGAGATGAGTTTGATGGAAGTGTCAGCCGGCATTAGCGAGATGAAGTCTTCCGCATAAAACCGGCGCAAGGCCGCATGACCGTAGCCGCCGGACATGACGGGGACATGGTTGACGTAGGCATCCTCGACCATTGTTGTAATGGTCGAAGAGACGTCGCGAGTCGAAAACTCATAACGAATGTGCTCGTCCCACTTGGCGATCATCTCTGCTTGATTCATGGCTCGAAGTTCCTCTGCAAAATGTTAATCGATCGCCCGCCTGACCGACCCACTCAGTTAACTACTAACAAATGACGTTGGTTCCCGTCGATATGGCTGGTCACCTATTCGGTCGGATCGGAGTCAGACGTCCCCTCGACTGTTAACTTCAGGCCGATGAGTGCTTCAGGAAAGAGAGCAATCTGGATCAGAAAATGTCGAAGACAACCTCAAGAATATGTGCTAAGTTGAGTTTCCTGAAGAACATAGTAAGTAGTTTTGGATCAGTAATGTTGCTCGGTCACAAGTAGAAACTAAGCATAAGATTCCATCGGGCCCAAAAGAACGTATCGGCGGCTGTGTTCGCCAGGCGGTCTTCGACTTTCCTCCAAGCCAGCGAACGAATCCCATTCATTGTTTGCAGCTCTTTTATAGAAATGTTTCCGAGAGTGTCTTCAAAGAGGAGGGTTTTGTGCCAATCACTACGTGGGAACTGTCTGGTAACACTGGAAACGGATCGAATGTTTTCCTGGGTACGACTGATGCTCAACCAATCGTTATGAAAACGAACAATGCCGAGCGCATGCGTATCGATGCGAGCGGCAATGTTGGCGTTGGAACAGCTACGCCTGGAGCGAAAATTGGTATTGCTTCAGCCGCCACCGAAACAGCGGTCGTAGCCTCAGCCCAACAGGGAATAGCAATTCATGCCACCGCGCAAAACAATACTGGATTGTTTGCCACCAGCACATCCGGAATGGGAGTTGATGCTCGCAGCAATTCGGGCATTGGAGTCCATGCCGAAAGCCAGACTAACACTGGCCTGTTCACTACAAGCTCCTCTGGGATGGGTGTCGATGCTCGAAGTAACTCAAGCATTGGTGTGCAGGCTATCAGTCAAACTAATACCGCTCTTTTTGCCATCAGCACTTCTGGCCTTGGAATTGACGCACGCAGCACTCAGAGCATCGCAATCCGGGCAACAGCAATGACGGACACAGGGGTATTTGCCACGAGTAACTCTGGACGAGGTGTGGATGGGCGAAGCACAACAGGCGTAGGCATCTTTGGTGAAGGCGGTCAATATGCCGGCTATTTCCATGGAGATCTCATGGTGACTGGCGATGTCCTGTTGTCCGGAGCCGATTGTGCAGAGCATTTCGATGTAGTTCCCGAAGAGCGGCTTCCTGGTGCGGGAACTGTCGTTGTGATCGACAAAGACGGGCAACTGAAAGAAAGCTGCGAAGCTTACGACAGAAAGGTTGCCGGTGTCGTATCCGGTGCGGGTGAGTACCGGCATGCGATCGTGCTGGATAAAAAGACATCAGATCAAGCCCGTGTTCCCGTGGCTCTGGTCGGAAAGGTGTATTGCAAGGTAGACGCCCGTCAAGAGGCAATCTGCGTCGGCGATTTGTTGACCTCCTCTTCTACCCCCGGACATGCAATGAAAGCCAGCGAGCCAAATCGTTCGTTTGGCGCGATTCTCGGAAAGGCATTGAAGCCAATATCAGGCAAATTGGGACTCATTCCTGTTCTGGTCACACTTCAATAACTGCTGTTGACGCACGAATCGACTTCTTGAGGAGGACTGAACGGTGGCTACCGATCAACAGCTTGCAACTCTTTATTCGCAACTTCGCGCGGCGTTTCTCTCCCGTCATTTTGCAATCGGACGATACTTCAGGAGAAACTTCTTCTCTCAGCAAAATCAGTTGAATACAAACCTCAAGACGAGCGATCTGCTGGCTCAGAGCGAAACCGATCAGCAACTTACTCGGTGGAACTGCATTCGCAATCCCCCGGAAAATGACAACCCTTTGTTGACGGGATCGATGTTCTTGGCCTGCCTGGCAGTTGAAGACGCTATTGGACACCCGCACGCGCCGAGAATTCTGCATTCGGCAGTTGCGACCTTCAAGTCCCTTTACAAATCCAGCGGCAATCATTTCGACGGTTATCCCATGCGATGGGATCCGACATGCTCGGATCGTTGGTTGTTAGCAGGTTCATCACCGCTGGCCTCTGACGAGTTTCTGATTGAAAATGGCAACTACCTCTATTGCAGTCCATCCACAGACCCAAGACATTGGCCGCTGCGCAACCGCGATACGTTGGTCAATCTGATGGGCGAACAAGAAACGCAGCGTTATATCAAGGCGAATGGAACCGACCTGGGTGATGAGCGATGGGGATATTTTGATCGCTATCGCCGATGGGAGTTGTCGATGGATGAATTAGTGGGCCTGGTAACCACTTACTTCATCATCAACAAACTTTGCACATCGGCCGGAACGCGCATGGAAGTAGTTCGGCAGGCTAACAATCTCGGCGACTACCTGGCCGAGCATAGTTGGTTGCTGGTACGTCCAGTCGGAGGTTTGAATGCAAGGGGCGCCACCGGTATTCTTCCGGCGCTTGAATTTCCATTAGGTCGCGCCCTGCAAAGTATTACTGGCAATAGCTACGCAGCCCGCACAGACTTTGCCGGTGCAATGAAACAAGCCGGATACTGGAATTGCCTATCTGATCCATTAACGCTCTGGACGGTAGCCGGCGCCGTTGCCGCCCCGGTGATTGCTCCGATGCTGACAGGCGTCATTGCTTCTCTCGGAATTTTTGCTTTCATTCCCGAATCCGTACCTCTGGCTGGAATCGCTTTGCCTGTCGCAGGGATTCCTGCATCAATTCTCTCGGTCGCTGTTCCGGTTGCTTCCGTGCCTATGGCCCGTACCTACGCGGTCTATCAATCTCGCGGCTGTTTCGACGTAAAGGATGACCCCGCTGCTCAAGAAGTAGCGATATCGTTGTTTCTTAAAGAGAACATCCCGCTGGCCACTCGTTTTCAAGGCTGGATATTTGCGTGTGGGTTCACAGGAGGAAAAACAGGCGCATGGTCGGCCGCCTTTCCACCCTACTTTGCGCTGACGGCGCTCGATGACCCTGACACAACAGTTCGCGATGCGTATCTTGGCTGGCTGGCAGAGCGCCACAAACATACTAATCTTGAACCTTCCGATCATCCGATTGCTGAAGGTTGTTTTGCGAGTGCAGTAGCCGTCTTGCTTGGTGCCGGCGCAACAGAAGAAGCACGTCTGAAGTCGCTGCTCGATCAGAAGTTCACATCGCTGGCCAATGCATTTGTAAATGACATTCCGGTGGTGGATGGCAATGGTGTGATCGATGAAATCTATCCCCAAGCTATCGATTACCAGGTTGGCTTGGCGCTGGCCTGGCTGCACGCAAAACGACGTTCAGATGCTGGGAATCCGGTAACAACAGCTGGTTTCCCGGCATTACCGAGCAATATTCTTTTCTGGCCTGTGCCCGCTGTTCCGGCAAATGTTGTCCAAAGCATGCAGGCGGGCCAACTCACTCTTCCAATTACAGCCATTCAGGACACGGCGACACCAACAGTCTTTTCTTATGGTGCTGAGCTATTCTCCACTGAGAATTCACCGCAAAAGCCTGATGTTCCGGCACCTGTATTTCCTTCGACACCCGCCCGGATGGTGATCGACAGAACTGTCACCGTCCACCAATCCGATGGCGACGTTAACACGGGCATCGTCCTCAACAACGGAGATGACTATGAGATTTTCGCAGCAGGATCAATTTGGGCGGGAGACGTATTGCATGGCAACAATGGCCCTGATGGCTGGAACGACGTACAGTGGGACAGCACATGGCCCCTCTTCGGATCACTCGATCCAATCAATGCTCACTCCAACTGCCTATTAGGGCGCCTCGGAGGGTACTTCTTCATCGGATCGTCGCGTCCCAGGGGTCGTTTTCTTTATAGTGGGCCTTGTCCGTTATGGTTACGCATCAATAGCAAGAATCCGGGAAGCGGAAACGGATCGTTTCAGGTGCGGGTTCAGGTCTGGAGTTCGCTTGACCAGAGCCTCCGCAAGCAGTTGGCAGCACATTCTTTGGCTGTCGCAAGTGTCGGCGCCCTTGCTCAAAAGCTGGGGCAGAATTGGCCCCCACCACCAACATTGTCACTGCGTCAGTTGGAATTACAGCTATCGAATAGTTGAGCCGTGTGTTGCATAAGAAATGCTTCCTAAGCTGTACCAAGTCGTTCGATAAATACCCGAATCCGCGAACACCGATCGTTCAACATTCAGTCCGAGCCTCGATGAGTGACTCGGCGATTATGCGATCGTGGAAAGAACTGTTTGGCAGGTACCGCGAGCAACGACTGAATCTCCACATGCGGCTAATCGATTTCGACTGCCGGATAGGCTTCAATGTACTCTTCCCCATTGCAGCCTAGGTAGGCTACTGTGCGCGCAGCGAAATCCACGTCATACCGCACGACTCCCGCGCGCCAACTGGCTGCCAGAAACTCTGGAAACGTGCTTTTTCCGGCCTGATCGATTCGCAGAGCTGCAATCAGGGCTTCTCGGTCAAAAGCGGGGACGTCCACCATGCCAGATATCAGGGGTGCATTCTGTATGACAACGGGCCCCAGGTCCGTCAAGAACAGGCTTTGGCAGGCTGGGAGAGACCAGATATTGCGATGGACTCCAGCCCGTCGCAGAGACTCGGCGAGATAAGGAAATCCTCCCACTTTCGGCCGGATAGCAGCTGCTTGTTCCATCGCCGTCGTCAGGTTCTCAATTGCCTTGCTCATGGGATTCTCCTTATGAACTGGTTGAAATTAGTTTCGGTGCGATCTGAAGCGGAGACGCAGGGAAAGCATCAGAGATGACTTCTATTGCTCAGGCTGAAATCCACGAACCATGGAGACCGGCTGGAACTCTTCTCGGCAGGCGGACTGTTGCCAGCGGTTTTCCGGAGAGATGGCGCGCATCGAGAATGACAAAGCTTCCTGCCGGATCGCCTAGCTGATGCACGAAACTAAAGATGAACCCGTCTTCCTCGGATTTGCCATGAAAGTCTCTCACGAAAAGTGGCTCACATACTGTCGAGCCCGCCGGAAACTGATGGACGACCTTTTTCCCAGAGGTCAGATTATAGCGGGCCATGGCTTCAAACGCGCCGATCTGCGGCTTTTCACCTGGGCGAGGATCGCGCAATCCCACATAGCCGCAGCGCGCCTTGCGACCGATATACGCATCATTGATGCGGGAAAACTCACATGACCTGCCGCCCTCTCCTGCTGCATCTCCTTTGTCATGACCCACCGATTACGATAGCGGGCGCGCCCGTTTTCGATATAGATGGCATGAACCATTCCGGTTCCATCGAATGGATAGGCGTAGTGATCGTCGGGTTTGTACTGAGGATTCGGTCCATTTCGCATGAACACGCCCCGAAGGCTGCGAGGGATCTCGCCCTCTACTTTCAGGTCCGTGTCATCACGTTCGTCAAAGACGGGCTCAAAGGCGCCGCTGAGAGCAGGATTGTTGCTGGTCCAGGGTTGGATGTCCGGCCCATGACCTTGGAAGGCCCATTACCACGGCTGCATGTGGCCCGAAGGTCCAGATGCTACCGGCCACTGCCGCACTGCTAAACTTCAGGAATTCGCGTCGCGTCCCATACTGCCGTTCTGTCATCAGAAGACCTCAATCTAAAATTTGAAGAGCCCATGAAAGGAACTCCACTCCGGCTCACCGCAAGTCGCGGGTTGCGGTAACAATTAAGGACGATTGCAGCCGGAACATGAAGACTGCCATAGCTAAATCGTTTTATACTCATCTGCGCACAGGTCATACAAATTATCCTGACAGGCTGCTGCTGAAAAATGCTTCGCAAGGCTTCTTCCGTAATTTTTACCATCGTCCTGGTTATCATCGCGACCGCGTCTGCTCACGCGCAAAATAACGATCACCGCGTAGTGCTTGAACGCGGCCCATCCACCATCGTCTTTGAGCCGTATGCGCCGAACATTATTCGCGTAACCTTCAGCCTGCTCAAAGACCCGGCACTCGCTGCCCCCGGATACGGCTTTGTCGCCTCGCCAACCGCCGAGGGCTGGACACACGAAAAAGACGGTGTGGACGAGGTCTATAAATCGTCGCAGCTGGTCGTGACGCTGAAAGGGTATCGTTCTGGTGGGCGCCGTCCGCCGCAGTCGGTCATGGACCCAGGCAGGTACTTCAGCGGTTCCACGCCGGGAGCCGATATTACCTTCGCCACTCCCGAAGGCAAGCAGCTTGCCGAGCTGAATGGCTGGTCCATGTCTGTGCTCAACCACAAGGATGGCAATTCGCAGCTGAACTATGACCGCCGCCTAACCGATCCCGAGTTTTATCAGGTCGGAGCGAGCTTCGCTTCGCCCGACGATGAGCATTACTACGGCCTCGGGCAAAACCAGGAAGGCTTTCTCGACCATCGCGGCCATGTCGTCCACTGCTGGAACGACTACAACGCTCCCGGCGGGCAAAGCACATGTGTGCCTTTCATGGTTACAAATTACGGCTATGGCATTGTCTGGGACAATCCGTCAAAGACGACCATCGCGCCGCACTTCAATGAGCGCACCACTTGGACGTCTGAAGTCGGTGACCGCGTTTCCTTTTTTATCATCGCCGGGAAGACTTACGACGAAATTTATGCCGGTTACCGCCTGCTGACAGGTACGACGCCGCTACTTCCCAAGGCCGCTTACGGATACATCCAGTGCAAGCAACGCTACCGCTCACAGGATGAAGTCATGGCCGTTGCGAAAGGCTATCGCGAGCGTCACCTGCCCGCCGACGTCATTGTCGTCGACTGGCTTTACTACACAAAGATGGGCCAGATGGATTTTGTGCCCGATCTCTGGCCCGATCCGAAAGCCATGAACGACCAGTTGCACAAAATGGGCTTCCAGACCATGATCAGCGTCTGGCCGCGATTTGAGCCAGGCTCGCGCTACTACGATTTCCTTTTGCAGAAGGGTTGGTTCGAGCACCTCGCTGATGGCACACCTACTAACGGTCTGCCCTATGACAAAGCCGGCTCTGACATCGACACGACGAATCCCGATGCAGCCCGCTGGTACTGGAACACCATCAAGGAAGACATTCTCAGCAAAGGCTTCGACTCCATCTGGGCCGACGAAACCGAGCCCGATTTGCCGCCGAATGGCAGCTACCTGCACATCGGCCCCGGTACGCAGTACTTCAATGTTTACCCGCTCTTCCACACCGGCACAATTTACGACGGTTTCCGCCGCGACACGCCGCACCGCGCGCTGGTCCTCTCGCGCGATGCCTGGCTCGGCGCGCAACGCAATGGCGCCATCTTCTGGTCGTCCGACATCACCGCCACCTGGGACGCCTTTAAGCGTCAGATTCCCACCGGCCTCAATTTCGCAGCCTCCGGCCTGACGTATTGGAGCAATGACACTGGCGGCTGGCAGCCGCTGCCTGCTGTTCATCAGCCAGCGCATCCGCCGCTGCTCGACCCATCCGATGTTCGTGACAATGTTGGCGATTACGACGATTACCCGGAGCTATACACGCGCTGGTTCGAGTACGCGACGTTTCTGCCTATTATGCGCACGCACGGCAGCCGCCGTTATAACGAGGTCTGGTCCTACGGCAAACAGGCGAAACCTATTCTCGAAAAATACCTCAAGCTGCGCTACGAATTGCTGCCCTACATCTACTCGCTCGGCTACCAGACATACAAAACCGGCGCGCCGTTCATGCGCGCTCTCTTCATGGATTTTCCCGGCGACCCCAACGTCTCTGACATTCGCGACGAATACATGCTCGGCCCTGCGTTTCTTGTCGCGCCATTAACGGAACAAGGCGCTACCAGCCGAAAAGTCTATCTGCCCGCCGGCGCAGCCTGGTACAACTACTGGACCAACGAGAGAGTAAAAGGCGGCGAGACAATCAACGTCAGCGCACCCATCGATACCATCCCGCTCTTCGTCCGCGCCGGCTCCATCATCCCAACGGGCTCCTATATCGAAAGTACGGAACAGCCGCAGCAAATCGCGAAAGTCCGCGTCTACCCCGGAGCCGACGCCGATTTCACTCTCTTTCAGGATGACGGCAATACTTATGCCTACGAAAAAGGCGATGCGAAAATCACCCACCTGCACTGGAACGACACCACTCACCATCTGACGCATGCAGGAGCACAAGCCTGGAATGAGCCAGATAGTCAGGTCATTGACGTCCAGCACTAGAAAAGAAAAGGCCCGGCATGATGCCGGGCCTTTTAACATCAAAGCGCTTACGCCTACTGCGCTTCGGTTACTACCTTCGTCTGAGCAACCGTCCAGGTCGGGTCGCCAACCTTGAAGCGGGCAAAGCGGCGGACGGTGATGTTCTCGCCCAGCTTGCCGACCTTCTGCGCAATCAGGTCCTTGATCGAAACCGTCTGCTCCTTGATGAACGGCTGTTCCAGCAGGCAGACTTCCTCGTAGAACTTGCTCATCTTGCCCTCGACGATCTTCTCGATCACCGGAGCTGGCTTGCCCGTCTGCGCGGCCTGCGCCCGGAAGATGTCCTTCTCCCGCTCCAGATCCTCAGTCGTCACATCTTCTGGGCGGATGTAGCGGGGATCAGTCGCTGCAATGTGCATGGCGATGTCCTTGAGCAACTGCTGGAAGTCTTCCGTACGGGCGACAAAGTCGCTCTCGCAATTCACTTCCACCAGCACGCCAATCTTGCCGCCAGCATGGATGTAGGTGCCTACAGCGCCCTCGTTGGTGGTGCGTGAAGCCTTCTTCTGTGCCGAGGCCATGCCGCGCTTGCGCAGAATGACGAAAGCCTCTTCCATGTCACCCTTCGACTCCTGCAGCGCCTTCAGGCAGTCGCCCATCGGAGCACCGGACTTCTCGCGCAGCTCCTTCACCAGCTTGGCATCAATCTTTTCACTCACAGTCGACATTCCTTCTCCAATTCTCTTTCTATCACGCTCGCGTTACGCGACAGTGACTCTAAACACAACGAAAGCGTGGCGCATTCAAACTTGCAGCCACGCTTCCGTGAAAAATTACCTACCTTCTTAGTAGCTGCTTTCGGCTGCCTCGGCATCATCCAGCGCGCTCACGGTTGCGGGCGACTTGCGAATGCCTCCACCCAGCGCTGTTTCAAGGTCCACTTCGTCTTCCGTTGATTCCAGAGCGCCAGCCTGAATGCCTTCGAGCGTTCCCGCTTCGGCATCGCCGGTCACGCCATCGGCGCTGAC
>Ga0126371_10003235_pt1 | contig 14207 bp, 14 predicted proteins | sample PanSoiMetaPlot_4_FD_110145 | JGI IMG/M metagenome (GOLD analysis project Ga0126371, IMG submission 110145) | Tropical forest soil microbial communities from Panama - MetaG Plot_4 | ecosystem: Environmental > Terrestrial > Soil > Tropical forest > Bulk soil | place: Panama | collected 2016-02-17 | reverse complement strand
ATCGCCGCCAGCCGGGCTTGCAGCGCAGCGCCGCCGCCTGAAGCCTCGTACCGGCCGTCGATCACGCACGAGGCAAAGCCGGGCAGGTCCCCGTCATCGTTGATGTGCACGATCTTGGCCAGGTCGTTGTCGCTGATGACCGGGTACGGCAGCACGATCTGGCGGCACGATGCCGGGCCGGGGTCGAGCAGGTTGTGCTCAGGTCCCGCCGAGCTACCGAGCGCGGTCACCAGCTCTTCCCTGATCGCGTCCAGTGGCGGATTAGTGACCTGGGCGAACAGCTGGCTGAAGTAGTCGTACAGCATCCGGGGACGGTCCGACAGCACGGCCAGCGGCGTGTCGGTGCCCATCGAGCCGAGCGGCTCGGCGCCGGTGCGCGCCATCGGCGCGAGCAGCACGCGCAGGTCCTCCTCGGTGTACCCGAACTGCTGCTGCTGGGTGAGGAGGACCCGGCTGTCGGGCAGCTCCCTGGTGCGCTCGGGCAGGTCGCGCAGATGGATCATGCCAGCGTGCAGCCACTCCGCATACGGGTGCTCGGCGGCGAGCGCCGCCTTGACCTCCTCGTCCTCGATGATCCGACCGGCCGCGGTGTCGGCCAGGAAGATCCGCCCCGGCTGCAGCCGGCCCTTGCGAATCACGTGGTCGGGCTCGATGTCGAGGACGCCGACCTCACTGGCCAGCACGACCAGCCCGTCGTCGGTTACCCAGTACCGGCCCGGGCGCAGCCCGTTGCGGTCCAGCACGGCGCCGATTACCGAGCCGTCGGTGAAGGCAATGAGGGCCGGACCGTCCCACGGCTCCATCAGTGAGGCGTGGAACCGGTAGAACTCACGCCTCGCGGTGTCCATGTGCGGGTTGTTCTCCCACGGCTCCGGGATCATCATGAGCACGGCGTGCGCAAGCGACCGGCCGCCGAGGTGCAGCAGCTCCAGACAGGCATCGAAGCTCGCCGAGTCGCTCACGGTGTCGTCGGTGAGCGGCAGCAGTCGCTCCAGACCGCGCCCGGCTGTGTCAGTGCCGAAGGCGTCGCTCTCCAGCTGCGCCTCACGAGCCCGCATCCAGTTCCGGTTGCCGCGCACCGTGTTGATCTCGCCGTTATGCGCGATCAGCCGGTACGGGTGCGCCAGCGGCCAGGACGGGAAGGTGTTGGTGGAGAACCTGGCGTGCACCAGAGCGATGGCCGAGGCGTACAGCGGGTCGGACAGGTCGGTGAAGAAGGGCTCGAGCTGCAGCGCCGTCAGCATGCCCTTGTACACGATCGTCGCGCTGGACAGGCTGGCTAGATACAGGCCCGCCTCGTGTTCCGCACGCTTGCGCAGGCAGTAGGCCATGCGGTCCAGGACGAGGCCAGCCTGTCCGCGCAGGCCCGAGACCACCAGCTGGACGAGCTGGGGCATGACCTCGCGGGCCCCGGCACCGCAGTGGGCAGAGTCGTACGGCACGTCCCGCCAGCCGACGACGGCCAGTCCTTCCTCGGCGGCTATCCGCGCTACCGCCGCGCGCACCGCGGCGTCGTCCTCGGGTGCGGACGGCAGGAAGGCAAGCCCGGCCGCGTACGCGCCAGCCGGAGGAAGATCAAATTCACAGCGGGAACGAAGCAGCTTGTCCGGAATCTGGGTGAGAATGCCGGCCCCGTCGCCCGACTCCGGATCGGCGCCCTTCGCGCCGCGGTGGTCGAGGTTCCGCAGGACGGTCAGCGCGCTCGCGATCGTCTGATGCTTGCGCTCGCCGGTGAGATCGGCCACGAAGCCGACACCGCACGCGTCGTGCTCATTCCGAGGGTCGTAGAGACCCTGACCCCCCGCGGTCCGAGCCGTGCCTGACTGTGGGGCGGCAGATGCCATCCATGCGCTCCTGTCGTCTCGTCCGCTATCGGCTTTACAGCGGTAGTGCGGTCGGGACGACTCTGGCCCTGGTCACGATCACGCGGGACGACACTGGCCCAGCCGTATGCTTATGCGCCGGCACATTGCGTACGTGTTTCACAATGATAAACCACGACGTCTGGCCGGGGTCGGCTCCTGCGAGTCCAGCCTGCCCATTATGAGCAAGATCACCCGTCAGCGACCGGAGCGGACGCCCTCGGCCAGCTCACCAGTCAGCTCGCGAACGCGCGCGAGCCCTTCCGCCGGGCTACTCGCCGCCAGCAGCCGCTGGACGAACGCCGAGCCGACGATGACCCCGTCCGCGAAGGCGGCAACCTGCGCGGCCTGGGCGCCATTGCTGACCCCGAGGCCGACCGCCACCGGCAGCTTGGTGTGGTCTCGAACCCGGCTTACCAGGCCGGCCGCCTGGCCGCTGACCGAATCACGCGCACCTGTGATGCCCATCAGCGACGCGGCATAGACGAATCCACCGCAGACGGACGTGATGAGCTTGATGCGCTCATCGGACGAGCTGGGCGCTACCAGGAAGACCGGGTCCAGGTGATTGTCGGCCGCCGCGGCCAGCCACGGACCGGCTTCCTCTGGGGGCAGATCGGGGGTGATGAGGCCGCTGCCGCCCGCCAGGGCCAGGTCGGCGGCGAACCGTGCGACGCCGTGCTGTTCGATCGGATTCCAGTAAGTCATGATCAGCGTCGGCGCTCCGGCGGCAGCGACGGCAGCGACCGTGTGCAGCACGTCGGCGACCTGGGTGCCCCCGGTCAGTGCCCGGTGCACGGCCTCCTGGATAACCGGCCCGTCCATGAGCGGGTCGGAGTAGGGCAGACCGATCTCGATGACGTCGGCCCCCGCCTCGGTGATCGCGATCGCGGCTTCGATCGCGCCCTCGACCGACGGGAAGCCGGCCGGCAGGTACGCGACCAGGGCGGCCCGGCGTTCCGCGGCAGCCCGCTCGAACGCGGCACCTACCGCGCTGGCCCGGGCCGGGCTCACAGGCCGAACCACTTCGCGGCGATGTCCACGTCCTTGTCGCCCCGGCCGGACAGGTTCACGAGTAGCACGGCGTCCCGCCCCAGCTGGTGGCCGACCTTCAGCGCCCCGGCCAGGGCGTGCGACGACTCGATCGCCGGAATGATGCCCTCAGTCCGGCACAGCAGGAGGAATGCCTCCATCGCCTCGGTGTCGGTGATCGACTGGTAGGACGCCCGGCCCGTCTCCTGCAGCCAGGCGTGCTCCGGGCCGACCCCTGGGTAGTCCAGGCCGGCCGAAATCGAATGCGTGGCCAGCGTCTGCCCGTCAGCGTCCTGCAGGACGAACGTTCGCATGCCGTGCAGGACGCCCGGCGAGCCGAAGGACAGCGTCGCCGCGTTCCGCCCGGTCTCGAGGCCGTCGCCGCCTGCCTCGCAGCCGATCAGCGCGACGCTTGTGTCGGGGATGAAAGCGTGGAACACGCCGATCGCGTTCGAGCCACCGCCGACGCAGGCCAGCACCGCGTCCGGCAGTCGACCCGTGGCCTGATGGATCTGCTCGCGCGCCTCAACCCCGATGACGCGCTGGAAATCACGGACCATCATCGGGAAGGGGTGCGGGCCACCCACTGAGCCAATGCAGTAGTGCGTGTATTCCACCGTCGAGACCCAGTTCCTGAACGCCTCGTTCATCGCGTCCTTGAGCGTCCGACTGCCGACGGTCACCGGAATGACCTCGGCACCGAGCATGCGCATACGGGACACATTCAGCGCTTGCCGCCGCGTGTCCTCCTCACCCATGTAGACGGTGCAGTCCAGGCCGAGCAGGGCTGCGGCGGTGGCGGTGGCGACCCCGTGCTGGCCCGCCCCGGTCTCGGCGATAACCCGCTTCTTGCCCAGTCGCCTGGTCAGCAGGGCCTGGCCGAGCACGTTGTTGATCTTGTGGGAACCGGTGTGGCAGAGGTCCTCACGCTTGAGGAACACCCGGCAGCTCCCCGCGTGGGCCGCGAACCTGGGCACCTCGGTCAGCAGCGTCGGACGGCCCGCGTAGCCGCGCAGCAGCGCGGTCAGCTCACTCTGGAACGCTGCGTCGGACTTGGCCGCCAGGTAAGCGTTGGTCAGTTCGTCGAGGGCTGACATCAGCGCCTCTGGAGCCAGCCGTCCACCGAAATGCCCGAAATAGCCCGCTACATCAGGTACTGGCCCCGCCCTCAGGTCCTGGCCACTCACGCCCTGCCCCCAGGCCCCTGCTCGCGGCCGCGCCCCGATCGCAGCGCCGGATGCAGCCCGGCAGCCACCAGGTCGGCCACCGCGCTCTTCGGGTCGCGGCCGGTCACGAGGCTCTCGCCGACCAGGACCGCATCCGCGCCCGCCGCGGCATAGGCCAGCAGGTCGTGCGTCCCCCGCACCCCCGATTCGGCGATCTTGACGACGCCGTCGGGCACCAGCGGCGCGAGGCTGGCGAACACCCGGCGGTCGACCTCCAGCGTGGCCAGGTTCCTGGCGTTGATGCCGAGCACTCTGGCTCCGGCGTCGATGCCCCGGTCTAGCTCCGCCCTGGTGTGCACCTCCACCAACGGCACCAGGCCGATGGAGACTGCCCGCTCCACCAGCGAGACCAGCGCATTCTGCTCCAGCGCCGCGACGATCAGCAGGGCCATGTCAGCCCCGTGTGCCCTGGCCTCCCAGAGCTGGTAGGAGCTGACGATGAAGTCCTTGCGCAGCACCGGGACCGACACCGCCTCCCGGACAGCCGCGAGGTCGTCCATGCTGCCGCCGAACTTACGCTGCTCCGTCAGCACGCTGATGACCGCGGCGCCGCCGGCCTCGTAGTCGACCGCGAGCGCCGCCGGGTCAGCGATAGCGGCGAGCGCGCCCTTGGACGGGCTGGCGCGCTTGACCTCGGCGATGACCGACACCTCCGGTCCAGCGAAGGCCGCCATCACGTCCCTGGGCGACGGGGCCTTGCCGGCCAGCTCCTTGAGCCGTTCGAGAGGCATCGCGCGCTGACGGTCAGCAAGGTCGGCACGCACTCCATCGAGGATCTCGTCGAGCACGCTCACGCGAATCTGCCGTCCCCTCGGGTGGGATGCCTTGACTCAAAATCGTAGCGACGGTGTCGCCTCCCGGCCGGCCGCCCCCTGGTCTGGCCCGGCATGCTGCACCGGCGGAGGCGGCTCATGGGCCGGCCGCGCTGCCCTGGAGCTCGGCTGCGCCCTCGGCCAGTCCTGGCTGGCCGACGGCCTTCTCGACCGTGGCCGTTCCGGCGCTGAATGCCCTGGACACAGCCGGGTGGAGGAGCGTACCGAGGGCGATGATCGCGAGCAGCGTACCGCCCAGGTACCTCGTGTAGGCGAACCGGAACAGCCCGATCGCGACCAGCGCAGATTCGACGGTGATCGCGGTCAGCCAGGCGGTGTGGGTACCCGACCTGACCAGGGCTGCCAGGCCGCACAGCGCAACCGCGACGGCGACGGTCACCAGCAGCCACGGCAGGTTGCGCCGGTTGTAGCCGACGCCGATCGCGGCCGATGCGCCGGCTTCAGCCACAAGAAGCCGGCTGACGAGACTGACGAGGGCATGCAACCGCGGGCCTGAGCTCGGCACGAGCCGGTGGCGCCGTCTGGCGGGCGACCATCCGGCCACCGTCCGGTGCACTGGCATGCAAACCTCCTGTCAGGCTCGCGGTGTCTGGCGCTGCGACGCCAGGCGGGGCGGCTTCCGCCCGCCACGCGATAGTACCTAGTTAGGACAGAGTGATAAATTCCGCACCTGTTAGCCGATGTGGTGACCTGGCGTCACGTGCCGGATCGGCTGGAGGGGGCCGTCGGATCGTGCCCGCGGCTCAGTGCCTCCCACATCGAGGCCGAGTCCGCCGCGGGCTCGCGGGCGCTGCGGATCTCGCCACCAGAGCCGTCAGCTGCGGCCGTCGCGGGCATGCTGGCACCCGGCGCCTCGTAGCGGCTCGACATCACAGCAAGCTGACGGGCCCGCCACACCACGAGCGCTCCCGCGCAGATCATGGCGAGGGCCCCGACCACCAGCATCGCCTGCCATCCGCCGGCAGAGAAGGTCACCTGGGGCGGTATCCCGGCAACGTTCGGCACTCCCGATGCGGCCGCATTGCCGCCGTCCGTGACCGAGCCAGCCGGGGCCGCCGCCGGGCTGAGCCCTGCCGCCGCGGCGGCGATGGCGCCCGCGGCGCTGACAGTGAATGCCGCGGCCGCCAGGGCCGCTCCGATTGCCGCCAGCAGAACCCCGGCGGCCCTGCGGAGCGCACCGCGCGTCGCCAGCACCGCACCGAGCGTCGCCAGACCCGCTAGCACGAGCGCGCCGGCGTAGGGCACGAGCTGAGCGCCGGTGACCGTGACGTTGCTGGCAGGCAGCGGACGGGGCGGGACGGTACGAACGTGCGCCCAGCCAGGACGGCTCGCCAGGAATACGAGCCCCGCACCGAGCGCACCAAGCAGCAGGGTCGCGGCGAGCTCGCGTGCCGCGGATCCAGCCAGCAGGCCTGCACGCCTGGGTCGCGTCGCGGCGCTGGTCATGGAACTCTGCCTTTCTGGTGACCGGTCGTGCTGACACCTTGCAGGCTAGCGGCACAGGGCCGGCCGCTCCGCCTGCCGGGTCAGCCGATTTCCGGCACTTCCGCTTCTACCGGGTCCGCTACGATCGGTTCAGCCCGGTCGGAGAGGAGCCAAGGTGACGCACGCCAGGGACGAGCGCGCCGGCCTGTGCGACCTGCTAGCCAAACTCGGACCCGATCAGCCCACTCTGTGCGCGGGCTGGCAGACCGGCGATCTCGCCGCGCACCTGGTGCTGCGGGAGCGGCGCCCAGACGCCGGCGCCGGTGTCATGGGCGGCCCGCTCGCCGGCTATACCCGCCGGGTACAAGACCGGCTGGTCGCCAGGACACCGTTCGCGCAGCTGGTGGAGATGATCAGGACCGGTCCGCCGCGGATGTCGATGTTTGCCCTGCCTGGCATGGACGAGCGGGCCAATCTCGTCGAGTACTTCGTTCACCACGAGGACGTCCGCCGCGCCCAGCCAGGCTGGCAGCCGCGCGACCTCAGCGTCGAGGAGGCCGACGACCTGTGGCGCCGGCTCCGGCTGGCCCGGCTGATGCTGCGCGGCGCGCCGGTCGGCGTCGAACTGGTGCGCGCCGACGCAGGCGAACGGCCTGGGCGGGTCAGGATCACCGCCCGGGCGCGGACACCCGTGGTCACGGTGACCGGCGACCCGGCTGAGCTGACCCTGTGGACCATGGGCCGGGTCAGCGCCGCCGACGTGCGCCTGGACGGCAGTGACGCCGACGTCACCGCGCTGCGGGCCTGGCATCACTAGACCAGGCTCACCTCACCGGGCAAGTCGGCCCCGCAGCCAGGCGCTGAGCAGGTCGAGCGCGATCACCATCACCATCACCATGAGGACGTAGGTCATCATCACGTTGAACTGGAACTCCTGGATGGCCTGGGTGAGGTAGAAGCCGATGCCGCCGGCGCCGACCACGCCGAGGACGAGGGAGTCGCGCACGTTCACGTCGACGCGATACAGGAACAAGCTGGTGAACTGCGGGATCACCGACGGCAGCACCACGTGGGTGGCCGTCTGGGCCGAGGAGGCACCGGCGGAGCGAAGCGCCTCGACAGGTCCGTGATCGGTTTCTTCCATCGCCTCGGACCAGAGCTTCCCCATGACCCCCATGTTGTGAACGGTGATCGCGAGGACACCGGGGAAGGCACCGAGACCGACCGCGGTCACGAAGACGAGCCCCCAGATCAAGCTCGGGACGGCCCGGAAGAACGACATCAGCGACCGGGCTAGCTGGTAGACCACTACGTTCTTCGAGGTGGTCCGTGCGCCGAGGAGCGCGAGGATCAGGGCGAACGGGATCGAGAGCGTAGTTCCCAGCAGGCCCATGGAGAAGGTCACCACGCACTGGCTCAGGGCCGGACCGACGATCTTCCAGTGCAGGTCGGGTGGCAGCGCGCCGGCTGTCTTGACATCGCCGAACAGGAACGACCAGATGCCGTGCCAGCCGGTGATCAGCTCGGGCAGCGAGAACTGTGTTTTGCGCACAGCGACGACGTGCAGCCCGACAACCACGGCGATCACCACGGCCAGCATCGTCATCGACCTGGCGCTGCGCGGACGCGGCGGCACCGGGAGGCGCCGGGCCGACCTGGAGTTCAGGGTCACACTCACGTGAGAGCTCCCTCTGCGGCATAGTCGGAGGCGTACAAGGCGTCCACGTCGGCGTCGGTCAGCGGGGACTGCCTGGTGTCGAGGGTGGTCCGGCCGCTGGTCAGGCCGACGATCCGGTCGCAGTGGCGCCGCGCGAGATCAGGCTGGTGCAGGACGGCAGCCACCGCGATCCCGTCATCGTCGGCCAGCGAGCGCAGCAATCGCATCACCTGCTCGGCTGCGGCCGGGTCCAGGGCGGAGACCGGCTCGTCCGCGAGCAACACCTTCGCGCGCTGGCATAGGGCGCGGGCAACGGCGACGCGCTGCTGCTGCCCGCCGGAGAGCCTGCTCGCGCGATCGTGTGCGCGGCCGGCCAGCCCGACCCGGTCGAGGCAGGCCATCGCCTCTTCGCGTACATCGGCGGCGAACGCGCGCGGCACCCACGCCTGCCAGAAGGACAGCCGGCCGAGCGCACCCGCGCAGACGTTCTCGAGCGCGGTCAGCCGGGGAACGAGGTGAATCTTCTGAAAGACCATCGCGATCTCGGGAACGTGCTCACCGCTCCGGACGTCCCGGCCGACGACGCTCACCTGCCCGCTGTCGAACTTGGTCAGACCGCTGATACAGCGCAGCGAGGTCGACTTGCCGGAGCCGTTAGCCCCGAGGATGCTGACCACCTCCCCGGCGCGGACGTCGAGGTCGAAGCCCTCCAGGACGACCCGGTCGCCGTAGCGCTTGGTCAGGCCGCGCACCGACAGAGCCGGGGAGGTGGTCAGCGCGGACATTACAGATCCTTCGAGCTGAGGCCTAGCGCCGTGGCAAGGCTGAAGAGCTGCGAGTACATGGCCTTGGTAACCGGGACCATCACCTTGCCATTAGCGGGCGGGGTGAAGTCGAGCTCGGAGGAAATGCTTGTCTTGCCGCTGGTGAAGTCACCGGCCTTGGCGTTGAGCAGCGCGTTCTTGATAGCAGCCCTGGCGGCCGGCGACAGCGTCCCTGACACGCACACCGGATCGTTGGGGATCGGCTGTGACTTCCAGATCTCGGTGTACTGCGACGGGTCGAACTTGTGAGCAGCCGTCGCGGACGCCTCTTCCTGGCTATTGATCTCGGCCGCGTCGACCTTGCCGTTCAGTAGCGCCTGGAGCGACTCCGGGTGGCCGCCGGCATACTCGGTCTTGACGGAGTTCTGGACGCCTGCCTGGATGAGCGCGTAGCGCGGTACCCAGTCACCGGACGTTGACCCCGTGGAGGACAGCGCGAGAGTGTGGCCGGCGAGCTGCTGCAGGTTCGTAATCGGGCTGCCCTTCTTCACCCAGATGCCGGCGGTATACGACGACAGCTGGCCGTTCGAGTCGGCGAAGGATGCTAGCGGTACGGCGCCCGCCTGCTGCGAGGCGAAGACGAAGCCCGCCGGGCCGAACTCGCCCATGTCGAGCTTGCCGTTCTTCATCGCCAGGATCTCGGCGACGTAGGACTCGGTGATCTGCAGGTTGACCTTGCAGCCGAGCTGGTGACCCAGGTCAGTCGCGAGCGCCTGGTAGGCCGGGATCAGCGTCGAGGCGTTGTCGTACGGCTCGACGCCGAAGGTCAGCGTGCCCGTGGGGCAGGCAGCGGGCTTGGAGCCGCCCGAGGCTGAGTTGTTGCTGGAGCCGCACGCGGCGAGTCCGAGGCCCAGCGTGACGACGCCGGCCACTGCGGCGACGCGGTAGTGGTTCTTCATCGCTATCTCTCCTGAATAAGCGTGTGCGTGGATGCTGGCGGGGTCAGAGGAGCTGATCGAGGACGGCTGGAGCGAGACCCAGGGCCGTGGTCATGCCGACCCCCGACGTGACGCAGACGACCTTTGCGCCCGGGTGCGGCTGCGCGATCAGGAAATCCGTCGTCGGCGACTCGGCATACATGCCTCGCCACCGGCGACGGACGGTGAGGCGTGTACCGAGCAGCCGAGAGCCCTCGTGAAGCAAGAGCTCTGCGACGCATTCGTCGTCGAATGGCTGATGTGTGCGGTCGTAGTGGTGGGTATCGCCGAGAACCACTGAGCCCTCGGGACGCTGTGTCAGCATCAGGTTGACGAGATGGTCGAGCAGCTCCGGCTGCTGCTCTTCGATTTCGGAGCGGACGGCGGCCACCGACGGCATCTCCGCGAATGCCGGGTATCGGAGCATGCCGGTAGCCGTCAGGATCGCGGGGCCGATCCGCGCGCCGCCAGGCGGTGCGATCTCGAGCATCTGCAGCAGGCAGCGCTGTACCCGGAAAACCTCGGCGATGTCGGGGAAGAGCCGATCGAGGTTGTGACCCGCGGCGTACACGATCCGCGCGCCGTGGAACTCGCCACGCGAAGTGTGCACGACTCCTTCCGCGACGGATCCGACGTTGGTGTTCCAGGCGAACCGGACGCCTAGGGACTCCAGCCACGCAGCGAGGGACGGAATGGCTTCCCGGGGATCGAGACGCAGGTCCTGCGGAAGGTGCGCGCCACCGACGACATCGGTGGTGGCGAAGGGGAAAAGGTCGCGCACCTGCCCGGACCCGAGCAGGCGAGTCGAGTCGGGATGCCCAGCCGCGAACTCCTCCAGGACCGCCAGCTGGGCCGCGCTCCGCGCGACCACGAGGGTGCCGACCTCGAGAAGCTCGAATCCGGCCTTCCGAGCGAGCGTGAGCCAGCGTTCCCTTGCTGCCGCAGCGTACGACGCCGCATCGCCGCCCTGCAGCGTGGTACCGACGTGGCCGAAGTTGCGCACTGACGCACCGACGGCGCGAGCGTCGCGCTCGACGACGATCACGCTGAGGCCGCGCTCGTGAGCCTCGATGGCGTGCGCAAGGCCGACGACGCCAGCGCCGACGACCACGAGGTCGGCGGAAGGGGCAGCGGTGCGGTTGGGCACGACCCAGACGCTACTGGGATCGGACCGATGACCCCACCCTCACCACGACACTTGTTTAGACAAGTTCATCTTCGGTTCACCTGGAAGTGACGCTGGTGACGCCCGATCAACTCGATGTTGCCAGCAACTTGTCCAATCAAGTTGTACCGTCGTCACTATGAACCTGCCGATACACGCCCGGGTCGCCGACGAGCTTCGCGCGCGCATCGGCCGCGGAGAGCTCGTCCCCGGCGCGGCGCTCCCGTCCGAGGCGCGGCTCTGCGAGGAGTTCGGCGCATCCCGCGGAACAATCCGGTCGGCGCTCGCAACCCTCCGGCGCGAAGGGCTCATCGACGGTAGCCAGGGCCGGCCGCCAGTAGTCCGCGACGCGGCGGCCAGCCAGCCATTCGAGAACCTGCTCTCCTTCACCGCCTGGGCGGAGCAACTGGGTCGCACACCCGGGCAGCGCACCGTGGAGGTAGCACGACGCGCGGTCGGCGGCCCAGCTGCCCATGAGCTCGGCCTGGAGCCGGGCACCGTGGGCGTCGACGTGCTGCGCGTTCGCCTGCTGGACGGCGAGCCGGTCATGGTCGAGCGGGCAACGTTCGTGGAGCCCGTTGGCCGGCTGCTCTTCGACTTTGACATGGACTCCGGCTCGATCTATGCCCATCTCACCGCACAGGGCATCGATCTGCGCTCGGCGCGCCACACCTTTGACGCTGTACTCGCCAGCGAAGTCGACGCCGAACTGCTCAGCATCCCGGTGGGCGCACCGCTGCTGCGCGAGCGGCGCCGCGCCACTGCAGCCGACGGCACGCCGCTGGAGTACGGCGACGACCGTTACCGCCCCGACCGGGTGACGTTCACGATCGACAACTCCCGGCCCGCTTCGGCCGGGCTCACCAGCGACCTGCGCATCCTCAAGGAGACTTCGTGACCGCCTTCCTGCTGGCTGCCCTCGACATGGCCGGGACGACCATTGATGAGGGCGGCCTCGTCTACCACGCGGTCGGGGACGCTGTTGCCGAGACCATCGGCGACCCGGTTCCCGCCGAGTTGCTGTCGCGGTGGAAGGGCACCTCGAAAGAGGAGGCGATCGCCGGCCTGTTGCGGGACCTTGGCGCGGACGACTCTCACGCCCGTGTGCTTGCGGTTTACGAGATCTTCGCCGCGAAGCTTCAGGAGGCTTACGACACAAAGCCACCGGCGCCCGTCCCTGGCGTGCCGCAGGTGTTCGAGACGCTGCGCCGAGCCGGCGTCAAGGTCGCGCTGCAGACCGGCTACGCCGCGCCGGTCGCGAGCTCGATCATGGCGGGGCTCGGCTGGACGGTAGGCGAGACGATCGACGCGCTCGTCACCAGCGATACGGTGGCGGCCTCCCGGCCCGCGCCCTACCTTGTCTTCCACGCCATGGAGGCCACCGGCGTCCAGGACGTACGGCGCGTCCTGACCGCGGGTGACACGCCGAACGACCTTGGCGCCGGCATGAACGCCGGGGCAGGCTTCGTGGTCGGCGTGACGACCGGGTCGTTCACGCGGTCCCAGCTCGAGGCCGAGCCGCACACGCACATCCTCGACAGCGTCGCCGAGCTGCCTGCGCTGCTCTAGCAGAACGACCCGCCGACCTGGCGCTGCGCAGGCAGCGACCCCCGTGCCCGCTGGGCTCAGGTGTCATTGACAATCTGGTGCAGGATGAAGTCCTGCCATCGGCCGGCGATCCTCAGGTAGCGGGGCGCGTGGCCGATCCGGACAAACCCGTTGCGCTCAAGGACACGTCGCGAGGCCACGTTGTGCTCAAGGGTGTCGGCCTGGACCCGGTGCAGGCCAAGCTCGGTGAAGGCGATCCGGATGACGTCACGTACCGCGGCCGTCGTGATGCCCTGGCCGGCTGCGCCCTCCGCGATCCAGTAGCCAAGGCTGGCCGACTGGAACGCGCCGCGGACGATGTTGTTGAGGTTGACCCGGCCGACAACGTTCCCGTCGCGGTCGAGAATCACATACGGCAGGCCGCGGCCGCGCTCGTGCTCTGCAAGCGAGGCTCCGATGGACGCGCGCTGGCCTGCCTCGGTGAAGTACGACTCGTCGCGGAGCGGTTCCCAGGGCGCCAGGAACTCTCGGTTGGTCCTGACCAGCTCGGCCAGGGCCGCCGCATCGTCCAGCGTTATCAGCCGGCAGGTAGGCACCGGGCCATTGTTCCCGTCCCGAAGCGGCACCAGCCCTCGGGGGCGGCCTCGCCCACTGGCTAGTTCGCCCAGACGCCCAGCTTGTCGGGCTCAGCCGTGGTGGCCACACTGGCCAGGAAAACCCGGGCCCTGCCGAAGGCCTCGCCGACAGGGTGGTCGGCCAGCCGCTGCTGGTACGCGCTATACCGTTGCATCTCCCACTCCTGAGCGCGCGGCGACAGCGCGCTGAGGCAGGGCTCAGGGAGCGGCCGCCAGGTCCAGTTCGCGATCCGGTCCGGGGCCCGGCCCCGCGAGCGCGGTGCGCCCTGGACGAAGTCGACGTGGTCGATGTGGTGGCCCATGTTGTTCCGCACATAACGGAGACCGCCCAGCGACTCCTCGATCGTCACCCGATCGGCACCCGATGCTTCGGCGAGGATCCGGTCGTAGGTCTCCGGGTGATAGCGGACCATCGTTGCATCCACGATGGTGACCCACCAGACGGCCTCCCCGATCACCGCCATGGCGCGGGCTCCGTCCCAGGCCTTCACCCGCGGGAGGCGGTCAATCGTCTCGACCATGGCGGAGATGGACCAGTCGAGCGCGCTCGCCTCACCCGGCGGGTAGTGCATCGTGCCGCGATTCCAAGCCACGCGGCATCGCGTCGAGCAAAACCGGCCGTGCTCACGCCGCGGCAGGAACTGCTCGCCGCAGTTCTCGCAGGCCCTGGGCTCTCCCACTCGATCAGGTTACGCGTAACCGACAGAGCTGCTGCAACCGCTGAGGTAACGCTTTGCCATCGAGCGCTTTCAATTCGTGATGGATCGAGTAAGACGGCCGACATTCATTTTCTGTTCACACAGCGGTAGCCCGCGAGTCGTGCGTAACCTGACCTGACATGTCTTTAGCATCGCTGACATATCACCTCATGTCCGATCAGGCGGTCTCCTTGCACTGCACGCTGACCAGTCCGTGTGTGCAAGCTCGACAGGACCGGTCGTGACCCGAGCCGACTCTGCAGACCTGATTCTGTCGCTCGACGAGGCGCCACTGGGCCGGTCCCATCGACGCCCCGTGCTGGTCTCTGGCATGGGATTCTTCACCGATGCCTACGACCTGTTCGTGATCGGCGTGGCGTCAACT
>Ga0126371_10003234_pt1 | contig 14212 bp, 12 predicted proteins | sample PanSoiMetaPlot_4_FD_110145 | JGI IMG/M metagenome (GOLD analysis project Ga0126371, IMG submission 110145) | Tropical forest soil microbial communities from Panama - MetaG Plot_4 | ecosystem: Environmental > Terrestrial > Soil > Tropical forest > Bulk soil | place: Panama | collected 2016-02-17 | reverse complement strand
GGCCCGGCGCTGGAGCCCCAGGCATAAATCCGCTAGATCGTCAGCATGAAACCGCGTCCGACCGATCGCCTTGTCATTGCGCTGGCGCAACTCAATCCCGTTGTCGGGGACGTCGCCCTCAACGCCCATAAGGCCTCCCGGATCTTGGCGGAGGCGGGCAGAGCGGGCGCCGACCTGGTGATGTTTCCGGAGCTCTACATCGGAGGCTACCCGCCCGAGGATCTCGTGCTCAAACCCGGCTATCAGGCGGCTTGTCGGATGGCGGTGGAAGACCTGGCGCGCGAGACGGCCGGTGGCCCGGCCGTGCTTATGGGCAGTCCGTGGGTCGAGGAGGGCCGCCTCTACAATGCTTACCTGCTGGCGCATGCGGGTCGGATTGAAGCGGTGCGCTATAAGGTCGATCTTCCCAACTATGGGGTGTTCGACGAGAAGCGCGTGTTCGCGTCGGGACCGATGCAGGGCCCAATCGTGTTCAATGGGGTGCGGATCGGCATTCCGATCTGCGAGGACATTTGGGGCGCGGATGTCGTCGAATGCGTCTGCGAGACGGGAGGCGAGATCCTGTTGGTCCCGAACGGTTCACCCTACTGGCGCGATAAGACCAACGTCAGACTCAACATTGCTGTTTCTCGCGTCATCGAAAGTGGGCTGCCGCTTGTTTACCTCAACCTGGTCGGCGGTCAGGACGAACTGGTGTTTGACGGCGCAAGCTTCGTGCTCAACGCCGACCGCACGCTCGCCGCGCAGCTCCCGGCATTTCGTGAGAGCCTGGCATTGACCCACTGGCAACGTCAGGAAGGCGCCTGGCGTTGCGTCCAAGCCCCAATCGATGCGGTGGAAGAGGGGGACGAGGCGGATTACGCAGCCTGCGTGTTCGGCCTTCGCGATTATGTCGACAAGAACCGGTTTCGCGGCGTCGTGCTGGGTCTGTCAGGTGGCATCGACTCGGCGCTCTGTGCCGCGATCGCTGTCGATGCGCTGGGCCCTGAACGGGTGCGTTGCGTGATGCTGCCGTACATTTTCACCTCCCCGGCTTCGCTCGAGGACGCGGAAGCTGTCGCCAAAGCGCTGGGTGTGAGCTACGAGGTGGTCCGGATCGAGGGCGCGGTCGAGGGCCTGCAACGTACCCTCGCCCCGCTCATCGCCGGCGCAGAGCACGCCGTCACCGACGAAAATCTGCAGTCCCGGGTCCGCGGCGCCATCCTCATGGCAATTTCCAATACCTTCGGCTTGATGGTGGTTACGACCGGGAATAAGTCGGAGATGTCGACCGGATATGCCACCCTGTACGGCGACATGAATGGCGGCTTCAATCCGATCAAGGATCTCTACAAAACCGAAGTCTTTCGTTTGGCACGTTTGCGTAACGCCTGGAGGCCACAGGGGGCACACGCGCGCACCGGGCTTGTCATTCCCCAGCGCATTCTCGACAAGCCACCGAGCGCCGAGCTACGTCAAGATCAGAAGGACGCGGACGCGCTCCCCCCATACGAGCAGCTTGATCCAATCCTTGAGCGACTCATCGAACGCGAACAACCGGTCGCTGATATCGTCGCCGCCGGGTTCGACCGAGAAACCGTTCTGCGGATCGACCGCATGGTGCATCTTGCCGAATACAAGCGCCGGCAGGCGCCCCCGGGCGTCAAGGTGACCCTGAAGAATTTCGGCCGAGACCGGCGCTATCCGATCACCAATGGCTTTCGTGATTCCGGGGCCGAACTCCCCAAGCTCGAGGGCACCCGGGTGGACGGCGCGCTAAGCGCAAAGGACACGGATCGCTAGACAAATCTGGCGAGGACACAGCCCCGCGGCGACGCTCTCCTCAAACCCGCTTATAAGCGCGGTCGTGATAGAGCAATGCCTGGCTGATTGGACCATGCTGAATGGCCTCGACGACGGCAAAAAAGATGTTGTGGGTCGCGACGGTCTTGATCTCAACGATTTGGCAATCGAGGGCGACGACCGCCGATGTCAGGACGGGACTGCCGGACTTGAGCACCGTCCAGCGCCCGGCCACGAAGCGCTCGTCCATGACGCGTCCGGTGCGGCCGGCGAACGTGTCGGCGACCTCCGTCTCGTCGGCGTTGAGGGTGTTGACGCACAGAGTCCCATTGCGCTCGAAGATCGCGTTGATCTGGCTGCGACGATTGAGGCAGACGAGCAATGTGGCCGGGTCGTCCGATACCGAACAAACCGCGGTTGCCGTAAATCCGGCCTTGCCGCCGGGACCATCCGTGGTCACCACATGGACGGCCGCGCCAAGCCGGCACATGGCGTCGCGAAACAGCGGTGCGGCGACCGGTTTGCACATGCTGCCACCGGTCGCAACGAGGGGAGTGCCGACGAGGTCATCGGGAAATTGGTCGATCCAGCTCATCAATAGCCAACAAGTTGCATGCGCCCGCCGGCCCGGCGGAGGGACCGCCCGGCGCGCGGGCGGATAGACTCAATAGTGCGCAGGTATAGCATCGCAATAGGGTGTCTCGGCAATCGCGGCATCCGCACGTGTCACCGGCGCACGCCGCCGCGCTGACGTCGGCGTCCCCCTCGTCTGCTTCACCGGTCGCAATGAATGCATCAGCGCGACGCGCCCCGCATCACGTGGTAGCTTAGTTCACCGGGATCGGTGAGATCCGGCACTCTCCAGCCGTCGAGATCATATTCAGCCATGCATTCCTCGGCAAAGCCCTTGAAACGGTCGGCGTTACCCGATGCTTGCGCTTCGAACAGGCAATAGCGGCGGATCTCCTCGGTCGAGCCGCCATAGTTGATCTCGTAAAGCTCGTGCCGGCCGCCGAACTCGGTCGACACGCAATCCCACAGCAGCTTGAGGAGTTTGACACGCTCCTCGGCCTTGTACCCATTGGACCCGCGCAGGTAGCGGTCAAGGTAGGAACGGATCTCCGGATTCTTAAAATCGTTGGCGTGCGAGTTGAGATAGATCAGACCCGAGGCCACCGTCTGCTCAATAATGTATTTGACCTTGCTGTAGGCAATCGTGGCGATAATCTGATAGGCGTTGCCTGGATCCATGCTTGGCAGCACGTAATCGTCGATCCAAGGTTTGGGATTGCGCACCATCGCGTCAGAGAGCGCCCAAAATAGATTGCGCCAGGCGATGACCTCCCCGACATTGGCCTGAACGCCGCGGTAGTCCTTGGTGCCCGCGGCTTCGACAGCCTTCAGCAGAAGCCCGGCGATGAAATCCAGCTTGACCGCAAGCCGGGTGCAGCCGTGGACGACAAAACGCGGCAAGAACCCCGTTCGCGGAAAGAAATTGTTGGCTTTGTCGATGTCGCCGTAAACGAACACGTTGTCCCAGGGCACCAGCACCTTGTCGAGGATGAACACCGCGTCATTCTCGTCAAGCCGGCTCGAGAGCGGATAGTCGAAGGGGCTGCCCATCACGGTCGAAGTCATCTCGTAGGAGGTTCGGCAGATGAACTTTACCCCGGGGGTGTTGGTCGGGACCATGAACACCACGGCGAAATTTTTATCCTGTAGCGGGATTAGGCCATGATGAGCCACGAAGGTGTAGTTGGTGAGCACCGATCCGGTGGCGACGACTTTGGCACCGGATACGATAATGCCGGCATCGGTCTCCCTTTCGACATGGCAGCAAACGTCGGAGACCTCGTTGGGTGGACGGTCACGATCTACCGGCGGATGAATGATGGCGTGATTGATGAACGGAAGGCGCTCCTGACTGAATTTGTACCACCGGCGCGCATTCTCCTGGTAAGGGGCATAGAATTCTGCATTGGCGCCGAGCGTCGCCAAAAAAGCCGCCTTGTAATCGGGTGAGCGGCCAATCCATCCATAGGTCAGGCGCGCCCATTCGGCGATGGCGCTGCGTCCCGCCACCAAGTCGGCGAGCGATTTGGGGGCCTTAAAAAACGCGTGGGTCTGACCGCCATTTCCGGTGTCGGTTGGGATCAGAATTTTGTCGCGATGCTTAGGATCCGTGAGGGCGTCGTAGAGCCGTGCCACCATGCGGGCGGTGTTGCGAAACGCCGGATGCGTGGTGACGTCGCTCACGCGCTCGCCGTAGATGAAGACGGTTCGCCCGTCCCGCAGCGACTCGAGATACTCAGCCCCGGTCTGCGGCGCCGTCGCGCTCAACCTTCCCGTCGTTTCCGGCTTGGCGGCGAACGCCGCCTGATCATCATGAACGGTCAGTCCCATCCTGCACCTTTCCACCCCGAGAGCGCTTGTTCGATTATCGAATTTTAGTGCGCATGACGAACGCCTGGCAAACGATACGCTGCTGTCCCCCAACAGGCAAGATGCCATCTGCCGATGCAGTGACCGCAGCTGCTGGTCGAGGCATCAGATCAGGGTCTGAGAAATCTCCTCGGCCACAGCCTTAAGTCGGGGCAGGAAGCGCGCGCGCATCTCGTTGCGGGTCGTGCGGGTTGAATGGGTGCTGACGTTAAGCGCCGCAATGGCTTCCCCATGGCGGTTGACAATGGGGACCGCAATCGCCCGCAAGCCGCGTTCAAGTTCCTCGTCGACCAGGGAAAATCCCTGCGCACGATCGTCGCGAACCCGCTCAAAGAGGGCCGAGAGGTCGGTAATGGTCGCCGGCGTCAACGGCTCAATGCGGACGCTTTTGAGCCGGCGCCAGATTTCCGCTTCGTCAAGAAAGCCAAGCTGCGCGCGGCCAATGGCGGTATGAAACGCCGGCAACCGACTCCCAACCGCAATGCTGACCGACATGATCCGGCGCGCCGGCATGCGGGCGACGTAGACCACTTCGGTGTTCTGCAAGATTGCCGCTGAGCAGGATTCCTGGAACTCCTCGCTGACTTGCCGCATGCGCGGCATCGCCTGTTCAATCCAGTGTTGGGTCGCCAAGTAGGCAAATCCGAGCCCGAGAATGCTCGAGGAGAGCGAGAATTGCCGGCCACTCTGCACGACGTAGCCCAGTTTCGTGAGCGTATGGAGAATGCGTCGGGCCGTCGCCCGGGACAATCCGGTCAGGCGCGCCGCCTGCGACAGCGTCATGGCTGGCCGCTGCTTGTCGAACGCCCCGAGGACAGCGAGCCCCTTGGCGAGCGTGGTCATGAACTCCTTGTCGTCGGCCATTATCGTGGGCGTTCTTTTGGATCGCTACCCGCGTGCGGTGTGGTATCAGGATCAACTCGCATTGACAGTGCGCGCGCGCTCAAACAGAATGATTCAGCGCGAACTTGTGTTCGATTATCGAACATATTCCGTAACAGATCAAGAATAGGCGGGAAATCCCAGCGCGCGACCAAAGGCGCGCGCGCCCATCGCCAGGGAGGAGACGATCATGACCGCGCGACCCCGCAATACCCGGCTTAATCGCCGCGTTTTCGTGCAGGCGGCCGCTGCAACCGGCGCTGCCATCGCGACCGGTCCACTGTTTGCGCCCGCGGTGCGCGCTGCCAAGACCCTCAAACTTGGTTATGTCAGTCCTCAAACCGGCCCGCTTGCCGCGTTTGCCGAGGCGGATCATTTCGTCATTTCAAGCTTTCTCGAGGCCGTCAAAGGCGGCATCAAGGCCGGCGGTGCTTCCTATCCGGTTGACGTGGTGGTCCGCGACAGCCAGTCCAATCCCAACCGCGCCGCCGAGGTCGCCAAAGATCTCATCGTCTCCAACAAAATCGACTTGATGTTGGTCGCCTCGACCCCGGAGACCACGAACCCGGTTTCGACCCAATGCGAGATCGAGGAAGTTCCCTGCATTTCCTCGGTTGCACCCTGGCAACCCTATTTCATTGGCCGGCAAGGTGATCCGGGCAATCCAGGCTCATTTAAGCCTTTTAACTATACCTACCATTTCTTCTGGGGGCTTGAGGATGTCATCGCGGTCTTCACCAATATGTGGGGTCAATTGCAGACCAATAAGTCAGTGGGCGGGCTATTCCCCAACGATGGGGATGGCAATGCCTGGGGCGACAAGATCGTTGGGTTTCCTCCAGTACTGAACAAGCTGGGCTACAAGCTCACAGACCCCGGTCGTTATCAGAATCTCACGGATGACTTCACCGCCCAGATCAATGCCTTCAAAAAATCCGACTGTGAGATCATGACCGGCGTGGTGCTGCCCCCAGATTTCACGACGTTTTGGAACCAGGCGCTGCAGCAGGGCCTCAAGCCCAAGGTGGCCTCGATCGGCAAGGCGCTGTTGTTTCCGGTGGCGGTCGAAGCCCTGGGCCGGAACGGCAACAATCTGTCCTCCGAAGTTTGGTGGTCGCCCCATCACCCCTTCAAGTCGTCGCTCACCGGCATGTCCGCCAAAAACCTGGCCGATGCCTATCAACATGCCAGCGGCAAGCCGTGGACGCAGCCGATCGGATTTGTGCACGCTCTCTTCGAACTCGCGGCCGATGTCGCCAAACGCTCTGGCGGTCTCAGCGACCCTAAGGCCGTTGTCTCGGCGATTGCCGAAACCAAGCTCGACACCGTGGTCGGTCCGATCCAGTGGGGACAGGCCGATGTGCCGCCGTTTGCCAAGAAGAACGTTGCCAAGACGCCGCTGGTCGGCGGACAATGGCGTCTGCAGGAGGGCTCTAAATACGAGATCATCATCACCGATAACAAAACCGCGCCCGCCATTCCGACGGGCGGCCACATGCAACCGATTGCTTGACGCTCATGAACCAACGGAGGCCGGCTCTACCCCTGGGCGGGCGCGCGATCCTGACGTTAAAGACCCTGCGCAAGAGCTTCGGGTCGCTGCGGGTGATCGACGATCTTGATCTCGAGGTTGAGGGCGGCGAGGCGCTGGGCATTATTGGGCCTAACGGAGCCGGCAAGTCAACGCTGTTCAATCTGGTCGCCGGGTTGTTCAAGCCAGACGCGGGCACGATCGCGTTCGATGGACGCGAGATCACAAAGACGCCTCCCCAAGATCGCTGCGCCGCGGGGATCGGTCGTGCCTTTCAGATCCCGCTCCCGTTCGAAAACCTGACCGTGTTCGAAAATCTGCTGGTGGCCGCCACCCATGGACAACGCAAAGTCGAAAAGCAGGTTGTTGAACCCTGTGGCGAGATTCTCGAGCGCACCGGCTTGCTCGCTCTCGCCAATCGCCGCGCTGGCGCACTCAATCTTTTGGATCGCAAGCGGTTAGAACTGGCGCGTGCGTTGGCAAGCGGTCCTCGCTTGCTGTTGCTCGACGAGATTGCTGGGGGTTTGACGGACGCAGAATGCGCCGAACTCGTCGCCCTCATTCGGCAGATCCGCTCGGCTGGGATCACCATCGTATGGATCGAGCATATCGTGCATGTGCTGGTAGCGGTCGCGGACCGACTGGTGGTGCTCAATTTCGGCAAGAAGATCATGGAAGGTGAGCCGCGCACGGTGATGGCCTCAGATCAAGTTCGCGAGATCTACATGGGAATGGCCGCCTAGAACCGACATGGCTCTGCTCGAAACCCACGACTTGACGGCGTTCTACGGGCATTTCCAGGCGCTTTACGGGATCAGTCTCACGTTGCAGGCGGGCGAGACCGTTGCCATTATCGGGGCGAACGGGGCGGGCAAGACGACCTTTCTCAAGACCGTTGTGGGCCTGATCAAGGCGCAGCCGTCGGCCGTGCAGTTTGCCGGCGAGGCCATCGGATCACGGCGGGCCGCCGACATTGTCAGGCGCGGCATTGCCCTGGTGCCTGAAGGCCGTCGGCTCTTTCCCTCGCTTAGCGTCGAGGAGAACCTGCTGGTGGGTGGATATGTGTCGCGCCACTCAGGGCCCTGGGGGCTCGAACGCGTCTATCAACTGTTCCCGGCCTTGGCCGAACGCCGCGATGCGCCCGCAACCGCGCTGTCCGGAGGACAGCAGCAGATGGTCGCGATCGGCCGGGGCCTGATGTCCAACCCCAGGCTCCTGCTGTGCGACGAGATCAGCCTCGGCTTGGCGCCGATTGTCATCCGCGACATCTATGCCGTGCTCCCCGGCGTTAAGGCCCAAGGAACGAGCTTGCTGATTGTCGAACAGGATATCATTCGGGCGCTGTCGGTCGCCGATCGCGTCTATTGCTTCCAGGAAGGACGGGTGACGCTGTCCGGCCACCCGCAGGACCTCACCAAGGACTCCATTCACGCCGCCTATTTCGGCGTGTAACCATGGTGGGCTGGGTCGATACCATTGTGCAGGGTGTATTGCTGGGCGGCCTTTACGCACTCTACGCGACGGGCCTGTCGGTGATTTTCGGCATCATGCGTCTTGTCAATCTCGCGCATGGCGATGTGATGGTTCTTTCCGCGTTTTTGGTGCTGGTGTTGTCGACGGCGGGAATCAACGTCATCGCCGCGGCCGCCATGGTCGCGCCCCTTATGTTCGTGTTGGGATATGTTCTGCAGTCGCTCGTGCTCAATCGAACCCTGGGGCGGGACGTGTTGCCGCCATTGCTGATCACGTTCGGACTGTCGATCATCCTGCAGAATGCTCTGCTCGAGCTGTTCTCCGCCGACAGTCGCCGCCTCCATGTCGGCGCACTCGACACCGCCTCCCTCGCGCTTGGCGGTGGCATCGCCGTCGGGATCATGCCGTTGATCTGCTTTCTTGTGGCGATCGCGGTGATCGTGGCGCTCAATTTGCTGTTTTTTCGCACGACGCTCGGGCGCGCGTTCCGGGCGACATCGGATGACGTCGAAACGGCCCAGCTCATGGGAATAGACAATCGCGTGATCTATGCTATCGCCATGGGGATCGCATTCCTCATTTGTACACTTGCCGGCGTCTTCCTCGGCGCCCGCGCCAATTTTGATCCGAGCATCGGGCCGGCACGCCTGATCTATGCGTTCGAAGCCGTCATCATTGGCGGCCTCGGGAGCCTGTGGGGAACGCTTGCCGGAGGCATCGTCGTTGGGCTGGCCCAGACGATCGGGGCCCACATCAATCCCGAGTGGCAGATTCTCGCAGGGCATCTGGCGTTTCTCGGCGTGCTCGTCGTCCGCCCGCGCGGGTTGTTTCCGCGCGCCGTCGATTGAGGCCAGCATGGAGGCGGGCGTCGATGTGTCCGCCGCGCCGTCGCCGGCGCCGCGCTTTGCGGTCAGGACGACAACGCGGCTCTCATCAGTCGGTGTGATTGCGGCCGTCGGACTCGTTGCCGCGCTCGTGGTGTTGCCGGCGTTCGCCGACCGACGGCTGATCCAGGATCTGTTTTTCGTCCTGACCATGCTGGTGCTGGCGCAATCGTGGAACCTGCTCGCGGGCTACGCCGGGCTCTTGTCCGTCGGCCAGCAAGCGTTCGTGGGGTTGGGCGGCTATGCGCTGTTCGCATTGACGATCATGGCAGGGTTCGACCCGGCACTCGCGGTGGTGCTCAGCGGCGTCATCGCCGGCATCGTGGCGGTTCCCACGGCCTTCATCGTGTTTCGGCTGCAAGGCGCCTATTTTGCCATTGGCACCTGGGTCGTGGCCGAGACCATGCGCCTGGTGCTCGCACAGGTCAAACAACTGGGCGGGGGAACCGGAACCTCGTTGCCCCCCGTGGTCACCGGCGCGATGGTCGGGCTTGACGCCGTCCGTCGGCTGTTTGACGTGCGCGGCTCGGCGGCCCGCGACGTCATTGCCTATTGGATGGCACTGACGCTCGCTATCCTCACACTGGGATCGATCTACGCCTTGCTGCGCTCGCGCCGCGGTTTGGCGCTTGCCGCCATTCGCGACTCCGAACTGGCGGCGGAGAGTTGCGGGGTCAATGCCTTTCGTACCAAGTTCTTCGTCTATGTCATGACCGCCATCCTCAGCGGGTCGACCGGAGCGCTCATCTATCTGCAGAAGGCGCGGATTTCACCCGATGCGGCGTTCTCACTGCTCGATTGGACCGCTGACGTGATCGTCATCGTCGTTATCGGCGGCATCGGCACGCTTGAAGGCCCGATTCTTGGCGTTCTGATGTTCTATGCTTTGCAAACGTACTTTGCCGCGACCGGGACCTGGTACCTGATGTTGCTTGGCGGCGTTGCCATCGCCCTCATGTTGTTTGCCCCTAAGGGCCTGTGGGGGCTTTTATCCGAGCGGTTCGACGTGCAGGTGTTTGCGCTGCGCAGAACCCTGTTAACCTCCAACGTCCTCGACAAGGACGCCGGCACGAGCACCAGCGAGAAACCGTAAAAGCGCTACCGTGCCGGCAAGAATTGCGGACCCACCGTGCGGATCGGCCGCTTGTCGGCAACGTCGCGTTGGCCAGCGATCGCGCCTGGCGAGACATCAGCGTTGCCCGTGCCCGCGTCGTTCGTCACGTCTGGGCTATTCAGGCGTGCCGCCTGGCCAGCCGTTTTGCTGACATCGGCTTTCGGCAACGCCATCGCCTTGGAGCGCTCCTCGGTGACAACGATGTCACCGCGCTCGATCGTCGAGTCGGCTCGACCGAGCGCTTGCGCCCAGGTCTGGTCGGGACGCTTGCAGCTGCAGCTCGCGCTATACTCCTGACGGTAGCGGAATGCGTTCGGTAACGCCGTGTAGCGTTTTCCGGCGAGCGATACCGCCTGGGACACGTCTTCGCCTGGATTGCGATGGCTAAATAAAATCGCCTCCGCGGACGGGCACTGCCGTTGGCAGGCGCGTTCGTCGTCCTGAAATTTGCTCGGGACCGTTGCAAACGAAATCGGGAAATAGAAGCCGTCACAGGTGCGAACGCACAGCGTTCGGTAAGTCGAGGCCTGCGGGGCTTCTGGGATCTCGGGCATCCCTGGGCTATCCGGCGGCACTGGCGCCGCGCCGACCGCCCCGCCCGGACCGCCAAATAACGAGTCAAAGAAACCGCGCGCATGCGTCGGCGCGGGCGTGGCGGGGCGATATTGCGGGCCGCAGTCATTGTCTGCAAGCGCACTAAGCAGCGCGCGTCGTTGCTCAGTGCGGTCAACCCCGCCGCCCTGGAGCCGTTGCAGTTCCGCCATCCAGCGGTCGAGGTTGGCGCGCGCTTGTTGGATCTGCCCATTGAGATCGCCGCACTGCGACGACTGCCCGGTGCCGAACAGAAAAAAGCCGAGGCCCTCACACCCCATGTGGCGCGCCTGTGAGACCATCCGGTCAAGCTCTGACTGTTGTCTGTTGACCGCGTCCTCGGCGCGTTTCATCTGATCGGCACGCGCCGGATCGGTCAGTCCGCGGTCGAGGGTGGTCAGCCGACTCTCCAGCCGGATGCAAGCTTGCACTTGCGCCGGGTCCCGCGGCCCGCTCGGCGCGGTCTGCGCATGGATCACCCCACCGGACGCCACAATCGCCATGACCGCGACCAGCCAGTGTCTGCACGGTTTTGCAATCATCGCCGCTCCAACAGCCCCAACGCGGCGTAAAATGCCCCCGCAAAGCGGGCGGATACTGCCGTACTTCCGGTCTGGCGGACACAGAATTGTTTGGTATAGGGCCAAGTTTCGACAGAAGTCGTGCAACAATGGCATCGAGGTGTGGCAACGCATGGGTCGCCGCCATGCCCTAGCGTCGTTGGTCGTGAGGTTCGAAGCGCACTCAGACGGGCGCACGGACCGGCCGAACCGTGGTCCTGCACCTAAATCAGATGCATCCGAATACCGCGGTTGCGGCACCCAGACATCGCCAGGGCCAAACGTCCTGACGCCGCTCCGCGCCATCGCTGCATGATCGGTGTGTCAAGGCCGCGTGCCCCAGTGATGGCACCCGACCGGGAAACGCGAGGGGAGTCCTGGTTAGAAGTACCGCGAGGCCCCGCAGATTCGCAGGCTTCTCTATTCGGCGTCCGGTTGACGCTCTGGGCGCGCCCGTTCGAAGGCCTCGAGCTGTTGACAGGCGGCCTCTACGCCGAGAAGACGGGGAAATTGTTGAATCGGCACGTTGAACCGACGGGCATTGGCAAGTTGCGGGACGATGCACAGATCTGCAACGGTCACCTGACCACCAAACGCGTAGGGACCTGGAGCAATCATCGCCTCGATGGTCTCAAGTCCCGTCACGATCCAGTGGGCGTACCAAGCATTGACCGCCTGGTCCTGCTGCTCAAGCGGGCCTCGCACATAGGCGAGCGTTCCCGAATTGTTGAGCGGATGGATGTCGCAGGCAACGATCAAAGCAATCGCTCGCGCATGAGCACGGGTCACAGGATCGGCGGGAAGAAGCGCAGGATTGGGGGCGATCTCCTCGAGATACTCAATGATCGCCAGCGACTGAATGAGGACGTCGCCATTCGGCAATCGGAGCGCAGGCACGCGCATCTGCGGATTAATGGCGCGATAGTCCGCGCGCCTGTGTTGCCCGCCGTCTTTGACGAGGTGGATTGGGACAATCTCATAGTCAAGGCCCTTGAGGTTGAGCGCGATGCGCGCCCGATAGGCGGCAGAGGATCGGAAATAGGAATAAAGCTTCATCACGCGGGACGTCCTTGAAAGGGGCGACAGTGGATGGCCGCCCGCAACGTGACCGAAACCTTGCGCCCAAAACCCGCATCGGGTCAAACCTTGAAACGTTGCGCGAGCCGTTTGGGACTCAAAGCGCCACTGCATGGCCCATTGGCGAGCGTGCAGACGCGTTCGAAACGCTGTTGCGCCGGGCAGTCGAACAACCGCACCAAAGCCAGGTGAACCGACCCTGGCGAATGATTTCACCCACGGGCGTAAACCACCAGTGCTATGTCGACCGATTGGCTTTCCCTAGAGCCAACGGGGCGTATCGGTCGTCTGGTCACCGGGCCACGATCCACCCCGATCTCCCCGCGAGAGATCGATCGCGCACCTCTAGCGAGCATGTCGCATCGTCGTACACCCATTACGATGGTTGCCCATGCGTTTGGCCGCGCAAAAATCATCTCGCGGCGCGCGCCAGCGGTGACAGCGATCGGACCAGAAGATAATGTGCCGTGACCCATGAGGTCATGGACCCGGCAGGAAGCCGGGCGGATGAGGACACCATCACATCGTGGCCCCATCAGAACGTGACCGATCGAATTGTGCTCCATAGGATCGTGACCGGATGGCCGCCCGAGACGGTGACCCGAAAACGTCACGGCAGGACGTGATGGCGAGCGCCAGCGACATCTTCGTTGCTCACATCGAGGCTCGCGCATTCGGTGAGCTCCCTACGGATCGGCGGGCGGCGGGCTCTGGGTGCGGTAGCGCGGCCAGCAGGAAGCCGTCGATCGGCGACTGGTTGCGTGCGGGTCTGAGGCGGAGTGGAACCGGCTATCGCGCACACGCGACTGATCGCCGACAGCGGAAAGTGGCGAACCCGAGTGGCCACTGGGGCGGCACGGATCGGGCCACGGCGTCGGTCCACAACAAGCGCAGGTAGTCATGACAAAAGAATTCGCTTCTACCGCGGATACCGCCGAGAAGAAGGTTACCTTCGCCAGGCTGGGCAGCGGCCTCTACGCGTTCACGGCCGAAGGCGATCCCAACTCTGGAATTATCGTCGGCGATGACAGCGTCATGGTGATCGACGCCCAAGCGACCCCCGCGATGGCCCAGGAGGTCATCGAGCGCATCGCCAAGGTCACTGATAAGCCGATCAAATATGTTCTGCTGAGCCACTATCACGCGGTCCGCGTGCTCGGCGCGTCCGCTTATCGCGGCGCAGAGATTCTAGCGTCCGACACGACGCGCGGTCTCATCGTCGAGCGTGGCAAGCAGGATATGGAGTCGGAAATCGCCCGCTTTCCTCGCCTCTTCCGCGCCGTCGAGACCGTTCCGGGCCTGACGTGGCCCAGCGTCACGTTTGAGACCGAAATGTCGATCTGGCTCGGCACGCGGGAGGTGCGCATCATGCATATCGGCCGCGGCCATACCGCTGGCGATGTCATCGCCTTGGTTCCGGATGCGGGCGTGGTGTTTTCCGGCGATCTCGTGGAATACCGATCTGCCTGCTATTGCGGCGATGCCCATTTCAATGAATGGCCCGGAACGCTGGATCGCCTTGCCGAGCTCAAACCGTCAGCACTCGTTCCGGGGCGGGGACCCGCACTCGCAACGCCCGAGTCGGCTGCTGAGGGCATCGCGCTCACCCGCGACTTCCTGTCGACACTTTACGGATCGGTCACCGAGAGCGTCGCCAAAGGCCGGTCGCTCAAGGAGGCGTTCGTTGCCGCCCGCGAAGTCATGGATCCCAAATACAGCGCCTTTGCGATCTACGAGCATTGCCTGCCCTTTAACGTCTCACGCGCCTATGATGAGGCACGCGGCATCGAGTGGCCGGTGATCTGGACGGCGGAGCGTGATCGCGAGATGTGGGCGGCGCTGCAGAGCTGACGTCCCCACATGGGGTCAGAGAGGC
>Ga0126371_10003233_pt1 | contig 14213 bp, 12 predicted proteins | sample PanSoiMetaPlot_4_FD_110145 | JGI IMG/M metagenome (GOLD analysis project Ga0126371, IMG submission 110145) | Tropical forest soil microbial communities from Panama - MetaG Plot_4 | ecosystem: Environmental > Terrestrial > Soil > Tropical forest > Bulk soil | place: Panama | collected 2016-02-17 | reverse complement strand
CGCCGGCTCGCGGATGTTAACGAAGACCTGATCAGTCTCCGCGTCGTAGGCAGCCCATCGCGGTCTACCCGGTAGGTCGAGGGAGACAACGATCTGCTGACTGTGTAGGTCGACGATCGAAGCGGTGCAGTTCTGGCCTAGCGGCTCCCCGAGGTTGAACGAGAACAGATGGGCACGGGCAGGATCAAACGCGAGGCCATTCGGGTGCTCGCCCACGTCCACCCGGCCAAGGAGCTTCTCGTCCGAGCACCGGTAGACACTGACCTGGCTGGATGCCCGGTCCGAGGTGAACAGCAGGTCGTACTCACTATCGATGAGCACTCCAGCAACGGCTGAATGGTCGGGCAACGAACGCAGCCACGTGTTGGTTGCGCAGTCGATGACGTCAACGCGGTCGGCGCCCGTGTGTGCAACGTAAACCCGCGAGCCATCCGAGCCGCTTCGGTAGACATCCGCGTGATCGAAACCAGGCGCGCGACCGGACGGAATGGCAATGAAGGCAGTTCTCGTCAGCGGCATGCTGAGCTCCCGGTCATTATGATGCCTCTGCCCGCTCCCGGCACCAGGCGTAGAGGGCGTCATACATGGGCGTCTCGAGCTCGAGCTTGTCGTGATCGGCTTTGCCGTGAACCAGTGCAAACCCTTGCGCGATCGCGTACAGGCCTGGACCCTCCGGCGAGGTGGTCCTGTCTTCTGACACGTCCGCGGCGTGCACGATCTCAGCAAGCTGGACAAGCGCCGCGTCATTGGCGAGGCCGAATTCCTCGACGAGTACGTCAAACGAGCACTTGCCGTCGCGGTGGGTGTACTTAGCGCCCGGCGCATCGTAGGAGTGTGCCCCTTCCCGCTTCGCGGTCTCTAGCACCTCGTCGCGCGGCACGTACAAGAACTCGGCGCCGGGGTCGATGAACCGCTTGATGAGCCACGGGCAGGCGATCCGGTCGACGCTAGCGTTCTCTCGGGTTACCCATTTCATGCGACTGGCTCCTTTGTCTCTGGCGCAGCACAGGCTGCCTGGCTGTCCTTACTGGTGCCCTGGGCCCGAGATGTCACTGGCGGGCCAGGCGTTCCGGGAGTTCTCAGAGGCAGGTGTCGTGCCCAGGCCCACAGTGCAAGGTCGTAGCCGCTCTTGATCGTTCCGGCGATGATCAGCGGGGCGCCGAGCGCGAGCTGTTGAGCCGCCCCGGCAATCAGGGGTCCGATTGGCCGGACAGTGTAGCGAGCCGCGTTGGTGACCGCGGATGCCGGCGTTCGCTCCTCCGGAGACACTGCGGCCATCACAAGCGCCTGTCGCGTGGGCACGTCCATCTGCGACAGCGTGGTGCGCGCGAGCAGCAACGCGGCCGCCACGGCGAAGCCGGGGGCGAACGCGATGGACGCGAGCAAGATGTTGCTGGGCAGGTGCGTGCCGACCATGGTCGCGACCAGACCGTAACGCCGGGCAATCACCGGTGCCGCTGCCACCGAGATGGCCTGCACCACGGACACTGCGAAGAACAGCCACCCCAGCGCGACCAGTGACGTGTGGTAGCGCTCGGCAAAGAAGTACGACAGGAACCCCGTCGTGACCAGGCCTCCGCCCGCGGCATCGACCGCGAACAGCCCGGCCATCCGGTGCACGACTCTGCGGGAGGGTCCGAGCTTTATCGTCGTGCGCGGCCTGAGTCTGCCAGTGCTTTGTGGGTCGGCCTCCGTCGACGAGGACAGCCGGGATGCAATCACGATCCCCGCCATACCGACTGGCAGGAGAGCCGCGAACAACCACGAGTGCGACGCAGCTGACGGGCTCCCGAGGCCCGGCAAGATCACAGCGAGGGCTCCAAGAGCGCCTGCGGTTGAGCCAACCATGTTGTAACGGCCGTAGACGCGAGCCGTGCCGGCATCTTCGGCCGCGAGCATCGACTGCTCTAGCGTCGTCGCTGGGCCGTTGTCAACGACGTCAGTCGACAACGTGCCGGTCACGGCGACGATCAGTAGCACCCACCATGGAACCGCGACGGCCACCAGCACGCCTGCCGCGGCCAGTCCGGCGAAGAACAGCGCGTAGCACCGCCGTCGGCCTAGCCGGTCAGCGAACATGCCAACTGCGACACTAGCGACTGCTGTGCCAGCAATTAGCGCGGTGAGCACAGCCCCGACCTGCAGCGGCGTCAGGCCGCGGGCCGCGAGCACCGCGCCCAGCAGGACGGCGGTGAACCCGTAGCCGACGGCCCGGACACCCTGACCCGCTATCAGCAGCCTGGCATCGCGGCTCAGATGCGCGGAGGTACGGGCTCGCATTCGTCCAGTCTGCAACCGTGGTCGCAAATCTGCAACCACAGCGGCTCTACCTGGGGCTGAGCGGTTTGGTCAGTGCGAGCAGCCGAGGGTGGCCACGTATTGCTGGCCTGAGAGTTTGTACAGGCTTACCGAGCTGGGATTGCTGAGCGGCAGATCGAAAACCCAGCGGCCGCCTACATAGAACCAATAGTCAGTCAGGTGCGCCTCGGCACCGCTGATTACGTAGCTGACGAGCCATGCCCCGTGCGGTCCCGGCCGTGCACTTTCGACGTGTGCTGTTGTCGGCGCCGACGGGCACTCGGTATGTCGGCGGATGTATTCGGCCCGGGAGATGATGGCCTTGCTGCGAGCGTCCCAGCGGTCGTAAACAGGCCCATAGACCCCGCTGTCGTAGTCGCCGTTGAAGACTGTCGCGATCTGCAGGAGAGCCGCCGTCGTGCGCGGATCGCGGGAAGGAGTCGTCACCGGACCCGATCTCGGGCGGGCAGCTACAGGTGCCGCCGAGCAACTCACCAGAAAACTGGCCGCGATGCCGACGACGGCTCCTCGGAGCCAGGCGCCAGCCGCAGCGTTTCCCGTGATCCGGAGCTGTGACGTGTCGACATTTGATCCCATCGCAGCGCCGACAATCCCACACTTTTGGTACCCGCACAACGCCCGATCATCGTGATCGCCGGCCGGGTGCCGGAGCTAATGCGAACTGCCCACAGAGCGCCTAGCTCTGGGTCTGCCGCTGCCTGCGAAGCCAGGACACCGGTTGGCCTGATGCCTGTTTCAGGGTCGGGCAAGCTGTCCGGGCGTGGTGCCGTCAGCGATAGTGAGCTGGTCGAACCAGCCGCATCGCGGATTCCCGGGCGGCCGGTCGAATCTCGTGACGTAGGGCTTGATGTCGATGACAGGCGTCCCGTCGAGGAGGTCGACGCCGGCGAAGGTGACGGCCTGGCTGGTCACTTCGAGAAGCTGGATGAGGCTGAGTCCGACCGGATTGACTCGACGCGGACCGCGAGCGGCGAAGATTCCCATCTTGCGCTGCTGGCGACGGAGGAGGAACGGGACCTGCCGTAGCGGAGGATCACTGCCGGGGTCGCGGGGGTGGTGCAGCCAGGCGAGCAGCCACGCGTAGTCGAAGTCAGCGAGTCCGTCCAGGCCGTCCCGGTATGGCTCGGCGATATCGATGGTGCCGTGCTCGACGCGGTTGAGACCTGCCTGGATCGGCGTGGTCTCCAGCTCGTGATGGCTGGTGCGGACCACGCCGATCACCTGCAGGCGCACTGTCAGTTCCATGACGTCATGGTGGCAGCATGGCGCTGCCGACGGGGCTTGCTCCCGAGGTGACCGGGCATCTCAGACAGCCGGGGTTGTCCTGGAGGGGTCTCGTCGTTCGTCGTCCGCACGGACGCTGCTGCTGAGCGCGGGGCTTGGTAGCGTGACGGTGACGTGGAGGCGGAAATGATCGACCGGTCTGAGGGAATCATCAGGGCATCGGAAGCGGTCGCGGACGCGCCGCTGCCGGCTGTGACGGATCGTGCGGCCTGGCAGGCGCAGATTGACGAGCTGCGGGTCAGGGAGAAGGCGCACACTCGGGAGGGGGACGCGATCGCGGCGGCCCGACGCCGGCTTCCCATGGTGGAAGTCGATCCGTCGACCCCGGTTACGGGAGAACACGGCAACGTCCCGCTCCTGCAGGTCTTCGAGGGCAGGCGTCAGCTGATCGTCTACTACCACATGTGGCACGACGGCAAGCCCGCCGGTGATCAGTGCGAAGGCTGCACTTTCTTCAACGGGCAGGTCAGCGAGTTGTCCTACCTACACGCCCGCGACGTCACCTATGCGACCTTCGCTCAGGGCCCGTACCAGGAGGCCGCCGCCTACCGGCGTTTCATGGGATATCAGATGCCCTGGTACTCGGCGCAGGAATCGTCCGATGTCCTGCTGGCTGGCCGCTGGTTCGGCATGCTCGTCTGCTATCTGCGCGACGGCGACCGGGTCTTTGAGACCTACTGGACCACTGGCCGCGGCGTCGAGCTCATGACGCCTGCCTATGGGCTGCTGGACCTGGCGGTCTATGGCCGGCAGGAAACATTCGAGGACTCGCCGGCCGGCTGGCCGCAGCACTACGAGACCGACGGCAGCCAGTTCCGGACCGACGGCCGTCCGACCGCGCAGTGGTCACGGCTGGCCATCGGCCGCTCCGACGACCTCACGGCCTGACTCACCAACGTCGTGACGAAGCTACGTGAAATGACGCTCCCTGGCCCTTTCCGCTAGTCCAGGTACGCTAGCCGACCCGGTCCTCGTAACCAGCTGGGCGCCCTTCCAGGATGACCGTCTTGGTTTCCAGGTAGTTTCGCAGGCCCTCTATGCCGCCTTCGCGACCGATGCCGGACTGCTTGAAGCCGCCGAAGGCGATCCCGAAGTCGGTGCGGAACGCGTTGTGGCCGACTGTTCCCGAGCGAAGCTGTGCAGCAACTTGGCGGGCGCGATTGACGTCGTAGGTGAACACCGAGGCGTTGAGTCCGTAGATGGTGTCGTTAGCGACCCGGATCGCGTCGGCCTCATCCCGCGCGGCAACCACGGACAAAACCGGGCCGAAAATTTCTTCCTGCGCGATGACCGAAGCGTTGTCGACATTGCCGAACACCGTTGGCTCGACGTAGAAGCCACGGTCCAGGTCCTTCGGGCGCCTGCCCCCGGTGACCAGCGTTGCGCCGTCGGCGATCCCGCGAGCGATGTAGCCCTCCACCCGGTCGCGCTGTCTGCTAGCAACCAGCGGGCCCATTTGCGTCTGGGCGTCGAACGGGTCGCCGACCCGGACCTGTGAGAACGTGCCGGCCAGTGCGTCGACGAACTCATCGTGCCGGCCCGCTGGGATGACGATTCTGGTCAGCGAGGAGCAGACCTGACCGGACAGGAAGCACTCCGCACCGGCAATCGTCTGAGCTGCGGTCGCAATGTCCATGTCGTCGAGAATCACCGCGGCGGACTTGCCCCCGAGTTCAAGAGTGCAGCGGGCGATCCGCTCACCGCAGATAGAGGCGATGCGTCGCCCGGCGGCCGTCGAGCCAGTGAAGGCGATCTTATCGACGCGCGGGTCGCGGACGAGCAGCTCGGAGACCTCGCGGTCCGCGGTCACGACGTTGAGCACGCCCGGCGGCAGACCGGCCGCCTCCGCTACCTCCGCCACCAGGTAACCCTCGCCCGGCGCTTCCGGTGAGGATTTGAGGATGACCGTGCAGCCGGCGATGAGCGCCGGGGCGACCTTGGTTGCCAGCAGGCCGATGGGGACATTCCACGGGATGATGGCGCCGACGACGCCGACCGGCTCATGGACGATGAGACCGAACTCGCCGCCTGCCGTCGGCTGTGCCGGCTCCTCCCAGGCGAACGTGTCAGCCAGTCCCGCGTAGTACTCGAAGGTGTTCGCGGCATCTCCGGCGAAGTACGGGGCAAAGACATGCAGAGCGCCGGACTCGCGAGGCCAGATCTGGCCGAGATCGTCAGCCCGTGCCCTGAGGCCTGCGGCGATCGCCCGCAAGTACTCTGCCCGCTGCGCATGAGTCATCCGCGGCCAGGGGCCGTCGTCGAAGGCGTGACGCGCTGCAGCGACCGCGCGCGAGATATCGGCCGCCTGCGCCTCGGCGACGCTGAAATAGACCTCTTCTGTCCCCGAGTCGATCACGTCGATCATCGCGCCGGACGAGGGCTTCACCCATTCGCCGCCAATGAAGAACCGGTCCGTATTGCGAAGCGGCGCCTTGATCTCATCCGCCAGGCTCATTTCTCGCTGACCTCCGTGCTCGACAGTGCGCCATTCACCTCAGTAGTCTCAGTGTGACTACAGCGTAGGGCCAGATTGCGACACAGCCAAGACTCATAGGCCTGCGAGGCAAAATGTCATTCCTGAAGGAAGAAACCTGGACCGGACAGGTCTACTCGGGCGGCTGGATCGCCTCTGCGGGCGGCGACATGCCTGTGCGAGAGCCGGCCACCGGACGTGAGCTGGGGCGCATTGGTGTCGCGACGGCAGCCGATGTCGCGAGCGCAGCACGGAGGGCAGCCGCGGCACAGCCTTTCTGGGCGGCCCTGGCGCATACGGAACGGTCGGCCATCCTCCGGAGGGCGGCCGGCCTGTGGGAGGTGAACGCCGCAGAGATCGAGGACTGGGTGATCAGGGAGAGCGGCAAGATCGGTCCCGCCGCCCAGTTCGAGACTCACGTCGCTGTTCAGGAGATCTACGAGGCGGCCACGCTGCCGTCAAGGCCGTACGGCGAGCTGCTGCCAAGCGAGCAGCCACGGCTCAGCTTCGCCGAGCGGGTGCCGGCCGGCGTCGTGGGCGTGATCGCACCGTTCAATTTTCCGCAGATCCTGGCCATCCGATCGGTCGCACCGGCACTGGCCCTGGGTAACGCTGTGGTCCTGAAGCCAGACCCGCGTACCGCCGTCTGCGGCGGCGTGGCGCTCGCCCGTGTGTTGGAGGAAGCCGGCCTGCCCGACGGGCTGCTGCACGTGCTGCCAGGCGGAGCGGATGTCGGCGAGGCACTGATCACCGACCCGCTCGTGCGGATCATCTCGTTTACCGGATCGACCGCGGTGGGCCGGCGCGTCGGCGAATTGGCCGCGCGTCACCTCAAGCGCGCGCATCTCGAGCTCGGGGGCAATTCCGCCCTGGTGATCCTCGACGACGCCGACGTCATGAAGGCCGCTTCCGCTGGCGCCTGGGGGTCCTTCCTGCACCAGGGGCAGATCTGCATGACCACCGGCAGACACCTGGTGGCCGAGGCTGTCTACGACGATTACATTGACGCGCTCGCTGACAAGGCTTCCCACCTTCCCGTCGGCGACCCGGCATCGGGCACCGTAGCGCTCGGCCCCATCATCGACGAGCGACAGAGGGACAAGGTGCACGCCCTTGTGACCGCATCCACCGACGCGGGTGCCAGGCTCGCGGCCGGCGGCACCTACGAAGGGCTGTTCTACCAGCCGACCGTGCTCGCGGACGTCACGACGCAGATGCCTGCCTACGCCAGCGAGGTTTTCGGCCCAGTCGCTCCGGTGCTGAAGTTCAGCTCTCTCGACGAAGCCGCGCAGATCGCTGCGCAGACCGAGTATGGGTTGTCCCTGGGCATCCTCACCAAGGACGTGATGCGCGGCCTCGAACTATCCCGGCGAGTCCCAACCGGCATCGTGCACATCAATGAGCAGACAGTAGATGACGAGCCGAACGTCCCGTTTGGCGGCCTCTTCGACTCCGGCACTGGCACACGATTCGGCGGGACTGCCAACCTTGAGGCGTTCACCGAGACCCGCTGGGTCACTATCCGCGGAGACATCGCCCCTTACCCGTTCTGACAAGCTCCAGTCATCGGCTCACAGGCTCGCCGGCAACTCACCGACGGCCCTCGCCGCGCACACGGTCCTGAGCGCATGAGACCACTTGCCCTGGCTCGCTCGGTTCGGCGCAACGCCTGACCAGGCAGATCAGGGGCCGGCGCTGTTAGCGTCGCGGTGCAAGGCGACCCCGAGGATGACCAGCACGATGCCAGCCAGATCGCGAACGGTGGGGACCTGGCCGAGCACGATCAAGCCGATGACGGTGGCGGCCGCGGGCAGCAAGGCGAGCATGAGAGAGAAGGTGGCGCGGGGCAGCCGCGCCATGGCGAGCTGGTCGGTGACGTAGGGAATGACCGACGAGCAGACCCCAACGCCGATGCCCCAGGCCAGCCACCCAAGGTGGGTGAATGCCGGGCCGGCTGCGGCGAGCCCCAGCGGCGTAGCCACAAGAGCGGCGATAAGCATGGATAAGCCGAGCTGGTCGATGCCGCTCAGCGGCTGCCCGGCGGGGTCGCCGCCGTCGGCAGTGGTGTTGGCGATGCGATGACCGAGCATGACGTAGATCATGAATCCGGCGCAGTTGGCGAAGGCGAACACCAGTCCCAGCGGCTGCCCGGCCAGCTGCACCGAGGTCAATGCGGCCACCCCGCCCACCGCTAGCAGCAGGGATAGCATGTTGCGGCGGGTCCGGGCTCCGACCGCGGCCAGGATGACTGTGCCCAAGAACTCGATCGCACCCACGGTGGCCAGCGGCAGCCTGGCGATGGCGAGGTAAAACAGCGAGTTCATCGAGGCCAGCACCACGCCCAAGGCCACGAACACCACCAGCTGGCTGCGGCGGGCCGAGATGGCGATTCGCCAGGGACGGCGCCAGACGGCGAACACCACGGCTGCCGAGGCGATCCGCAGCCAGGCCACGCCCAGCGGTTCTACATGCAGGAAAAGCAGCGCCGCCAGCGACGGGCCGAGGTAATGGAAGACGGCGCTGGTCAAGAAGAAGGAGGTCGGCGGCAGCCTGCTGACGGTGCGGCTGAGTGGTCCTGCCGCAGCGGCTACTCGGGTGTTTGCCTCCATTGCAGGCACGAGGGCTATTCTCCGGGAGAGGAATCCCGAGGTACATGGCCGATCGAAGGCTCTGCTGCCGATCGTCCTTCAGATCGAAAGAAGAAGACGACCGTGGCTTCGACTATCCCCGCCGGACTGCTGGATACAGTTAACCGGCAGATCCTGCGCGAACTGGACCGAGATCCTCGAATCACGATGTCCGCGCTTGGCCGGCAAGTGGGAATGTCCGCAACTTCCCAAGATCGCCGAACTGGCCAGAGAAATACCCTAGATATCCGAGTGCCATCGCATCAGCGGCGAAGACTGCTTCCTGGTCAAAGTCCACGCCGCTGCAATCGAAGACCTTGAGAGAACTCTCGACCAGTTCCTGACCTATGGACAGACCATCACGTCTATCGTCGTCGCCACCCCGGTCCCGCCGCGGAGTCTGCCTATTCCCGATTAGCGTGGCAGACAGTGCTTGAATCGCTGCGCGGGTACCAGCCGCGTCTAGCGCTTCTTCTCGCCGGGTTGCGAGCCTCCGGCCGCGTGGTAAGACTCCGGTATGATTTCGCTATTCCAGGCTGCGCTTGAGGACGGCGATCTCGATGGCCTGCGTTCATGCGCGAAGGCCGATCTGCACATCCACGCGGGATTCGCCGGCGGGGACCGGGAGTTTCTTAACGAAGCCATCGGGCTGGATATCGCACCGCTGGACAGGGTGCTGGCGTCGATGGATGACATGCACGCCTGGGTGCAGAACCAGGCCGGAGACTATTTCCACCGGATGCCAGGGCGCTTGCTCGGGTTTGAGGCCACCTTCGTTCAGGCGCAGCGCGACGGGGTCACGCGGCTGGAGGCCGGCGAGGACGTGTGGGGGATCACCCTTCATGACGGGTCAGCCACCGCGGTCTGGGCGATGCTGGAAACCGCGCACGCTCGCCGGGCTCCGGAAATCGAGTGGATACCGCAGCTAGCGCTGTCCCGCCACTGCTCGATCCCGGCACTGGAGCAGTGGCTGGCGCCGCTCCTGGAGCTGGGCACCTTCCGGACGCTTGACCTGTCCGGAGATGAGTTTGCACAGCCAATTCAGGCCTTCGTGCCGTTGTACCAGCGCGCCAAGGCAGCCGGGCTTCGGCTGAAGGCTCACGTCGGCGAGTGGGGGACGGCCGATGACGTCTGGGAGGCAGTCGAGCTGCTCGAGCTTGACGAAGTGCAGCACGGAATTGCCGCCGCTTCCTCGCCCTCGACTATGCGGTTCCTCGCAGCTGCCAGAGTACGGCTGAATGTCTGCCCGACCTCGAACGTCATGCTCGGGCGGGTCGCCAGACTCGAGGACCACCCCATCCGCCAGCTCTACGATGCCGGAGTCCAGGTCACCATCGGAACCGATGACCCCCTGATCTTCGGCACCAGCCTGTCCCGCGAATTCCTCGCCCTGGCCCGCGCTGGCGTACTAACACCGGAGGAGCTAGACGAGATCCGGCTCGCCGCACTGACCTGAGCCCAACTCTGAGGCGCGTTCGCGCGGCAGATCAGCGTCGCGCAAGCCTCGGCGGTGTCCTCCGTGACCGTGACGTTGATCGCCGCTGGCGTGCGCCGAGTGAGCCGCTTCTGCCCGCGGCCACGGCGGGCCCGTGGACACAACGAAGGACCCCGCCTCTAAGGTGGACCGATGGCATCGGTCAAGCAGTTCCAAGTCACCTTCGACTGCGCAGAACCTGAGCGCGTCGCTCGTTTCTGGTGCGAGGTGCTGGGGTACGTCGTACCGCCTCCTCCGGAGGGGTTTGCCACTTGGGACGACTTCGATCAAGCGCTGCCGCCGGAGCAGCAGGGTTCAGCGTTCGCATGCGTTGATCCCTCAGGCGTGGGCCCGCGACTGTACTTCCAGCGCGTCCCCGAAGGGAAGGTCGTCAAGAATCGGCAGCATCTTGACGTGCGGGTCGGCACCGGGCTCGTGGGTGACGAGCGCCTGGCCGCGCTTGAGGCGGAGTGCGCACGACTGGTCCCGCTCGGCGCGGTACGCGTGCGCCTCCTGGTTGCCGATGACGACAACGAGTCGTGCATCTGCATGCAGGACATCGAGGGCAACGAGTTCTGTCTCGACTGAGCGCCCCGAGCAGGCTCCTGAGTGAGCCTGCCTCATCGGATGGCCAGCGTCATGACGATCCACGATCATGGCCCTATGAGTGACGGTGACCGCGAAGAATCGGGCAGAGTCTTCGGAATGCCTCGCCGCACCGTGGGTGCGCATGCCAGACACGATGAAGAACCAAAGCACGTCCTTGGTCTCCCGGCCGACTGGTACGGCCAGGTCGACTGGGATGCGCTCCGCGCACTCAGACATCCCATCAAGGCGTGCAAGCGATGGGTATTGATACGTCGCCTGGGTCCCTATGCACCGGACCACAACGACCCGAGGCCACCAGCTGAGTCATGACTGGCAGCCTGTCTCCTTGATGGCTGCTCAAGGCCGCCGATCAGGCCAGTTGATCATCCTGGCGATCAGGTCCGCTGCTTCGGCGACGCTTCGCCCGTCCGTGTCGACCCGGACAGCTCCGACCGCGGCGAGCTCCAGGGCGCTGTTCTCTGCGACGGCCTGGTCAGCCACCCGGCGCAAGTACGCGACAGGCTGCCCGCGCAGCGGATCGCCCGGCTGGGGCCAGCTGCCGCCTTCGCCTCGGGACATGATCCGCCGCATCAGGTCGAGGGGGCCGGCGTGCAGTCGGCACACGATGAGCGTTACTTCAGGCAGTGCCCTGCGGTAGGTCAGCAGCACCGCTTCGCTCTCGACTGGGCCGGTCGCGATGAGGTGCCTGGCTCCGGCGGCGTGGTAGGTCCGCCACATGGCAGCCAGGTTGCCGGCCTTCAGCTGGTGACCGCCAGGATCGCCTGCTGGGTCAGGCCGGACCAAGGCGATCTGGTCCAGGTCGACGTAGCCGATCGTGAGGCCGCCACGCAGGTATCGCCGATAGAGCTGAAAGCCAACGGCGGACTTGCCGACGCCTGTAGGTCCGCAGATCAGCAGGATGTTCCCGTCGGCGCCCGCTGCGTTGCTGCGGGACATCCCGATGCCAAGTCCCCCGGTGCCCGCATCAAACGCCAACCCGTCCGCTAGCCGCGATCTGCTGAAGCCTGACCAGCCGCGGCAGCTGTCGCGCACGAGCCTGGCTATCTCGGGCGCCGCTAGGCCGGTGGTATCGACGGCCACATCGGCGAAGTCGCTGACGTCCATGGCGTCTGCCTGGTCGAGTGTTTCTCTGAGCGATTCGCTGAGATCGAAACCCGGCCCGTGCCTTCCGGTGAACCGGCTCGCGAGATCCTCCGCGTCAGCGCGCAACCGGCAGACCGTCACGTCGGCATCCGGCATCAGCTCCCGGTGCGCACCGCCGAGTGGATCGAGCACGCCGTTGGCGATCACGCAGTGCGCGCCTGCCGCGCGGTAGCGAGGAACCAGCGCGCCGACATTCTGTGCCTTGATTCGCTCGCGGCCAGGGTCGCCCGGCGGTGCCGGATAGCACATGCAGAACTGGTCAGCATCGGCGAAAGCGACGGGCATCCGGGCCTGGGCGAGCTCGGTGAAGATCTGCCAGGAGACCGTGGACTTGCCGACACCCGGCGGACCAGTGATCCACAGGACAGGGACCTGACCAGCCGTCACTGGCGCACCATCAGAGCCGCTCAGGACTGAATCTTGGCCAGGGCCTGGTCGAAGTCGGCTATCAGGTCCTGCGTGCCTTCGATCCCGCAGCTGATCCGGATCAGGTCGGGCGTAATGCCAAGCCGCTCCCGGTCCTCAGGGCTCATCCCGGCGTGCGAGGTGGCAGCCGGACGGGTTATCAGCGTCTCCACCCCGCCCAGGCTCGGCGCCACGAATGGCAGCCGCACCGCGTCAAGCAGGGCTTCCGCGGCTGTCTCGCCCCCGCGCATTCGCAGGCTCAGCATGCCGCCGAATCCGGATAGCAGCTCCGCGGCATGCCTGTGGTCCGGATGAGAGGCAAGGCCTGGGTAGTTGACGCTCGCAACCTCCGGATGTCCGGCGAGGAAGCCGGCGAGCGCCCCGGCGTTGTCGTTCTGGGCGCGGACCCGCAGGGCGAGCGTCTTGATTCCGCGGGCGAGCAGGAATCCGCTGTTCGGATCGAGGCTGCCGCCGTAGAGGTTGAGCGTCCGGCGCACCCCGTCGATCAGTTCCGTGCTGCCCATGACGGCTCCGGCGACGATGTCGGAATGCCCGCCCAGGTACTTGGTCGCGCTGTGGATGGATAGGTCGAATCCGGCCTGCAGCGGCAGGAAGTTCACTGGGCTCGCAAACGTGTTATCGATCACGGTGAGCATGCCCTCACGACGGGCGAAGTCCGCGATCTGGCGCAAGAGCCCGACGCGCATCAGCGGGTTGGTGATCGTCTCGACCAGGAACACCCTGGTCTGCGGGGTGCGCGCGGCGGTCCAGGTCTCTGGGCGGTGAACGTCGACGAAGCTGTACCGCCAGCCGAGATCTTCGGCGCGCTGGGTGAGGAAGTCGTGGCTGCCGCCGTAGAGGCAGTCGCTGGCCAGCAGGTGATCCCCGGCTCGCAGGACGCTCAGGAGAGTGGTCGTCACCGCCGCCATGCCCGACGCAGTCGCGACCGCGGCCTCCGCGCCCTCCACGGCAGCCAGCTTGTCGTGCAGGTACCGCTGAGACGGTGTCGAACTCAGCCGGAGGTAAGGAAGGTCGTGGTAACCGGTTCCCGGTTCGACGGAGTACACCGTGCCCTGGTAGATCGGGTAAACCACGGAGCCCTCGGGCCCGGGCCGTCGCTCGCCCCCGTGCACCACCAGGGTCTCCATCGACTCGTTCGGAGCGTGCATAAGGAGCTCCCTCGCGTACCGGCTAGTCGCGTCACGGCATGCAAAAGGCCAGTTACAAGATCGCAACTGGCCTCGGACCTGCCGTGGAGGCGAGTACTCACTCCCCTCCACCTTCAATCTATAGCGGACCCCGGGGCTTGCCGCAAGACCCCGGTCGTGCCGCATAATCGCTGGCCGGGGCAGGAGCCGACGGAACTGGGGGTGACGAATTGCGCGTCGCATTCGACCTACCTGAGCGCCTTAGCGCCAAGGCCGATCCCGCGCTGATCGCCGGAGACGAGAAGCACTTCGCGGCCATCGCGGAATGCCTTGAGCAGTCGATTCTGGAGCTATCCAATCGCCTCGATGCCGAGCGCAAGGCACCTGGTGGCATAGGCCAGAAGGCGATGGACCGGGACATGGAGATCCACCGTCTCACCGGTCGGCTGCGCACCCTGCGCCGCTTCGGTCTCGACCTGTGCCTCGGGCGGATTGTCTGCTCAGACAACCCCGAGCCCGTGTATGTCGGGCGGCTCGGTCTCAGGGATAGCAACGGTCGTCGGCTGCTGGTGGACTGGCGTTCCCCCGTTGCTGAGCCATTTTTCGGTGCGACCCACGCCAACCCGATGGGTCTGGCAAGCCGCCGCAGGTATCGCTGGACCGGCGGCCGGATCAGCGACTACTGGGACGAGGTGTTCAGCCCCGAGGGACTGGAAGGGCACGCCGCGCTT
>Ga0126371_10003232_pt1 | contig 14218 bp, 9 predicted proteins | sample PanSoiMetaPlot_4_FD_110145 | JGI IMG/M metagenome (GOLD analysis project Ga0126371, IMG submission 110145) | Tropical forest soil microbial communities from Panama - MetaG Plot_4 | ecosystem: Environmental > Terrestrial > Soil > Tropical forest > Bulk soil | place: Panama | collected 2016-02-17 | reverse complement strand
GAATCGGGTGATATTCCCGGTATTCCCGGTGAGATTGAATTGACCCGAGATGCCCAGCGAAGCGTTCTGTTGGGCTTGGGCCGCGAGAGCGCTTTGGAGATTAGCGTCCGAAACCATCTCCACGAATCCGTCGCCGAATGCGGGCGGCGGTATGCGGAAGATGACGTTATTCTCTGCGAGCGCAGCGGTAAAGTTCGGCTGCGCGAAGACGCAACCCGGCGCATCCGACCGTCCCTGGATCGAGAAAAGATCGTGCACGCCGCCATCCGGTGTTCGGTCCGGATTGAGCACGAAGCGCGCCTCGCGGATCGGGCCATTCGCGGTAATGAAGGACGGAATTACGTTGGTGGCGCCCAGCGTGTTCGCATCCGTCACCTGTGGATTGGTGGCCGGGCTCGAACCGCCGACCGCAGGGGATATATGACAACTCGCACACGAAAGCTCATTAAAGCCCGGGCCTAACCCCGCGGGGACCGTCTCGATCACCTGAAACCGGGCCTGGGCGGCGGTAAAAAAGGCTTGCTCGGCCGCAGTAAGGCCGCCAACCGAGCCACCAGCGCCGGCGGCTCCGCCTCTGACACCAGGATCAACGACTGCCGAGGATGAACTTGAGGATGAACTTGAAGTATTGCCCGTGCGGTCGTGGCGATGGTCCCTGTCTCTGCTTTGCGCCAGCGCATTTTGCGCCGCCGTCACGCTCAACATTATCGCGGCAATGCTCGTAAGCGACAACTTGTACCCAACGTGTGACTTGATCATATCAGCCTCCCAACCTCATGATTTCGCTGATTCGTCCACACTAATTGCTTTCCACCACGCGCACCGGACTTTTGTAGGACGATAGCCGTCCGAAAGAATGAAATGACCATGGTGCGTCAGCCACAACTTGGTCGACAAACAAGATGAAATTGACCAAAGACTTACGCGAAGCTTACGGCGCCATATTTTTCCGTCCGACGTCCTTGTTTCAGATGCCGCCAAGACCGCGGCCCACCCTCCGCCTTCGATGGCTATGCGCCAGCGGTGATGCACCCGGAGATGCAGCACAAGCCCTTCTGTTTAGGGAATTTTCTCCGATCGAGTGGGGCATTCTTCGGCGCTGGGGTTGAAGACGTTCAGCGCCGGAACACAACCCCTGATGCATTAGACACAACTACGTCCAGAAATAAGAAAAAACCGACAAAAGACTTACACCAAACTTACACCGCTGTATTTTTGAGCGCGATGTCAATGTTTCAGGCAATACGACGTCGTACCAAAAAAATGCGCGCCCCGATTATGTGCCCGTGAACGTTATGTGGCCGGCCAAACGATGTCCTCAAAAACGCCGCCCGGCGCCCGATAGCGACGCACGAGGGCTCGGGGAACCGTGAAGTATCCTGCGACGTCATCGAGCGGCTAACACGTAATCGGTTATCGACGCCGCTTAAGCGCCGCCGAGCGAGCCGCCTTCCTGGTCGTTTGAGTTCTGGAAGCAACGCGCCGCACAGCCAATATTAATTGGCGTCTCTTGTCCCCAGGCGATCCGCGCGGTCGGACGCTGTGGGGTGGATATTGCTGCAGCGGCCGGGGCCCGCGGTGGCGGGACGAAGGCTATCTATGTCGAGGCGACGGCGGCCGAGGTCGTGGTGTCGGTGTCGTGGTGGCCGCCGTCGCTGTCGCATTTCTGCTGGCCGGATGCGGTCGGCGACGCGGTAGCCGACATCGCCGGGGTTGGAAGGCCAGCAACCATATGAACGTCTTACGCGCCGGACTTTTATAGGACGACACACGTCCGAAAGAATGAAATGACTATGATGCACCAGCCACAACTGAGTCGACAGACAAGAAAAAAATGACAAAAGACTTACATCAGACTTACGTCGCCATACTTTCAGGTGCCGCATCGTGTTTCATGGCGACACAAATGCCGATGCCCAACCCCCCACCTCTCGCATGAGTCGCCGAGCGCTGGTCTTGAGGCGCGGCGCAAGCTGCCCTATTTATTGGGCTTCCCTCAATCGGGTGGGCGATCTTTCGACATCAAGATTCAAGACATAAGACGTCAAGCCACAACTCAAGATGTGCCGGACACAACTAAGTCAGCAAATAAGAAGAAAATGACAAAAGACTTACACCAAACTTACGCCGCTATATTTTTGAGCTTGATGTCCATGTTTCAGGCGACACAAACAGCCACCCCAACCTCCACCTTACAATATAGCGCGAGCCGACAACACCCGGCTTGAAGATATGTGCAAAACTGCCCAATTTATGGCTCTTGCGTCGATCAGTTGCGCGATTTTATGCACGAGGGGCCAACCGCGATGGCTCACTCGAGAGGCAAACTCTTCAAGACCAAACCGCCACCTTGGCCACATCGTCGAATTAAAAACATCTGATTGTGTGCCCGTCAATGTTATGTGGACAACCAAACCAGCGGCCCTTCCGTGGACCGTGGCTCTCCGCCTGGCGCCCTCTGAAAGGACGGCGGGCTATCTCCTCAATTGGTTTGAACTCGCCGCGACCCATGCTGCCGTGCGTCGACCCCGCAAGCCCGGAAGGGTTTCACCTCGGCACCTCATGTCAAACTCGCCAGGCATTGGTGCTGTCCATGCAGACGCGGCCGAGCGAGCTCGCCAATCACGTTGAGCTCTCTGTGCAATCACCGAAACGGTTCGAAATCCAGGTACCCATCTCGATGGACTGGACTGCGCCGGCGTGCGGCCGGCTACCTACGGACCAAACCGTTTTTGCAGCGACGCCATCTTAAAGCCGTTTCGTCGGCTCCGGATGGCGTTCTGGAGCACTGGTTGAGCGGGGTAGACACCCATAGGCCGCCCGGCACTGCAACCTGACCAGCACACGACCTCTCAACGACCTATGCCTTCGCCCCCCGCCGCCAGCATTGACAACCTGTTGCGACGTGCGGGCGCGCCGGCTATCTGCGGCGGGCGCGGAACGAGCGAACGTACTCGGGCACGTCGATACCGGTCGCGAGGCGGGGATCGGGCACCGGTTCTTGCGGCACCAGCGCGAACGGCAATACGCCTGCCCAACAGCCGAGCTCGTAATCTTCCTCATCGTCGATCGGCGGGCCGTGGCGAATTTTGGCCGATGCTTCGGTGATCTCAAGTTTGAGCAAACTGGTCGCTCGCAGTTCCGTCGCATTGGGACCACGCACCTCGGCCCAACGGCCAGGAATGATGTGCTCCGAGACGACTTTAAGACCCCGCAACTTTTCTTCGCCCTCACAGGGCGTGGCGTTGCCGAGAATCACGACCGAGCGGTAGTTCACTGAGTGATGGAATATCGACCGCGCCAGCACCAGGCCGTCCAACACCGTGACCGTCACGCAGACTGCAACGCCGGTCGAGAGCTCGCGCAACATCCGGCTCGCCGCGGCGCCATGCAGGTAGATGGTGCGTCCGGCTCGGCCGAACGAGGTCGGGATGACGAAAGGCTGTCCGTTCAGGACGAAGCCGACATGACAAAGAGACGTAGCGTCAAGAATCGCGAAGATGGTCGACTCATCATAGGCTGCCCGTTGTGGCCGGCGCCGGAGCGTCACGCGGTCGGTTTTCATCCCGCCAGCCCGAGGGTCATCGGTCTCAAGCATTGGTCCAAAATTCCTGCGCCGAGCTCGGCCACCCTATTGTGGGCCTTCCGAGCAGTTTAAGACTTCCGCACGCCATTTTATTGACCTTTGGCGGCATTAGGCGCATGGTGCCGCGGTTTTGCGGTCCATGGGAAGGACCTCTTTTAATCGAATCATTGATACCACTGAGGCATGCTGCTGCGTCTCGACGGGCGGGGCCCGGTCTATCAGCAGATCTATCGGGCGCTGCGTACGGCGATCCTGTCGGGGGCGCTCCCGCCCCATACCCGGCTCTCGTCCACCCGCGGCCTGGCGCAGGAAACCGGGGTCTCGCGCAACACCGTGGTCATCGCTTACGAGCAATTGCTGGCGGAGGGCTATATCGTCGGCCAGCTCGGCTCCGGGACCTTCGTGGCGCCAGAAATCCCCGATGTCGCTCACACGGTTGTAGAGCGGAGCCGGATCGCCAACGCGGCGGATGACGCGACCGCCTACGACTGTTCGGCCTATGCGACGCGAGCCCGGATGGCCCCGTCGCCGGTCATGAAACCGCGTGCGCTCGCGGTGCGCTATGATTTCCGTTATGGACTGCCAGACCTCGAGGCTTTCCCGTTCGATATTTGGCGGAAATTGTTGGCTCGTCATATCCGTGCGGCCGCGGCGGAGCCGCTCATGTATGGGGCGCCCGAAGGAAGCCCACGCTTGCGCGAGGTCATCACCGGATATTTGCGGCGGGCGCGCGGGGTCCAGTGTGATCCCGACCAGGTCCTCATCGTCAATGGTTCACAACAGGCCCTCGATCTGATCGCTCGAACCCTTATTGACCCCGACGACGTAGTGGTCATCGAGAACCCGAACTATCTGGGTGCACGCGAAGTGTTTCTGGCCGCCGGAGCGCGGCTCGTGCCAGGGCTAGTGGACACGGAAGGCCTCAAAACTGATAGGCTGCCGCCCCTGGCCCGACGCGCGCGACTCATCTACGTGACGCCCTCACACCAGTTCCCGACCGGCGCCGTTATGCCCCTTGCGCGCCGGCTCGCCCTGCTTGCCTGGACGGCTACTCACGGCAGTTATGTGATCGAGGACGATTATGACAGCGAGTACCGTTACGAAGGCCGCCCGATCGAGGCCATGCAATCGCTCGATCGCAACGGCCGGGTGATCTATGTGGGAACGCTGTCGAAGATTCTTTTTCCCGCTCTGCGGCTAGGCTACCTGGTGCTGCCTAAGCCCCTGGTCGAAGTCTTCCGCACCGTCAAACATCTCTCCGATCGGCATACCGCAAGCTTGCAGCAGGACGTGGTTACGGAGTTCGTGGCGCAGGGCCACTTCGAGCGTCACTTGCGGCGTACGCGTAAGCGCAATGCTCAGCGTCGCGTTGCGTTGCTGCATGTCCTTGAGCGCGAGTTTGGCGACGCCATCAGCGTGCAAGGTGCCAACGCGGGCTTGCACGTACTCGCCTGGTTCCGCGACCGCCCTCCCGAAGATGCGGAGGAGATTGTCGCACGAGCCGAGCAGGCAGGGGTCGGCGTCTATTCGGTCACGCCTTACTATCTTGATCGCCCCCCCGCCGCCGGTTTGGTGCTCGGCTATGCGGCCTTAAATGCAAACGAAATCGAGGCCGGGATCACGTTGCTCGCCGGGCACCTTCGGGCTGAGCGGGCGTTGTGATACCGACACGGGTTCATCGCCGTGATGCCGTATTTGAAGGTACGATAGGTAAGTCCCATCACGCAGAGCTCCAAAAAGAGGCAGTCCAATGCAAGTTCTCCTCATCGTGACACTGGTATTGCACGTGTTGACTGGCGTGTTTTGGGCCGGCACGACCTTCACACTGGCGCAAACCGTCGGGGCTCACGCCGATCGGTTGTTTCGACCGCAAATGGGCGCGGCTGTCGTGGTGCTCTTAACGGGTGCTCTGCTCTGGCACCTTGTACGTAGAGACGCCTTTGGAACGGCCGAGCAGTTGCTCGCCTTCGGGGCGCTCTGCGCGATTGCGGCTGCCGGCGTGCAGGGCATGGTAACAGGACCAGTGCTACGAAAGCAGGCCGCAGGTGGCGGATCAGAGCGCTCCGCATTGCACGCACGCATGGTGACCGGTCAACGCGTGGCCGCCGGTCTGTTGGCCGTTACGGTCATTTGTATGGCAGCGGCACGCTATGCCTGACGCGGGCCTGTCGGTCTACCCAACGGCGATCGCCGATCAGCATTAGATCTGCCAACCGCGGCTTAATGGCATCGGGACCACCGGGCACCTGCCACGGAGTTTACGGGCGGCCGAGATCGACCGCTTGACCGTGCCGCGCGATGCGAATGGGGTGATGCGTAACATCGAATGCGGGCAGATTACCTGGGTTCGACATGAGAGTAACGATATGCGAATTCTGGTGACGGGTTCTTCCGGTTGGTTGGGTCAAACCTTGGTGCCAAGACTACGACGTGATGGTCACGAAGTGGTTGGCATCGACCCTATTCCCTCAGAAAACACCGACGTTGTTGGATCGATTGTCAATCGCCAGCTTATCAGCGCCGCTATTCGTGACTTCGAGATACGTGCGATCGTCCATTCCGGGGGCTTGCACAAACCCAATATCGAAACCCACGAGCGTTCCGACTTCGTTGCGGTCAACGTGCAGGGCACGCTCAATTTATTGGAGGAATCGGTATTTCCGGATTCAAAGGTCGATCGTTTCGTTTTCACTTCGACAACCTCCTTGATGATATCCCGTGACATTCGCGCCGGCCTCGCCGGCGGGGGTGCCAAAGCGGTATGGATGACCGAAGAAATGGCGCCGCTCGCGCCGCGGAATATCTACGGCGTGAGCAAGCTCGCAGCCGAACAACTTTGCCGACTGTTTCATGAACTTCATGGCCTTCCGATCGTCATCCTGCGCACATCACGGTTCTTTCCCGAAGCCGACGATATGGCTCACACGATTGCTCAATCGGACCTCAATACCAAGGTCAATGAGTTTCTGTTTCGCCGCTTGACCGTCGAGGACGCTGCCGAGAGCCACGTCGAAGCTCTCAAGCGCGCGCCCGAGCTCGGTTTTGACACCTTCATCATCTCGGCCACAACGCCGTTTTCACCGAACGATTGCGAGGAGCTCATCCGTGATGCCCCGTCCGTCGTAAGGCGCTATTTCCCACAATACCCCGCACTCTACGCGCAAATGGGGTGGACAATGTTTCAGTCGATCGATCGTGTCTATGATTCCAATAAAGCGCGCCAGCGCCTTGGATTTGCGTGCCGGAGTGGATTTGGTGAAAAACTTAAGGAGCTCGAAACACGGCTGGCCGCACAAATGTGAATGGGCCGTTGCGGGCCGGACAGTTCCGGCGGTCGAGACACGTTGGTAATGGCACCCACGCGGGCTTGGCCGACTCTCCGGGCCCCCGCTTGGGATCATGTTCGGTGGGCACGGAAGTGCGAACTTTCGGTCCAGCCCCCCATCGAGGAGCAACGTTCTGGCTTTTGACGAATTGTTCTGATAGACTGCGCGTTATGATCAATCTTTGGCACAGGTTCTATTTTGCCCGAATGCCCCGGCCCGCCCGCTGAAGTCCGGCCGGAGGGTTGACGCGCGTCCCATCGCACGAGGTCTGTGAGCTAAACCCGAGCCCTCCGCGCCCAGCGGAAGGGCTTTTTGTTTTTTTAATCGATGGGTTTGGCGCCCCTCAACCGCGAAGGATGACTTCCATGAGCAGGTTTTTAATTACCAGCGCTCTGCCCTACATCAACGGCGTCAAGCATATCGGCAACTTGATCGGATCGTTGCTGCCGGCCGACGTGCATGCGCGTTTTCGGCGTCAGGTCGGGGATGAGGTTCTCTTTATCTGTGGCACCGACGAGCACGGTACACCGGCGGAGCTGGCAGCGCTTGAGGCCGGACGGGATGTTCGTACGTATTGTGATGAGCAGCACGCGATCCAAGCCGATATTTATCGTCGCTTCGAACTCTCGTTCGATCACTTTGGCCGCTCCTCTTCGCGAGCCAATCATGAGCTTACACAGCATTTCTATCGGCGCTTGGATGCGGCGGGGCTTATCGAGGAGCGATCCGTAAGCCAGTTCTGGTCGCCAGCTGACCGGCGTTTCCTTCCTGACCGGTATATCATCGGGACGTGCCCGCATTGCCGATTCGAGACCGCCCGCGGCGATCAATGCGACGGCTGCGGCCGGCTGCTCGATGCGGCAGAGCTCCTACGACCACGATCGGCGCTGTCCGGCGACGGCGAACTGGAGGTTCGCCAAAGCCGACAGCTGTTCCTGCTCCAGTCACATCTCGCCGAGCGCCTCCAAGATTGGATCGCCACCCGGAAAGGTTGGCCGCCTTTTGTGACCTCGCTGGCGAAGAGTTTGGTCAGTTCCGAGCTCCGCGACCGCTGCATCACCAGAGATCTGGCCTGGGGGGTTCGGGTGCCGCGCGCCGGCTTTGAAAGCAAGGTCTTCTACGTCTGGTTCGACGCTCCGATCGCTTATATCGCCGCCACCCAGGAATGGGCCCAGCAGGAGCCGGAAAGACGCGATTGGCGGGCGTGGTGGAAGGCCGGCGACGAAGTCCGCTACCTGCAGTTCTTGGCCAAGGACAATGTTCCGTTCCACGCTGTGAGCTTCCCGGCAACGCTCATCGGGTCTGGCGACCGCTTCAAGACCGTCGACATTATCAAGGGCTTCCATTGGCTCAACTACGAAAGCGGCAAGTTCTCGACGAGCAGGCGGCGGGGGATTTTCACTGATGCGGCCCTGGAGGAGCTTCCGGCTGATCTTTGGCGATGGTGGCTGATCGCGAACGCGCCGGAGACCTCCGATACGGATTTCACGGTGCGGCGATTTGCGGCCGACACCAACAAGGATCTTGCCGACGTTTTCGGCAACCTCGTCAATCGCGTGCTACGCTTTGCGGTCCGCGCATTTGACGCCCGTGTGCCCGGGGGCGGCGAACCCGGGGACCTTGAGAAGATCGTGGCTGCCGAAACCGAAGCCAGCATCGGCCGATTGCGCGTCTACCACGACAGCCTCGATTTCCGGCGGGCCGCCGCCGAGACCCGAGCGATCTGGGCGCGGGCCAACGCCTATGTCCAGGATGCTGCGCCATGGACCGAGCTGTCGCGCGATCGTGCCAAGGCCGTCGTGGCGACGCGCGTCGGGTTGGGGCTGGTGCGGCTGTCGGCGGCTGTCGCGTGGAGCATCATCCCAACGCTGGCGAACAAGGTGCTTTGCGCCCTTGGCGAAAATCACAAACGTCCCGCCTGGCCGGTCGATGTCCGCGACGAGCTATTGGGCAATTCCTCGGCCGGCCGGCCGTTGACCGGGCTTGCACCATTGGTCAGCAAGCTTGCGGCAGACGACGTCGAGCGGCTGAGCCGACGCTTCGCGAGCCATACGGCTTGCCCGCAGCCTTGAGGCTTGCAGCCCGCCCAAGCGCGCCGCGCTTGGGCGCATCGCGCTACGGGCCTCTTATCATGGGGTCGACCGGCGGCGATCCGGATCCGCGCTGATGATGCCTCTCACCAAAACACATGATCGGCGTTCAATCAGACCGAATGCTGCGCTCCTAACGCCGAGCCCCCAGCGGGGATCACGGTGCAGTCATCTCCTCCGGGGGGTTGATATGGGTGAACATTCTCAACAAGGAGAGGTCGTAGGCGATCTTAAGGCCGCCCCAAAAACGACGAGCAGCGGGCCCGAAAACGGCGTGCTCAGGGGCCTGGTCGGTCTCAGCCGGGCGGTTCATGATTTGACGCTATCCGCACCTTGTGGGAAACACGGTTACTGGGGCGCCGATCGGCTACGACCGGATCGTGAAAGCGTTCCGGGTCGAATTGGTTCGGCCCTCGCCGACCACGGTCGCTGGCAGTTCGGCCCGGCGAGTGCCAATTTTTTTCGAAAAGCCCCTTGAAGCGCCATGCGGATGCACCTAGGTCGCTGGCGGCGATCCGACGGGTCGCCATTCGCGAAAGCAAACCCACGTATTATCAACAACTTAGGAGGAGAGCGATGAAGTTCCGTCCGCTTCACGATCGTGTCGTCGTCAAGCGTATCGAAGCCGAAGAGAAGAGCGCGGGCGGGATCATCATCCCCGACACCGCTAAGGAGAAGCCGCAGCAGGGCGAGGTCATCGCCGTGGGACCGGGAGGGCGCGACGAAACTGGCAAACTCATTCCAATTGATGTGAAGACCGGCGACCGCGTGCTGTTTGCCAAATGGTCTGGCACAGAGGTCAAGATCGACGGGGTCGAGTACCTGATCATGAAGGAAAGCGACATCATGGGCGTGTTGGCGGAGATCGGCTCGGGTCGAAAGGCCGCCTGACGCGCACCAGACGTCATATGCCCGAGACCCTCTGGCGATGGACGCGCGGTTGAATCGGGCGGCAAGAAACGGAACGGTATCGTTAGGGAGTAACACCATGGCTGCCAAGGAAGTCAAATTCTCGGCCGATGCCCGCGACAAGATGCTGCGTGGTGTCGATATTCTCGCCAATGCTGTGAAAGTCACGCTCGGCCCCAAGGGGCGCAATGTCGTACTCGACAAGTCGTTCGGCGCGCCCCGGGTCACCAAGGACGGCGTCACCGTTGCCAAGGAGATCGAGCTCGACGACAAGTTCGAAAACATGGGCGCCCAGATGGTCCGGGAAGTGGCCTCTAAGACGTCCGATCAGGTTGGCGACGGCACCACCACGGCGACTGTGCTGGCCCAGGCCATCGTCAAAGAAGGCGCAAAAGCGGTCGCGGCCGGCATGAACCCGATGGACCTAAAGCGTGGTATCGACCGTGCGGTCCAAGTGCTGATCGAGGAGCTCGAAAAGAATTCGAAAAAGATCACCTCGAACGACGAGGTGGCGCAGGTGGCGACCATCTCGGCCAATGGCGATGCCGAGATCGGCCGTTTTCTGGCTGATGCAATGAAGAAAGTCGGCAACGATGGCGTCATCACCGTAGAGGAGGCGAAATCGCTGCAGACCGAGCTCGAAGTCGTCGAGGGCATGCAGTTCGACCGTGGTTACATCTCGCCGTATTTTGTCACCAACGCGGAGAAGATGCGTGGCGAACTCGAGGATCCGTACATTCTGATTCATGAAAAGAAATTGTCAGGACTACAACCGCTGCTGCCGCTTCTCGAAGCAGTGGTTCAGTCGGGCAAGCCGCTGTTGATCATCGCTGAAGACGTTGAGGGAGAAGCTCTCGCCACCTTGGTGGTCAACAAGCTACGCGGCGGTCTCAAAGTTGCGGCCGTCAAGGCGCCCGGGTTTGGCGATCGCCGCAAGGCGATGCTTCAGGACATTGCCATCCTCACTGGCGGCAACATGATCTCCGAGGATCTTGGCATTAAACTGGAAAATGTGACTGTCAACATGCTCGGCCGCGCCAAGAATGTGACGATCGACAAGGAGAACACCACGATCGTCAACGGCGCGGGCAAGAAAGTCGATATCCAAGCCCGCATTACTCAGATTAAGAACGAAATCGAGGAAACCACCTCCGATTACGACCGCGAGAAACTCCAGGAGCGGCTTGCGAAGCTCGCGGGTGGCGTTGCCGTGATTCGCGTCGGCGGCGCCACCGAGGTTGAGGTGAAAGAGCGCAAGGACCGTGTCGACGACGCGTTGAATGCCACGCGTGCTGCCGTGGAGGAAGGCATTCTGCCAGGCGGCGGCGTACCGCTTCTGCGCGCGATGAAGGCCCTGGATAGGACCAAAGCCGAGAACACCGATGAGCGGCACGGCGTCGAAATCGTGAAGAAGGCGCTCTCCTGGCCTGCCCGTCAAATCGCCATCAATGCCGGCGACGACGGCTCGCTCGTGGTCGGCAAAATCCTCGAGAAGGACACGTATGCCTATGGCTACGACGCGCAGACTGGCGAATATGGGAATTTGGTGAGCAAAGGCATCATCGACCCGACCAAAGTCGTGCGCGCCGCGCTGCAGGACGCAGCTTCAGTGGCGGGGCTCCTCGTCACCACCGAAGCCATGGTCGCCGAACTGCCGAAGAAGAAGGGGCCACCCGCTCATCCGGGTGCGGGCCCCGGCATGGGCGACATGGACTATTAGACAGCCCGAACACGGCCACATGTGCGACAGCGCCCCGCCGGAAGGCGGGGCGCACTGCGTTCGTCGGCACCTTGCTGCTGCATTGTCTACCGGCCGCTGCACCCAGGAACCAGGGCGCTTGCGACCGAAAGCCATATGGCCCTGTTGACAGTGCTTGAACCGCCCGATCTCGTGGTTTCGCTTATGAGACATCCGGTCGCAGATCGCGTTTGGTCGCTTTATACCGGTTTTTGCCCCGCTTCGCCGACCATGCAAAATTCCCCATGGCTAGAATCCTCCCGCCCACCAATGGTGATCCGCCGCAAAGGCCACTATTCGTTGACGTGGCAGCGGATCAGATTTTATAGGATTGCCGCATGACTTCCGCCCAGCCCAAAACCGGCGCCAAACAACAGGCTCCCAAAACCGCCATCAGCCCGCCGCGCGCCGAGGATTACGCGCAATGGTACCAGCAGGTCGTGCGTTCCGCTGACATGGCCGAAATGTCCGGCGTGCGTGGCTGCATGGTTATCAAGCCGTGGGGCTACGGCGCGTGGGAGCTGATGCAGCGCGATCTCGACCGCCGCCTCAAGGAAACCGGGCATGACAATTGTTATTTCCCGCTTTTCATCCCGCTCAGTTACTTTCAGAGGGAAGCCGAGCATGTGGAAGGCTTCGCCAAGGAAATGGCGATTGTCACGCATCACCGCCTCAGTGTGAAAGACGGCGTGCTGAAACCCGACGGAGAGTTGGAAGAACCGTTGATCGTGCGTCCAACCTCGGAAACTGTGATCGGCGAGGCGATGGCGAAATGGATCAAATCCTACCGCGACCTGCCGTTGCTGACGAACCAGTGGGCGAACGTCGTGCGCTGGGAAATGCGGCCGCGCATTCTTTTGCGGACGGCGGAATTTCTGTGGCAGGAAGGGCATACCGCGCATGAAACCTATGAAGATGCGATGGCCGAAACCCTGCGCATTCATGAAATTTACCGCCAGTTTGTGGAAGAGGTTCTGGCGATTCCGGTCATTCCCGGAGAAAAACCTCCAAACGAACGTTTTCCCGGCGCCGACAACAGCTTTACAATCGAAGCGATGATGCAGGACGGCCGCGCGCTGCAGGCTGGCACGTCGCATTGTCTCGGCCAGAACTTTGCTAAATCAATCGGCATACAATTCCAGAGCCGTGAAGGAGCGCTGGAATATGCATATACAACTTCATGGGGCGTTTCGACGCGCCTACTTGGTGCGCTTGTCATGACGCATGGCGACGATGACGGCATGCGCATGCCGCCACGCGTCGCGCCCTGGCAGATCGTCATCGCGCCCATTCTGCGCGACGAAGCCGATCGCGCGAAAGTTATGGCCTATTGCGAAAGCCTGAAGGCGGAGCTGCATCTGCAGCAATTCGCCGGCCAGCCTTTGCGGGTGAAAATTGACGCGCGCGATATCGCCGGCGCCGAGAAAAAATGGGAATGGATCAAGAAAGGCGCGCCGCTTCTGCTGGAAATCGGCCCGCGCGACGTGGAAAGCGGCAAGGTCTGCGTCACGCGGCGCGATCAGATGGCGCAAGGCAAGCGTTTCCTCGAACGGCCCACCTTCGTCCAAACCGTGGCTAACGAGCTTGCCGCCGTGCAGACCGGCCTGTTCGATCAGGCGATGGTTTATCAGCGCGCGCGGCTCGCGCTGGAAATTACCAACCGCGCTGAATTCGAAAATTATTTCGGCAAAGAAAGCGACAATACCTTCACGACCAATCAGGGTTTCGTGCGCGCGAAATGGTCTGGCGACCCGGCATCTTTCAAGATCCTCGACAATCTTGGCGTCACGGTCCGTTGCATTCCGCTCGATCAAGATAACGACACCGGCGCCTGTGTCCTCACCGGCGCGCCGGCAACGCAGGATGCGATATTTGCCAGAGCATATTGAGGCACTGTTCGCGCCGATAGGCAGTGGAAGCGCTCAACCCCGCTTGACTGCGGCCAGCGCCGGGACAGTTAGTCTCTGCGAGTTGCATGTAGAGCCACATCCGGCAGTCGGTGGTATTGAAGAATCAACGCGGTAGTCTCTCGACCACCACGACACCCAGACAGTGTTGCCGGTAACGTAAAGAGGGCTTATTACTCGCCATGGCGATCGGCGACAATCGGCACTACGTGGCGCACACGGTTCTCGGCCGACATTTTGTGCAAACCGCTAAGAGCTGCGGCCTACCCGATAAGACAACGACCTGATCCAGCAGCTCGGCGATACCACCCCAAAGAACATTGATCAGGTCTTAAGCGCGCTTCCGAAAGGCTTTCCCGAGAAGATGGCCACGTCGATTGCGGACGGCGCCAAACGGCGCCTGAAATCGTTGGCGGCCACCGGCAAGGAGTAAGGTGCTCTGGACGTCATGGAGCCGCTCACGACCACTCGGGGAGAGACAAGGAGATGGTGCCCAGGGGCGGAATCGAACCACCGACACCGTGATTTTCAGTCACGTGCTCTACCAACTGAGCTACCTGGGCGCCGGGCCGCCCCCACGACCGACACAGAGCGACGGGGTTTATAGTAACAAGAATAAGGACTGTCCAGTCAGTGCCCGGGGTGCGGCACATGAAGGGATT
>Ga0126371_10003231_pt1 | contig 14223 bp, 9 predicted proteins | sample PanSoiMetaPlot_4_FD_110145 | JGI IMG/M metagenome (GOLD analysis project Ga0126371, IMG submission 110145) | Tropical forest soil microbial communities from Panama - MetaG Plot_4 | ecosystem: Environmental > Terrestrial > Soil > Tropical forest > Bulk soil | place: Panama | collected 2016-02-17 | reverse complement strand
TTTCCGTAGGAATATTTCCCACCAGCTCGTTCTGCGCGAAGGGGCATCCACCGAGCCCGCCGATGGCGGAATCAAAACGGCGGCACCCCGCATTATAAGCAGCAAGCACCTTGTTTGCGGCCTCGGCGCGCGTGCTATGCAGGTGGGCGCCAATTTCCAGATGACCGTAGGCGGTAACGACCGCTCCCACCAGTTCCTGAACCTGCTGCGGAGTCGCCAAGCCAACAGTATCGGCCAGTGAAATCTGGCGGATATCCATATCGGCAAGAATGCCGACGGCTTCGATGACTTCCTGCGCATTCCACAAATCACCATAAGGATTGCCAAAGGCCATAGAGATGTAGGCGACGACGCCTAGTCCGGCCTGGTCGGCCTGGAGCTTGATTTTTTCGATCTCCTCCAGGGCCTGCTCGGGCGTCTGATGCTGATTGCGTTCGAGAAATGTGGGCGAGACGGAATAAGGAAAGCCGAGGGTTTGAACGGCATCGGTGGCGATGGCTCGCTCCGCGCCTTTGGCGTTGACGACAATGCCGATGATCTCCACGTCGTCCGGAGGGTCGAGTTCGCGTAGAACTTCTTCGGAATCGGCCATCTGGGGCACGGCTTTGGGCGAGACGAAAGAAACGGCGTCAATGTGCTTGAATCCGAGCGCCACCAGCGCGCGCAGATACTGGACTTTTACGGCAGCCGGAATCTGGCCCCTGAGACCTTGCCAGGCATCGCGGGGACACTCGATGATTTTTACGTCAGACACAATTAGCCTATATGAGGATGATACCGAGACTAACAGTAAACAGATTATGGCTGGCCGTCAGAGGATGCAGGAGGAGGCTGAGCGGCGGCCGCTGCGGCTGCGGCGGTGTTGATAAGATCTTTGAGTTCCTTGCTGGGCTTGAAGTAAGGGATTTTTTTGGCGGGAACTTCCACCTTCTCTCCGGTTTTGGGATTGCGTCCCAGGCGGGGACGGCGCTGCCGGGTGCGAAAGCTGCCAAAGCCGCGAATCTCGATTTTTTCGCCTGCGCGCAGGGAACGAACGACGCTGTCAAAGATGGTTTCCACAATGACTTCACTGTCTTTGCGGGTAAGCTCGGCCAGACGCGATACCTCTTCGATCAGATCGGCTTTGGTCATAGCAGTCCTATTCCACCCGAAATAGACCTTCGGGTCAAGGTTTGAGTCTAACACCGTTCGCGGGGACGATTACCTTAAGAGCTTTGGGCAGAAGGGTGATTTCCACCGGGGTGCGGCAGGCCAGTTCGCCATCGGCATAAAGGTCCAGGGGCGGATCGGAATCAATGCGGACGCTGCGATCCTGAAAGTACTGAACCTCCTTGAGGCGGGTATGACCGCCAAAATAGATGATGGGAAGACAGAAGAGGACTTTGAGCCTGCTGATCCGGCCGACCAGGCAGATATCGAGCAGGCCATCGTCAACTTTGGCGCGCGGGACAATCTTGATTCCGCCACCATAGCGATGGGCGTTACCGATGGCGATCAATAGCGCGGGGCGTTTTTCGGTTCGCGTTTCCGTGGTGACGTGAACGTCAACCGGCTTAAAGGAAAACAGGGCCTGCACGGCGGAGACGAGATATCCGGCGGAGCTGCGAAGCCAGCGCGGCAGGCGATTGGCGCGGGCGTTGGCGTCGGCGTCCATTCCGGCGCCGACGACGCAGCAGAAGGGAATCTGCTCGCCGTCCTTATGAATAATTCCCAAATCGATCTCGCGGAGATTGTTTGCGCCGGAGCAGAAATCCTTCCATGCCTGGAGGGAGACCCTCTCACTGTGGATGCCGATAACATGGGCAAAGTCGTTGCCTGTGCCCTTGGGGACAACCAGCATGGGGATTTTGTGGGCAAGGATCTCAGGGAGGAAACGATGGACGGTTCCATCACCTCCGAAAACGAGGGCGACGTCTGGGAGGGAATTGATGGTGGGAATTAACTCGACGCTAGAAGAAAGTCGGAATTGCTCGATGGTTTTGGACGAAACAGTCGGCGCAGCCAGCACGGCGGCTTTCATAGGCAAGTGCGGAGTATAAATGGACTGGAAGCGCAGCCGCCCTCGACTACCCTCCACACTTATGTGAGCTTGACGCGCTTGATCCTTTTGCCGAGTTTCAGAACTAGGTCAACGGAGGAGCTACTCAGGGATATCGCGGGTTTGTTCTGCTGTTCTCCATTGATGTAGACAGCGCCTTCTTTCAGCTTCCGTTGCCCCTCTGATGCCGAACTTACAAGCCCCGCCAACAACAGAAGTTTATCCAAGCGAATTGGAGCTGTTTCAGGGGATGCGCCATCTGAGCCAACCTGCAGGTCCTTCCTGGCGATTGTCTTAACTTCTAAATTCTCCGGAACTTCGTCTTTCTGAAACTGGCGGGCCCAGTTTTCTTCGGCCTGCTGAGCGGCTGCGGCTGAGTGGAAATCCTGCACAATCTGGCGGGCCAGCGCCTTTTTCAGCGTCATGGGATGCTCACGGCCGGAGGCGACCCCGGCCTTCATGGTTTCGATGGCGCTGGTGCTCACATCGGTGAGCAGTTCGTAGTATCTCCACATCAGCTCATCGGAAATGGACATTACTTTTCCGTAGATTTCCTGCGGCGGCTCGTTGATGCCGATGTAATTTCCGTACGACTTAGACATCTTCTGCACGCCATCTGTGCCTTCCAGAATGGGCGTCATGAGAACGACCTGCGAGGGCTGGCCGTAGTCGCGCTGGAGGCCGCGTCCCATGAGCAAGTTGAATTTCTGGTCGCTTCCGCCGAGTTCCACATCGGCCTGGAGGGCCACGGAGTCGTAGCCCTGCACGATGGGATAGATCAGCTCGTGCAGCGCGATCGGCTTTTCCTCGTGAAAACGTTTGTGAAATTCTTCGCGCTCCAGCATTTGCGAGACGGTGAAGCGGGCCAGAAGGCGGATGAAATCCTCCGAGGTGAATTTTGAAAACCAGCGGGAGTTGAAATCTACGACGGTTTTTTCCGGATCGAGAATCTTGAAGACCTGGGTCTTGTAGGTCTCGGCATTGCGCTCGATATCCGCGCGCGAGAGCGGCGGGCGAGTGACGGAGCGTCCCGTGGGATCGCCGATCATTCCGGTAAAGTCGCCGATCATGAAGATGACGGTGTGCCCCATGTCCTGAAAATGTTTCATCTTGCGGATCAGAACGGTGTGGCCAACGTGCAGGTCGGGGGCGGTGGGATCGAAGCCGGTTTTAACGCGCATCGGCTTGCCAGTTTTCAGGGATTGTTCGAGGCGCTCGCGAAGTTCGGATTCGCGAATGATTTCCGCCGCGCCTTTCTTGATGTATGCGAGTTGCTGGTCAACCGGAAGGAAGTTGGGCATCAGGGAATTGATTATAAAGAACCGCTAGACACGAATGGTCAGGGCAGCCCTCAATTTGCTTCCGTGGTTTATCTTCCAAACAAATCCGCAATCTCCTGATTTCCTAATTGCTGGGCAAGCAGTCTGAACGGTCTTCCCTGAGCATCACTCGCCCCGCGAAAAGCAGGCAAGCGCCCCAGGAACCGTTTCACCCATGCGACATCACCTCGCTCGATTGCATACGCCATGTCGTTGAGTTCAATGGCCAGGAATCCGCCCATCTCCCGCAGATATTCGATGGCCCAGCCAGCCGGAGTTGCGTCGAATTTACCGTCGCGAGCGTTGATCTCCGCGCCGTGTTTTACCAGTTCCTGGACCACGGAGCGATGTCCGCCAAAAGCCGCGTAATGGAGCGCGGTGGCGCCAGATTGGTCCCGCTGGTTGATAAGCTCACGATGATCCTGAAGAATGCTTTTCACCTCCGCGAGGTCCCCCCGCTTTGCGGCCTCAATCAGTTTTTCGAGCTCACTCATTGAAATGCCTCCATGCTCCGCTGGTAAAGAGACACAGGATAACGCAGCTGGATTCTCGTTCCGCGCTGCCTCACTCTTTTCTTGCCTGTCCAGTTCCGAACGCGAAGTTACGAAAATGAACAGTCAGCAGACATTCAGGTAGGGTAACCTAGTTTATTTGCAATAACATAGCAGCGGCGAGAGACTTGCTTTATCACGGCCACGGAGAAATTATCTTTATGGCATTCCTGCGCGATGTGAAATCGGCAATCCGTTCGCTGGGCCGGGCAAAGGGCCTGTCAGTGGCGGTGGTTTTGACGTTGGCATTGGGAATCGGCGCCAATGCCGCCATGTTCAGCCTGCTGCGCGGCGTGTTGCTGCTGCCGCTGGTGAACCGGGATGAGAACCATCTCATTTATATCCAGCAGAGCGCGAACGGCCACAACGCCACGTTCTCAGTGCCTGAAATTCAGGACCTGGAATCGCGCATGAAGACGCTGACCTCCTTTGGCGATTTCTCTGTTCTAGGGTTCACTCTTTCCGGGCTGGGAGAGCCGCGGACGGTCCAGGCCGGAGTGGTGGGAGGATCGTATTTTGAAGCCATGGGATTGCATCCCGTACTTGGCCGGCTGCTGGACGCAAGCGATGACGGCCCCAAAGCGGCGGGCGCGGTGGTATTGACCTATCGTTTCTGGTCGACAGCTTTGAACCGCGATCCTTCTGTGATCGGCAAAACTGTCCGCCTGGGTTCCTTTGTCGATTCCCGCACTGCCACCGTTGTGGGTGTGCTGGAGCCGTGCGTTCCTTATCCGCAGGAGACCGAGATTATTTCCAACATTGTGACCAGCTCGCATCATCTCTCGGCAACCATGGTCACAGGCCGGATGCACCGCATGACCGATTTGTTTGCCCGGCTCGCTCCGGGTGCAGACCTGCAGGCCGCTCGCGCGGAATTGGATTCTGTATATAAGGCCATGAAGCAGGAGCATCCCAATGCTTATCCGGCCAAGGGAGATTTTCAGATCAGGGCGGTGCGACTGCGCGACGAACTCACCTCTGGAGCGCGGACCATCCTGCTGGTGCTGATGGGCGCGTCGTTACTGGTGTTTGTGATCGCCTGCTGCAACGTGGCGAACCTGTTCCTGGCGCGCACCATCCGCCGCGATGAGGAACTCAGGATCCGTACGGCCCTGGGCGCCACCACCTGGGACCTCCGCCGAGTCTTGCTGGCGGAGAGCCTGGTGTTATGCCTCACAGGCGCAGCAATCGGCATCCTCATCGCCAGGCCCATGGTGGCTGTGCTTGCGCGTTACGCTGCGCGTTATTCCGTCCGTGCTCTTGACCTCACCGTGGATTCAAGCAGGCTCTGGGTGGGAGCCGGATTGGCAGTTCTCGCCGCCGCCCTGCTGGCATTCGTACCGCGCCTGCCGTCATCGCGAAGTTCCCGTGGATTCACGCTTGCCGGTTCGCGAAGCACCGGCACGACAAACCGGAAGCTCAAGGCATTCGCAATGGTGCAGATCGCCGCGTGCTTCGTGCTGGTGGCGGCCGCTGCCGCAACCGTAAAGACGCTCCTCTCTCTGGAATTGGCCCGCACTGGTTTCGATATACGCCATGTACTGGCCGTCAATATTCCGGCAGTGCATGATGGAAGGAAGCCCAGCCAGATTGTGGACGATTACCGGGAGGCAATCCGGCGCATCCGCGAACTGCCCGGCGTGGTGAACGTTGCGGTGGCGTCTGCGGTTCCGTGGCGCGACCGGGGCAGCTTCACGCTTGAATTTGGGGTCGATGGTCATGCCCCTCTGCCGAACCAGGAACACCCGCACGCGACCCCTGCGGTCGTCTCGCCCGGTTTTTTTGCGACGCTGGGCCTCCCTCTTCTGGCGGGACGCGATTTCACCGATGCTGACCGCAAGGAGAGCGAGAAAGTTGCTATCGTCAGCCAGAGCCTAGCGGAACGAATGTTTCCCGACGGCAACGCGCTGAATCACTATGTGGTGTGGACGGACCCGATGTTCCAGTTCGCTCCTAAGGAGTTCGCTCCTCAGCGCCGGCGCATCGTGGGTGTGGTTCCCGATATCGACAACGAGAATTTTGCCGCCCGGCCGACAATGACCATCTACCATGCTTTCGATCAGGACCCATCAAGCCCGGGCCGTCTTCTGGTTGACGTGCGCTCAGATCCTTATGCCCAGGTTCAGCCGATCACGCGCATCATCCGGCAGCTCTCCGCTGACCAGCCTGTGGAGCACGCGAGCACGCTGGAAGACATCCGCGCAGAGGTGCTGTCACCGGACCGGCTCAATGCCGCCGTATCAGGTGTTTTCGCCCTCGTATCCCTGCTGATTGCCGTGGTGGGCGTTGGCGGCGTGCTCGCATTTTCGGTAAGCGGGCGTACGCGCGAATTTGGAATCCGGCTCGCAGTGGGCGCGGCGCCACGGAACCTGCTGCTGCGCGTGATTACTGAAGGCGCGGTCATGGCCATTGCCGGACTCGCCATCGGCCTTGCCTGCGGATTCTGGCTGGCGCGACTGGCCGGCAGTTTTCTGGGTGACCTGAAAATGCCCGGAGCTTTGCCGGTGGCCGGTTCGGCGCTGGTGCTTTTGCTGGCCGCTGTGACTGCTTCGGCCATGCCAGCGTTGCGGGCAGCCCGGGTTGACGTGATCAAGGCGCTACGAATCGAGTGAAACTCTACATCCTCCCGGCCCGTACTTGTGTATTTCGCCCCTGAGCTACAGCGCTGTACCAATCAGGTAGAGACGTAGCATTGTCGACCTGTCCCGGCCTGCCGTGGAAGACCCCGGCTCGCCGTGGGCTACGTCTCCTGCTTTTTGGGTTGCATCAATTCAACAATCGCTCGAGCTGTATTTAACGACTCAGGCTTGGATTTACCGGAGAAGAGTATTCTTACAGGGGAAAACAACGTGACCACCAGCAACCGGCGCGTAAGCCAATGCCAAAAACCCAGAGGATGGAGGGGGCGATTCGTTTTGTGGCGAATGAATTCGCACCATTCCAAGGTGACTGACTGGGGCCTGAATCACATCTCCATAGGACAGCAAAGCACAATCCTCGACGCAGGTTGCGGTGGCGGAAGGACGGTGAGCAAGCTGGCCGCAGCGGCGACGCAGGGAAAGGTATACGGCATCGATTTTTCCAGCGAGAGCGTCAAAGCAGCCACCAGAATGAATCGGAAATCGATTGCCGAAGGCCGCGTTGAAATCCGGGAGGAATCTGTTTCCAAATTGTCTTTTTCTGATGGAATGTTCGACCTGATCACGGCAGTGGAAACACACATCTGGTGGCCTGACTTGCCGGGTGACATGCGGGAAATCCTGAGAGTATTGAAGCCCGGCGGCACGCTCGTGGTCATCTCAGAAGTCTATAAGGGAGCCACGGCGCTGGTTTCCAGGATGGCCGAAAAATATGCCCACGTAACGGGCATGTCGCTGCTCACTGTAGAGGAGCATCGCGAACTTTTCTCCAACGCCGGCTATTCCGAGGTAAAGATCGATGCCGATCCTCGCAAAGGATGGATTTGCGTGATTGGTAAAAGACCGACGGCAAAATGAACCGCGATTGCCCGCTAGCTGCTTCCTGCGTCCTTAGCGTTCTTTGAGGACATCCAGTCATCGGTCGGTACAGTAAATCAGTGCCATCTGTGTTGATCAGTGCTGAGCTTTGCCCACGCAACTATGGCATTATTGTGAGCCGTGCCTGACACCGCATCCGCTCAACAGGCTTCTCTGCGCAAAGAACTCGGCCTTGCCGATCTGGTTATGGCGCAGGTGTTGTGCGTGGTCGGCTCCACCTGGGTTGGCATTGCCGCCAAGCTGGGACGGACGCACGTCGCCTACTGGCTGGGCGGAATGGTGCTCTACTACATCCCGCTCGCCGTGGTCGTTATCTACCTGAATCGCATGATGCCGCTGGAAGGCGGTCTCTATCAGTGGGCCAAGGCCGGATTCGGCGAGATGGCCGGCTTTCTCACCGCCTGGAATCTCTGGGTTTATGCCGTGATTGTGACCGGCGCGATCATCTTTGTTATTCCCACCGATACCGCCTATATCCTGGGCCCGGCGGGATCGTGGATTCCCGCCAGCAAGGTTGCGACTCTGGCGCTCACCGGCGGCGTGATGGCCGGGATCACTCTGGTTGCCATTCGCGGGCTGGACATTGGCAAGTGGCTGCACAACATCGGCAGCATCGGGATCATGACCGCCTACGTGATTCTGCTGGGACTGCCGATCTGGGCATTGCTGCGCGGCTCAATCTCACACTATGAGCCCATTCCCTGGCAGCCGCCCCGGCCATCTTTGTTTGGCCTGGCAATCTTTGGCCAGATGACAGTCGGCGCGCTCAGCGGATTCGAATACGTTGCCATCCTGGCGGGAGAGACGCGCAATGCGGCGCGCACGATCGGACAGTCCGTAGCGATATCCGCTCCCATCATCGCGCTCATGTTCATTCTGGGAACCAGTTCAGTGCTCACGTTTGTTGGCTCGCAGCCCATCAACGTGATTGGCCCGATTCCGCAGACGATGCGGCTCGCCTTGGGCGCCGCCGGCTGGGCCGCCCCTATCGCCATCTTTCTGCTCATGATGCGCGCGGTGGCCAGCGCCAGCCTGATCTTTACCGGCCTCACCCGCCTGCCGATGACTGCCGGCTGGGACAATCTGGTCCCGCGCTGGTTTTCGCGCCTGCATCCCCGGCGGCAGACGCCGGTGAATTCGATTCTGTTCGTCACCGCGATGGTGATGGCGCTCATCTTCTTCAGCATGCTGGGCGTGCGCGAACAGGAGGCGAGCCAGCTTCTGGCGGGGGCGTCGATCGCGCTTTACGCCATCACATACGTTGCCCTGTTCGCACTGCCGCTTTTCGGCAGCCGTGAGTTGCGCAACGCACTGCCTACCTGGGTGAAGGTGGCGTCCTTGGCAGGATTGATATCGAGTGCCGTCTCGCTCGTGATCACCGTCTATCCGATTATTGACGTGACCAGCCGAGGCGAGTATGCGTTGAAGATCTGCGCGGTCGTGGTGGTGACCAATCTACTGGGCGTGTTGATTTACCGGATTGGCCGGAGGAACACCCAGGCAACAGGCCAATAGGCAACAGGTAAAACGAGAAACCAAAAACCAGTTGGAGCAGCGAGACACGACCCAACTACGCGCCTCGCTGCTCCTGTGGGCAACTATCTACCACCACCACCTCCGGGGCTCAATCCGTTAGCGCGTCCAGTGGCAGAAGACTTGTTGCTAACGCCTGTAGCCTTCTTGCCGCGCGTACCGGATTTGGGGGCTGCTGCGGTCTTTTGTGCCGGGGCTGGAGGAGGCACAGGCCCAATGGGACAGCTCGCATTGGACTGTCCTGACATGAAACTGCTGAATTGATTCATGTCAGCCTGACCGTTGCCGAATCCAACGCCATGGCCGACGAGCAGGAAATAGCCGAGAATGTCGTTTCTGTGCCAGCGCGCTGGAACAGCGGTGTCGTCCTTTATGAACAGGATGGGCACAATGCTGGTTGCATCGTGAAGATAGACAAGCTTCGGCGGGAAAGAAGTTAGCTGGTTGTTTTTGACGACGAGCGGCATCAGGTTGTAGAACGTCGCTCCCGAAAACGCTCCAGGGAACCCGCCGCAAGCTGGTATATCCACCTGCACAAAGACGTCAAAGAAGCTCGATGCCGGGAAATTATTTTGCGGCGCCCCATTGGGGCCGGATTGCGATTCCACCTTGCCCGGGCTGATCTTGCCTGGCGGAGTCGAGGTGCCGTTGGGGCTGTTGTACCAGATGCCGGCACGCACGGCAGCGCCGCTGCCGGTCATGTGAAGTGAGCGCACCTCAGTGAGGACGTCGGCCGTACCCGGGCCGGACGAGCAACTCGTGAGACCGCCACACGAAAAATCCGGTGATGGGATCAGCATGTTTTCGTTCACGATGGTTCCGGCCGTGCCCACCGGCGCGCCACCGACATCGGAAGGAGGACCATTAGGAAAGGGCGGATTGGCGTTACTGCCGTCGGGAATGGTCATGCTGCGTCCGATGATAGTCCCAGGATCGAAGAGCGACGGACTGGAGAGAATATTGGTGGCTGGGTCAAACAGCGGGCATTGAGCGGCTGGTGGAAAGTTGGGATTATAAAAAAGGCCCACGAACTTGGGGCTGATCTGGACTTTGAAGCTGCCGAGCGAGGTGGTTGTGTCATCGCCCGGTCCGGGAAATTGCTGCGCCAGGGCGGTAATTCCGGCAAGGGCAATGGCGATGAGAAGCAGGATCGTTGCAAAACGCGGGATCTTCATTTCACATTCCTCCTGCGCTTCTTCACGGATGGGCTTGACGTGAAAGGCCGGTGAAGCGGCTAAAGATGCTGAGGGAAGCCAGCCGGCTGGAAGCGCTTCCAACTTGGTACTTGCACAGATGAGAAATTAGCTCGTTCCAATATGGGAATGCTTATCCGAGGTTGCTATTTTGCAGTAGTTAGTATTTAGCTTTTTAGTAGTTAGCAAACAAGAGCAACCACAAAACCTGGGGCTAGAGCAAAACCAGAGAAGCTGTAGCCTTCACACAGCCGAGGGCAGATGTATTACTCTGAGCTGAATTTCTTTCTGTTTCGCGACGGGTGTCTTTGTGTTCCTTAGTGCCCTTTGTGGTTGAGTATGCTTTTCTTATCGAATGCGGCGGCGGCCAGCACCAGCACAACAGGAAAACACTCCAGAACGTAGCGCGGCTCGGGGTTTTCCAGGGAGCCGAGGAAAGCCGAGCGGAGCAGCAGGAAGGCAATCAGCACTGCACCATAGATTCCCAGGCGGCGCTTGAGGCAGCCGCGCAATGCCGCCAGCAGCAATAACAGGTTCAGCGCACCCCAGAAAACCGCGAAGATTGTTTCCAGATGATGGTGGCTGAACTCCCACCACCGAGTTTCCAGCGGCAGGAGTTCGGTGCGCGGGCGCAGCCACATGTCCGTGATGCGCAACGATGGCAGCCAAGCGTAGTAACGGAACCGGCTTTGGGCGATGCGCTCGCGTGCAAGCTGGGCGAAGCGCGCGTCGAGGTCGGCATCAACATTCGTCTGCTGGTTGTAGTCGGAGATCAGCTCGTCTGTCTGGTCGTACTGTTGTCGTGAATCAAAAGCGCGAACCGGCAGGTCGTCTGTATCCACAGCTTCGCCATCCACGTGCCAGTAGACCTCTGTGGTGGAAACGTAGTCCACGGCCCAGGTCTTCATCCAGCGATTGAACCCTTTGGGCACGAATTCGCCTGGATCATTGGCGTAGCGCGGAGCGAGAGGCTGAAAGACGTGAAATGTGCGCCAGTTGCGCGCAGTCCAGGGCACGAGCGGAAGCAGGCTGGCAGCAGCCAGCAGCGCTGCGGCGACCACTGTCTTGCTACGATTGGGGCGGCGAAACAGAAAAATCAATAAAGCAGCCAGCAGTGGCGCAAGCACCACCCCATCGTCGGGACGCAAGTAGATGCCTGCCGCGATCCATAGTCCTGAGAGCAGCCAGTACAAGTTGCCCGACTGGCCCGCGCTCAAAGATTTGATTCCACGCACGCCGTAGTACAGCGCGTGTGCGGTACAGAAAATGGCCAGGGTTTCGCTGAGCGGCGCAGCAACATAGTTGGCGGTGAAGGGGCAGAGGGCCGCCAGAAGATATGCGATTTTGGCAGGACGCTCACCGAACAATTCCAGCGCCAGAGCCGCGATCACCAGGCAGGTGTTCACATCAATGAGTGCCTGGACGATCATCACTGTGCGATAGTGCTCCTGGCCGAAAATGGCAAAGACAACTGCGAGAAATGCAGGGTAGCCGGGCAAACGAATCAGGGTTGGGCGAACCACTCCGTTATCAGTCAAGCCATAAATCCCATGATTCAGCCAGTTCTTTGCGATGTCGCCATAGATGAAGCTGTCACCGGCAACCAGAGGAAAACGGAAGACAAAAAAGAGACGCAACGCGAGCGCAGCGGCGGTGGCGAGCAGAAAGAATCGTTTATTGCGCCGCAGCAACTCGAAGAGGTCCTTCATGGAAGATCACCACAGAGGCACCGAGACACGGAGAGTGGCGAAGTGACGATCAAGCTCAAACCTTACCATAGAGAATGTAGGGAACAGGTTACAGGGCACGGGGAATAGGAAAGACAAGCAAAAAGCAAAACCACAGAACAACAAACTTTCTCAACAACAAATCAAATCCAAGGGCTAACATTGACTTCGTTTTCCTTTATGCCCTTTGCGGTTAGACCTTTGTTAGTACTTTGGGAAATTGACCTGACCGGTCTGCCCGCATACGATTGAGTCAAAGCTTCCAATGTCGAAACCCATTTTTTATGATCCGAAGCAGAAGCGATGGGTGCGGCTGCGCGTATTGTTCAACGTCCTGGGCATCACGATCACCGCGCTGATCCTGTTTTTTGTGGTCAGCACGGTGCGTCCGGAGACGCTGCCTCGGGTCATGATGCCGCAGGGCAAGCGCAACTTGCGGACGCTGAAAGAGCGCGAGCATCGCCGTAAAACCAAGGCCAAAGGATCACACCGCAAAACGCAGGCGGCTCCATCGCAGGTGGAGTTGAATGCCGATGAGGGCATTCGCGCGGCCTACTATGTGACCTGGGATGCGGCCAGCTTCGTCTCGCTCCAGGAATATTACCCGCAAATTGACATCCTGTTTCCTGAATGGCTGCACATGATCACGCCCGACGGGAAAATCCAGGGCCTGGACGTAAACAATCAGCTCTTTCAGGTGGTGCAGAACAACGTCGCGCATTCGGTGGACGACAAAGTCATGCCGTTTCTGAAATCAGAAAAGGCGAATGTGGACGTCTTCCCGCTCATCAACAACTTCGATCCAGTCAACAAATACTGGCTGACGAACATTGGAACGTTTCTCATGGATCCGGGTGCGAGGCAGAATTTTCGGCAGCAGCTTCTGCTTTTTTTAGCCAGCGACAAGTTCAAAGGCGCCGCGCTGGATTTTGAAGAAATTCCGCTGAGCGCACAGCCCGGATTTCGCGCGCTGGTGGCTGAGCTGGGCCTGGACCTTCACGGACGGGGCCTGAAGCTGTACGTCAATGTGCCGGTGGCGGACAAGGATTACGACTACGCGCAACTGGCCGCCAACTCGGATGGCCTGGTGATTATGAATTACGACCAGCACCAGACCAGCAGCCCTCCGGGGCCTGTGGCATCGCAGGACTGGTTTGTCGGCAACCTGCGCCAGGCGGTGAAAGATATTCCCCTCAACAAGATCATTTGCGGCATCGGAAGCTACGGCTATGACTGGAAGCTTTCGGGGAAGAACAAGCATGTAGCGAAAGTTCAAACCGCAAATGTCCAGGAGGAATGGCTGCATGCGCGGGAATCAGAGTCAGACATTGCCCTGGATTCGGACTCACTCAATCCTCATTTTGCCTACGTGGAGGACGATGGCAGCGAGCATCAAGCCTGGTTTCTGGATGCGGTGAGCGCGTTGAACGAAATGCGGGCGGCGCGCAATCTGGGAATCCGGACGTTTGCGCTGTGGCGCCTGGGATCTGAAGATCGCTCCCTTTGGCCTATCTGGGACAACCCCACTGAGGCCAACGCGGAGCAGAAGCTCAAAACTGTGCCTTCAGGACAGGACGTGGATCGCGAAGGCTATGGCGAGATTCTAAGGGTGGAGCATCAGCCGAGTCCCGGGGTGCGTGAAGTCACGCTGGATGCCGACAGCGGCATGATCAGCGCGGAAAAAATGACGGCGCTGCCCGAGCCTTATCAGCTCCAGCAATATGGCGCACAGGAAAAGCGCGTGGCCATCAGCTTTGATGATGGCCCTGATCCGGCGAACACGCCAAAAATTCTGGACGTGCTCAAGCAGGAGCATGCTCCGGCCACGTTTTTTCTGATTGGGCTGGAGGTGCAGAAATATCCCGCGCTGGCCAAGCGGATTTATGCAGAAGGGCATGCTGTTGGCAACCACACGTTTACGCATCCTGACATCAGCGATGTCTCCCGCCGCTACATCGGCGTGGAGCTGAACCTGACAGAGCGTTTGTTTGCCAGCAAGCTGGGGATCAAGCCGCTGTATTTTCGGCCTCCCTATTCCATTGATCAGGAACCGGACATCGCCGAACAGGTGCGTCCGCTGGAGGTGGTGCAGGAGCTGGGTTATCTGACTGTAGGATCAAAGATCGATCCCGACGATTGGCAGCACGGCCGCACGCCGCAGCAGATTGTTTCTGCCGTGCTGCAGCAGGCGGAAACGTATGCAACCAGCGGGTGCAAGGATCATGACCCGGCGATATGCGGGAACATTATTTTGCTGCACGATGGCGGCGGAGACCGCACTGCCACCATCCAGGCGCTGCCGGGCATCATTGAAGGTTTGCGCTCCCAGGGTTTTCAAATCGTG
>Ga0126371_10003230_pt1 | contig 14226 bp, 13 predicted proteins | sample PanSoiMetaPlot_4_FD_110145 | JGI IMG/M metagenome (GOLD analysis project Ga0126371, IMG submission 110145) | Tropical forest soil microbial communities from Panama - MetaG Plot_4 | ecosystem: Environmental > Terrestrial > Soil > Tropical forest > Bulk soil | place: Panama | collected 2016-02-17 | reverse complement strand
CGCAGGTTGTTGACCAGCGTTTTTCGCTTCTGCGAGAAGGACAACTTCACAAAATCCAGAAAGCGAATCTCGTCCTTCAAGGCGAGCTTGGACCTTTCGCCGGGAAGGCGCAAGGTGATGAGCGCGGAACTCACTTCCGGCGCAGGCCGGAACGCGTCGCGGGGAATCTCGAAGACCATTTCCGGTCGCGTGTAGAACTGAGTCACGACGGAAAGATAACCATAATCGCGCGTACCGGGCACGGCGGCCAGGCGCGCAGCGACTTCGGTCTGGATGTCGAAATGCATCTCCTCGATGAGCGATGCAAAGGTGAAGAAGTGATGCAGGATCGGTGACGTGATGTAGTAGGGAAGATTGCCGTAGAGGCGGACAGGGCGGCCGCAAGAGAGCCGAGCGAGATCGGCCTTGAGAACGTCCTCTTGGACGACTGTAAGCCGGGGAAACTCTTTGGCGAGGCGTCGAAGGCCGGCGGCGAGCGAAGGATCGACCTCGATGGCGGTAACCGTTCCGCCGCTGGCGAGCAGATGGCGCGTCATTTCGCCGTGACCTGCGCCAATCTCGACCCAGCGGTGTTGGTCATCGGCAGGCAGCGGCACGGTGGAATGCGGGGAGACGCGAATCGCGCGGGCGATCTGCTCGCGCCAGTCAAGATCTGTGAGAAAATGCTGACCAAGGCGTTGGCGAGGCATGGGGAAAACAGTTTACCAGCAGGCGGCCGCAACCGGTTTCTGCCCTCTCCCTTTTCAAGAACATGAAGTTTACAGAGCGCCTGACTGGCCAGTTGCGTTTTGAAACCTTCAATACCTTCAACCACACCAATCCCGTTTGCTGTGCCTCGACAAACCTTAGTTCCTCCTTCTTTGACAAGGTGACATCGACGCGCGATCCGCGCATCCTGCAGCTTGGAATGAAAGTCAACTTCTAGCGCTCGACAGGAAAACTGAGGTCAAAACGGCCTCGAACCATGGAGGCCGTTTTCTTTTGGGGCCACTTTTTGTGAGGGTGTTGCGGCTAAAGGCGCGCACGGTTCGTCGGCCAAATTGCGCGAGCGCTTTGCTTGAGCTTGGCTTTTCAAGAATATCTGGCGCGATGGTGCGGACTTCTATGCAAGCACGGGTGGGAGCAGAGTGCCGTGCCAACGAGCCACACTTGAGAGCGAGCAAAGTAGCCGGACGGACAGCGCTCGCGTAGCGTAAAATGGAGGTGTCCGGCAAACGGACCATCCATGAGAATTTTGTTTGTGGCATCGGAGGGGCTGCCATTTTCGAAGACTGGCGGCCTGGCAGATGTCGTGGAAGCGCTGCCGAAGGCGCTGGTGGCGCAGGGCCATGAAGTGGCCGTGGTGTTGCCGCGCTACCGCGGGACCGAAGCGGCGGCGGTAGTGATTCCGAGCCTGACCGTTCCGATGGGCGGTGCGCGGCTGCGGTTTCCGGCAGTTGCGGATGGCGCGGTACTCGGCGGAGTGCGGTACTTCTTCGTGGATGATCCCGCTTATTTTGACCGCGAGGGACTCTATGGGAGCGGCGGGAAAGATTATCCGGACAACGCGGAGCGCTACGCCGAGTTTTGCCGCGCGGCCATCGAGGTGGCGAAACAGATTTGGCCCGCCGACGTGTTTCATTGCCACGACTGGCAGACGGCGCTGGTGCCGGTACTGCTGCGCATGTCGTACAGCGACGATCCACTGGTGGGGAACATCCCGGTGGTCTTTACCGTTCACAATATGGGGTATCACGGGCAGTTTCCGAGAGATGTTTTGGGGCGCGTAGGGCTGCCGCCAACGGTGTTTCATTCCGAGGGAATTGAGTTCTACGGAAGCGTCAACTTTTTGAAGGGCGGATTGGTTTATTCGGATTATTTGACCACCGTGAGCCGGAAGTACGCACAGGAGATTCAGACAAAGGAATTCGGGTATGGACTGGAGGGTGTGGCGCGAAAGCGGGCGAACCGGCTGGTGGGAATTCTGAATGGCGTGGACTACTCGGCGTGGGATCCCGCAAGCGACGAGCTGATTGCCGCGAATTATTCAGCCAAGGATTTGAGCGGCAAGATGGTTTGCAAGCAGGATTTGCTGGAGGCATTTGGGCTGCCCCAGGAGCACCTCGAGCGGCCCGCAATCGGAATTGTGTCGCGCTTCGCGGACCAAAAGGGGTTTGATCTGATCGCGGAGAAGGCGCACGAGTTGATGAAGGAAGATTTGCTGCTGGTGGTGTTGGGTACGGGTGACCGCAAGTATGAAAGGCTGTTCAGCGCGCTCGCGGCGGCGTATCCGGGACGCGTAGGATTGAAGATTGCGTATGACAACGTGCTGGCGCACAAAGTGGAAGCGGGCGCAGACATGTTCCTGATGCCGTCGCGCTATGAACCATCGGGATTGAATCAGATGTACAGCTTGAAATATGGTACGGTGCCGATCGTGCGAGCGACGGGCGGGCTGGATGACAGCATCGAGCCGTTTGACGTGGAGCACGGCACCGGGACGGGGTTCAAATTTTACGAATATTCCGGCGAGGCGCTCTTGTATGCGCTGCGGCAGGCGTTGCATCATTACCTGGACGACGGGATCTGGAAGCGCATCCAACTGAACGCAATGGCCAAGGATTTTTCCTGGAAAGGGCCCGCCGGGCAATACGCCAACCTGTATGAGGCGGCCCGGGCGGCACGCGGATTCGTGGCCACGCAAAAGGTTGTGAAGCCGGAAGAGGTCCAGACGCCAGCGAAGGAAGCCAGGGCACCAGGCCAACGACGGCGGAGAGCAGGCAAAGCGGCCAGGGCCGTGGTGCCGCCCATGCCGGGTGACGGGCAGGCTTCTCAAGCGAGTGAACCTCTCGATTCGGAAAAAGATTCAAAGCCAGCCACCGAGGAGTCGACACAGGTTAAGGAAAGCTCGGTGCAAGACTCTGGAAACTCTGGGGATGCAGGGAGAAACCAAAAACCGGCTACAACATCTAATTAAATTGATAAAGGAGACGTAGGCGGCGGGCCAAAGGGCAAGCCGCCGAGGATAAACGTTATGGCAGACAATTCCATTCCAGCGGTGACAGACGGAAATTTCGAGACGGAAGTCTTGGCCGCGAGCAATTCCAAACCCGTGATGGTGGATTTCTGGGCCGAGTGGTGCCGGCCGTGTCACATGCTGGCGCCTACGGTGGCAGAAATCGCGCATGACTACGAGGGCAAATTGAAGGTGATGAAGCTGAACGTGGATGAAGCGATGAATTCCGCGGGCCGCTACAACATTCGCGGAATCCCGACGCTGCTGGTATTCAAGAATGGGCAAGTGGTGGAGCAGATCGTGGGAGCCGTCCCAAAGGAGCAGATCACCAAGGCGCTCGACCGCCACGTCGCGTAACTCACAAGAGAATCGGGTGGCGTCGTCACATGGCGACGCCACTTTTTTTGTTTTTGCTGGCTCTCGCATTTTGCGCATCCTTGCGGGCAAGGAGCGCCGACAGCACCTTGCCAAATCCATCAAGAAAGATCGGGCCCGCGGAGGACGAGTGATTCCACTGGAGCGCGCGGACGCGGAACGGGAGAACTCACGACTCCTGATCGACACGCGCCCAAGGCCACGCCTGCGGCTGTTCTTTTGGTGCCTGGCGATCGCGCTGGGAGTGCTGCAGGTGTGGGCGCACCGCAATGAGATGAACCCGGATGGGATTTCGTACATCGAAATGGCCAAGGCAGCGGCGCAAGGCGGATGGCACGCGCTGGTGAACGGGTATTGGAGCCCCCTTTATGCACTGCTGCTCGATGTGAGCTTTCGGCTCTTTCACCCGCGGATTGCTTGGGAATTTACGTGCGTGCACATGGTGAACCTTGCGTTGTACTTGGGTGACTTTTTTTGCTTCGAAATTTTCTTGAAGGAGCTACTTGCGGCGCGGCGAACACAAAGCGGAGTGGAAAAATGGCTGAGGCCGGTGCCGGAGCAGATTTTATGGACTTGGGGGTACCTGCTGTTCTTGTGGAGCACCCAGTTCTGGCTGAGCCCGGCGATGGTGAACCCCGATATTATTGTTGCCGGGCTCGCCTGGCTGGCGACGGCGCTGCTACTGCGTATTTACCGGGGTAAGGGGACTTGGCTCTTGTTCCCGTCTCTAGGTTTGCTGCTGGGTGTTGGGTTTCTGGCGAAGGCCGCCTTGTTCCCGTTGTCCTTGGTGTTCCTGGCGAGTGGATTCCTTCTTTTTGCCACAACAAAAGCATCCTACGCGAAGGCCTTGGCAGGGTCGGCGCTCGCACTGGTGGTGTTTCTGGCGCTTGCTTCACCACTGGTCATTCCCCTTTCGAGAGACAAGCACCGAGCGACATTTGGCGACGCTGGCAGGCTCAATTACGCGCGGTATGTGGGTGGAGCACCGATCCTTCACTGGCAAGGCGAGCCGGAAGGAACAGGGATTCCCGCGCACCCGACGCGAAGGGTTTTCACTGATCCTCCCATCTATGAGTTTGCGCAACCGATTTCCGGGAGCTATCCGCCTTGGTACGACCCCTCTTATTGGTACGAGGGGATCCGGCCGCATTTTTCCTGGAAGGCACAGCTCTGGGTCTTGTTCCGCAGCGCGAATCTGTATCTAAAGCTGATTTCCAGGAGCGGCGCGCTGTATGTCGTGTTCCTTGCGCTGATCGTGCAGGTGGGGAAGGAGGGAAAATGGGATTGGGGAGAGAGACGAATTTCCTTGGTCTGGCTCCCATCGGTCGCCGCGCTGGCGATGTATTCGCTGGTCCTGGTCGAGCAACGATATGTGAGCCCGTTTGCTCTAATGCTGCTGCTGTGGGTTTTAACGAGCGCGCGGTTTTCCGCAGACAAGGCAGAAGCGCTGAGAAAACGCACGGCTCCGGTGGTGATTCTTGCTTTGGCGCTGGCGCTGGCCTGGCCGGTGGCACGCGATTTGCGAGATACTCTTGCGAACCGGCCGTACGAACCGTGGCAAGTCGCCGTTGGCCTGCGCCAGATGGGGATACCGCCTGGTACGCGCGTGGGATCGATCGGGACGGGACTTAGCGCCTACTGGGCACACCTGGCGGGTGTGAAAATCGTCGCGGAAATCCAGGAGAAGGATCAGATGAGTTTTTGGGCGGCCGATTCCGCGAGAAAGGAAGAAGCGCTTCGCAAATTCTCGGAACTTGGAGCGCAAGCCGTGGTAATGAAGAATTCGTCTGCGCGACAGTCTATCGATGGATGGCAGGAAGTAGGACAGACGCACTATTATGTCTGGCGTCCTGCTGCCAACTAGGTGAGGCACTAGCCACTTTCCTTAAATTCAGTGAGAGAGCGAGGAAATGAAGAAATCCAATGAGACAGATGTGGTGCGCTGTCATTGGGCACAGAACGAGCTGAGCATCCCCTATCATGACGAGGAATGGGGCGTACCGGTCCACGACGAGAGGAAGTGGTTTGAGTTCTTGATCTTAGAGGGTGCGCAGGCGGGGCTGAGCTGGGACACGATTTTGCGGAAACGCGCGCGGTACCGACAGGTGTTTGATGGATTCGATCCCGAAAAAGTGGCCAGGTATGACAAGAAGAAAGTGCGGGATCTGTTGCGCGATGCGGGAATCATCCGCAACAAATTGAAAATCGATGCGGCCATCGGGAATGCGCGGGCATTTCTAAAAGTGCAGGAAGAATTTGGGTCGTTTGATAGCTACGTTTGGCGATTTGTGGACGGCCGGCCGAGGCAGAACGCCTGGAAGAGGCACAAGCAAGTGCCTGCCAAGACGCACCAGTCCGATGCGCTTAGCAAGGACTTGCAGAAGCGCGGATTCCGGTTTGTGGGTTCGACGATCTGCTACGCGCTGATGCAGGCCACCGGCATGGTCAACGATCATGTCGTCAGTTGCTTCCGGTACGCGGAATTGTTGCGATAGGTCTGGCCGCCGGCTCTCTTGCGTTGCCGGCGGTGCCAGCGTACGATTCTAAATTGTTGTTCTGCAGTTTCCCACCAGTCGTATTCCTCTCAGGAAGTCGCAGAGGGGGAAGGGTGCGGCCCTGGTGACCGCTGCTGGGTCCGGCGAAACGGGAAAGTGTGAGAGAAGGAAAAAGAATGAAATCCGTTGTGGTGGTGGGCGCGCAATGGGGTGATGAGGGCAAGGGCAAGGTCGTAGACTATCTTTCTGGCTCGTTCGACTACATTGCACGCGTCGCCGGGGGCCACAATGCGGGGCATACCGTCATCATCGGAAAAGACCGCTTCGTGCTGCAGCTCATCCCCTGCGGAATTTTGCGGCCGAAGCGGCACGCGGTTATTGGCACGGGCGTGGTGGTGGATCCTGCGGCGCTGGTAGCGGAGATGGAAACCCTCTCAAATGCCGGCGTGGATGTGAAGGGCCGGTTGCACGTAAGCAATCGCGCACACTTGATCTTTCCTTACCACCGAGAGCTGGATAAGGCGGCAGAAATCGCGCGTGGCGCCGACAAAATCGGCACAACTTCACGGGGTATCGGCCCGGCTTACGAAGACAAGATGGCTCGGCGTGGGCTGCGCATGTGCGACTTGCTGGAGCCGGAGCTGTTTCGCAAGAAAGCCGCGCATGTGGTAGCGGAAAAGAACCGATTGGCAAAGGGCGCCTACGGGGCGGACATCGACTTTTCGCAGGAAGTGGAGGAAACGCTGAAGCTGGGCGAAAAAATTCGCGGGTACATCTGCGATACGGCAGAACTGCTCAACGGCGCGCTGGACGAAGGGAAGTCCGTGCTGTTCGAAGGCGCGCAGGGCACGATGCTGGATATCGACCATGGGACGTACCCGTTTGTGACTTCTTCGAGTGCAACTTCGGGCGGCGCTGCGACCGGCGTGGGCGTGCCGCCGACAAAGATCAAGCATGTGTTGGGAGTTTCCAAGGCGTATACCACGCGCGTGGGCGCAGGGCCGTTTCCGACCGAGATGCCGGACTTGGATGCCCAAGAAGTGCGCGACCGCGGAAATGAATTCGGCGCGGTGACCGGGCGCCCGCGGCGATGCGGTTGGTTGGACTTACAGGTGCTGCGCTATGCGAAGATGATCAACGGGATTGATTCGCTGGTGATCACCAAGCTTGATGTGTTTGACACCCAGCGCGAGATTCAGGTTTGCGTGGGCTACAAATATAAAGGGAAGCCGCTCGAGCAGATGCCCGCGCTGGCGGAAGAGTACGAGCACGTCACGCCGGAATACAAGACCCTTCCGGGGTGGTGCGTTTCGACCTATGGTGTGAGGGACGGTGAGAAACTGCCGAAAGCGGCGCTCGAGTATTTGCGTTTTATTTCAGATTTTCTGCAGGTGGAAATCGGCATGATTTCCACGGGCCCCGATCGCGACGCCACGATTGTGCCAGCGGGAACGCTGCTGTCCAAGTGGTTGTGAAAAAGAGAAAATAAACAGGCCAGCGAGCAGCGAAGTAACGAAAGGCACGGAAAAACAAGAAATCGCGACCTTGACGCTGATGGAGGCCGAAAAGGCCGGGTCATGCTGAGCTACGAAGAAGCGCGCCGGAAAGTCATCGAACAGGTTGGAAAGATGCGAGGACCGCGCGCGAGCAGAAGTGTGAGTGTCTGGGATGCGCTCGGGTTAGTGCTGGCCGAGGAAGTCAAGACGGATCGCAAATATCCGCCGTTCGATCGCTCCACTCGCGACGGTTATGCCGTTCGTTCGAAGGACGTTCAGCCAGGCGCGCAGCTCCGATGCGCCGGGGAGATTAAAGCGGGTGACACGGTCACCGAAACGCTGGCTCCCGGCACGTGTGTGCACATCATGACCGGGGCGGCGGTGCCCCCGGGAGCCGATGCGGTGGTGATGATCGAGTATACCCAACGGGAAGGCGACCTCGTTCAATTCGAACGAACGGCGCAGGCCCGGCAGAACATCGTGCCTCGCGGAAGCGAGGCCCGCCGGGGACAAACCGTTCTGAAGCCGGGGATGCGGCTGGGATTTGCCGAGTTGGCGCTGGCAGCGCAAGTCGGGGCCACGCAACTACAATGCGCGAAACGACCTCGCGTAGCGATTTTGTCGACGGGAGACGAGGTGGTGCTCATCGATGAGCAACCAGGAGCATTTCAGATTCGGAACAGCAATAGCGTGTCGCTTGCGACGCAGGTTCGAATTGCGGGAGGCGAGCCGGTGGTACTGGGGAATGCCGCGGACCGCGTCGAGGACCTGGGAGAAAAGATGGAGCGCGGCTTGCAGGAAGAAGCGCTGGTGCTGACGGGCGGCGTCTCGATGGGGAAGTATGACCTGGTCGAAAGCGTGCTGAAAGCCCTCGGCGCGGAGTTTTTCTTTGATGCGGTCGCGATTCGGCCGGGAAAGCCCGCGGTGTTTGCGGTTTGCCAGGGCAAGCCGGTGTTTGGTTTACCTGGGAATCCGGTATCGACAATGGTGACCTTTCAACTGTTTGTGACGCCGGCAATCGCGTTGCTGAGTGGGGCGGCGGCCCATCCTCTGCCGCTGCTCGAAGCACGCCTGGCAGAAGCATTGAACGAGAGGCCGGGTCTTGACCACTTTTTGCCGGCGCGCATCGAGTGGCGTGCCTCACAACCTGAAGTAAAGACCCTGAAATGGCAGGGCTCGGGTGACATTGCGGCGCTCGCGGGAGCGAACTGCTTTCTTCTCGTGCCCGCAGACAGACCAAAGATTGCAGCGGGAGAGCATGCGTCGGTTTGGCTAAGAACGGATGTCGTGTAGGCGCGGAGATGCCCAAGCTCTCTCATTACGGCGCAAAGGGCGAGGTGCGGATGGTCGATGTGTCGGCCAAAGCAGTGACCGCACGAACCGCATCAGCGCAGGGCTTTGTAAAGATGAAGCCGCGCGTGGTCGACGCCGTTCGGCGGCTGAAAAATCCCAAGGGCGATCCCTTGGAAGTGGCGCGGATCGCAGGAATCGCGGCGGCCAAGCGGACAGCGGAGTGGATACCTCTTTGTCATCCTCTGCCTCTCACGCACATTGATGTGACCGCACGGCTGTGCCAGAATGGCGTGGAAGTGCGATCCGCAGTGACTACGGCAGCGCAGACGGGTGTGGAAATGGAAGCACTGGTGGCCGTCGCTGCCGCAGCCCTCACGGTTTACGATATGTGTAAAGCCCTCGATAAAGGGATGGAAATCACGGATATCGTGCTCGTCGAGAAAACGGGTGGAAAGAGCGGGGACTACCGCCGGGCGGCGGATCGGCAGAGGCGCGCGCGATGACCACCTCGGGCGCCAAATCCGTCAGATTGCTGCTGGCCGAGGACAATCCGCTGGTGCGCGATTTGATTGTCAAAGGACTGGATCCTTTTTGTGTGGTGGAAGTGTGCAAGGACGGCGCCGACGCGTTGCTCAAGGTGGTTGACTCTCCACCGGACGTAATTCTTTGCGATTACAAAATGCCGGTGCTGGACGGAAGACAGCTTTTTGAGAAGCTGCGCGCGCGCGATACCACTCGGCACATTCCCTTTTTGTTCATGGCCAGCCGCGCGGACATTGAGGAACGTTTGCGGCCGCTAGTCGACGGAGTTGAGGATTTCATCACCAAACCGTTCCTGGTCAAGGATCTGGTGAGAATTGCGAAGAAAGTGATCGATCGCTTGCACCTGGAAAAGCTGCAAAAAAGCGCTTCGCGCCCGGGCGTCATCCAGGGACGGCTGGAAGAGATGAGCATGATCGACCTAATGCAATCGTTGGAAATGGGGCAAAAATCCTGCCGCTTGACCGTGCGTAATAACGGTGTCCAAGGTGAGCTTTACTTTGCTGGCGGCCAGTGCCGCGATGCGAAAGTCGGCAAAGTGGAAGGCGATGACGCGGTTTATAAGGTCGTGTTATGGACCGCGGGAGAGTTTGAGATCGACTTCAACGGGGCCAATGCCTCGAAGCGCACAACCACGACCAAGAACACTACGGGACTGCTGATGGAAGCCATGCGGCTGATGGACGAAGCCAATCGCGACCAAGCCCCGGTGGCAACGCCGTGACGCCGCAGCAGAATCCCTCCTCATGCGCGTAGCAGTTCTCACCATTAGCGATAGCGTGGCCAAAGGCGAGCGCGAAGACCGCTCTGGTCCTGTCGTTGTGGCCGCCTGCCGCGGACTGGGTTGGGAAGTCACCATGGCATCGCCGATTTCGGACGATCCCTCCGGGATTCGCGAACAATTGCGCGCCGTGGCAGACTCAGGGCACGTGGATGTCTTGCTCACCACCGGAGGAACGGGCATCGGGCCGCGGGACAATACGCCGGAAGCGACGCAGGCGGTTGCTGACCGGATTGTGCCGGGAATTTCCGAGGAGATGCGCCGCAAGGGGCTGGAGCACACCGCCACTGCCGTGCTTTCGCGCGGCACCGCCGCAGTGAGGAACAAGACGCTCATCGTCAACCTGCCGGGAAGCCCCAAGGGGGCCGCGGAGTCGTTTGATGCCGTGGCGCATCTATTGCCCCACGCCGTAAAGGTTCTTCACGGCGCCCGCCATGATTAGCTCCTCCATATTCCGGAGAATGCTTGAATCTTCAGTTGACCGATTTTCGGATCAACTCAAGGATGTTGAATCATGACGCAAAAACTTTCCGACAAGAAACTCGCGGTTTTGGGGGTCGGGAAACTCGGCGGCATCTTGCTGCGGGCGTACTTAAAGCAGGAGCTCTTTGCCCCAAAGCGTGTGACCGCGACGGTGGCCCACGCGGAAAGGGCTACCGCGCTGTCCAAAGAGCTTGGGGTGGAGGTGAGCACCGAGAACCGCAAAGCCGTCGAGGGTGCGGATATTGTGTTGCTGTGCGTCAAGCCGAAAGTAGTCGCGGAGGTATTGAACAAAATTGCGCCGGAGTTGCATGAGAAAACGCTAGTGATTTCCGTGGCGGCTTCGGTGCCGACAACCTACATCGAGGAGCGCCTCGGTAAGAAGGCGCCCGTGGTGCGCGTGATGCCGAACACGCCTTCGACGGTCGGTTGTGGCATGACCGGGATTTGCCGCGGCGCCCATGCCGAGACAGAGCACCTGGAGATAGCGCGAGCCATGTTTAACGCCGTTGGGCGTACCGTGGTGGTGGACGAGAAGAATATGGACGCGGTCACGGGTCTTTCCGCTAGCGGCCCCGCGTTTGCCTACATCATCCTCGAGTCGCTGGCGGAGGGTGGCGTCAAGGTGGGCCTGCCGCGGGATGTGGCTACCTTACTGGCGGCGCAGACCATGAAAGGTGCCGCGAGTGTGGTACTCGAGACCGGCGATCACCCTGCCCTACTGAAAGACGCCGTGACCACGCCGGCGGGCTGCACCATTGATGGAATCCTCGAACTAGAAGAAGGGAAGTTGCGCGTTACGCTGATCAAGGCGGTGGTGAAAGCCACCGGCCGCGCCAGCGAACTGCTTTTCGAGAAGTAAGAAACTCCCAAGAGGCGAAATTAGTGATAGGATGCTGCCCGTGAGGGGATCGTGCCTGGAGCATATCTTCCAGTTCTAATCTATGCAGCGCTCGTCGTGGCGTTTCCCGCCGTGACGCTCATTCTTGCCAAGCTCGTCCGGCCGGCGTCCACCTCTTACGGGCCGAAGTTGAAGCCGTACGAATGTGGGATTCCAGCGGAAGGCCATTCCCGCGGACGCTACTCGGTTCGGTTTTACATCATCGCCATGTTGTTCGTCGTGTTTGACGTTGAGACGATGTTCCTGTTTCCTTGGGCGATCTTGTACCGGGGGTGGGTGCTGGCGCACATGGGGCTGTTCGCGCTGGTTTCCATGGTTGTCTTCCTTGGGATCCTGCTGATCGGGTACCTGTGGTTGTACAAGAAAGGCGCGCTCGAGTGGGCCTGATGCCTAAGGCTTTTTTCTCGGGTGCCGCCGATCTGCATGCTAAGTTCTTGTCGTTGACTAGCTTTTTGCCGTGTGTTAGAAACGCGGGCGTTTGAGATTCGGGCCTTTGTTCGACGAGAGTGGCGCGCGAATCCTAGCCCTGCATCTCACACAGGCGTCCGGAGCCGCAAGTACACGGGGTCTATGGCCGACGAACCCAAGGAACAACAGCCTTCCGGCGTGCCCGCGGGCGACAAGCCCGCGGGCAGCTCCGCTCCCCCATCCACTCCTCCAGCGAAGGCCCCCGCTGCAGCACCGCCGGCTGCAGCGCCGCCAAAACCCGCCGCGCCGCCGCCGAAGGCTCCCGTGCAGTTGCAGACGCCGCTGAACAATGAGCTGGTCGGGCGAGTTCGCGCCAAGTTTGGAACCGCCCTGGTGGAAGCGATCGAAGACCGCAAGCAGGCCATTGTGATCGTGGAAAGCGGGCGACTGGGGGAAGTGGCACAGTACCTGCGTGACGAAGAAAAGTTCGACCTGCTTTCCGACCTGACGGCAGTGGATTGGCCCAAGCGCGAAAAGCGCTTCGAGGTGGTGCTCAACCTCTATTCCTTCGCAAAGAATGAGCGCTTGCGCGTGAAGGTCAGGGCTGGCGAAGGCGAGCAGGTCCCCAGCGTTGCCGGGGTTTGGCCGACGGCCAATTGGCTGGAGCGCGAAGCATTCGACATGTTTGGGATCATTTTTGCTGGACATCCCAATCTGACGCGCATTCTTTTGCCCGACCAGTGGCAAGGCTATCCGCTCCGCAAGGACTACGACATCATCGAGCAGGATACTGGGTGGGTAAGGGAAAACTTGGGCATTGAAAGCGGGCAATGAGGGGCAGGCAATAACAGGCATGGCCGGCAACAACATCACGGGCAGCGGAGAGAAGCCGCAAACCCTCTTGGGTGCGGACGAACTTGTCCTGAACATGGGGCCGCAACACCCGTCCACGCACGGCGTGCTGCGCGTGAAACTGAAACTCGACGGCGAGCGCGTGATCGGCTCCGAATGCATGATCGGGTATTTACACCGGGGCGTGGAGAAAATTGCAGAGCACCGCTCGTATCAGCAGTTCGCGCCGTATGTCGACCGCATGGACTACGTCGCTGCGGTCAGCAACGGCCTGGGATACTGCGAAGCCATCGAGAAATTGCTGATGGTGGAAGCGCCGCCGCGCGCGCGTGTGATTCGCACCATCCTAACGGAACTCCAGCGGATTGCCAGCCATCTTTTGTGGCTGGGAACGCATGCTCTGGACATTGGCGCGCTCACACCGCTCTTCTATTGCTTCCGCGAACGAGAAGAGGTCCTAAAGATTTTCGAAAAATATTGCGGAGCGCGTCTCACCACGCACGCCTTTCGCATTGGCGGTCTGCAATATGAGGCGTACGACACGCTGGAAAAAGACGTCGAGCGCTTTTGCAAAGCCTTCGAACCGCGCATAAAGGATTACGAAGATCTGCTGACGGGAAACCGCATCTGGCTGGGCCGTACCAAGGGGGTGGGGATTCTTTCGGCTAAGGACGCCATTGCACTGGGTGCAACCGGCCCGGTGCTGCGTGCCAGCGGCGTGAAGTGGGACATCCGGAAAGCCATGCCCTACGCCGCCTATGATCAATACAAATTTGAAATCCCCGTGGGCACTACCGGAGACACCTACGACCGGTATATGGTGCGTATGGAAGAGATGCGGCAGTCACGGTTGATTTGCCTGCAGGCGATTGAAAACATCCCCAGCGGGCCGATCATGGCAAAGGTTGGCAAAGTGCTGAAGCCGCCCCCAGGCGAAGTGTACCATGCGATCGAAGCGCCCAAGGGCGAGCTGGGCTATTACGTGGTTAGTGACGGAACGGTGCAGCCGTACCGCGTGCGCATCCGGCCACCGTCGTTCGTGAATCTCCAGTCGTTTGACTACATGGCGAAGGGACACCTGGTGGCCGATGTCGTAGCGATCATTGGAACGCTCGACATTGTTTTGGGAGAAGTGGATCGATAGTGTGGTGAACTGGGAAGACGGGCGGACTGCCGGGGTGACAGGTCACAAATGCAAGCGGTAACGCAAGCCACGATGGAATTCGTGAAGCAGTATTGGGCGCCGCTCGTCTGCGGGCTGGCCATCGTCGCGGTTTTGCCGCTCATCGTCGGCTACGTGGTTTTGGTGGAGCGCAAAATCATGGCCGATATGCAGGCGCGGCTCGGACCGATGCGCGTGGGGCCACACGGCCTGCTACAGCCCATTGCCGACGCCGTGAAGCTGCTCATCAAGGAAGACATCATCCCCGACGATGCCGACAAGCTCGTTTTCTGGCTTGCGCCAGTGCTTTCTGTGGGAGCCGCTCTGCTGGCGATCGCCGGTCTGGCGATCGGTCCTGCTTTCCAAATCGCAAAAGGCATCAACATCGGAATTCTTTTTGTCGTCGGCGTGAGCGCGATGGGGATTTTTGGCATCGTGCTGGGAGGCT
>Ga0126371_10003229_pt1 | contig 14228 bp, 9 predicted proteins | sample PanSoiMetaPlot_4_FD_110145 | JGI IMG/M metagenome (GOLD analysis project Ga0126371, IMG submission 110145) | Tropical forest soil microbial communities from Panama - MetaG Plot_4 | ecosystem: Environmental > Terrestrial > Soil > Tropical forest > Bulk soil | place: Panama | collected 2016-02-17 | reverse complement strand
TTCCGTGGCAGGCAGTGATTGCGACGCGCATCGGTCGCATTCAGTTCGTGCTGGGCCGCGAAGTCGGAGTCAGCCTGTACGGCTTCACGTCGGACCAAAACTTGTTGATCCCTACCCCCGGCGTACCTCCTGTCAACGCCACTGAGATCCATTTGCGAACGATTCGGTTTGATTTTCCAATCGTGGAGTACCGCCCGTTTCGATCGTTCTCACAAAATCAAAGCTCAGGGTTGGGCTTTCAATTCTTCGCGGGGTTCGATAAGCCCGACAGCGCCTCTGTTGTGCAGCCCATCGGCGCCCCGAAACCACATCTGACAACAATCACGACGTTCGGGGTGCGGATGGTTTTTGACTGGCGGCATTATCTTGAGTTCGGCCCGCATTAATCCGCAAGATCAGGTTCGCTCGCAGGTTTCCGTTCCTCGTCCGACTTTCCCTGTGACGACGCTATGCCTTACACAACTCGCCGGCAAGAACTTCACGCCGCTGCTGCGCCAACGCATCGACTCTGCCCAGTATCATCGTGTATATCGCAATTGATACCGCGGCGAAAGTTACGAAGAGCCCCGTCGCGATCCAAATATCGCCATAATATCGGGCTAGCGTGAATCCGATGACTCCCAAGGCGACGACCACGAGCTGGACGCCAAAACTGATGAGCACCGTCAGTTGCGAAGCGCGCTGACGCCCGAAGGTTCCGGACTCGATTCGCTTTGGCGAATACAAGGACATCAGGTTCCCGATCGAGAGATTTAATGGCGTTGCGAAAAACATGCCTGCAATGGTCGCAATGGTCATTCCGAAGGAGGGCCTTCGGAACAGCAAGGCCACGCCAATCCAAACCACAGCCATCTCAAGAACCAGTACGGCAACGTGCATGAGATTTTTTCCGAGAATGATCTGTCGGAATCGGGTCGGCGACACGAAGAAGAACTGGATACCGCCGCCATCGGCGCCAAAATTGTTGTAGACCAGATTCGTCAGCAGCAAAAGTGTGTAGGCCGAACCGATGGGAAAACCCAGGTCCGGCATTCGTTGCAACAGTCCGCCTCCTGGTCGTCCCTGGCCAAATCCAAACACGACGAGCATGATGATCGGCGTGATGAAGGTCAGGAGCATCGGCCCGCTGCGCGAGAGATAGTGGAACTCTTTTTCGAAGACTGCCACGATCGGCGCGGATACGCCGCGGATATCCCACCCCACGCGAACGCGCTCATCGGCACTTTTCGCGAAGGAGGCTTTAGTGACTTCGCTCAGATTCTCGCCACGGTACTGCGCTCGGAGGCGAATACTCAAGACGCGCAGAATCACCGCTCCATATCCGCCGATGAAAGCTACTGACAGCAGGCTTGCAGCCCATCGATTGCTGGCCATGCTTGCGATTGAGTGTGCAGCCAGTCCGGGCGGCAACATGCGCTGCACGATGTTTACCTCCCCGCCCACCCGCATCATCGAAGATGAAGAATGCGGCCGGAAGCGGCTCATCAAGGGGCCGATCAGCTGGAAGCTGATCATGAACAGAAAGAAGAGAACTGCGAAAATCTCCCGCGTGCGGCGCTGAGCAAGCCATCGTTCGATCCAGGCAAACACCATCTGGGTGAGCAGCATATTGAACAGGGCAAAAACTGCAAGGACCGCAACCGTCCAGAGAAAGAGGCGTAGGCTCGCGATCCCTACGCCGATTGAAATCCCCGTGAGCCACAAGCTGCACAACAGGGTTGCCGGGTCTAGGGCTCCGTAAACCAAGCGGACCAAAACATACGATCGATAGTTCAAAGGAAAGCGCAGCAGGTTTGACGTATCAAGCGTTTCATTGAAGGCTGTCGCCATAACCGGGAAGAATTGCCAGAACATAAATACTGGCCACAGCAACACTGCGAGTAATTCTGGTTCGCCTTGCGCAACGAAGTACCACGCGGCAGCTCCCAGCCCGAATGCTCCCCCCAGGCCACCGGCTGTCATGAACGCGGTGATCATGATCCGCGAGAAGAGTTCCAGAGTCCCTTTTGTCGTCCGCAGCGAGTGCAGAAAGATCTCCCAGCGAACCTGCGCGATCGCCTGCAACTGGGCGCGCGACTGCGACGCACTCATCCCAGCCATGACAACTCCTGCTCCGCGCTGCGTACGCCGCCAACTGTGTGAAGGAAGATTTCCTCGAGCGTCAGTTTCTTGCTTGGTGCGATTTGATCTCCGTTTCCCGACGCGGCCTGCGCTTCGACTCCTGCGCGTAATTCTTCGAGCGAGCCTTGTGCTACCAGTCGTCCCTTGTGAATGATGGCCACATGACTACAGAGTCGCTCGACGATTTCGAGCACGTGCGATGTGAGGAAGATGGTTGCCCCGCGCGCGATCATTCTCTGGAGCATGGCCTTCACTGTTCCTGCGGCGATGGCGTCTACGCCCTCAAAGGGCTCATCCAGAAACAAAATCTTCGGCCCGTGGATCACGGCTGCGGCCAGCGCGAGCTTCTTCTGCATGCCATGGGAATAATCGGTGACAAGCTTGCGTTGCTGATCGGCGAGTTGCATGAATTCAAGCAACTCACCGGCGCGTTTGGCCGCCGTTTCGCGATCAAGTCCATACATGCGACCAACGAAGTTCAGGTACTCTGCACCGGTCAGGCGACCGAATAGGGCCATTCCTTCCGGGACAACGCCGATCTGCCGTTTGACGTCGACCGGATCCTGTTCGAAATCGATACCGAGAATCTGCATCCGGCCGGAGGTCGGGGCAAGCAGTCCGGTAAGCATCTTGATGGTCGTGGACTTCCCCGCCCCGTTTGGTCCAAGAAAGCCAAAGAATTGGCCCGAGGCAACTTCGAGGTTTACGTCCTCGACGGCAACAAGATCACCGAACCGGCGCGTCAAAGCTTTCGTTCGAATGGCACAAACGTTCATAAAGGGTTTGACTCTAGCATAGCCGATAAGGGCGGGACGGCCTGTCGCGATTGCTGGACGCCATCGGTGCTCCGGGTGGTCTGTTCTGACCTGAAGAATTAGTGGGTGGCGCGAAAATGTTCTTGAGGCTTGTAACGTTTCGGACGGCGCTGACACTACTGAGGCAGAGGGGAATGAGGAAGTACAGGAGGCCGGTCTCCCGTTAAGAATTCCCTGGGTGTCCCCTCAAAGCTGCAGCGCGAAGCTTGGCGGTGACAAGACATACGCGCACTCATCTTGTTTCTCCCGGCATGCCGCCCGAGGCACGTCTATCGTCCACGCTTGTTTTCTGCATCACCCACCCGCCAATCACTACTACGACACTCAACTTCGAACACCTCGGGCGAGCCGGCTTTTGGAAGCGGGTTTTCGGTTTTCGGTCTTCGGTCTGGATCTCAGGTCTCAGGTAACTTCACGCTTAGCCATGTTCCTAATATGGCAAGACTCTTACCTTCCTTCTTACCATCCAGTGACCAATAGCCGTCGCGCCGCGGCCAGCGAGCAGTGCTGGTAGCGGCTGTATGCAGCCGCGGCGCGATCGCGAATCTGTGACGGATTTTCGCGAAGCACCCAACCATCCAGAGCGCTTTTCAGCGTGTAGGCTTCGGGGGCCATCAGCGACGTAGTCCATAGCAGCGGTGTGGCTCCGGCTGCGCGCAATGGCTCGGCGAAATATGACTTGCTGATGCAGGCGAGCACGATCGCTTGTCGTTCTTGTGCGTGAACGTGCTGAGACAGGTGGCCGTGTTCACCTTCGGATGCTGGGCGGTTCTGCGGGTCCGCGTTATTTTTTGGACGTGGGATTTCCAGCAGAGTGAAGTCCATCAGCCCTTCGTGTCCGACGTAGACGACGAGATCGGCAAGAGCTGGAGCAATTATTGGATTAGCCGATCCCCGAACTGCGGCAATTGCACTTTCTTCTACTTGGCCAGCCGATGCCTTCAGAAAATCTACAATCGCTTGCCGAATCTCGCTTCCGCGGTAAGCGTCCGCAATCAGGATCACATTGCCGCTCCGGTGGTGAAAGATGCAACGCTCGAGCACAGCCGGTGTGGGATGCGCCTGCGAGACCGTAAGGTGCCAGTCGGTGCTATGCGCGAAGAACGTCTTTAGGCCGTAAGCTGCGCCCCAATACAGGTTATGTTCTGGATCGTCGCCGTTGCCAAGCCGGGGAGACACGGGCACGATACCCTGGTGCGTGTTGTCCGCCAGCGCGACAAAGACGTGAACTACGCGCGGGACGTTTTGCGCGGCCATTGGGCCGGAACACAACGTGAAGCAAGTAAGGCTGATTAAGACGCCGATGATTAAGCGCGGCTTCATCGCCCTCCGAATCGAGTTACCGTCTCGCATTGATGCTGGGCTGATTCTTTATCATTTCGGCGGTCAGCAAGGAATCCGACTTCTGTCACACCAGCCGCACGGAACTGATCGAGGATGTTCTCGACTCGAGCCCACTTGGCGCGCGCATCGGCGCGAATGTAAATCTTGCGTTCGTGAGGTTGCGCACGAAGCCGCTCTCGAATTTTCTCGCCGAGTAGGTCCGCAGCAAGCTTGTCGTTCCCGAAGAAAATGTCACCGGTCCTGACGAGAGCAACGACCAGCGCATCCTGACGTTCCGCCTGCCACATTGAATGAGGATGCATTACCCCAGGCAAAGATACAGACACTCCATGGTGGTAGGACTGACCAGCTGAAACGACAATGAGGATGGCGATAGAAAGCAGGGCGAACGTCGATCCGAATGCTGTAACGTCCAGCCCGGCCATGGGTCTCATCGAAGTGGCGCGCACCCGACGCATATGAAGTTAGACACCACGCCACGGATCAGTGCACCCACAATTACTTAGTCGGCCCGGCAGGTCTGGCCGCGCGTATGGCGCCTAGATTCGCTTTGTCGATCAGGTCACTGCTCGTGTCGATGAAAGCGGGGATCGGTGCAAAGCTGTCTCTTGACCAGTCCGAGTCGAGATGGGGAGGCGGATTGTGGTGGAGATCGTCGAGCACTCGGAGGCCGACCGCGCCCATGGTATATGGCTTCTGCGCGACGGTGGCCGCGATATAACCTTTGTCGATCCAGTCGAGCGTATCGGGGTCGGTGTCCATCGCGAGTACGACCTTGTGCATGTGTCGTTCGTTAAGAGCGGTGGCGACGTTGCGTCCGGCTTGCGCCTCGAGGCAGACAAAGGCGTCGACTTCATTGGGATGCTGGGCCAGGATTTCGGCAACGGTGGTCGAGGCGACGTCGGGATTACCCCCAATGTCAACGGTGCGCACGATGTGAATCTGCGGATAGCGAACGAGCGCCTCTCGATAGCCGCGTAAGCGGTCTGCGAGATTAATTTGCTCAGAAATCGTAAAGACCACGACGTTTCCCTTCTCGTTCAGTTCTTGGGCAAGGAGCTGGCCTCCCATACGTCCCGCCTGCTGGTTGTTGGTGCCGATGAAGAAAAGCCGCTTGCTAGCGGGCGCGTCCGCATCCAAGGTGACCACGGGGATGCCGGATGCGATTGCCTGATTGATGTCGAAGGTGAGCAATGCGGGCTCGGCAACGTGCACGAGAATGCCAGCCGGCTTTTCGCGGATGGCCTGTTGCAGTGCCGCCTGTTCAGCTTTGGGATCATATGAGTTTGGCCCCATGACTTTGACATGGACCTTGAGTTGGTTTGCGGAGTCGGTCAAGCCGGCGGTGACCTGTTGCCAATACGCAATCTGAACGTTGTTGGAGACGAAGATGTAGGTCTCTTTTGAGTCGTGCCGACTGCAGAAGAGAAGTGGGAACGTGAGGGCACTTGCAATAACGACGCAACGGAGGCGGTTCCAGCGGGACATGAGAACCTCCCGGGAGTGGTGGCACTCCGCGTCCCGGAACAAGGGCGGTGAGATTGTAAACGAAGAAAGGCAGTTCTCAATCCAGTTCTCAGTTCCCAGTTCTCAGTTTATGCGTGGCAGTTCCCAGCGTCGGGTGGCACGCCATCGCCACCGTGAGTTTTTCGGGACCAACAAGGCAACGACGTCGCCTTCAACAGGTCTATGCTGTGCGTAGAGTCTATTGCGCGGCGGGGCCGTTTTGCGTGGGGATCGTGATCAGCGGCAACGCGACCGCATTGATGGAGGCGGGATCGTCGCGCAGGCGGATGTAAATCGATTTTCCAACCGGCCCGGGGATTGGCAGGGTGTTGTCCATGAAGCCTTCGGGCACGGGGGTCGGTGTTGCGAAGTCTGGATCGGTACTGACGGAATCGAGCAGGAAGAGCTTATCTCCGACCAGCGTGCACGGCTTCTCCGACGATGCGTCGCAACGAACTTCTTTCAGCACAGGTACACGGACGAGGTTGGCCAGCGGCTGCCAGTCACCTTCAACTCCATCCGGACCGACAGGGCGAAACTTCAGTGGTCCGAAGGCAGAGGGCCCCAACTGGCGCAAAGGATTCAGGACGGCGAGGACTGTGTGCGCATCTTGAAGGATGAGGTTGCCATCAGCGATGCTGAGCAACGCGTGAAACGATTCGTCCATTGCTGCCACTTCGATCTTTTCTCCAACCGGATACGTTTCAGGATCTTGACTCTTGACTGAGAAGTTGAGGCGAGCATCTTGCGGGAGTTCTTGGGGGTTTTCGATATGAACCAGACTGTTTGCCGAATCGGGATCGGACTGAACGCTCTTCCCCATCAGCAGAACTTTCGGACGAGGAGGCAGCACATTTGCCTTTGCCGACAATGTGCGACCATCTTTTAGAGTGACCGAAGCAGAATCACTAGCACCCGCCTTCAACGGCGAAGGAGCCGGCTTTTCGAGTTCAAGGCGGAGTTCGTCCTGCTGATTGGCGCGGGTAAGCCCGTGCGGCAAGAACCGAAGGCTTCCCAGCTCAAGGCCGGTGACTTCGTCGAGGCGTGTTCCGCGCAGGGTTCCCACGGTATCTCCGGCATGAATGTTGAATGCGTCGAGGTGGCCAGCCTCGGCATACGTGTGCAACGGGATCGCGTCGGGCTCGGGTTGTCCGAACTTTGCGACCGACATGCTGATCAATCCGGCGGGCTCATCCTGCAGCTGAATCTGGACTTCGAGCTGGCCGGCTTTGGCGAGTTTCCAAGTTGTGGTCAACTCATGGCCTTCGGCGTTTTTCACGCTGACGCGATTTACGCAGCAAGCGTCCGGCGCTTCCAGATGCAGTGTGTCCTGTCGGCCGACAATAAGGGCGCTCGTATCTTTGGCAGCGATCGTCCACTTGGCTGGACTTGGACTGCGAAGCTGGAAGCGCGGTCCCTCGAACGATTGAAATCCCCATTGTCCGTGCAGAGTGGCTGTGATGCTCACGTCGAGATCGCTGAGATGAAGAGAATGCGTGTCGATGACGAAGCCTCCCCGTTCCGGGTCGGGACGTGCCGGAAGCTCGAGCGATTTGCCGCTTTTCGTCGGAACGCGAAGCATGAACTCGTGTGAGAGCTCGGTGGCATAGACGAGTGGGGCGCCGTCCATGGCAAGAACGAGGTCTGGGTTGGCGATACAGGGAACGGCTTTTGGGTCGGCCACGCGCAGTGGCGGCAAGACAGCCTGGGCGATCGGGGGCAAGCCCACCACGATTACGGATTTAGGATTGCGGAACGAGGGCGGATTATTCAAGCGAAGGTTTAGATCTTCTTTGTGGGGCAAAGACAGCGCGGGGATATACTGGTACTGAGCAGTGCGCGCTGTTCCCAGGATCCGAGCCATATCAACAACCGCACCGATATAAGGGCTGTAATAGCCTGAACGCGCCATGGGCGTGCCTCCAACCTGGGACAGAAGGTCAGCGGTCGCGCCGGTGGTCAAAGTCGCCATCATGGTTTGGGTGTGTGCATCGTCAAGCACAAGCTGCTCGGTATTTTGGGTAAGGCACGGGGCCTGCTGCGCGCTGGGCTTGTCGAAACACTGCTGATCGACCTTCATGTTCAAGCTGCGAGCGAGCATCTCGGTGCGTTGATGGAGTTGCTCGGGCTCACCTTCAGCCGTGAGGCGAACCGAGGCCAGATATTTTTCGAGGCGGGCGCGATCGAGACTCGCCTGATGAAGGTCCTGCACGGCGCGAACAAAGGCTCCCGGTTTTCCGCGAACCGCAGCGCGGAGAGTGCTGAATCCGCCTCCGGTATCCGGGGCGAAGAAAACCAAGGCCTGCGTCGCTTCGTCCGGAACTGTGACCCAGATACCTTCCTGCCGGACGTGTTTGTCCCATGTCTCGACCTTGGTGAACCAATTGTCTGGCGGCGGGTTGGTGGTGCCGCGCAGGAACGCCACGATCATGATGTAGTGCGCGGACTGGGTTTCGGGGAGATCGGGATGAACCCAGAGGCGGTCCGCTGGCTGCAGGTTCGGTACCTCCGAGATCGGGAGGATGGTTTCACCACGGCGTACACGTACTTCCACCGGGGGGCCAGCCAGATCGAAGGCAGCCCCTTCCGCAAAAGCAGAAATCGGGGTAGCGAGCAAGAACAGAGTGAAAGAAAGAAGGATTGCCCCGCAAGCAGACCAAACGCGTGGTTCTACCAAACCGCAACTCCCTGATTTGAAATCTGGATGGGTACCTCTATTTTACAGGCACTGGGGCGAAAATGGTGCACTCGGAAAGGCAGGTTTCAGGTATCAGGTGTCAGTTTCAGGTGTCAGGTATGGTCCCCTCCATCGGTTTCAGGTTGTCGTGCCGGCCGTGTGCGCCGCATCACGGTATCGCTCATTCGTACTGTTATGATGTCGGGCGCTATCGCTAAAGCCTTGTAAACAATCGATTCGGCAGAATCCTCGCTGACTTCGAAGGAGGCCTCTTCGTGCACCGCAAATCCTCTGTCTCTCCTCAATTTCCCGCTCTTTTCCGATGCGTAGTCCTGCTTCTCGTTTGCGACGTCGCGAAGATGAATGCGGTCGCGCAGGAGATTACGACTGATCCTCCTTTCTATGGTCCGTTTAATGGCGTTTTCCTGGCCGGCGGCAACGGATTGAGGAAGCTTACGGTAAAGGAGGATTCCGTTCTGCGTGCCGACTCGCCCTGGTCGATGTACGCGTGGGTAAGGATGGAAGAGGCGATCGGGGCCATGGTGTTGATCGCGGGCTTGGGGGATCCGACCGACGAGTATTCGCGTTACCTGGCCGTCGATCCGTCCCACATCACATTGTGGATGGGAAAAGACAATGCGCTCTCGGGGAGCCTCCGCCTAACTCCGGGAGAGTGGCATCTGTTGGCGGCCACATACGATGGTGATGTGTTCGTGCTGTTTGCGGATGGGGCGGAGGTCGCGCGTGGAAAAGCCGATCTCGGCAGTGTGAGCGGCGTGTTTCAGATGGCGCCGGCGATTTATCCCACGGCGGAATGGAAACACTTCGGCGGCAAGATCGCTGGTTTTACCGTAAAGCGTAATGCAGTCACCGGCGACGAGGTGAAGCAGCTCTACCAGATGCCTCCGCAGTACGCAATGCTGGCGTTCGAAGAAGGTTCGAAGCCGTGGTGGGTACAGACACGCGGCCAGGCCGGATATCGAGCGCCGCAGGATCCCGAGACGCTGCCCCGATCAAAGGCCGCTCCGTCGAAGCCCGTGACTATGAACGCCCACGAGACTCGCGACGGCCTCGTGGCAACGGACGACCATTCGTGGAACGTCGTGGGCGCATGGCGAATGAGTCCTGCGCCCGAAGTGAAAGAAGATGGCGCCACCATCTCGCAAACCAATTTCAAGAGCAAGGAATGGTATCTGGCGACTGTGCCGGGAACTGTTCTGACGACACTGATCGATCGGGGTGTCTATCCGGATCCCGATTATGGTCTGAATAATCTCGCTATTCCCGAGTCGCTGAACAAGCAGGACTACTGGTACCGAACCGAATTCAAAGCTCCGAAACTCGAAAGCGGCCGACGCTTGACATTGACCTTTCACGGCATCAACTACCGCGCAGTCGTGTGGATGAACGGCGAGTCGTTGGGGACGATCACGGGCGCATTCATCCGTGGCGTCTTTGATGTGACCGACATCGTGAAACCGGGTGCAAGCAACGTCATCGCTATGCGCATGTCGCCGCCACCCCATCCGGGTATTCCACACGAACAGTCGATCAAGGGTGGTCCCGGCGAAAACGGCGGTTTGATGTGCCTTGATGGTCCGACGTTCGTGGCTACCGAGGGATGGGATTGGGTTCCCGCAATACGCGATCGCGATACCGGCATCTGGCAACCGGTAACGCTAACCGCAACCAGCGTGGTGAAAATTGGCGATGCTCAGGTCGTCACGACGCTTCCCTTGCCCGACACATCGCGCGCGGACATCGAAATCACCGTTCCGCTGGAGAATCTTTCAACTAGCGCGGTCAAGGGAACATTGTCAGCGTCGTTTGACGGGACAAACGTGAGCAAAGAAGTTACGGTTGTGCCGGGCAAGAGTTCAATCTCGCTGGCGCCGGCCGAATTCAAGCAGTTGACCGTCGCGAATCCGCGCTTGTGGTGGCCGAACGGTTATGGCAAGCAGGAGTTGTACACCCTCAAGCTGACTTTTTCTGAAGGCGGCATTCAATCGGACGCGAAGCAGGTGCGCTTCGGGATCCGTGAGATCACGTACGAATTGAGCCTGCTCGACAGTGGGGGCCATATGCGGCGCGTGGAGTTCTCTCCCACTGATGCTCGCGCTCATAGAGAGCAGCCGGTTGATATCTCGCACGATGGCATGCGCGAGATCCCCCCTGCCGACCCTTTCCCGAGTTTCTATCCGCCGGAATGGAAAGAAGGGTGGAAGTCATGGGTTGCGTCGCTCTCGCCGGGCGGAGACAAGGCGGCTTCGATCAAATCGGTCGATGATGATCGTGCCGCTCCTTATCTTGTTATCAAGGTTAACGGAGTCCGCATCGCGTGCCGCGGCGGCAATTGGGGCATGGACGACTCGCGCAAGCGTGTCTCGCGGGCAAAGCTCGAGCCTTATTTCCGCTTGCACCACGACGCCAACGTCAACATCATCCGCAACTGGGTTGGTCAGAATACCGAGGAAGTCTTCTACGATCTCGCGGACGAATATGGACTGCTCATCTGGAACGACTTCTGGGAGTCGACGCAGAACTACAACATCGAGGCGCAGGATCCGGTACTCTTCCTCGACAACGCACGCGACACGATCTCACGTTTCCGTAATCATCCATCGATCGCTGTGTGGTGTGGAAGAAACGAAGGCGTTCCGCAGCCGATCATCAGCGACGGGCTCGCCGAGCTGGTGCGCACGCTCGACGGGACGCGCTACTACTCACCCAGCTCGAACCAGGTCAATCTGCAGAACAGCGGCCCATACAAATATATGGACCCGAAGCTCTACTACACCACACTCAACCACGGCTTCTCGGTCGAGACGGGAACGCCGTCATTCTCGACTCTCGAATCGTTTCAAGCATGGATCCCGAAGGAAGATCAGTGGCCAATCCGCGACGACTGGGCGTATCACGATTGGCACCAGAGCGGCAACGGCGACATGGCGCCGTTCATGGCGGAAATTCAAGCTGAGTTCGGGGCGCCTACGTCATTGGAGGATTTTGAGCGCAAGGCTCAGATGCTGGATTACGTCGATCACCGCGCGATCTTCGAAGGCATGAACGCACACCTCTGGGCGCCCAATAGCGGCCGCATGCTGTGGATGACGCAGCCTGCATGGCCCAGCAACACGTGGCAGATCCTGACCTCGGACTACGACACGCAAGCGTCTTTCTATGGTGTGAAAAAGGCTTGCGAGCCTTTGCACGTACAGCTCGACCTGTCCGATTACACGGTCGCAGTGGTAAATACAACGACCGGAGCCAGGAACGGATTGTCGGTCGAAGCGGACGTCTATTCGCTCGACAACAAGTCTCTGTTCCATCACCAGGAAAAAAAAGATGCGCCCCCGAATTCTGTTCAACAGGCATTCAAGCTTGATCTTGCGCCGCTAATGGCAGATGGAGTGGTGCTGGTTAAGCTGCGGCTGGTCGATTCGTCGGGGGCTTTCGTCTCCGACAATCTCTATTGGCTCGGGGCTTCGAGTGCTTCCTATCGTAAGCTCGGGCGAATGGGCGTAGCAACGGTGTCGGCAGCGGCCAGAATTGAAAAGGGCAATGTTGTCGTCTCGTTGAAAAACACCGGAAATGTCGCCGCCTTACAGATCAAGTTGACTCTTCTCAAGGCCGACGGGACACGAGTTTTGCCCGCTTACTACGGCAACAACTATGTCTCATTGCTGCCCGGCGAGAACTGGGACATTGCGGTTGAGTATCCCGTGGATCAGACGGTGGCGCAGGTCGGAATCAGGGGATGGAATGTGGCGAAATCGGTCGTGTCCCTGAAGTGAAGCCGAATCCCCGGTTAAGGAAGGGGCGCGCTATGACATATCAGCGCTTCGGATGGAGCATCGCGTTCTTTCTTGCGAGTGCGCTGGCCTTTTCAATTACGCCCCAAACTGGATCGCCTTTGAAAAGAAGGCCACCGCCCCTCTTCCTTAACCGCGCAGACAACGGGCATAACGTAACGGCCGTCGTCGGCCAACAGATCGAGGTGACTCTGGCGACGGTGGGTCCTCACTCGTACGGGGAAGCGCAAGTGTCGTCACCCGCTGTGGAATTTGAGAACAACGCGTTAGGGGTGCCGGCCAATCCGGGAGGCCCAACGCAAATCTATATATTTCGCGCGGCGAGCCAAGGAGAGGCAAGAGTTGAAATTGCCGGTCTCGACCAGGATCGCTATTTCGCAGTGATCATTCACGTTGAGGGCAAAGCTGAGCTAGATTCACTTGGAACCGTCGACCAATCGAGCGAAGCCCCCTGGACAAACGGCTGGACAAACCTTGTCAACAACGTGCGGCAGACATTCACGCCGTCGCTCCCAAAGCTAACCAAGGTGGATGTGGAGTTGGTGGAGGCGAATCCCGGTGAGACTTCTGACCAAATCACCCTGATGGTGCTAAATACGCAAGACAGCATATTGGCCGAGGTATCGAAGCCGCTGTCGGCCTCCGACTGCTCGCATGTTTCATTCGTTCTACCTAACGGGGGGCTGAACGTATCGACGGGCAAAAGGTACGGCATTCGACTCGTCGGTGGAACGTTGCTGGGATGGAAATATGTTGAAGACGGCTATCCCAACGGATCCGCGACATTCAACGCAAAGCCGTTGCTGCCGAATCATCGGAGCTCGTTTCTTTTTCGAACGTATGGCGAGAATTAGGGGCGGCCGGGTGTCCCGAAGCCAGCTCATTCTCTAATGCGAAAAACTCCCGCCGCTTCCAAGCGGCTGTGTTTCAAGTCGGCAAGTGCGCGGTTTGCGTCGGCCAGAGGATAGACCTGGATCGACGTCTGAATCGGGATCTCCGCTGCAAGCGCGAGGAATTCGCGACAATCATTTCGCGTGCTGTTGGCTACGCTGCGTACGACGCGCTCGTGATAAACAAGGTCGTAGTCTAGCGCGGGAATCTGGGTCATGGTGATTCCCGCCAAGGCCACCGTGCCGGCTTTGCGCAGATGTTTTAGCGCTTGAGGGACCAGAGTCCCGGCCGGCGCAAAGATGATGGAAGCGTCCAGCGGATGTGGCGGTGTTTCCCCGGCGCTTCCCACCCAGACCGCGCCCAGCTTTTCTGCGAGTTGCCGGTGCGCCTGGCCGCGCGTGAATACATAGACCTCACATCCTTGATAACGCGCCAACTGCAAAACCAGGTGCGCCGATGCGCCGAAGCCGTAGAGGCCCACGCGTTCGCCTTTCCGTGCGCCGCTCAGTCGGTAAGAACGGTATCCGATTACTCCGGCACACAGGAGCGGCGCAGCGTTCTCGTCAGAAAACACAGGAGGGATTGGATGGGCGAAGTCTTCGCGGACGACGCAGAACTCCGCGTACCCTCCGTTGACGTGATATCCCGTGAACTGCGCGTGCTCGCACAGATTCTCGGTTTGACGCACGCAATAAGTGCAGGTGCCGTCCGTCGAATAGAGCCACGGAACTCCGATGCGGTCGCCTATGTGGAGCGTGCGAACATCGGCGCCGGTTGCGTCGACTAATCCGACGATCTGATGACCTGGCACCAGTGGAAGTTTAGGGAGGGGGAGATCTCCTTCGGCGGTATGCAGGTCCGTATGACAAATTCCGCAAGTGTGAATGCGAACGCGAACTTCGTTGGACGCAGGAGCAGGACCAGGAAGATCGACGAAGCGTAGCGGAGATTGTTCGGCAGGCGCAGGATGAGACATTTGCATTGCGCGCATGAAGAGATTGTAGTCGGGGAGCAGTTCTCAGTTCTCAGTTCTCAGTTCTCAGTTCTCAGTTCTCAGTTCTC
>Ga0126371_10003228_pt1 | contig 14228 bp, 11 predicted proteins | sample PanSoiMetaPlot_4_FD_110145 | JGI IMG/M metagenome (GOLD analysis project Ga0126371, IMG submission 110145) | Tropical forest soil microbial communities from Panama - MetaG Plot_4 | ecosystem: Environmental > Terrestrial > Soil > Tropical forest > Bulk soil | place: Panama | collected 2016-02-17 | reverse complement strand
TAGCGCGGCGGCTAGCTGTCAGAATCGCTTGAGCGCTGCGGCGCCCTCGATCACCGGAGCACCTCTCTGGCCTCGGCAAGCCGCAGCGCGCGTGTGTCTCGCTGCGACAGGCCGGCTACCGGCATTGGCCACGGAATGGCAAGCTACGGGTCATCGAACGCTATCGACACGTCCTCGGCTGGATCGTGGGGACGGTCGATGCGATACGACACGTCCGCTGGATCGGTGAGCGCCTGGAATCCATGCGCGCAGCCGGCCGGGATGTACAGCGAAGCTTGTTCGTCACCGCGCAGCTGAAACGACTCCCAGTTGCGGTACGTGGGTGAGGCTCGCCTCAGATCAACGACGACGTCGAATATCGCCCCGTAAGAGCACCGGACCAGCTTCGCCTCACCGGCTCCGCGCCGCACATGCAGGCCACGGACTACCCCTCCGACCGATCGGGACAGGCTGTCTTGGGCAAATGAGGCCGGGTCGATGCCGGCCGCCCGCGCATGATCGGCATCGAAGGTGCGGCTGAAGAACCCGCGCTCATCCACATGCGGGGTTGGCGTGAAGAGCAGCGCGCCGTCGATGCCTGGTACCCGGCAGATATCCATCTGCCATGAGAGCTGCTGCTGGGCTTCCTGATACACCGCCCGCCGGTTCGTGATCGCACGTTCGCTGAGCTAGGTATCACGAGCACAGCTCCGCCCCTCTTGTGACAAGGGCACGACAAGGGCACGACGTGATGCAGCCCCGTTCGGTGAGCTCGAAGGGCACAGTGACGAAACGTCGCGGCCGCGACTGGCGACTGAAGGTGTGGACGCCGCTGGTCCTGGCACTCGCACTCGCAGGCATGGTCGTAGCGCTGACGGCTTCCCCGCACAGCGCTTCTTCCGATGCGCACCGTGACAACGCTTCAAACTACGGCGGTTCAACCATGAGTGCGTCTGACGCATTCAACCGCGCGAACGGCAGGCTTGGCCCGGGCTGGACAGACATGACCGGCGGCGGGCTGGCGATCTCCTCCGACGCGGCGGTGGGACCGAATGCGAGCGGGAGCTCCGGTGACATTCGGACCGCCAAGGCGTATCCGAGTGATCAGTTCTCACAAGTGGAGTTGACCTCGACGCAGCTGACAGGGACGCAGTGGATCGGGCCGGTGGTGCGGGCTCAAGACGGCGGCCTGGACGGCTATGTCGGCATCTACTTCTGGAATAACGGCAAGCCCGAGTTGATGCTGTTCAAGCGCAGCGGCGGCGGCTGGGCGCAGCTAGCTGCCTATAAGTCAGGGCCGCTGCCGGCCGGGACGCGGCTAAAGCTGATGGCGGTCGGAAACTCGCTGGCATTTATGAAGAACGGCAGACCGGTCATCGCGGTCACCGACGGCAGCTTCACCGGCGGCGCGCCAGGACTCATGGCGCACGGCTCCGCACGGGCAGGCAACTGGACCGGCGGAACTGCGCGCTTCGAGGCCGATTACATCTCGACCGGCGCGGGCGGCATCAAGACCTACGATGTTATTTCAGCTAATGACGGATACGGCCCGCTTGCACTTCGGGTGCTGGTTCCCACTAAGCCCGCCGCGCGGGTCGCGCACAACTTCCTCATCGTGCTGCCAGTCGAGCCCGGGCTCGGCAGCAACTTCGGGGACGGCCTGAAGACACTCCAGTCCCTCGGCGCGCAGGACCGGTACGACCTGACCGTGGTCGAGCCCACATTCGAGATCGACCCCTGGTACGCGAACAATCCCAGGGACCCGAATCTCCAGTACGAGACCTTCATCACCGACGAGCTGGTGCCGTGGATGAAGGCCAATCTGGCCACCACTGGCCGGGAGCAGATCTGGCTGCTGGGATTCTCAAAGTCTGGCCTGGGAGCCCAGGACCTCATACTGAAGCACTCAGGCCTCTTCAGCCTGGCGGCATCCTGGGACTTCCCGGCGAGCATCTCGTCGTACAACGAATACAGTGATTCGGCGGCTTCCTATGGGACCGACGCCAGCTTTCAGGCCAGATACCGGCTGACCCAGGCCTTCGTCAGTGCCCGCAAGGGACCGTTCCTCAAGAACAACAGGATCTGGATCGGCGGGTACTCGCTGTATCCGACAGATGTGTCGGACTACGACGCGCTACTGACGTCTGAAGGCATACGCCACACGACCGGAAGTCCGCAGGATCGGGCGCACCGGTGGGACAGCGGCTGGATACCCATCGCGCTGGCTGCTCTGTACCAGGACAGTCTCAAGCTTGCTGCCAGGTAGTCGTGCTGAGTCCGCCCGGTCCGCCTGCACGGGGAAGTCAGGTATTGAACGCGTTCTGCGCTGCTGCCAGGCCGCCCACAATGAGCATCTCGGCGGCGTCAGCTGACCTCTCCAGGACCTCACCCAGCTCGGCGCGCTCGGTAGCGGCAAAGTTATGCAGCACGAAGTCCGCCGGATCCATCCGGCCAGGTGGACGGCCGATGCCGACCCGCAGCCGGTAGTAGTCCTTCGTGCCCAGCGCCGAACCTACGGATCGCAAGCCGTTGTGCCCGTTGTCCCCACCGCCGAGCTTCAGTCGGATTGAGCCGAATGGCAGGTCGAGTTCGTCATGCATCACGAGGATCTGATCGATCGGAACCTTATAAAACGTTCTAAGTGCTGACACAGGGCGGCCGGAAAGGTTCATAAACGTCATCGGCTCGGCGAGGGTGACGGGATGGCCGCCCAGCCTGCCCTGAGCCGCAAACGCGCGGGAGCGGTCGCGCTTGAGCCGGACCCCCATGCGATCAGCGAGCACGCTAACGACCATGAATCCGGCGTTATGGCGGTTGCCTGCATACGCAGGACCGGGATTGCCCAGGCCGACTATCAGCCAGCGGTCACCGCACATCGCATCCCGTTCCTGCGCACGGCGACAACAGACCTAGCGCTTCTACCTGCCCGCTGCTGAGAGCCAGCCGAGCCCTCAGCCAGATCCTTCGGCGCTGGACGTCTGCTCAGGAGCACCCTGTTCCGCCGGAGCACCCTCGGTCGCAGCCACCGCTTCTGGCGCAGCCGCCTCCTCTTCCTCCGCGGCCTCTGCAACGCCGAGGTCGGCCTCAAGCTGGGCGGCGGTCGGCGCGGTGATCACGTGCAGCACCAGCGCCTCAGGCGGCTCGGCGAGGCTTACGCCTTGCGGCAGGGTGAGGTCGCCAGCGTGTATCGATGCGCCCACGTCCATACCCGTTACGTCGACCTCGATCGCCGGCGGGATGTGCGTCGCCTCAGCCTCAACCGCAATCTGGATGAGCTGCTGGTCGAGCAAGCCATCGGGCGCGATCTCGCCCACGGTCGTCACCGGCACGTCAACGGTGACCTTCTCGCCCCGGCGAACCACGAGCAAGTCCAGGTGCTCTACCCAGCCCTGGATCGGGTGCCGCTGTACCGCCTTCGGCAGCGCGAGCTGCGCGCCGCCAGGCAGACCCTCGAGGCGGATCAGAACATTCGGAGTCCGCATTGCCATGAGCACTTCGTGGCCGGGCAGGATCATATGCCTGGGCTCGCTGTGGTGTCCGTACAGGACGGCAGGCACCTTCCCGTCGCGCCGCACCCGCCGAGACGGGCCTTTACCAAATTCGGTGCGCAACTCAGCGACGATACGTACCTCGGGCACTTTGGGGCTCCTTGATATGACTGAAATCTTTGTGAAGTCTACCCGCGCCTGCCATCAGGCTCGTTGGGAAGGGCCAACCACAAGGCTTTCTGCGCCCGGGTCACTGCTAGCTATTGCCATCAAACAGGCTAGTCACTGACCCGTCACTGAAGACTTCATTGATCGCGCGCGCGATCAGCGGTGCGATCGACAAGACGGTTAGCTTGTCGAAGCGCTTGTCGTTGGAGATCGGCAGGGTATTTGTGACTATGACCTCGCCGATCCTCGAGTTCTTCAGCAGATCGACCGCATGACCAGACAGAACGGCGTGGGTGGCGGTGACTATCACCTGGTTGGCGCCTTGTTCGAACAGGGTGTCGGCTGCCTTCACAATCGTGTGGCCGGTGTCGATCATGTCGTCCACCACGATGCAGTTCCGCCCGGCGACCTGTCCCACAACCTCCAGCACTCTCGCCTGATTGGCCACGTCCGGGTCACGTCGCTTGTGGATGATCGCGAGCGGACAGCCAAGCCGGTCTGTCCAGCGCTCACAGATCCGCACTCGGCCGGCGTCGGGAGCGACCACCGTAACAGTGGCGGGATCCAGCTTTTCCTGCACGTAGGAGGCCAGGATCGGCTCGGCGAGCAGGTGATCCACCGGGCCGTCGAAGAAGCCCTGGATCTGGGCCGTGTGCAAATCGACCGCCATGAGCCGATCAGCGCCCGCGGTCAGGAACAGGTCAGCCATGAGACGGGCGGAAATCGGCTCCCGCCCGCGGCTCTTCTTATCTTGCCTGGCGTAGCCGAAGAACGGGGCCACCACCGTGATCCGCTTGGCGGACGCGCGCTTCAGCGCGTCTACCATGATCAACTGTTCCATGATCCACTGATTGATGGGCGCAGTGTGACTCTGCAGCACGAAGGCGTCGCAGCCACGGACCGACTCCAGGAACCGGATGAAGATCTCGCCGTTCGCGAAGTCGAAGGCCCTCGTTGGCGTCGGCTCGATGCCGAGGCATCCGGCGATCTCCTCGCCCAGCTCGGGGTAGGCACGGCCCGCGAAGAGCATCATCTTCTTCTCGCCGCTGGCGGTCATCCCCGTCACAGCTAACTCTCCCTGGCCTGCTCGTCCTGAGCATCCACGCTCAGACTCAGGCTATCCCCCGTGACATGCGCGAATGGGCCGATCGTGGACCCGTCCGCGATAACAGCCGACTCACATACCGACTGCAGCACCGTCGCTTGCGCCCCCACGATGGTGTCCCTGAGCACGCAGCCGGGGCCGATCCGCGCGTCGGCCCGTACCTCAGTACGGCCCTCAAGCTGCGTTCCCGGTTCGATCCTCGCGCCGGGCTGCAACGTCACGTCCACGTCAATCCAGGTGCTGGCGGGATCCACGATGGTCACTCCCGCACCCATCCAGCGCGCGAGCAGCCGATCGTTCAGCACTCGGCGGGCTCTGGCTAGCTGGGCCTGGTTGTTGACGCCCTGCACTTCGTCGAAGTCCAGTACCTCTGCAGAACCCACCTCATGACCGTCGCTGCGGAGAATGGCGGGCACGTCGGTGAGGTATTCCTCGCCCGTCGAGTTGGCCGTCGGCACCCGTTTCACCGCGTCGGCCAGCAGCTCGCCATCGAACGCAAAGATGCCTGAGCTGATCTCGGGGACAGCTCGCTGCTCTGGCGTGGCATCGGCCTCCTCGACGATCGCCGTGATCTGACCCGGCCCGTCGCGGATGATGCGCCCGTAACCAGACGGATCCGGCGCCTTCGCCGTAAGTACCGTGACTGCCGCCCCCGAGGTCTGATGCTCTGCGGCCAGCGTCTTCAGCGTCTGCCCGCGAAGCATAGGCGTATCGGAGTAAATGACCAGCACAGTTCCGGGGATTATGCCGAGGGACTCGATCACGGTCCGGACAGCGTGCCCCGTTCCCCATGATCCGTTGCGCTCCTGCACGACCAGCGTTGCCTGCGGGTAGCGCTCAGCGGCGTACTGCGCTACCTGTCCGTGGAGATCACCAACGACGAGGATGAGCCGGTCGGGGGTGAGTTCGCTGGCCGCGGCCAGAACGTGACCGAGCATCGCCCGGCCACAGACTTCGTTGAGCATCTTCGGGAGGGCAGTCCGCATTCTTGTGCCCTCGCCCGCCGCCAGGACAATGACGGCAGCCGGACCGCTCGAAGTCACTCGACTTGGCTCCTCGATGTGGATGGGCGACGGGCGCATGCAAGATGATGTCACGCACCCGACTTCGGCAGGATACCCGCCGGTTACGTAGCTTCGAGCGGCATGGCCCGGTCGCCGCCACTAGCCCGAGCGGTACGCGGGCGCTACGTCGCTTTCGGCCGGTTGCCCATCCCGTAGGGTAGGTTTGAAACTCTTTCCCGGGTCGTCTAGACGGCAGGACAGCGTGTTTTGGTCTCGCTAACCGAGGTTCGAATCCTCGCCCGGGAGCACGCTCAATAATCTCGGATTGGCGCCGCGGAATCACCTTCATACAACCCGACCTGCTGCTGGCCGGGCGGGGCGGTGACCCGTATCGTGCCTGGTACGGCGGTCGCAGCGAAATACGAAAAAGACCACCACGAAAGCCTCAGCCAAGTAGCCTAAGGAACACTTCAGCCCTGTCGGTCAAGGCGGGGCAACCCTGGGAGGGACGAAGATCGGTATGCGGTTGGGCCTTTAGATGTCTGCATGTAACGACCGCCGTCGGCGGCCATCCGTCTCGCTTCAGGTTCCAAGTCGATATCGTTCTCGCGGAAGTCGGGGCGCGCGAAGAACGACCCGTATTGTCATTGGAGCTTCCGCTCTCTTGTTCATGACGGGCATTGTCACTGGCTGCAGTAAAGCTGCGCTAACAGACAACCCACCTCCGAATGTGATTGCCATTACGCCCGCTGGGGCAGCCACCGGCAGCCCGGCCGCTACCACGGCAAGGCCGCCACGGACCACGCCAAGGCCCGCGAAGATCCGTCACCATCACGCGAAGACACGGCCCGGTGCGCATCCGTCCCACCAACCACAGCCGTCCACGCCACCCACGACGACCCCGCCGACGACTGGGCCGCCGACTGGTGCCGCGTTCACGGAGAGCTGCCCATCTCATGCCTCGAGCGGCGCTGCAGGCTGCGGTTCCTGGAATGCAGGACCATCTTCCGGCCAGGCTCCGGGATTCGCGGCGGGACAGAAGTCGTCCTCGAACCTGCTCTCGGTCAACCAGGATCCGTGGACGGGAGGCCAGGGCCTTCAAGTTCTGCGAGCTGACAGCTTCCAGCATTGGTCGGTAACCGCGACCGACACCGACCCTTCCAACGCGCCCGGCGAGGTGCTCACTTACCCGGACGCCAGCTTCAACTACTCGCAGGTCGACACGGCAGCCTCCGGTTACACGACCCCGCCCGCTAAGTACGACCTGAACAACATCACGTCGCTGACCAGCGATTTCACCGAGTTCATGCCACGGCTCAGAAGGCTCAACGCCGAGGCTGCCTACGACTTGTGGCTGAATAACTGGCAGACCGAGATCATGGTGTGGGTCGACACGTCACCTGCCAAGGACCGTAATCTCGCGGACGACGGCATGACTAAGGTCGGTAACTACACCTACTGGGGCCAGACCTTCGGGCTCTGGCGGAGCGGCAGCGGGATCACCGGCTTCTACGTGTTCCTCCTGAACCACAACGAGAGGTCGGGCTCGGTCAACCTCAAGGCGATGCTGCAGACCATGGTTTCGCTCCACTACATCCCCGCCACTTCGCCCCTTACCCAGATCCCGTTCGGCTGGGAGATCAGCGATACGGGCGGCAGGCCAGTTACCCTCTCGATGTCCAGGTTTGACGTCACCCTCCAGAACTGACCAGCTCGCTGGTGCTGCCGAGCGAGTCGATCCGGCGCGCCCTACGGCGTCGGGGTGGTCGCAGGTGAAGTTGGCGGCGGCGACGACGGCGGCGGCGTGGTCGGCGGCGGGGTGGTCGGCGGCGGTGAAGTGGGCGGCGGTGACGACGAGTGGCTGCTGATCGTCGGCGTCGGGTTCGGGCTTGATGAACTGCGGGATGGCGTCGGGGCCCCGCTTGCGGCAGGGAAGGACGAATACGGCGCATACGAGGTGAACGACGGCGCAGTCGATCTTGATCGCTGGTGCTGTGCTCTAGTCTGACCGGGCGGAGTAGCCGTCGGCGACGAGCTGGCAGGTCGCGAGGTCGCGGGGTTGGGTAGCCCAGTTTCGCGGGCGTGATGCAGCATTGGCGAAATCAGGAAAACCAAGCCGGCAATCGCAGCGGCCGTCGAGAGCAGCGCCATAAGCGCCAGGCGCGCTCGCCGGTGGGCACCTCGCAGGCCAGGGTCGGAAACCCGACGACGCCACCCGGCGCGATCGCTGGTGTCGGCATCCGTTGCGGCGTCGCCGCCTATGTCCGCCCAGAACAGTGCCTCGAGCCCCGCGTCTTCTTCCGACGATGAGGTTGCAGAGGCTACGTTGGCCGGGTTCGTCTCATCGTGAGCTTGCTTTTCGCCAACCTGATAACGCCACCCGGCGCGAACGCTCGCGTCGCCATCCGTTACAGCGTCGCCGCCTATGTCCGGCCAGAACAGTGCACCGAGCCCCGTGTCTTCTTCCGAGGCTAAGGTTGCAGAGGCTACATTGTCAGGGTCTGTCTCATCGCGAGACTGCTCTTCACGCGGCGATTCAAGGCCGCCAGATCTGCCCTCCATCCCTGCAGCGAGCGCCTCCTTGGCGGACTGAAGCAGGGCTTGTACGGACTCAGGCGGCAATCCGAGAATTGTCGTCAGATCGAGCGGTTGTATTCCGTGGCGATATACGAGGTCAAGCACTTCGCGATTCGATTCGGGCAACGTGTCCGCGACGTTGGTCGCCAACTGCGACGTGAATGCACCCGTCGTCTCAATTTCTGCTGCGTCAAACGTCTGGGTGACAAGCTCATCTTCGCCGCCAGGCGGGTTCGAGTCATCGATCGGCCAGGTACTGACCTTCCGGCTTTGCGCGTACGGCTGCATGACGCCCTTGTTCTGAGCGTCAGCGCGCGCCACTGCGAAGAGCCACGCCCGCAGCTTGTCTGGGTCAAGCAAGACAGTCTGAGCCGCGACGAGAGCCGCCTCGGTCAGGGCGGCCGCCGCGGACGGATCACCAAGCAGGTTGTTGCAGTAGTCAAGTAGGTGCTCTACGTGATCGGCAAGGATGGCATCAACGAGACGCGGGCCGCCGGATTCCGCGCTCGTTGCGAGCTGAGGCTCAGAGCTCATCGCACCACCCCGCTCGCCATTGCCACCACGTCCCCCCGTCGGTGGTGTGATCTTCCCGCTGCCTTGCGCCGGTACTCCTGATCGGCGCCGCTAATGATGGTAGCTGATGGGATGGAAGGCGAACGGAATGATCCGATGACGGCATTCGGCGCCATCTAGGTGACATCCATCAGACTCGGCGGAGCATGGGATCGAGCTCACCCGCATCGAGCAACTCGTTGATCCGGCGCAACCGTACGTACCGGGACGAGGTGAAATCTTCGTAGGTCAGGCCGTAGGTCGTGTAAGCGCCGAGCAACTCATCGACCCCGGCCCCGACAGTCCAGCTGAGCCCGAGGTCAGGGAACGTGTCGTCCAGCTTTGCGAAGTCGACCCGGTAATTGCGCAGGTCCGGACCCGCTCCGTCGGCGAATGACACCTGTGAGCCTGGCACGGCATCGCGGACCATCTCGGCGATATCGCGTACCTGCACGTTGTCTGCAGCTCGCCCCACGTTGAACGCCTGGTCGTGGACGAGCTCGCGCGGGGCCACGAGCATGGCGGCGAAGGTGGCGGCGATGTCTTGGACGTGCACTAGCGGCCGCCACGGCGTGCCGTCGCTCTCCAGCCGCACCTGGCCTGTGGTTAGCGCCACGGCCGTCAAGTTGTTGACGACGATGTCAAGCCGCAATCGCGGCGAGGCGCCGTAGGCTGTGGCGTTCCGCAGATAGCTCGGGCTGAACGAGTCGTCGGCCATCTTCGACAGCGCTTGCTCTGCGTCGACCTTCGACTGGCCATACGGCGTGACCGGGTACATCTCCCCGTCTTCAGCCACGGCGGCCGACCCGGCAGCGCCGTACAGGCTGCAAGAGGATGAGAACAGGAAGCGCTCGACGCCGGCCGCCTTGGCGGCCTCCGCGAGCGCCAGCGTGCCGTCGAGATTCACCGAGTACGTGGCCGACGGGTTGAGATGACCGAGCGGATCGTTCGAAAGCGCCGCGAGGCAGATCACGGCGTCGTATCCGGCCAGTGCGGCTTGGGTGGCGTCCCGCATGTCGGCCGGCGTCCAGCTGGAAGGCAACGCCGGGCCGAGGTCGCATCCCTCGTAGAGCCCAAGGTCCAGTCCATCGACCTGATGCCCGGCTGCGCGCAGCACCGGAACAAGCACCGCGCCGATATAGCCGCGGTCGCCCGCCACCAGTACTCGCACGATCACCTCCGAAGTTCTTATGGCGAGACGCCTCCGCCCCGTCGGACACGTGAGCGGCGGCAAGCACCCATTGATACGAGCGCGCCGGACTTTCCTTCGGCATGGGTATCACGAACAGCCGGCGGCGACTCTTATACGCACCGCTCGCACCTGGCGCGGGTAGCGATCATGCGGCGTAAAAGGAGCACTCATGAAGGTCGCGGTAGTCGGCCTCGGCTATGTCGGCACCGTGACTGCGGCCTGCCTTGCGGCCAACGGTCACGATGTCTGGGGAGTCGACGTCGATGACGCCAAGGTGGCGGACATTCGCTCTGGCCGCAGCCCGGTATCAGAACCCGGGCTCGATGCGATAGTCGCCCAGACCGTCGCCGGCGGCACGTTGCACGCGACCACCTCCTGCGCGGACGCAGTCGGCAGCGCCGATATCTCGCTCGTGTGCGTCGGTACCCCGTCGATGGCAACCGGTGCGACCGAGCTGGCCTACATCCGGCGTGCCCTAGACGACATCGTCGCTGCGCTGCGGGCTGATCCACCCGCATCGGCTCGGCACAGTGTCGTGATCCGGAGCACGGTGCCGCCGGGGACGGTCGAGGGCATCGTGCTGCCCACGATCCAGGATGGACTCGCTGATACCGAGATAGCCGTTGGCGCCGCCATGTGCCCCGAGTTCTTGCGCGAGGGCTCGGGCGTCGCCGACTTCTTCGCCCCGCCGCTGATCGTCGCGGGCACCTCGGATCCGCAGGTCGGCCGGGCCGTAACCGAGCTGTTCGGATTCCTCGACCAGCCGGTCCAGGTGGTCGACGTTCGCATCGCCGAGGCACTGAAATATGCGTGCAACGCGTTTCACGCGGTCAAAGTCTCGTTCGCCAACGAGCTATCGAGGCTGTTCCGGCAGCTCGGGGTGGATTCGCGCGCGGTCATGTCACTGTTCGTACAGGACCAGGTGCTCAACATCTCGCCCAGCTACCTGCGTCCAGGCTTCGCATTTGGCGGATCGTGCCTGCCTAAGGACCTCAGATCCCTGCTGCACCTCGCCCGGATGAACTCAGCCGACATGCCGCTGCTGGCCGGAACTCTGGCGTCGAACGAGATGGTCATCAACGAAGTCATCGACCGGGTAGTCGGATGCGACGCACGCAGGGTGAGTCTGCTCGGCCTGAGCTTTAAGTCGAATACCGACGACCTTCGCGAGAGCCCGAACGTCGAGCTGGCCGAGCGGCTGATCGGCAAGGGCTTCGACGTCCGGATCTATGACCATGTGGTCAATCCAGCCCGGCTGGTCGGCGCCAACCGCCGGTACGTCGAGTCGAAGCTGCCGCATCTGGGGCGGCTACTCGCGGACGAGCCCGCCGAAGCGCTCTCCGGCAGCGATGTGGCAATCGTCTCGACCAGCGATCCCGCCGTGATCGACGCCCTGCGCTCAGCCCCACCGCGGCACGTGATCGACTTGATCGGCCGACTCGGCGAGGAGCTAGAGGCGGCCACGGGCTATCAAGGGATCGGCTGGTGAGCCGCGTCCTCATCATCGTCCAGAACCTGCCGGTTCCGTTCGACCGGCGGGTGTGGCTGGAATGCCAGGCGCTCACGCGGGCCGGTCACCAGGTCGCCGTCGTCTGCCCTAAGGGCAAGGGGGACCCGGCATACGCCGAGCTCGATGGCGTGCAGTTGTACAAGTACAAGCCGTACGCACCGGGCGGCAGCAAGCTCGGATTCATCAACGAGTACGTCTACTCGTTCCTGGCGACGGCATGGCTCACTGCCAGGGCGAGGCGGCGCGGCCGGTTTGCTGTCATGCAGGCGTGCAACCCGCCCGACATCTTCTGGCCAATCGCGCTGATGCTCCGCGCTTTCGACCGCACCGTGTTCGTGTTCGACCATCACGACTTGTGCCCAGAGCTATACGAGTCCAGGTTCCCGGACGGCTCCCGGCTGCCGCACCGCGGGTTGCTCGCGCTCGAGCGCGCAACCCACCGCACGGCCAGGCACGTGATCTCTACCAATGAGTCCTACCGCGACATCGCCGTGCGCCGCAGCGGCAAGTCGCCGTCCGATGTCACGGTCGTCCGTACCGGCCCTGACCCGCGCCGCCTAGTGCGCGGCGAGGCCAGACCTGAGTTGCGCCGTGGCCGCCGCTACCTGGCTGCCTATATAGGCGTCATGGGCCCGCAGGACGGCGTCGACATCGTTATCAGGGCCGCCGCCGTGGTTGTCCGCGAGCTGCACCGGGACGACATCGCGTTCACGCTGATCGGGTCGGGTGACTGCTTCGACGAGCTGGTTAGGCTGCGGGACGAACTCGATCTCGCCGGGCACGTCGAGTTCACCGGCAGGGTGCCGGACGAGCTCGTTACTGACGTTCTGTCCACTGCTGACGTCGGCTTGTCGCCCGACCCGAAGAATCCGCTGAACGATGTCTCCACGATGAACAAGACGATGGAGTACATGGCCTACGAGCTGCCGGTCGTCGCGTTCGACTTGCGTGAGACTCGCGTCTCGGCGGCCGACGCCGCGGTGTACGTGGAACCGAACGACGTGCACAAGTACGCCGAGGCGATCGTGGCCCTTATGGACGATGAATCCAGGCGCTTCCAGCTCGGCAAGGCCGGACGGATCAGGGTCGAGCAGGAACTGGCCTGGAGCCACCAGGAGCGCGCCTACCTCGGCGTATACCACTCGCTGCTCGGCGACAGCCGGGCGCAGCAGCTGGCCGGGAGCTGACATGTGCGGGATAGCCGGCTGCTACCAGCAGCCCGACGGCCACAAGCTGGTCGACATCATGAGCGACCGGATCGCCCATCGCGGGCCGGATGCCAGCGGGACCTGGAGCCACGAGAGCGACGCCGTCAGCGTGCAGCTCGGATTCCGGCGCCTGTCGATCATCGACCTCAGCACTGCTGCAGACCAGCCGCTGCACAAGGATGGGCTGACGATCGTCTACAACGGTGAGCTGTACAACTACCGGGCACTGAAGGCCGAGCTGATTGCTCGCGGTGTCACCTTCCGAACTAAGTCTGACACCGAGGTCGTCGTCGAGGCCTGGCGCTGCTGGGGCCCGGCGGCGCTGCGCCGGTTCCGCGGTATGTTCGCGTTTGCCCTGCTCGACGAACGCACGGGTGAACTGGTTCTCGCGCGCGATCCGCTCGGCATCAAGCCGCTGTACTACCTGCGCCGCCATGGCGGCGTGGTCTTTGCCTCCGAGCTCAAAGCTTTGGTGGCCGCCACCGGCTCAGAGCTCAGGGTCGAGCCGGGCGCCATGGTCGCATCGATGCTCTATTACTGGCTGCCAGAGCAGCGCTGCGCGATCGACGGCGTGCGCAAACTGCCTGGCGGATCCTGGGCGCTGCTCCGGCCGGATGGCTCTGCGACAGAGCAGCAGTACTGGACCGTTGCCGATGTCGCCGCCCAGGCGGCACAAGGACCTCCGGCCGATCTGCGTGCGGTCCTGCAAGAGTCGATCACCGCCCACCTCGTGGCCGACGTGCCGATCTCTAGCTTCCTGTCCGGTGGCCTGGACTCCAGCATCGTGACGGTGCTGGCCCACCAAGCCGATCAGGGCATTGACGCTTACACCATTACCTTCCGCCCTGAGGACCAGCGACTCGAGGCGATGCCAGACGACGCCATCTACGCCAGGAAGGTCGCGTCGCGCTTTGGCATCAGCCTGCACGAAATCGAGATCTCTCCGGACATCGTCGAGCTGCTACCACGCATCGTGGACGTACTCGATGAGCCCATCGGCGACCCGGCCGCCATCAACACGCTGCTCATGTGCGAGGCAGCACGGGAGCGCGGCGTCAAGGTCATCCTGTCCGGTATGGGTGCTGACGAGCTTTTCGGCGGCTACCGGAAGCATCTGGCATGCATGCTGGCCGGGCAGTACAGCAGGCTGCCTGGCATCGGCCACTCGCTCGTGCGGTCCGCGGTCGATCGGATCCCGGTCAGTGCCGGCGGCCGCGGCCTGCGCTACGCCCGCTGGGCCAAGCGCTTCCTGACCTTTGCGGAGCTGCCTGAGGAGCCACGGTTCCGTCGCAGTTACACCCTCTACGATCCCGGCGAGCTCGCTGCCCTGGTGAGCCCGGACCTGGCCGCGTACGTCAGCGACGTCATCGGCGAGCACAGCGAGATTTACCACGACAACGTGCTCTCCGACGAGGTCAACCGGATGTGCCTGGCAGATGCGCGGC
>Ga0126371_10003227_pt1 | contig 14230 bp, 7 predicted proteins | sample PanSoiMetaPlot_4_FD_110145 | JGI IMG/M metagenome (GOLD analysis project Ga0126371, IMG submission 110145) | Tropical forest soil microbial communities from Panama - MetaG Plot_4 | ecosystem: Environmental > Terrestrial > Soil > Tropical forest > Bulk soil | place: Panama | collected 2016-02-17 | reverse complement strand
AGACCCAGTACGGCATGTATGAACCGCACTGCGGGCTCGACAAGGTGCATCTTTCGTTCGGGCATGACGAATACATTTATCAAGTCGCGCGAAAGTACCTACCCGAAGAAGGGCTGTACATGCTGCGCTATCACTCCTTTTACGCGGCGCATCGTCACAGCGCCTACCGCCACTTGATGAATGAGCACGATGAGGAGATGTTTCGGTGGGTGCGGAAGTTCAACCCGTACGATCTTTATTCGAAAGGGCGCGAGCGCCCTGACATGAAAGCCATTCTTCCTTTTTATGAAGATCTGGTGTCCGAGTTTTTCCCCGACAAAATCGACTGGTAACGGGCAAGACCGTCAGGCAGAGAAGCACAGAAGGCAAATTTTTTTCAGCGTAAGCCCATCAGTGGGCAGCGGTCGAAGACTTTGCCGTCGGCTTTGAACGCCACGCCGTTTTGAAGAGCCCACTTGTCAAACAGCGCGGGATTGTTTGAGAGGTGCAGTAGCGCGGTGGCAATTTCCTCGACTTTGGGCATGCCGTTGTGGACCAGGTAAAAGCAAGTTTCTTCGTAGGGGGATTTGGGGTCATTCGGGTCTTGCAGCCGGCGGATGAACCGATCGCGCAGCTGAAACTGCATGTTTCCCACGTTCAGGACATACGAGCCGTCGACCTTCTTTGCCCCGGTGAGCGCGAGGATGCGCTGAAGAAAGGCTTCGGCGCGCTGCTCCTTGCTGATCCGAGTGGCAACGGCCGAATCATGGTTCACCCGGCGGCTGCCAAATAGAGAAAAGCTCTCCGGGCCGAACGCATGGAAGCCGTAAGAGCGGCCGCGGTTTGCTTGCCCTTGGATCACGCCCGGTCGGCGCAAGTCCCTGCGGCGAAGCCCGGCATTCAGGAGTCTCCATCGGAGCAGAACGATGACTCCAATCAACATAGCCAAAACCAGCACGGATAGGATTGCTGAGACCATATGAGTGCAACTGGCCGCATGCGAAAACCCGCTCTCGCGGCTTCCACCCAGATTCGGGCGAACACCCGCCTCCGACTACCGCATTTCGGCCGCTTCTCGCTTTGCGTCTAGCCACCCGCGATGGGGTGAACCATCAACACTTCGTTCTGCGCGCGTGTGATTTTCTCGATGCGTTCTCCGGTCGCAACGTCGAATGGCTGCGCCCCGGTCTTAGCTTCGTATTCCGCAATTACGCGGTTCACTTCATCCATGTCCGCGGTTGCGGGATCGTATTCGAGAATGGTTGTGTCGCCCTGGGATGAAAACGTCAGAATCTTGGCGTTCATGCTCGGTCTCCTGAGGGACTTCGTTGGCTCCTGTCGGGTAAGAGCCGGCGGGGTTTTGGTCCCTAGACGCCATATTGCACCCATTTCTAGAGATGTCAAGACTGCATTTCCCTCGCAACAGGTCAGGTTACAAATCGAACCGCGGTCGATAGGAATTCACTCGCGTCCGGGTAAGTTTTGGTTGGAATATAACGGCTAGTACCGGCTGCCTTGGCACTGGACGAGCATTTTTTCTGTCTGGACAAGCGGCGAGGGTGAGATTGGTTACAGCAGTGATGTGCTCAAACGGCCGAACCGGGTTTTTCAGCGTGCGATGGGCAGGCGTACTACATTTGTCAGTTCTTCTGAGCGAACGGCGATGCCATCGCGGAAAGTCACGACCCTGCCGGAATTCGCGGGGACGCGCTCGCCGGGAACGATGATGCCCACAAGATTCAAAGGATCGGCTGCCGAGACGGTGATCAATTCGCCGGTTGCCTGCCGATGGCGCACGGCACGCAGAGATTCGACAGCCATCGGCAAAGCGAATTGCTCTCCCAGGAAATTGCTGATGAAGCGGCCGCCACGAACTTCCCCGCGGTCTTCCAGACGGCGCAGGGTGATCAGCAACTCGCGCCATTTGGGAAGAATCGTTTCCCGCGTCAGAAGCTCCCGAAAGACGATGCCGTAGCGCCGCAACAGGGTCCAGCAAATGGCTTCGAGTGCGCGGTTGCGGTCGTGGATCTCTCCGGAATAGAGCAGCGACCAGCGGCCCGTGCTGTGCCGAGGACGTGAACTGCGCGCGCTGCCCTGGCCGGCGCGGCGCTTGGGATCGATCAGCGCGCGCAGGTTGTCGAAGCCGTCCGCAGTAAGCAAGCCCGCAGCGACAAGTTCCCAAAGCGCGGTTTCCACTTCAGACTTCAGCTTGTCGGTGCCGCGCACTATGTCGGCGAAGAAGGAGGCGCCCCGCTGGCGCAAGAACAGCTGGACAGCGGCGGCATCGGGGCTGAGGCCAGCCGTGCTCGCTTCGCTGTCTTCGCGCCGCGGGATCATCCAGTCTGCGTCTTCCCGCACGAAGAAGGTAATCGGCGCAACACTGGTCGGGATGACGCGGCGTTTTCCCTCCGTCAGTGCTTCGAGCGTGGCCGGATGTGGCGAGAGGCGGCCCCACCCGACTGCACCCGTCAAACAAAGCTGGTCCAGCATCTTGGGATCGTAATCGGAGATGCGCCGCGTCAGAATCTGGCGCTCCCAGGAATTTGCCGGTGCTTCGAATCCCTGTACCTGGCGAATCGCTTCGAGCGTGCCGCGCTCACCGAGAAGTTGCGTGCCGGGAGCAACATGTTGCCAGTGAAGCTGCCAATCCATGAATTGCGCGGGAGTCACGGACTGGATTTCCTTGCGCAGTTGCCCGAGCGTGAGGCGATGAATGCGCGCGAGCAGGCGGCGTTCGCACCACTCGGTTTGCTCAGAATGAGGATCGCTGAACTTGCCGCGCAGCACGACGCCGCTGGACTCGAGACGCAGCAAGGCCTTGTCTACGTCCGAGACAGGGAGTGAAAGCACGCTCGCCAACTGAGCGGCAGCGACGGGACCAGCGTGAGACATCCAGCCGGTCACGAGGGGTAGCAAGGCATCTTCTCGCGAGACCTTTGGTGATTCTAGCTTTGGTGGAGAAACTTCAACGTGCGCCTCAGGGAAAATTTGCGTGAATGCCGGGACCCGTTCCGCGGCAAGCCAGTAGCTTCGGCTCCCGAGCGTCGCCCGCCCGGCGCGGCGGTCGGCCACCAGTTGATCGAAGAACGGATTCCACGTGTTCTGTGACTCTTGCAGCTTGGCCAGCAGGCGATTGTTTCGGAGAAGTTCCTGATTCGTCGTGGCGGGCAAGGCAATGAGAGTCAGCAGCGCATCGTGCAATTCTTCCGCATCGCGTACATCGGGCCAAGCTTCATCACACACTTCGGCTACCGCTTCCGGATTGAGTCGGCCGATTTCTTCGAGCACCGCGTCGGGCAAAACACGGCGCATCTCGACGGCGCGGGCGCGGCGTTCTTCGAGCGGTGCATCATCGAGGAAGGCGTAAGGATTGGCGTTCAAGATCTCGTGCGAAAACTGCGAGGGCACGGGCGTATCAACCGCAAGGCAGCTGATGCGGCCGTCAACGATGTCGCGAATCACGCGTTCAAGGCCATCGAGGTCGAGCGCTTCGGTGAGTACGTCCTTCATCACTTCGCGGATAAGCGGATGACGGGAAATGGCGATATCGCCTTCGGGAAGGTTTTCCTGGCAAGCCAGCGCTTCCGGAAAGACCGCAGACAACAGATCGTCGGCACGCATGCGCTGGATTGGCGGCGGAACTTTCTTGCCGTTGCGAAAACGGAGCAAAGCCAAGGCACGACCCGCATCCCAGCGCCAGCGCGCGGTGAAGAGCGGAGAAGCAAGCACCGCTTGCTCCAGGACGGTGCGCAGGGAATTGGGGTGGAGAAAATGAAAAACGTCGGCAAGCGGAAAGCTGTGTTGCTCGCTGAGCGAGATGTTCAGGCCGTTGTCGGTGGCGGCGGCTTGCAGCTCGAAATTGAAGGAGCGGCAAAAACGCTTGCGCAGCGCCAGGCCCCAGGCCTTGTTGATGCGCGCACCAAATGGCGCGTGGATGATGAGTTGCATGCCGCCGCTTTCGTCGAAGAAACGCTCGGCGATGACCTTCGATTGCGTCGGAACGGCGCCAAGTAGTGCGCGCCCAGCGACGATATATTCTACGGCTTGCTCGGCGCCCGCTTGATCGAGGCCGCACTCGAGTTTGAGCCAGTTCACAACCGCGGCAGCACTGTCGGTGGTCTGCGCGACGGAATCGGAAGAGACGCTGGGCACGAACGCGGCGATTTTTTCCCGCAACTCGGAGACGTGCGCAGAGAGTTCGTCGGTGCGCGACGGCGCTTCGCCGCGCCAAAAGGGCACGTTCGGTGCCGCTCCCTGGGCATCTTCGACCAGAACTTTTCCGGCCTGCACGCGGCGAATGCGCCAGGAAGTGTTTCCCAGCAGCATGATGTCTCCGGCAAGGCTCTCCACGGCGAAGTCTTCGTCCACGGTGCCAACGATCGTGCCTTCGGGATGCGCCACGACGGTGTACAGGGAGTTTTCCGGAATTGCTCCGCCGCTCGTAATGGCCGCAAGACGGCTGCCACGGCGCGCACGGACCACGCCATTCACCCGGTCGCGATGCAGATACGCAGCATAACGGCCGCGAGCGCTGGCGATTCCTTCCGAAAGCATCTCGACAATCTCATCAAAATCGGCGCGTGCGAGATTGCGGTAGGGATACGCACGGCACACCGATTGGTACAGTTCCTCTTCCTTCCAATCTTCCGCGGCACACATGGCCACGATCTGTTGCGCCAGAATATCCATCGGCGCTTCCGGGATGGCGATGCGATCAAGATCGCCTTGCCGAATGGCGCGGACCAGCGCTGCGCATTCGAGCAAGTCGTCGCGCGTCGTGACGAAGAACCGGCCTTTGGGAATCGCTCCGCGCCAGTGGCCAGCGCGGCCGATGCGCTGCAGGGCTGCGGCGATGGAACGTGGCGAGCCAATCTGGCAGACCAGGTCCACGCTGCCAATATCAATTCCCAGTTCGAGAGAAGCCGTGGCGACCAGCGCGCGGATTTCTCCCGCTTTCAGTTTTCTTTCCGCAGCCAACCGCAGCTTGCGCGAAAGACTGCCGTGATGTGCGGCGACGGCATCTTTCCCCAACCGTTCTCCAAGATGGTGCGCCATGCGTTCCGACAGACGGCGGGTGTTGACAAAAATCAACGTCGAGCGATGTTGCGAGGCCAGCGCCGCGAGGCGGTCATAGATTTCGTCCCACAATTCGTTGGACGCCACCGGACCAAGCTCGCTGCCCGGGACTTCGATACCCAAATCGAGTTCACGCCGATGGCCGATTTGTACGATGTGCGGCGCCGGGCAACCGGCGCCGGCGAGAAAACCGGCCAGGAGTTCGACAGGTCTCTGCGTCGCGGAAAGACCGATGCGCGGCAGGCGCTTGCCGGTCAGATGGTCAAGGCGTTCGAGCGATAGCGCCAGGTGCGCGCCGCGCTTGTCGTCCGCTACCGCGTGGATTTCGTCCACGATGACCGACTCGACCGTCCTCAGGACTTCCCGGCTTCTCGCAGCAGTCAACAAGATGTACAGGGATTCTGGGGTGGTGACCAGAATGTGCGGCGGATGCGCCAGCATGGCGCGCCGCTCGTGCGCGAGCGTGTCTCCGGTACGCACGGCAGTGCGAATTTCCGGCATCAGCATGCCGCGCTGGCCAGCCAATTCGAGGATTTCACCGAGGGGGACTTCCAGGTTTTTCTGAATGTCGTTGCTCAGCGCCTTGAGCGGTGACACGTAGAGGACTTCCGTGCGGTCAAGCAACTCTCCGACCAGCGCTTTGCGGACCAAGCGATCAATACAGATCAGAAAAGCTGCCAGCGTTTTGCCCGAACCGGTCGGTGCAGAAATCAGCGCGGTTTTGCCGGCGAGGATATGCGGCCACCCTTGGAGTTGCGGCTCAGTGGGGGTGCCAAAGCGGCCCACAAACCAGTCGCGGACAAGCGGGTGCGCCCATTCCAAGTCAGCGGCGTTCGGTTGGGCTACGGTCGTCATCGGGTAAGCTAGGATCGAATTATACCGTGAACGCGTTCTACGCGCGTTCGGCTTCGAGGAAACGCTGGGAAATCGCAATTCTCAACCACATCCGGGAGGAGCGCCTATACCGGGCCAGTCGCTTGGTTATTACCGTTCCTTCTGCCGTATGATGCTCTGATGCGGCTGCTCCTGGTAGAAGATGATGTACGGATCGCGCGGTTTGTGGCCAAGGGGCTGCGCGAACAGACGTATGCCGTGGATGTCTCGGCGACGGGGGAAGATGCGCTGTATCAGGCAGCGGTCAACACGTACGACCTGGTGATCCTCGACGTGATGATTCCCGCGCCGGACGGTTTCGCGGTATGCCGCGAACTCCGCAAATCCGGGCAGCGCATGCCCATCTTGATGCTGACGGCGCGCGATGCCGTGGAGGACCGCATCGCCGGCCTGGATCATGGTGCGGACGACTATTTGACCAAGCCGTTCGAGTTTCGCGAATTGCTAGCGCGCCTGCGGGCGCTGTTGCGGCGCTCGGGCGAGCTACGGCCGGAGAAAATCACCATCGGCGATCTTGTGCTTGATACGGGAGCACAAACCGCCAAGCGCGCCGGCCGCAGTGTGACGCTGACGGCCAAGGAATATGCGCTGCTCGAGTATCTCGCGCGCAACGCGGGCCGCGTGGTGCGTCGCGCGGAAATCGCCGAGCATGTGTGGGACGAAACCTTTGATCCGTTCTCGAATTTAATCGAAGTCTACATCAACCGCGTGCGGCGGAAGATTGACGCGGATGCGCCCAAGCCGCTGCTGCACACGCGCCGCGGCGTAGGGTATGTTCTTGGGGCAGAAGCGGACCTGCCGGACGCTGATGCCAGCGAGGAGAGCGCCTCTTCGCGCTCGCGGATGAGAACACCTTCTTCGGTCCGCAAGAGCCATGGTTGATTCTATTCGCACGCGTCTGACGCTTTGGTACACGGGCGTGCTGGCACTCGTTCTTGTGGTTTTGTTCGTGATCACATATCTGGTTTTTCTGCGAAGTGTCCAGCGCCGAATGGACAACGACCTCAGCGAACTCTCCAAAGCATTCCTGGCCACCGTCCGTGCGGAACTGGAGGATCAAAACGCACCGGATCCCTTCACGGTTGCGGTGGAAGCCGCCATTGCGGAGCATCATTTCCGCGATCATGTGTATGCCATTCTGGACGTTAACGCCAAGCTAATCGCCAGATCCACCGAAGATGTTCCGGTAAACGCGAGGGAGCGCCCGGATTCTGCGGATCTTCTCGAGTCGGCCTCCTTCGAGCAATTTGTCAACGGCGCCGCCCATGCGGAACAGTTCTTCGGAATCGTTCAAGGAGGGAGGAGCGGCTATCGAGGGTTCGCCCAGCGATTCACCGCACTGGGAAGCCCATACACCCTGGTCATCTTGCGCTCTTTGCACCCCCAGTCGGAGATGCTCGAAGAAGTGACCGAGACGTTTGCCTGGGTGATTCCGATTGCGATTTTACTTGCGAGCGGTTGCGGGTATTTCTTGGCGCGCAAAAGCCTCGCGCCGGTCGTGGCCATGAGCAGCCAGGCGGGTCGTATCGGCGCCGCAAATCTGCATGAGCGGTTGGCGGTGCAAAATGACAAGGACGAACTGGGGCACCTGGCGCGCTCTTTTAACGGACTATTGGACAGGCTGGCTGAGTCGTTCGACCGCCAGCGCCGCTTCATGGCCGATGCCTCGCACGAGCTGCGCACGCCGGTGGCGATTCTGCGCGGGGAATCAGAAGTCGCGCTGTCGCAGCACGAGCGGTCCGCCGAAGAATACCGCGAATCCCTCGGCGCGCTGCACCATGAGGCGGAGCGGCTCACGCGCATCGTGGAAGATCTTTTCACTTTGACGCGCGCAGACGCCGGGCAATATCCGCTGCAGGCGCGCGATTTGTACCTGGATGAATTGATCGCGGAATGCGTGCATTCGGCGCGGACACTCGCGCAAGCCAAAAAGATTTCGCTCACGTTCGATCAAGCGCCGGAGTCCCCGATTCACGCCGACGAGTCTCTGCTGCGCCGCATGCTTCTGAATCTTTTGGATAACGCCATCAAATACACGCCTGACTTTGGGCGAATCACGGTGGCTTGCCGGCGCAGCGGTCAGGAATACGCAGTGAGCATCGCAGATACGGGGATCGGAATACCCGCCGAGCTTCGGCCACGCATTTTCGAGAGGTTTTTTCGCGCCGATAAGGCGCGCTCGCGTTCCAAGAGCGACGGCGGTGGCGCAGGGCTGGGTTTGGCCATTTCTCGCTGGATTGCCGAGGCCCACCAAGGCCGGCTCGAACTCACGCGTTCCGATTCCACGGGAAGCACCTTCACCGCCTATCTCCCGGTCCATTCTGGAACCCCATCTCCTGGTTAATCCTGTGTTTATCCTAAAATTGCTAGCCTGAATCTGGGGCGCCCTTGGTCAGGGCTGGTTCCGGCACAGGAGTCGAGATTGATGAGATCACTTGGAATCTTTGCGGTGTCATGGCCGATAGCCGCGGCGTTGTGCCTAGGCGGCGCCGGAACCTCAGCAGCGCAAGACACCGCGAATCCGGCCACGGCTACAGCGGAGAAGAACCCGACTCAAGCCCCGTCCGCGGGGCCGGCGCTGAAGCTAACGCTCGCGGATGCGCTCGAGCGCGCGCGCAAGAACAGCGTGCAATTCCAAGCCGCGCTCACGGATTCGGCGATCGCTCGGCAAGACCGATTCCAGGCGGGCACGGCCCTGCTTCCAAGCGTGGTGTATAACAATGAGGTGTTATATACGAAGGCCGCGCCGCCGGCGGCAGCCATGCAGACGGGATTTCCCGTGGTGTTCATCACGAATAACGCAGTGCACGAATACGTCAGCCAGGCCAACATCCACGAGTCCATTGATCTCGTGAGCGTTTCAAACTTCAAGAGGTCAGCGGCCTTGGCGGCAGCCGCCAGGGCCCGCGCGGAAGTGGCCTCCCGCGGCCTCGTGGTCACCGTGGTCCAGGATTATTATGCGGTGGCGGCGGCCCAGCAGAAACTGCTTTCCGCGCAGAAAACAGCGGACGAGGGCGATCGGTTCTTCAAGTTGACGCAGGACTTGGAGCACGGCGGCGAGGTGGCACATTCGGACGTAATCAAGGCGGAATTGCAGACGCAAGACCGCCACCGCGCGCTGCAAGAAGCGCAATTGGCCCTGCTCAACGCTAGGCTGGAACTGGCCGTGCTGATTTTTCCGGATTTCAACGAAAGCTTTGAAGTGACCGACGATCTGCACGCGCCGGCGACGTTGCCAACACTCGGCGAGGTGCAGCATCAAGCCGCCGAGAATAATCCGGACGTTCGCGGGGCGCTTGAAACCGTGCGCGCCGCCGGATTTGACGTGACCGGAGCGCGCGGCGGTTATTTGCCGTCGTTGACCTTAGACTACTGGTATGGCATCGATGCGCCCCAGTTTGCTGTGAATGGGCCAACCGGAGCTTCCAATTTAGGTACGTCGATCCTCGGCACGTTGAGCATCCCCATCTGGAATTGGGGTGCGACGCAGAGCCGCGTTAAACAAGCGGAGCTACGGCGGGCGCAGGCCCAGCGGGAGCTCTCTCTCGCGCAGCGCAAACTCCTCGCGGAAATCAAGTCACTCTACTCGGAAGCAGAAACGGCGATGAACGAACTTGGCGGCCTCGGCCGATCGGCGCAATTGGCGGAAGAAAGCCTGCGGCTGACCACGCTGCGCTACAAGGGCGGGGAAGCCACCGTGCTCGAGGTCGTGGATGCGCAGACAACCTATGCGCAGTCGAACACCGCCTATCAGGACGGCGCGGTGCGCTACCGCGTGGCTTTGGCGAATTTGCAGACTTTAACGGGAGTGCTGACAACTCCATGAAACCGATCATACATCCTGACGCCTGTCGGCCCAGGCGACGGGCCTGGCTTTCCCTAACCATTGCGGCTCTGCTTGTCTCGGTAGGCTGTGGCAAACCGGAGGCGGAAAAAGCGCCGGTGGTAACGGTCGAGACCACTCCGGCGCAGCGCGCTACCATTTCGCAAACCATTTCCACCGAAAGCGTGATCTACCCGCTCGAACAAGCCACCATTTCGCCAAAAATCACGGCGCCAATTACCGAATTTAAGGTGCAGCGCGGGAGCCCCGTGAGAAAAGGCCAACTGTTAGCCCTGCTAGAAAACAAGGACCTCACGGGGCAGGCGGAGGCGAGCCGAGGCAGCTTCGAGCAAGCTGACGCCGGCTACAAAACGTCGGTGGATGCAAGCATACCCCAACAGGTGCAAAAGGCGCAGGTCGATGCCGACGCCGCAAAAGCAGCGTATGAAGCCCAGCTCAGGGCATACAACAGCCGCAAGGAACTGTTCGACCAGGGCGCGCTGCCCCAGCGCGACTTGGATTCCGCCACAGTCTCCCTAGCTCAGGCGCGCGGCGCAAATGAAGTGGCACAAAAGCAGCTGGCGGACTTGCAGCGGTTGGGGAAGGAACAAGCGCTAAAGTCGGCGCACGGCTCGCGCTTGTCGGCGGAAGGCACCATGCGCAGTGCCGAAGCGCAGCTCAGCTACTCCATGATTAAAAGCCCCATCGATGGGGTCGTTACCGACCGGCCCCTCTTCGCCGGAGATCTTGCGACCGCGAATCAGCCCATTCTTACGGTGATGAATCTGAGCCGGTTGATCGCCAAAGCGCACATCCCGCAAGCCCAGGCCGCAACGCTCAAAGTAGGGGACGCTGCGCAGTTAAGGGTGCCGGGACTCGATGAACCTGTCGGCGGCAAAGTGACCTTGGTGAGCCCTGCCCTGGATCCCGGAAGCACCACCATTGAAGTCTGGGTCGAGGCTGCGAAGCCGAATCCTGCGCTGAAACCTGGCATGTCCGTCCAGCTCGCAATCACCTCGAAGACCGTTAAAGACGCTATCGTCGTGCCGGCAAACGCCGTCTTCAAGAATCCAGAAGGCGAGGGCGACTACGTCGTGCTCGCCGGCGCGGACCAGAAGGCGCATTGGCAAACGGTCGAGCTCGGTGTGCGAAATGCGGACAATGTGCAAGTCGTCAAAGGCTTAAATGCCGGGGCTCCGGTTATCACTTCGGGCGGATACGCGCTGCCGGACAACACCAAAATCAAAATACAAGCACCCGAAGAGCAAGCCAAAGGGGACGAGAAAGCAGACAAAGCCGGCGATTCCTCAAAATCTGGCGCCAAAGAGAAAGACGACAAGGACTAGAACCGCATGGAAACTCGGCCCGAATCCTCCAAAGCTATCTCTGCGACCGCCAAGGCGGGCTTGCCCTGGTTTCACCGGCTTTCCAATCCCATTTTGTTTTTGATCGTTAGTTTGGCGCTGGTTGGCGGCTATTTGGCATTCACGATTCCCGTTTCCGTCTTTCCCAGCACTGATTTTCCGCGCATCGTCGTCGGTGTGGACAACGGCGTAATGCCAATCGACCAGATGCTGGTGACCATCACGAGGCCCGTGGAGGAGGCGGTCAACAGCGTTCCCGGTCTTCAAAAAGTCACATCGATCACCAGCCGCGGCTCCGCCGAAGTCGACCTGTTTTTTGACTGGAACAGCGACATGATCCTGACGTTGCAGCGCGTCGACGCCGTCGTCGCTCGGCTACAGGCGGAACTTCCTCCAACGGCCAAAGTAGAAACACACCGAATGACTTTCGCCGGTTTTCCCATCATCGGTTACAGCCTGACTTCCGATACCGTGCCCCCGAACAAGTTGTGGGAAATAGCGACGTACGACCTGAAGCCGCGCATCAACCGGCTCGACGGTGTGGCCACCGTCATCGTCCAGGGCGGGCGCGTACCCGAGTTTCAGGTGACTCCCGATCCCGCCCGGCTTCTCACCGCAGGCATCACTGTCCCCGATATCCTCGACGCGATTCGCCGCACCAATCTGGTGGACTCGCCAGGTTTAATCGAGAACAACCACCAACTCGTGCTTGGGCTCGTCAGTGGACAGGTGCGAACGCCGGAGCAGATCGCGCAAATTGTCGTCAAGAACTCGCCTGCGGGCGTGCCGATTCGGCTGGGCGACATTTCTTCGATCGCTCCGTCGGTGGCGCCTACTTACACGATCGTCACCGCTGACGGAAAACCTGCCGTGCTGCTCAATGTCAACCGCCAGCCCGAAAGCAATACTCTGGCGGTCGCAAACGAAGTGCACGCGCTCATCCAGGAGCTAGCTCCGACGCTTCCTTCGGGCGTCCACCTTGAACCGTTCTACGACCAGTCGACCATCGTCCACGATTCCATCACTAGCGTTCGCGACGCGGTGCTTCTGGGCATCGTGCTTTCTTCGATCATTCTGGTGCTGTTCTTGCGTGATTGGGGAACTTCGCTCGTGGCCGGCCTGGTGATTCCCGTTACGCTGCTTATCACTTTCATTGTTCTGAAAGCAACGAATCAAAGCTTCAACCTGATGACCCTCGGCGGCCTCGCCGCCGCAGTGGGTTTGGTCATCGACGACGCCATTGTGGTCCTCGAGAATATTGTTTTGCACCGCGACGCCGGGCAAACCCGCCTTCAAGCTATTCGGAGCGCGTTGAAGGAATTGACCGTACCGCTGATCGGCTCGACGATTACCCCCATCGTCGTCTTTCTTCCCCTGATTTCCACTACCGGTGTGACCGGCAGCTTCTTCCGCGCGTTGGCCGTCACCATGACCGTATCACTCCTCACCTCATTGCTTCTGGCCATGTCCTGGACACCCACGCTCAGTCAGTATCTGGTTCGCCGGAAAGATAAAGACACCGCTGCTGCCCCGGCTTCCTCCGAAGGCCCCAACATGGCCGCGCTCCTGGCTGCCGAAGAGGCCCACCTTTCCGGCTTCTTCGGACGCATCGTGGATTTTTATACCCGCGCCATGCAAGCCATTGTCAAGCGCCCCTGGACGCTCGCCGGGAGTTCGGTGGTGATTATCATTCTGTCCTACGTTTGTTACAGCGCCGTTGGCACCGATTTTCTCCCGGAAATGGATGAAGGGGGATTCATCCTCGATTACTACACCCCGCCGGGAAGCTCCCTCGCGGAATCGAACCGCATCCTCCTGCGCATCGAAGATATTCTCCACTCCACTCCGGAGGTCGAGAACACCTCACGCCGCACCGGTTTGCAGCTAGGTCCTGCGGCCGTTACCGAAGCGAACAACGGCGATTTCACCGTGAAGCTGAAGAAGGACCGCAAGCGCGGCATTGACGATGTCATCGAGGATGTCAGGTCCGAAATCAAGCAGACCGAGCCTGCCGCGGATATCGAATTTGTGCAATTGCTGCAGGACATGATTGGAGACTTGACCAGCCAGCCGGAGCCGGTGGTCATCAAGCTTTTCTCTCAGGACGGCAAACTTCTGAACGACACCGCCCCGCGCGTTGCCGATGCGATTGGGAAGATTCAAATTGGTAAGTCGCATCCGGTCGTGGATGTTCTCGACGGAGTGGAAAACACCATAAGCGGTCCGGCGGTGACCTTCCAGGTGAATCCCACCGTCGCCGCCCGCGCCGGTTTCACCCCGGAGGAAGTCGCGCTGGACGCCTCAGCCGTGCTCGAAGGTGAGCCCGCGGCGACACCGGTCGTTCTGAATGACCGGGCCTACACCATTCGTGTGCGCTTTCCAGATGAGAACCGGTCTTCCCTCGATCGTATGACCAACACCTTGCTGACCAGTGCGAGCGGCCATACTGCCACGCTCGGTTCGCTCGCGACCGTCACCACCGTCCCAGGCGAAACGGAAATTCGCCGGGAGAATTTGCAGCGCCTCGTCCAGGTCACGGCGCGGTTGGAAGGCGTGGACATGGGGACCGGTGTTGCTGCCGTGCAGAAAGCCGTCCGGGACCTGCATCTTCCTTCCTCCATCCGCGTGGAGTATGGCGGGCTGTATGAAGAGGACCGGAAATCGTCCCACGACTTGATGCTGGTTCTGCTATTGGCGCTGCTACTCCTGTTTGCCGTGCTGCTGTTTGAGTTCCGGACCTTTTCCGCCCCGGCGGCGATCCTGACTTCGGCCTTGCTCTCGACCTTTGGCGGTTTTCTGGCGTTGCTGGTTACCAATACGACGTTTAACGTCGCCTCACGAATGGGCATGATCATGGTCATCGGGATCGTCGCCAAGAACGGCATTCTACTGCTCGACGCGGAACACCGTTTCCGCGACCTCGGATTTTCGGCGAAAGAAGCCATGATTCAAGCAGGCCGTCGGCGACTGCGTCCCATTGCTATGACCGCACTGGCAACCGTCGCCGGCATGTTGCCATTGGCGTTCGGGCTAGGCGCAGGTTCTGAGATGCTCAAGCCGCTGGCGATTGTCGTGATCGGTGGCTTGCTGAGTT
>Ga0126371_10003226_pt1 | contig 14233 bp, 13 predicted proteins | sample PanSoiMetaPlot_4_FD_110145 | JGI IMG/M metagenome (GOLD analysis project Ga0126371, IMG submission 110145) | Tropical forest soil microbial communities from Panama - MetaG Plot_4 | ecosystem: Environmental > Terrestrial > Soil > Tropical forest > Bulk soil | place: Panama | collected 2016-02-17 | reverse complement strand
TCTACTGCGGCTGTGTCTGCAAATACTTATCAAACGGGATTTCGAAGTAAAACAGCTCTTTACCGTCGGCATCCTTTACTTCGCGAAGAAGCAGTTTCGCACCGCGCAATGGGGACGAGCCTAATCCCTGAATGTCATAAAAAAGGAATCCTGCACGAGTGGTGTGCGGCTCCACGACGAGGGCTGCATATTCAAACTCTTCGAAATCCTCTTCGACCTTGCCATTCGGAGTTTTGGGCTTGGTGTGAATGTGGATAGGGCCGACGGGGATATTCTCTCCCTCTTTGTCACGGAGCGAAATGCGTCGCTCTATATCGTCAGCCTCCGCGGCTGGAATTCGGTCGCCATGTGCGCTGACGAAGTTAATGCGCACGTCGTTGAGCGAAATGGGGCGGTCGCCGCTGTTTGTGATGATGATGCGGATGGGGAGGAACTGGTGTTCCAGATAGTCCACGCGAAACATCTTTATCTTTTCTTCTGTGTTCCAGGGCACAGCAGCGATGGCTACATGCTCGGTTTGATGAATATCGACGGCCGGATACGTTGCCGCGTCTTTGGCCGGCGGCGGTCCGTGTTCAAAGGCCGATGATTCTCCGACGCAAGAAGCAGCAAGCAAGACCAGGGAAAGAAAACAACGAGAGCACATCATCCTGTGGACGATTATCATCATCGCTTAAGACTTCAGTAAAGTGGGATTGGTAAGCGGATGCTGCTTTTCTACAGCCTGGCCCTCGCACTTGTGCTCGTTGTGGGCGCGCCGTACTGGCTCTTCCGCATGACAACCAGCGGGAAATACCGCGAGGGGCTGGGTGAGCGGCTGGGATTTGTACCTCATCGTTTACTGGCAAATCTAAAGGGTGAGCCGATTATCTGGGTTCATGCTGTTTCAGTTGGCGAGTTGCTGGCGGCTGCGCGCATGATCGAAGACCTGCGAAAGGAGCTTCCCGAATGGCGTGTCGTTGTATCGACCACAACGCGGACCGGGCAGGCCCTGGCGCGGCAACGCTTCGGAGTGGAGAATGTCTTTTATTTTCCATTGGACTTTGCTTTTGCAGTGCGCGCTTATCTGCGCGTGCTGAAGCCGCGTCTGCTTGTGCTGATGGAGACGGAGTTCTGGCCGCGCCTGCTTGTTGAATGCCGCCGCGCCCGGGTCCCAGTTGCAGTTGTGAATGCCCGCATATCAGACCGTTCGTGGCCGCGCTATCTGCGGCTGCGGTTTCTTTGGAAGCGGTTATTAGGCGATCTCCGGCTGGTTCTCGCGCAGAGTGAGACAGATGTGGAACGCCTACGCGCGATCGGCGCCGCGAATGTTTGCTATGGGGGGAATCTGAAGTATGACATCAGAGCTACAGAGCCCGCCGCCATAACACAGGCCTTGGCGGAATGGATTGAGACGGGAACGAAGGTGCTGGTTTGTGGGAGCACGCTGGAAGGCGAGGAGCAGCTTCTGCTCGATGCTGCGCCAACCGCTACGTTTATGATTCTGGCTCCCCGCCATCCTGAGAGATTTGAAGCAGTAGCGCGCTTGCTGGAGCACAATGGCAGGCCATGGGTTCGGCGTTCGCAATGGATGGCATCGCCCACGGCTCTTACCGCGGGCAGTGTTTTTCTGCTGGATTCGATTGGCGAGCTGGCTTCCGTATATTCGCTGGCGACAGTGGCGTATGTGGGCGGAAGTCTCGTCTCTGGAGGAGGGCACAATCCTCTGGAAGCAGCGCAGTTTCGCATCCCCGTAGTGATGGGGTCGCATTATGAGAACTTCCGTGCGATTGTGGATCGATTGCGGGAGCAGAACGCCATTCGCATCGCGGATCCAGACAATATTGGAAATGAGTTGGAAGCGCTTTTTTCTGATGAGGCGCTGGCTCGCGAAATTGGCGACCGCGCCTGGGGCGTATTTTCTGCAGAGTCGGGCGCTACGGCGCGTGCGGTAGCAGCGCTGACTAATATTATCAGGGAACAGGCATGATTCCCCGCGCACTGTGGCCTCTTACGTCTCTCTATGCCACTTTGGTCGCTACGAAGAATGCAGTCTATGATCGCGGACTAGCGAAAGCTCAACAATTGAGGTGGCCTGTCATCAGTGTTGGGAACATCTCTGTCGGCGGCTCTGGCAAAACGCCCTTTGCTATTGCTCTGGCAAAACTGTTGAAGCAACAGGGCGCGCTAGTGGATGTGCTTTCGCGAGGGTATGGGCGTAGATCGAGTGTGGTGGAGTGCGTTGACCCGGCAGGCAGCGCGGAGCGCTTTGGCGATGAGCCATTACTCATCGCGCAGTCGGCGGACGTACCGGTTTATGTGGGAGCAAGCCGTTATGCAGCGGGCCTACTTGCCGAGCGAGATCAACCTGGTGCAGGAATACATCTGCTCGATGATGGATTCCAGCACAGGAAACTGGCACGCGCGATGGATATTGTTCTTCTTCATCGCAGCGACTTCGATGAAAGCCTTTTGCCCGCAGGACGGCTGCGCGAATCACTCAATTCGCTGAAGCGCGCATCGGTGCTGGTTCTGCGCAAAGAAGATAGCAATGTTGAGGAGAGGCTGAGAGGACTTGGCATTGATAAGCCGATTTGGCCGATCAAGAGATCGATTATGGTCCCGAGCAGTCTGGGGAAAGCAGTTGCTTTTTGCGGCATAGCGCACCCCGATGAGTTCTTCGCAATGCTCAAGCTGCAAGGTGTTGAGGTCATTGCCATGCATGCCTTTCGTGACCATCATCGTTACAGTGATGATGATGTGCAGTTCTTAATGCAGCAAGCTGAAAAACATTCCGCAAGCGCATTTCTCACCACGGAGAAAGACCTTGTCCGCTTATCCCCAGCGCAAAGAGAAAAGTTCAGCTCTCTTGCTGCGTTTGATGCTGTGAGATTAAAAGTTCAGTTATGTGATGAAGCCGCTGCCATGCGTCATTTGGAGCTGTTGCTTCCAGCCGGATTCAAGCGATTGCTGTGAGAAAATGAGAGCTTGCCAACAGAAAATCAGCAGTTACGCGTGCTCATTCTGCGCTTGGGCGCAATGGGTGATATTCTCCATGCCCTGCCCGCAGTCACGGCATTGCGAGTCAAGCATCCGGGGTGGTTTATCGGCTGGGCGGTTGAGCCGCAATGGCGCGGTCTGCTGGCTGCGGAAGGGGCAGCGATTCGCGGTATGTCAATGCCGATCGTTGACCAACTGCATATTGTTCCTGCGAAAGAGTGGGGGCGGCATCCAATCAGCGCGCGCACCATAAAGCAGATACGCCAGACCCGTCATGAGCTTCGCGCTGCACAGTACGATGTGTGCGTAGATCTGCAGGGGGCAGTGCGCTCAGCGGTGATTGGAAAGTGGGCGCATCCGCGGCGGCTTGTCGGAGAACAGAAGCCGCGTGAATGGGCAGCGCGGTACCTTTTCGATGAACATGTGCCGACGCAAGGAGCGCATGTGATTGAGCAGGCGGTGGAAGTTGGAAATGCTGTCGTTCACGAAGAACTGCCGACCATGCTGCCCTGGTTGCCTGCAAGCGAGTGCGCGGAGCGATACTGCGATGCACAGCTTGCGGCATTTAACGGCAAACCAGTCGTGATTCTGAACCCGGGCGCCGGCTGGGGCGCGAAGCGCTGGCCTGCGGAACGTTACGGCGAGGTGGCGCGCATGTTTGCAGAGAAGGGCTATGGAGTTGTGATCAATTCCGGGCCAGTTGAAGAGGCACTGGCAAAAGAAGTGAATGCTGCAAGTGGGAACGCCGCTCTGGTACTCTCGCCTGCGTTGGATGAATTGATTGCGTTAACGCGCCGCACATCCCTAGTTATTGCGGGTGATACAGGGCCTCTGCATCTTGCCTCCGCACTGGGAAAGCCGGTGGTGGGCATCTTTGGCCCAACCGACCCGGCACGCAATGGGCCTTTTGGCGGCAATTTCCGTGTCCTGAGGCATCCTGAGAGCAAGCGCGATCACAGCCGCCGAGCCGAGCCAGAAGCCGGCCTGCTGACCATTTCATCCAGCGAGGTCTGGAGTGCCGCAATGGAGCTGTTAGAAGATGCCCGCTGACTGGAGCCGCGTTGCACGTCGCATCCGTGTGCCGATGGGATTCGTCTTTGCCGGGATCTACATCTGGCTGGCGCGTCCCACATTTGTCTCGATGGCTTGGAGCCTGCTCCTGGTGCTGCCAGGAATTTGGCTGCGCGGCTATGCCGCCGGATATGTGAAGAAAAATGCTGAATTAACCGTGACAGGACCATACGCCTACACGCGCAATCCGCTGTATCTGGGTTCAATGTTGATTGCATTTGGGTTTGCTGCAGCATCGAAAAGCATTGTGATTGTGATGTTGCTGGCTGTGCTTTTCGTCATCATTTATGTTCCGGTCATTCGCTCGGAAGAGGCATTTCTGCGCTCGAAATTTGCAGGCTTTGACATATATGCGGCCAGTGTCCCGCGACTATTGCCGCGTTTTAGACCTGCTCGCATAGAGGACAGCGGGTCGGATTCGGACTTGGGCAGTTTTTCTTTCCCTTTGTACCGCAAGCACCGCGAGTACAATGCACTCATGGGTGCGGCGGCCATTTATGCTGTGCTCGCCCTCAGAATTATTTTCAAGCACTAGAAGAGTGAGCACGGATATTGAATTGGCATCCTAGATTTCTCCCCATTGTTTTGTGTTGTTTGTTGCTGACATGCGGGCGGGCCCAGAATACACAGAATCAGCCTGTGCAGAATGCGCTGCAACTGCCCGCGCCCCATCCCGGCCTTGCGCTTCCCGCGAAACAAAGTCTGACTTATAGCGTAGATTGGCGTGTCTTTTCGGCTGGAACGGTAACGTTTCATCAGGAAGCCGACGGCGATGTGCAACGCATCAATGTCGTGGGCGATTCAATCGGCGCTGTAAATCTCATCTATCGGGTCAGCGATCGCTTCCAGTCTTCTTTTAATCGGCGCAGCGGCTGCTCGGCAGAATTCAGCAAGCAGCTCATAGAAGGTCGCCGTCAAGTCAACAGCGATCTGAAATTCGATTATGCACAGAGTAAGGCAATTCTCGATGATAGGAACCTTGTTTCCGGTATGAGCAAGCACCAGGAAACTGTAATTCCCTCGTGTGTATCTGATTTGCTTTCAGCAATTTTCTATACGGCATCGCTGCCCCTGCAAGCAGGGCAGAGCTTTCAGATTCCGCTGTTTGACGCGGGGAAGACCATCCCGGTCACAATGAAAGTTGAAGGCAACGAATCCATAAAGACACCTACAGGAACTTATCAAACCGTTCGCGTACAGCCCACCGCTGATGCGGGTGTAGTGAAGAACCGCGGCAACATCTGGATCTGGTATACGGACGATGAGCGCCATATGCCGGTGCAGATGCGAGCGCGGCTCTTCTGGGGAACAATTACGTTCAGCCTCACCAACATCGATCAAAGTAGTTACTGAATTCGATATCGCTCGCGCATGAGCCGCTGCAGGCGCGGCTTATAGATCAGGTTGTAGGCCAGCTCCTTGTCAGGGAACATGGCGAGCGCTGCGCGCCGGCTGTCTGCCACCATTTCAGCAGCTTCGTCCACGGTCACCGTATCGTCCTGGCTGATGACGGACATGACCATGTTCATCATCATCTGCAGACGGCGAATTTTGCGTTGCTCTTCGCGCAACTCTTCCGGAGTCTGGCGCGGAGATTCGGTTGTTTCAGGGGAGTTGATGTGTGAATGCGGACGGTCGCGATTGCCATCAACTTCACTTGGGCCCATGCTTGTCCTCCATAGGCGGCACTGGGGGCTTGCTTTTCCGCCGTCGTACAACGGTAGGGATGCTGTGCAAACGGAAAAGATGCCAAGCGTAGTCGAATTGGCACGATTACTCTGCAGGAACCACACTCCAATCGGCTTCTGTTACATGTTTCCCGTCCAGATAGAAAGTGGAGGCGCCAAGCAGATCGGTGCGATAGGTGCGAACATGGGCATCCTCAAGCTTTTCCAGTGTTTCAAGCTTCGGATGCCCATAGTAGTTGTGCAGTCCGACTGAAATTGCCGCGTATGATGGCGAGACAGCGGCGAGAAATCCGGGTGTGGTGGATGTCTTGCTGCCGTGATGGCCCACTTTCAACAGATCGGAATGCAGGCCCCCGTGCGCGACCATGCGCGCTTCGCTTGCTGCTTCAGCATCGCCTTCAAGCAGCGCGGACGTCTGGCCATAGCTCACGCGCAGCACGAGCGAATCATCATTGCTTGGCGTAGCTCTGGGCATATAGCCGGGTGCGGGGGAGAGCACTTGAATCTCCGTGCTGCCGAAGCGAAACGAATCACCAGCGGCCTGTTGCCGCATTCTGATGCCCAATGCTTCAGCTTCCTGGATGATTCGATCATAGGTCGGCGAATCCGGATTGCGACCGATCCACAATTCGCGCGGTCGGAAGTTCCGTAACACGGCGGGCATTCCGCCAATATGGTCGGTGTGAGCGTGCGTGATTGCGACCGCGTCCAACTTGCGAATGCCGCGTGCCCACAGCACCTGCGAGACGACATCCTCTCCCATATCGAATTTCGCATCAGGCGAAGCGCCGACAATGCCGCCGGCATCGATCAGGAGGGTTTTCCCTTCCGGTGTGATCACCAGCAGCGAGTCACCCTGACCTACATCGATGGTTGTTACTTCGAGCGAACCGCGGTGATATAGCGTGCGATTTGGCACGATCGCGATAAAAGCGGCAGCGGTAAGCACTGTAAGCGTAAGCAAGATTGCAAGTCTCTGTCGCCGGACAAGCCATATTGCGAGCGTCGTCCCGGTCAACCAGATGGTAATCGCGATAATCGACGGGGTTGGCGTCCGTAAATCCCCAGTCATTGAATTGGCAAATAAATGGATCACCCACAGCACAGCATGAAGCACGGCCGAGGTCAGCACGGCTGGCAAAAATGCGATGGCAGGTGCGACGAGAAGCGTAAGTAAAACGATAATCGCGGACGGCAGAAGAATGCCGAGTAGCGGAACAACGAAGAAGTTTACAGGCAGCGCGACTGCGGTGATGCGGTGGAAATAAAGAGCCATCGGCATCGACATAACAAGTTCCACGATGACGGAGATCAACAGCAGTTCCAGTCCGCGCAGCAAGCCGCGCATCAAAAACGGAATTGCGTTGGATATGCGACGGCCAACGATGAAACTGGCGTGTTCGGCGATCAGCCTCATGCTTACGCGGAACTGCGCGATACGCGGAGGCAGAGCAGGATCTATCGGCAACAGCCAAAGGTCTCGTAATGCCGCAAGGTATGGCGCGAACGTCTTTTCTGCAATCGGGGCGGCGACGCCGGCAATTGCCAGAACCGAAAGCAGGGTCATCTGAAACCCGGCGTCTAACAACGCCTGTGGCTTTATCACAAGCAGGCCCAGCGCCGCGAAGCCGATGGCATTCAGCGCGCTTCGCTCTCGCCACAGTAGCCGTCCGATCAGAAATAGCGTAATCATCCAGAATGAACGCTGCACCGGCTGACCGTATCCAGTAAAGAGCGCGTAACTGAAGGAAAGCAGAATGGTGATGAGCGTGGCTGCGACGCGCGGTAAGCGGACTGCCTTTGCCAGGAAAAAAATGAGTCCGGCGAAGATGGCTAAGTGCATCCCGGAAACTACCAGCAAGTGAAACGACCCAGTGCGTTCAAAGCCAGTGCGTACACCGCGCGAAAGATAGCTGCGGTCTCCGGTCAGCATGGCTGTCAGCATTGTCGCGTCTTCATGGTTCAGCCGAAAAAACGCTGGAAGGTGCGCGCCCGGCTGCTGCCTATCTGCAAACGCAAGCAGGCGTGAACTTACGTTTTGCTGCATGCTATGCAGCCAGCAGGAAAGCGTTGTATGCGCTGCTTCAGAGACGACGCTAAACGCGGCCGCTTTCCCGCTGCCGAATGCGCCGATGCCTTCGGCGAGCATGTATTCGCTCTCGTCCCACACGCCGGGGTCGAGATACCGCTCCGGCTGCCGCATAGTGACTGTGGCACGCACTATGTCTCCGCAGCTAATGCGTGGAAACGCTGTGTCAAGCGGCGCAAAGAGCGTGAGAGACAAGCCGCCTGCAAGTGGCTGAGGCATACCATTTGTAATTACAGAGTTTAGTTTCAACTGGAATTGTTGGCTTTGCTCTTCGCGTAATTTGTCAGAAAAGGGAAGAGTTGATTCGATGCTATGGACGGGTCCAAGCCGCGTTACTGTCCCTTCAACGATGCGCCGAGTTCCGTCCGCGAGCTGCACAAGCTGTATCTGCGGGGCAGGCTGTGGAGCAGCTTCCGCGCAGAAAACGCCGAGAATAAGAAAGGTGGCCCCCACAGGAAGCAGTGAAACCCTTTGCGCTTTGGAAGCGGCAAGCAGGGAAAAAGTCCCGCAACCCAAAAGCCCGAACAACGATAGCGCCGGAGCAAACCACATACCTCGCGAGGCACCGACGCCGCACGAAAAACAGATAGCCGCAAATAGCAGCGGCACAAAATGGAACCGCAAAGGTCCGGTGACAATGGAAGACGGCGCGGCTTGGTTCGCTGCCTGAGGCATTGTGTCGCAACCTCAGCAGGACATGAGCAGGGCCTCAGGCAAGCGACAATACTGTGACGCTTTCCAGATGAGAGGTCTGCGGAAACAGGTCCACCATATGTATGGTTCTGAGATGATAGCCGGATTCTACCAACGCGCGCAGATCGCGTGCGAGCGTTGCAGGGTCACACGACACATAAACAATCGTCTGCGGCCTTACTTTGGTAAGCAGCGAAACAACTCCATTTCCGAGCCCTGAGCGCGGCGGGTCTGCGATAACCAAATCGGGTACAACACTGTGTTGCTGCCGCAGAAATTCCAGTGTTCCGCTTCGTACGGCTTTGTGCAGTTTGCCGGGTAAATTCTGTCGCAAATCACTTGAAGATGAGGGAGCCGCTTCAACCGCGATCACTTTCTCAAACCGCTGACTGAGTACTTGTGCAAACAGTCCGACGCCCGCATACAGGTCCCATGCGAGGCTTCCGGAAAAATCTGTTGTGACAAGCTGTACAAGCCGATTGATCAGGAACCGGTTCACCTGGAAAAATGATCCGATGCTTACGCGATACGCATATTCACTGACGCGATAAGTGAGTGCCTGCGCTTCCCACTCCACCAGCTTCTTTTCCGGAGACCTTTCATCTCTTGCCGAAAAGATGGCTGTTCCCGCAAGCTCTGAAAGAGCTTGCTGCATCTCCCGGCAAATTCGCTCAAGCACAGGAGACGGATTGCTTATATGACGCTGCGTCCAAAGCGACATCAGTAGATCGTTTTCATTCGTGAAGAATTCAATTTCGTTTAATCCCTGAAACAAACCGCCACCGATGCGGCTCGCAACATCAATGGCACGCTGAATCAAGGGAGAGGCAATCGGGCATCGGCTTACCGGAAGATTTGCATGAGATGCACGCTTCTTGTAGCAAAGTGCAAATGGATTTTGTTGAATGTGCAGGCGAACACGGTTGCGGTAAGCAAGCGGCTCCGCATACACCGGAACAATTTCAGGCAGAAGCGCTAGTCGGGCCCGCTCCAGCGTTTCGCGCAGGATATTGAGTTTCAGATCAGCCTGATGCGCGTAGGTTGCATGTTGATACTGGCATCCGCCGCACTGTCCAAAGTACTCACAAGGTGGGGCGGCACGCTCCTTTGACGGCTCAAGGACAGCATCCAACTCGGCTTTGGCAAAGCTTTTTTTGTCTTCCACAATGTGGGCTTCAACGATTTCGCCCGGCAGCGTCAAGGGCACGAATATCGCCTTCCCCTCAGCGCGCGCCAGTCCCGCTCCGCCATAGATGCACTTCTCGATTTCGAGCTTCATGACTGGCTCATGTAGAAGAGGCTCATGCGCGGCAGTCGGTATTTTTCGAGAAGCCGTTTGTGCAGAAATTGCTGCTCAACTTGTCGAATCTGCGCAGCCTGCATGCGGCGCTTATAGGGTGCCAACTCTCGTGCCGCCTGTTCGCGAAGGGTTGTCAGATCGGCTTCGGGAGTCGTTGCTATGAGCGTTGCAAGAAGCTTTTCTTCAAGCGCAGTAAGGGTCCGTTCCAGTTCTTCGAGGTCAGGCTGCTTCGTACGAATGTCGATGGCCAATTCTCGCAAACGATGACTCATTTCATGGGCTGATTCCTGCGCAATTCCGGACAATGTCGCTGCCGAAAGTTCTCTGGCGCATGACTCAAGATGCACAACGATGCGCTCGGCCTCAAAGCCGGGCGCAGGTGTTTCACTGCCTCCTCCCGAAGCTCCAGCACCCACTGAAGCCTCTTTCATTTCCTCAACCGCTGTCATAACTTCCTGCGTGCAATAAGCCAGGCCGTTTACGCGCCGGACTCGCGCACGCGATTTGCGCGATTCGTATTTGTCGAAGGCGGCGTCGATGCCGCGCAGCACAGCTGCAAGCGGCACACCTGCCTCGCGCCACGTTTCAATGAGCGCCCAATCCAGCGTCGATAGCAGAAGCAACGATCCCCGCCTCCGCTGAAAGTGCTCTTCGATTTCCGTGAAATAGTTGAAATAATTTTCCAAAGTACGACGATATCAGGAGTGGGACGCGTGCTCATTCGCGTTCGCTGCACCCTTCATTGCGCGGTTGCGCTCGTAAATGAGGCGAAGTCCGTCGAGGGTGAGCCTGTCGTTCACTTCTGAGATGTATTTTGACTCGTCAGCGATAAGATGCGCGAGGCCCCCGGTGGCCACGCACTTCGTTTCTTCGCCAAGCTTAGCAATCATGCGTTCAAGAATGCTGTCGACGAGACCGATGTGACCATAGAACAGGCCGATCTGAAGGTTATCGACAGTATTGGTGCCGATGATCTTCGCCGGCTTCTTGATTTCGACGCGTGGAAGCCTCGCTGCCCGCGCAAACAGAGCTTCCGCGGAGATGTTCAAGCCCGGAGCAATCGCGCCGCCGAGGAATTCGCCCTTCTTTGAGATCACATCGAAGTTGGTAGCAGTGCCGAAGTCGACCACGATGCAAGGGCCGCCATATTTGTGAAACGCGCCAACGCAATTGGCTACGCGGTCAGCGCCTACTTCGCTCGGATTATCGGTCAGGATTGGCAGCCCGGTCTTTACTCCCGGTTCGATGAAGAGCGGCTTGTGATGAAAATAGCGCTCGCAAAAAACACGCAGGATCCAGTCCATAGGCGGAACGACTGACGCAACCACTATGCCGGTAACGGCGCTGCTTTCGACCCCTTTGCTCTGCAGCAGGCTTTGCACCAGGATGCCGTACTCGTCGGCAGTCTGCGCATGCCGCGTGCTGATGCGCCAGGTCGCGCGCAGTTCGCCGGCGTGTCCGTCGTTATGGAGCGGATAAATCGCTATGACCGTATTTGTGTTGTTTACGTTCAATACAAGGAGCATTTATCTTCTACGGTCCTTCACCTGATTTCCCGAACTCCGCCTGAGTACACGGTGCGTAATCCATGTGGCGTGCGCACTTGCAGAAAGCCGCGCGCGTCCAGACCCGCCGTCACTCCTTCGAAGCCTTCCGCTTCATCAACACGTACCTGCTTACCGCGTACCCAGCTTGATGCCCCCTCCAGACGGTTAAGTACAGATTGCTTCGCGATGTTCGCTTGAACCGGGTCAGAGAGCGCGAGCACTTCGCGATGAAGCGATTGTAGCAGGGCGATCAGCAATTCCTGTCGCGGCCAATCGCGCCCCGTTTCGATGTGCAGCGATGTGGCGAAGCTGCTCAACTCCGGCGGGAAATGCTGCTGATGCACGTTGATGCCAATGCCTACGACGAGATGGCGAATGCGAGTAACTTCAGCATTGAGTTCGGTGAGAATGCCGCAGAATTTGCGCGTACCGAAAAGCAAATCATTGGGCCAGCGCAGATCACATTCCAGCGACGTAACCTGCATGACGGCATCGCGTACAGACAGTCCAGCAGCAAGCGAAAGCCACAGCACGTCCGCCGGAGGGATATGTGGACGAAGCAGTACGCTTACATAGAGTCCCGAACCGGGCGGTGACGACCACTCGTGTGCACCGCGCCCGCGGCCTGCCGTTTGTTCATCAGCGAAATAGACCGTACCGTCTTGCGTGCCAGTCTCGGCCTGCTGCATGGCGTAGGTACTAGTGGAGTGGATCGTTGGGAAGAAATGCAGCTTGCCGGAGAATGGAGTGCCCGCGAGAGCATTGCTTAGCGCGGGAACGTCGAATGGGTCATCGGGGATGTCCAGCATCGTCGAAATTCGCTCAGGATGACAATCAGTAAATCTCAGCAGTGATTTTCATACTCAGATCCACGGCCACGGCGGAATGGGTCAGCGCGCCGACTGAAATATAATCGACGCCTGCAAGCGCATACTTGCGTATGTTCTCAAGGACGATTCCGCCGGATGCTTCAATGGGAATCGTCAGCCCGCGATCGCGCACGATGCCAACTGCTTTCTTGATTTCCGCGGGCGTCATATTGTCGAGCAGCAGCGATTCGGCGCCGTTATCGAGCGCTTTTTCCAGTTCGCCGAAAGAGCGCACTTCAATGTCGATGGTCTGTCCCGGTTTCCGCAATTCATGCGCGCGCTGCAGCACTTTCTCAATGCCGCCGCCGAGCGAGATATGGTTGTTCTTGATCAGGATGCCGTCGGAAAGGTCGAGCCGGTGGTTTTCACCGCCGCCGCAGCGCACAGCGTATTTGTCCAGAATGCGTAACCCCGGAATTGTCTTGCGCGTGTCCAGCACGCGGGCGCCGGTCCCGGTAATTGCGTCCACATACTGCCGCGTCATGGTGGAGATGCCGCTCATGCGCTGCATCAGGTTCAGAATGACGCGCTCGCAAGCGAGGATGACACGCGCGTTGTGGCGAATCACGGCGATGGCGTGGCCCTTGGTTACGCGCACGCCGTCGAAGATTTCCGGATGACTGATGACTTCATAGCGACCGCTGCTGCGTTTGTCGAGTTGCGCGAAAATTTCGAGAAAGCGCGGGATGCAACCGAGTCCGGAGACGACGCAGTCCTGCCTGGCGATGATGGTGGCCGAGGCGCGCAGGCTCGGATCGATCGTGACTGCTGTAGTGACGTCGCTGGTGGCCTTGTCCTCCACCAGCGCCTGCTCCAGAATTGCCTCGACCCGCCTGCTTTTCCAGTCCATTCAGTTCCCTCTAAGTTGCCAAATCGTCCAACGCCTTGCGCGTTTTTTCAATCAGGATAACGAGTTCAGCCGCGCGCTTGCGTAGACCTTCTACTACTTGCGCAGGAGCTTTGCGGAGAAAGGCGGCATTACCAAGCTGTCGTTCTGCGTTGATCTGTTCTTTCTCGAATTTTGCCAGGTCTTTGGTCAGCCGTTCGCGTTCGGCAGCAACATCGATTTTGCGTTCGTAGATGATTTGCACATCGAATTGTGGGGTTGAGCGGATGCCAGCGCCTTCGAGCGGAGCCGTCACAAAATTCAGCGTGGCTGCTCGCGCCAACTTTTGCACAATTCCGTCATTCGCGCCAAAGATATGCTCTAGGCCATTGTTGGTGCGGACACGCACCGGCACGGTAGATTTTTCTTCCACGCCAAGGTCTTTGCGTGTGGCGCGAATCGCAACAATCAGTTCCTGCAATTGCTGCATATCAGCTTCCAGGGCAGCATTCATCGCCTTGTCGCAAGCCTGCGGATAACGCGACAACGCGATCGACTTAGCCGAAGGCTTACCGTCGTACACTGCATGCCACAACTCTTCCGTAAGAAATGGCATAAAGGGCGAGAGGAGACGCAGTGCCGCTTCAAAGGTGCTTAGAAGTGTAATCAAAGCTGACTTGCTGACTTGCTTGGACGCAGACTCGCTGAAATCGAGCCGCAGCTTGACGATCTCCAGATACCAGTCGCAGAAATCTCCCCAGAAAAACTGATAGACGAGGCTGGCCGCTTCGTGGAAACGATACTCGCTGAGCGCCTTGTTCACTTCGGCTGCCGTATTGTTGAGACGGGAAGTAATCCAGCGTGCTTCAATGGGCGCATTGGCATCAGGCGCATGCGCATCGGCCAGAGTTTGCGGGTCAATGACGATTCCCGCTTCAACGGCCCGATCCACATTCATGAAGATGAAGCGGGCCGCGTTCCAAATCTTATTGGCAAAGGCGCGATAGCCTTCCGTGCGCCCTTCGCTGAAGGCAATGTCCGTTCCGGGAGAAGCCATGGCCGCCAGCGTGAACCTCACAGCATCAGTTCCATATTTGCTGACGATCTCGATGGGGTCGATCACGTTGCCTTTGGTCTTCGACATCTTCTGCCGGTCGGCGTCGCGCACCAG
>Ga0126371_10003225_pt1 | contig 14237 bp, 10 predicted proteins | sample PanSoiMetaPlot_4_FD_110145 | JGI IMG/M metagenome (GOLD analysis project Ga0126371, IMG submission 110145) | Tropical forest soil microbial communities from Panama - MetaG Plot_4 | ecosystem: Environmental > Terrestrial > Soil > Tropical forest > Bulk soil | place: Panama | collected 2016-02-17 | reverse complement strand
GGCTGCTTAACGTACCGCGATGTAGGATCGCTTCTTATCCCAACCGGGCCGCGCGGGGACTAGTCGCCGGGTCGAGACGCGGTACAGAGCGACGTAGCCGGCCGCGCCAACCACATTCAGAATCGCCAGGAATAAAAAGCCTCCCCAATACTGCCCGCCGAGGTAACCGATGAGAGCGCCAAAGAGCGCGGGTCCCATAGCCGAGCTGAACATGCCGATACCCGCGTAAATGCCGGTACCCCGAGCAATGGCCTCCGGTTTCACAAGCGTTTGCATGAGCGCCCCATTAAGGGCGGCCGTGGAACTCGCTACTCCAATCAGCGAGGCGAGGATGACGGCGCTGGCGATGGCCGGCGCGATCTGGGCTGGAAGGATAGCGATCACGAAGGCCACCGAAACCCAAGCTCCGGCCAGAGGCCTCTCCATCGTGCGATCGGCGATGTAGCCGACGATGAGCGTCAGAATGGTGGCGATGATGTAGCCCAGTGTAATCCACCCTCCCATACTTTTGAACGATAGGTGACGGAAGCCCGTGACATAGCTCGGAATCCATTGGACCAGCGTGTAGATGGTCGTGGCCGATGCAAATTGACAGACGGTGATCAACCAGAATGGGCGGCTCTTAAGCAGTTCTTGCAAGCTCAGTGGCTCCGCTTGCGCCCGCTCGCGATCTCCCTTTATCTCTTGCGCATCGTCAAGCCGCTGCTCGCGCGGTCTGTCCTTCACGAAACAAAACAGCGCCACGGGTAAAAGAGACACCAGAGCCAAAGCGGTCAAGGCGCCTCGCCACCCGCTCGACAGTATGAGGGCGGCAACGATGGGGACGCCAACCGCTGTTCCCAAAGTCGAGCCGGTGATCCAGAAGGCCTGCACCCGGGAGTGTTCGCGTACGGGGAACCATCGATTCGTCAGCGCATTGGAGACCGGCCACAGATTTCCTTCCGCGGCCCCCAGCAAAAGGCGAATAAGAAGATACTGCTTAATGTCGCCTACCAGGGACGACAGAAACAGCATGACGGCCCAAATCAGAGTCCCCGCGATCACACATTTCCGCGGCCCGAAACGATCCACCAAGAAACCCCAAATGAATATGGAAATTCCATAACCAACGAAAAAGGAGGACATGAGCCCGCCTAATTCGGTGTTATGGCCGGCAACGTTCAGTTCCTTTAGAAATGCGGGGTCGGCGATAATGAGCGAGACGTTGGTCTTGTCAATCTGCGCGACGATCCACAGGAACAAGAGAGCCGGAGCCACCAGCAGCCAGCGCCGGTCGAGCAGCCAGTTCCGCGAACCCGAGGTCATTCTCCCCGCCACATCGTGAAGGCGCGGTCCGGCTCGATTTTGTAAATGACGCGCACCTCGCCCGGCTGCCGGTTCGGGTACCTGTCGGCACCCAGATATTTCTTGGCTAGCTTGTCGATGTGCTCATCGGCGCCTTTTTCGTCGACGCTCACGACACGCCCCCGGATTGAAAGATGGCGATAGGGATTGTCGGGGTCCTGGATGTCAAGTCCGACGCGGGGATCGCGCCGCATGTTGCGATCCTTCACGCGCCCCTTGGCCGAATTGATGACCACGTGTTTTCCGTCGTAATCGCACCAGACAGGCGACACGTGCGGGCTCCCGTCCGGCATCAACGTAGCCAGTTGCGCAAAAGCCTTTTTCTGAAACAGGTCAAGATATTTTGCCGCGATTTCTGCCATGGCATCTCCTCCCGCGAATCCACCTTCGAGAATATATCAAAATCGATGCCAGCTTGAACTTCACCCGGCCTGCGTGGCCAACTCGCGCCGCACGCCCAATTGCCTCAAACAGCGGTCGATCCAGAGACGCGTCAGCTTCTCCTGCACACCATTGAGGGAAAGCCGCGCGCGGAGTACGTCGAAATCGACGCGATCCAAAGCTTGATCCTGATTGAAGCATGAAAACACCACCGTTTCTTCTCCGGTCGCGGGATCTACGTGGCGCTGCAAGCACTGCGCACAAATCTCCTTCATCATGCACTGCATAGGCGAGTTGACGCTGGCGATGCCGTGATGGTCAGGATCCAGGTATGGTTTGAGAACCGTGTGACGGGCGCGCTGCACGGCGCGCATCATTCCGTCGGAGCCGATCACGATCATCCGCCGCGCGGAAGACAGCGGAATCTCGACATCGCCCAAATTGCCTCTCCCGTAGGCCGCCATCGCCTCCACGATGTTTCCGGTGAAAGTGAAATCGCCCGGGTGGTCCGGCTGGAATCCGGGCGGCTCGTCGCAGCACCATACCACGACGTCGGAGGCGCGCTCGATTTCCTCGATTTTGAACCGGTCCGCCATCTTCTTGTACCCGGCAAAATACAGGACGCGGCTACCCAATTCGCGTAGCCTTTGGCCGATCGAGAACAGTACCGCGTTCCCCAATCCGCCGCCCGCCAGCAGAACCGTCTCGCGCGCGGGCGTGTGCGTCGGCGTGCCCGTGGGGCCCATCAACACCACCGGCTCGCCCGGCTTCAACAACGCGCACAGATCGGAAGAACCGCCCATTTCCAGAACGATGGTCGAAAGCAAACCTTGCTGGCGGTTTACCCAGGCTCCGGTGAGCGCCAGGCCCTCCATGGCGAGCTTCGTCCCGTTGGCGCGGGGCGCGAAAGCTTCGTAATTCTGGAGGCGGTAGAATTGGCCCGGCTCGAACGCATGAGCGGCCATGGGCGCCTTCACCACCACCTCAACTGTATTCGGCGTAAGCCGAATCACTTCGTGAACGGCCGCCCTGAGATCGCGGTCTAGCCGCGCGATCAATTCCTCCGCATGAGGCGCGGCCGGCGCGCGCCGCGCCAGCAAACGCGACACCACCGGATAACCTTGCTTCGCGCTGGCCATCGCCTTCACCACGTTGCCCGCGAATGACGGATGCAGATCGCCGAAAAAGCTGATGGCCCGCCCATCGGTCATGAAAGAAGTCAGCACGCGAACGGCCTGCGGTTTCGCTGTCTTTTCCGGTCTAACTGGCCGGCCTTCTTCATCCACGGCTTCGTAATACCGGCCATCCAAACGAAGATGATCGGGGTCTTCGCGGCCCAGGACGGTATTCGGCTGTGTGCCCGCCGCCACGAGAATCGATTTCGCGGGAAGCAGGATGCTCTCGCCACTGGCGTTCTTTACTCGCAATCCGCAAGCGTAGCCGAAACGGTCCACTTCCACGGCCACAGGCGTCAGTTCTTCAGCAAAGTGGACGCCCTCTTCCATCGCTTTAGCGACTTCTTCGTGGTTCAGCGTATAGCTGGGCGCGTCCATGAGGCGGCGACGGTAGGCGATGGTCACTCCGCCCCAGGAGTTCAGCAGAGGAATCAGGTCAGCCGGGCCACCCGCGCGAATCGCGCGCGCGTGAGCCAGGAATTCTTCGGCGGTTTCCTCTTCCTCTTCGCTCCAGCTTCCGCGAACTTCGCGTTCGCCACGCTCCGCCACCAGTCTTTCGTACCGTTCCAGGAATTTTTCCACCTGCACGACGTAATAGGCCAGCGACTCGGTTGCGGTATCGATGGCCGTAAGTCCGCCGCCTATCACCACAATGGGCATGCGAATCTGAAGATTCGCCACCGAATTCCGCTTGGCCGCTCCGGTAAGCTGTAGCGCCATGAGAAAATCCGATGCTTGCCGCACGCCGCGAGCCAATCCGTTGGCCATGGGCACTATGGTGGGCCGGCCCGCGCCCGCGCACAGCGCCACATGATCGAATCCCATTTCGAAAGCTCTCTCGATGGTGAGGGCTCCGCCGAATCGCACGCCTCCGTACATCGCGAATTCGCGCCTCCGCTCCACCAGAAGCCGCGCGATCTTCAAGAAATTCTTGTTCCACCGGACGGTGATGCCGTATTCCGCCACGCCTCCGAAGCCCGCCATCACGCGGTCGTCCAGCGATTCGTATATTTCGCGAACGTCCCGGATGGGGTGGAACGGGACGCGTTCACCGGAAGCTTCCACGCCCGAAATTTCCGGCGACAGAGGCTCGATTTTCAAGCCGTCGATGCCCACCACAACGTGGCCCTCGTTCATCAAATGATGAGCCAGCGTGAATCCCGCCGGCCCCAGCCCCACCACCAGAATCTTGTAGCCACTCGCCGTGAGCGGAATCGGGCGCTCGAAATTTAGAGGATTCCATCGCGTCAGTAAGCTATAGATCTCGAATCCCCAGGTCAGATTTAGCACTTCCTTTAGCGTTTGGGTTTCGATTTGCGGTATGTCCACTGGGTCCTGCTTCTGGAACACGCAGGCTTTCATGCAATCGTTGCAGATCCGGTGGCCGGTGGCGGCGGCCATCGGATTATCCACGGCCACAATGGCCAAGGCGCCCACAGGGTTGCCGCGCTCTCGCACCACGTTCATCTCCGAAATCTTTTCCGAAAGCGGGCAACCGGCCAAGGTGACGCCGAGCGGGCTTTTCCGAAACTCGCTGGTTTTTTCCCGGAGCCCCGTCGAGCAACTATCTTTAGCCTGATTGTGGCACTTGATGCAATAGTGGGCCTGATCTAGCGCGCCGACCAAGTCCATGCCCGCGTCGGTGAGCTCGAAACCGCGCCGCTCGCGCCAATGATCGGGCAGAAGGCGCAGCATCGCAGCGCCGCTATCCGTCAGAGTTTCCACCGGAATCAGCCGCGCGAAATCCAGCTTATGCGGCGTTTTAAACAAAATGCCTTTTTTATGTTTGGCGCGCCCAGCGGGCGTGAGCGCGGCCCAGGCGGCATAGCGCGCCGCGAGACCGATCTCGGCGGCGAATTCCGGTTCGCGCTCCAGCCATTGTGAAACGCGTTCGACGAAAACGCTTTCGGTGAGGGGAGCGCCGAAGCGCTCCAGTTCCCGCGCAACGGCTTCGCCGTCGACTTCCGCCGCCTGCTCCGGCGCAACACCGCTGATCGCCCTGCGCTGCACGAATTTTCGCTTAATCGCGTACAGCGGCGCGAGCTCGTGATGCCGCGCCTGAAGTTCGGCCACTTCTTGCGCGATGCCGAATTGTTCCGCCAGAAAATCTTCCAAATAGGGCGCAAGCTCGATCATCAGTTCGGAACGAGCTTTTTCCGTCAGCGACGATGGGTCGCTTCGAGCCACCTCCAGGCGCTGATGCAGTTTCGCGCTGGCTTGCCTCAAATGCGCTAGAAAAACCCGGTCCAGATACACTAATCCCTCGCGCAGGTACAGGTCCTCTAGAGGGATGCCGCTAGAGAGAGTGGGTTTGGACACAAACCAATCCTTCGTACAGAATAGCAATCGCTCTGAAGTTACCGTGATAGAATAACCTCGGCGTACGGCCATGAAAGCAGTCAAGGCTACGAAAGAAGCAAGGCCGGAGAAGGCGCACATCCGGTTCCGTGTGAATGGGGAGCCGGTGGAAGTTGCATTTTCCCCGCACAAGACGCTACTCGAAGTGCTTCGCGAAGATTTGGGACTCACAGGCACCAAGCATGGCTGCGAATTGGGCGAGTGCGGATGCTGCGCCGTGCTGGTGGACAGCCGGCCGGTGTTGTCGTGTCTGGTTTTGGGAGCCGCCATGGAAGGACACGAAATCGCTACGGTGGAGGGGATGGCGGACGGGACCAAGCTTCATCCCTTGCAGGCTGCTTTCGCGGATCTTGGCGCCGCGCAGTGCGGGTATTGTACCCCTGGAATGCTATTGACCGCGAAAGCGTTGCTGGAGCGGGTTTCGCGGCCTTCGCGCGATCAGATCAAGGCGGCCTTATCGGGAAATATTTGCCGCTGCACGGGCTATATCAAGATTTACGAAGCCGTGGAACTGGCCGCCGCCTGGATGGCCGGCGAACAAGCGGAAGCTCCAAAGGAGAGCGTTTATGGCCGGCAATAACGGCAAGGGCCCCTCGGGATTGCGCGTCATTGGAAAGCCCTTCCGCAAAGTGGACGCGACGGCGAAATGCACGGGCGAGACGAAATACGCCGACGATATCGTGTTTCCGCGAATGCTTCACGCTAAGCTGTTTCGCAGCAGCGTGCCGCACGCGCGCATCCTTTCGCTCGACACTTCCCAAGCGGAAAATTATCCCGGCGTGAAGGCGGTACTCACCGGCAAGGATCTGCCGAAGGCATATGGAGCCATGCCCGTCAGCGAAGACGAACACGCGCTGGCGATCGAAAAAGTGCGGATGGTGGGCGAGCCAGTGGCCGCCGTCGCCGCGGTGGACGAGGACGTCGCAACCGAAGCTTTGGATCTGATCAAAGTCGAATATGAGCTTCTCCCCACCATTACTTCGATTCAGAGCGCGTTGGAACATCCCGAACCTCGCGTGCACGATCATGGCGAGTTCGGCAATATTCACCGCAGGCAGGTGTATGAATTCGGCGACGTAGAAGCAGGTTTCGCCGAAGCCGATTTCATCCGCGAAGACCTTACTTTTTACGAGGGCAGCACTCATCTTGCTCTAGAGCAACACGCCAGCGTGGCTCATTTCAGTCATGACGGTAAGCTTACCCTCTACACGTCCACCCAGGATCTGCATTACTTGCACAAAGCGCTCGTCAAAGTCCTGGGGCTCCCGGCGAGTCACATCCACGTGATCGCGACCCCGAACGGAGGGGGCTTTGGAGGCAAGTGCGATCCCTTCCAGCACGAGATGGCTGTCTCGAAGCTGGCGATGATCACGGGACGGCCCGTGAAGATTTGCCTGACGCGCGAAGAGGTTTTTTATTGTCACCGCGGCCGTCATCCGGCGCTGATGTCAACCAAAACCGGATTCAAAAAAGACGGCTCCATCACCGCGATGCATCATCGCACGATTTTGGACGGCGGAGCCTATGGCGGCTTGGGCGTCGCCAGCGCATTTTACACTGGAACGTTTCAAACTACTACGTACAAGATGCCGCGCTTCAAGTGCGAAGCAGTGCGCGTGTTCACCAACAAGGCTCCGTGCGGACCGAAACGGGGAAACGGCACTCCACAACCGCGCTTCGCCCAGGAAGTTCAGATGGACAAGATCGCCGTGCAACTGGGACTCGATCCAGCGAAAATGCGAAAACGGCATCTGGTCCCTCCCGACTCCACGCTGGCGAATTGGATTCGCGTGGGCAGCATGGGCCTGGGCAAATGCATCGATAAAGTCGTGGAAGGTTCCCGATGGAGCGAGCGGTTCCGCAAGCTGCCTTACGGTAAAGGAATCGGACTAGCGTGCAGCGGCTACATGACCGGCGCGCAGACTCCCATCTATTGGAACAACATGCCGCACTCGGGTGTGCAGTTGAAACTGGACCGGGGCGGAGGCGTGACCGTCTATTGCGGCTCGGCGGAAATCGGTCAGGGTTCCGATTCGATTCTGGCTTACATCGTGGCCGAAGTGCTGGGAATCGATCCTTTCGATATTCGAGTAGTCACGGCGGACACTGATCTTACTCCGGTGGATCTTGGAAGTTATTCAAGCCGTGTAACTCTCATGACCGGCAATGCCGCTATTCAGGCGGCTGAACGCGCCAAAGATCTGCTGAGGCAAGCCGTTGCCGAGAAACTGGAAGTTCCCGCCGATAGGTTGGTTTTTGACGATCGCCGCGTGTTCGATACCGAGAATCCAGAGAAGAGTCAGACCTTTATAGAAGCTGTGTGGCTGGCCGAGACGAAGTTCGGCACGCTTGGGACGGTTGGGTCGTACAAGCCCCCGGCGGGCAAAGGGAAATTCAAAGGCTCGGGGATTGGCCCGTCGCCGGCGTTTAGTTACACCGCGGCCGTCGCCGAAGTAGAGGTGAATCCGGAAACTGGCGTTGTGGTTGTGCCCCGCATATGGGTGGCCCACGATGTAGGTCAATGCATCAATCCCGTGTTGGTAATGGGCCAGGTGGAAGGCAGCATCTATATGGGACTGGGCGAAGCCTTGATGGAGGAGATGAGCTATCGCGGCAACCGAAACGTGGTTCATAAGTTCCCCTCTTTCCTCGAATACAAGAGCCCGACGACGATGGAGATGTGCGATATCGTCACCTATCTGATTGAAGACCGCGACTCTAATGGGCCCTTCGGAGCGAAAGAGGCGGGGCAAGGACCGCAGTTGCCGGTTGCGCCCGCTATCGCCAACGCCATTTTCGACGCCGTAGGAGTGCGCATCGACGAAGTCCCGATCACGCCCGACAAGGTGCTGAAGGCGATCCGGGACAAGGCGAAAGGATTGGAAGGCCGCTACGGCCCAACTAAGTTCACGTATCCTTCCGAGATGCCCGCGCCCATTTTCGTCCCAACGCCATTTGAAGGCGGAGACGGAAAGCCGGTAGAGCGTCAGCCGGTTCTCGCGCACGCTTAACTTCTTAAATGTTACGACTGCCTAAGTTCCGCTATCTTGAGCCGGCTTCTTTGTCCGAGGCGGTGCGCATGATGTCCGATGCGGGGCCGGATGCGATGTACGTCGCCGGCGGCACCGATCTCTATCCGAACATGAAGCGCCGCCAGCAAGTGCCGAAAACTGTGATCGGCTTGTCGCGCGTGCGGAAACTTCGGGCGTTAAAGGGCAAGCCGAACGAAGGGATGGTGCTGGGCGCGGGCTTGACCTTAACCGAGGTTACTGACGATCGTCGTGTTCAAAGCTCCCATCCAGCGATTGCAAAAGCCGCCGAATCGATCTCCACGCCGCTGCTCCGCAACATGGGCACCATCGGCGGCAACCTTCTGCTCGACACCCGGTGCAACTATTACGACCAGAATTACGAGTGGCGCAAGGCCATCCATTTCTGCATGAAGAAGGATGGCGATATCTGCTGGGTGGCTCCGTCCAGCCCGCGTTGTTGGGCTGTGCAGTCGAGCGATTGCGCCCCGGTAATTGTGGCCATCGGAGCGAAAGTGAAGTTGGTTTCAAGCGCTGGCGAGAGAATGATTGGGGCGGCGGACCTTTATCTCGACGATGGCATCCAGCATCTTAATAAGAAGCCCGACGAGCTGCTGACGGAAATCCATTTGCCGCCCACGAACGGCTGGCGCGCGACTTATTGGAAGCTGCGCCGCCGGGGAGCGTTCGACTTCCCGGTATTGGGCGTCGCCGCTTGCCTGCGGCAAGCGTCCGATGGGACCGTGGAAGACGCCAAGATCATTCTGGGAGGCGTTGGTTCACATCCTATCGAGGCCGTTCATTCGCAAAATGCAATGATGGGCAAGAAGCTGACCGAGGAAACCGTTCGGGAAGCCTCCGCCGCCGCGTACCCGGTCGCTAAGCCGCTCGACAATACCGATTTCGCCATGCACTGGCGCAAAGACATGGCGCGGTATTATGTCGCGGGCGCGCTGCGGGAGTTGGCGGGATTGCCTCCGAGTTTTCCCAGACCGGATGCTGGCAATGGCTCGCCGGCGCTTCCTGTAATTTAAAGCCGTCATTCTGGCTCAGGTTGCGCGGGTTCCACGGGGTCGTGGTGGTCGAGATCCTAGGCCGCTTCGCGGTCCCGGTGATTCCTTCGACGGTCGCGATCGGGCCGCGATGCTGATGTAAACTGAAGGACTATGCTGAACGAACCGAATTACGATGTGGCTCATCTTGGCCATTTGGAGCTCCTCACTCCCAAGCCCGAGGAGAGTCTTCGGTTCTTCAGGGACGTATTGGGATTGACGGAAAGTGGACGAAAAGGCGAGTCGGTCTATTTGCGCGGCTGGGACGATTACGAGCGCCACACCTTAAAGCTGACCGCATCGAAAACCTCGGGCATGGGACACATAGCCTTCCGCGCGAGGAGTCCGCAGGCGCTGGAGCGGCGAGTTGCAGCGTTGAAAGATTCTGGGTATGGCATCGGGTGGACGGAGGGCGACCTGGGACACGGTCCGGCCTACCTCTTCGAAGATCCCGACGGTCACAAAATCGAGGTGTACTACGAAACGGAATGGTATGTGGCGCCGCCCGATTTATACCCCAGTCTTAAGAACCAGGCGCAACGTTTCCCGGCGCGCGGGGCGAGCGTCCGGAGGCTCGAACACGTAGAGTGTCTCGCTTTCGACGTCAAGGCAAACCGAGAATTTTTCGAGCGGTACCTCGGCTGCCGTCTGACGGAACAGATTGTCATGGACGACGGTACGGAGACGGGAATGTGGATGACCTGCACGAACAAGGGCCACGACTTTTCCTATATTCTCGACGATACGGGAAGCAGGGGCCGCTTCCACCATCTCACCTACACTGTGGATAGCCGCGAGGAGGTTTTGCGGGCCGCCGATATCTTCTTGGAAAACGGCATATTCATCGAAAGCGGCCCGCACAAGCACGCCGTCCAGCAAACCTTCTTTCTGTGGGTTTACGAACCGGGCGGGAACCGCGTGGAAATCGATAGCGCCGGCGCGCGTCTGGTCCTGGCTCCCGACTGGAAGCCGATCCGCTGGACGGAAGCGGAACGCAGGAAAGGTCAGGCGTGGGGATTGGAAACGGTGGGAACACTACATTCCTACGGTACCCCGCCGGTGGAAGAGACCTTTTAACGATCAGGCAGTAAGCCCAGCCCCTCTGAAAGCAGCCGACGGATTTCCTTGACTGTGTCCCTTCTCCATTGATCGGAATACGGCTTAATTATCGAGATCAATTCGCGCAGCAGTATTTGGCGCTCCAGTTCGGGGAGATCTTCCAACAAGGTCGAGTCGGGTAAATTCAGCTTCGCCCTGGCTTGTTCCATGGCGGCGGCCAGCCCTGCCTGTGCGCTGGCCGGGCGCTCTTTGAAATGCGCGATAAATCGCATATCGGCCGTGTAGAAAACGAATACCGGAATGGCGCGTGACTTCCCACCGTTGCTAAGGAACTCGTCCATAATGTCGGGATTTTCGTCCCGCGGAAAAATGCGCAGATCCATGCCGCCGGCCTCGGCAATGCGAAGCGCTGTCGGAAGCTCGCGATAAACGTCGCCGCACCATGGTTCCGCAATCGCAAGGAGCTTTCGGGGACCGTCTGGAAGCTCAGCGGCCTTTTGAAAGAATGACAAGTCTTCCTCTGTGAGCACGGGCCTATTGTAGTTGCGCTCGAACTTGTCGCGATTCACCGCCGCGTTGGCCAGAAACTCGGCGATGCTGAGCCCTTGCTCGAAGCGACCGCAGGTGACAGTTCTGGATTGCGCCGACATCGGATCTTCCTTTCGATCATACCCCTGGTGGGCGAGACCCTTCCGATTGGGTGGTACATTGCAGATTACCTATGCGATTCGCCCCAGCCGAAGAGTCGATCTTCGCTCTGCTGCTTGCTGCGTCGCTCGCGGCATTCCTCCGCCCTTTCATCGTTATGGTCCGGCGAGTTCTCCGTGCTAAGCCCGACGCGGATTTCCAGCTTCGTCCAGTCGGCAAGCGGATACGGGATTTCGTTTGGGAGGTTCTGCTCCAGGGCAAAGTGATTCGCCAACGCCCGTTGCCGGGCCTGGCTCACGCGTTCGTTTTTTGGGGATTCTGCGCCTTCGCTCTGGTGACGTTGAACCACTTCGCCACCGGCTTCAATGCCGCTTTTCTCTCCCGGGAAAGCGGCCTCGGGCGCGCCTATTTCGCGACAGCAGCGATCTTCGCTGTATTGGTCGCCGTCTCGATCGCCGGACTATTCATCCGCCGCTTCTTCGTCCGGCCGCGATGGCTGGGGCGGTTGTCGCCCGAGTCCGGCGTGATCGCGATATTGATCTTCGCCCTGATGGCCACGTATCTGGCGAGCTTCCTCACCGCCGAAAACACCCCGGAAGAGAAGCTCCTGTGGGCGTTGCATTCGGCGGCACTGTTGATTTTTCTTCCGCTGATTCCTTACACCAAGCATCTGCACCTGGTATTGAGTCCCGTGAGCGTGTTTTTGTCGCGCGGCGCATTTGCGAAGATTCCGCCACTCCACGGCGACGAGGACTTCGGGCTGGAGAGCGGCAAGGATATAACCCGCATCCTTGCGCTCCAAGCGTATTCCTGCGTCGAATGCGGCCGCTGCACCGAACACTGCCCAGCGGTCAACACCGGCAAGGTCCTGGATCCCAAGAAAATCGCGCTGGGAGTCCGCGGATATTTGAACGAGCTCGGTCCTGCCGGGTCGGCACCCCTCCTTGGCGGGCACGTCGCGCAGGAAGCAGCGTTTCAATGCACCACCTGTGGCGCGTGCGAATTTCAATGTCCCGTGGGCGTCGAGCACGTACCCGTCATCGTTGGTCTGCGGCGCGGAGCGGTGAACACCGGCAAATGGGAGGACGATTACGGAACCAAACTGTTTCTGGCGCTGGAGCGGAACGGCAACGCGCTGGGCATGAGCTCCCCCGAGCGCGACAAATTCATAGAGAAGCTCGGGCTTCCCATATTCGACGGAAGCCAGGAATATTGCTTGTGGCTGGGCTGCATGGGGGCCTACGATCCGGGAGGGCGCGAGATTATCGCCTCCCTAGCGCGCTTGATGAACCGCGCCGGAACGAGTTTCGGGGTCTTGCGCCAGGAGCGCTGCACCGGCGACCCCGCGCGGCGCTTGGGCAACGATCTGCTATTCGAGCAGCTGGCGCAGAAGAATTTGGCGACGCTGGAGCAAGCGCGCGTTCCGAGGATAATTTCAATCTGTCCGCACTGCGTGCGCACCATCGGCGTGGATTGGAAAGAGCACGGCGAAGCTCCGCCCATCGAGCATCACAGCGAATTTCTCGCGCGCCATCGCGAAAGACTCCCCGCGGCCCAAAACGGACGCTCGGTCGTGTATCACGATCCCTGCTATTTGGGGCGCTATCGCGGCGTCTATGACGAGCCGCGCACAGTGATCTCCGCATCCGGTCAGATGGTCGATCCACCCCGTTCCCGCGAGCGCGGCTTTTGCTGTGGAGCTGGCGGCGGACTCGCGTTTTTGGGCGAGGAAAATGGCGAGCGAGTCAGCCACAACCGAGCTCGGGAACTGGCCGCCACCGGCGCCGAGATCGTGGCCGCCGCGTGCCCCTTTTGCAACACCATGTTCCGCGACGCGCTGACGGCGGTTTCGCCGAATCCCCCGAAGCTGCTGGACATTGCTCAGATTTTGGAAGCCGGACTCTAACCCGCACGACTAGTTAAACCGATGATAAACGAATGCTCCTAGACACTGTTGCTGCGCGGGGGAGAAGGTCTGCGGATTCTTCGCTTACCTCGGGCAATCCCTATGATGTACCCGTCCTTGTCCGCCTTCACCGAGCGTGTGCACGACTTCCCAGGAGCCAAATTGGGTCGGTTCAGTCATCGTCTGGAGTGCCGATGTCAAGGATAATACAAGAGTCGTTTCCGAGCCGCTCACGGAATACCTGCCGAGATTTCGCAGTTGCGGGCACACCGGTCCGTGCGATGGCGACGTATCGACCTGCCTAAACCTGCGCGCGCGGTGTTGGCACGCCCTCGTCACCCGGAAGTGCCATACACTCCCCGCACCGTCGTAACGCCCGCATTGCACGCTCGCGCTATTTCCCGCCGTGATCGTCCCTCCGTCCGAAGATCAGCGATTTTCGGCCGGTCGAAGATCAGCTTGGGCCTACCAATGGGCTTGCCCGACCGGGTTCCTCGCTCTATCGCCCGACTTAACCCCACCCGAACCCGTTCTGAGATTCTTGTCCGCTCCTGTTTGGCGATCCACGCCGCAACTGCGATCATCAGCTCCCCCGCGGGTCCAGTCGTTCGGAAGTGCTCCTCGGTGAAACTCACAAACTGAACGCCTTGGGAATTGAGCCGCTTGATGTACTCGAACGTCTCTGCGACGCCTTCCCGTGTGAATCGGTCGAGCGCCCATACCAGGACCAAATCAAATCGACGTTGAGCTGCATCCGCGAACATCCGCCGGAATTCGGCGCGATCCGCGCGGCCTCCGCTGTCGTGGTCGATGTATTCGGCTGCGGTCTCCCAGGTTGGCGATTCGGCGAACTGGCGAAGTTGGGCGAGTTGGTTCTCGGCCTCCTGCCTCCCGTCAGACGTGCTGACGCGGGCATAAATGGCGGTTCGGATCTTTCGTTCCATCACTTTACCTAGTTTGTAAATCCAGCCTTGGATCGAGGTAAACGTCAGTTATTGGTATGGAGAAGAGTGAAGAATGCTGTTCGATTCCGTCCTTGTGATGGAAGTCTGTCCCGGCTCCGCATGGCCAGAAGTTTTAGCTTGCTTTCTTCACGCAGATCCTTATATCATCAATCGATGAAGAAGAGAATAAGTTATTACAGCGACGGCCTAAAACTATCCGGAATACTTTCTACGCCTGACGATCCCCTAGAAGGAAGACGTTTTCCTGGTGTCGTGCTTGTGCCAGGTTTCATGAGCACGGCGGACGCTTTCTATCCTGGGTTCGCTGAAGAGTTGAACGC
>Ga0126371_10003224_pt1 | contig 14248 bp, 17 predicted proteins | sample PanSoiMetaPlot_4_FD_110145 | JGI IMG/M metagenome (GOLD analysis project Ga0126371, IMG submission 110145) | Tropical forest soil microbial communities from Panama - MetaG Plot_4 | ecosystem: Environmental > Terrestrial > Soil > Tropical forest > Bulk soil | place: Panama | collected 2016-02-17 | reverse complement strand
TTACTGTCTCGAATCCAAGCCCTAAAATCTTTCGGTGAGTGCACCGAACCAACCACCGAACCCTGTTGAGAAAAGTCCATATTCGGGACAGCTTTACGCTCTGCCTCTGACGTCGGAGGATGCTAATAAAAGTTAAGGTTGGAGGACTCCTAACTAAGCAGGTGTCATTTAAGGTGTCAGTTACAGATTCGTACGATATGGTTGCTGTGAGGTGAAGCACCCGTTGAGGCAGAGCAGTCAATTCTCAGGTGGTAGAATCGCGGCCCATCGGGGGCCGCTGTCCTGCCCCGTGGAAAAAACAGGAGAGGCCCATGAGACTCGGCATTCTTACGGCTGTGCTGCTTCTCAGTGCGGTGGCTTGTGACCAACTTGCGACAGAAACGGAAACAGGCCCTCGGCCTACGGAGAATCGCTCACACCCCATCGGGCGATTCGAGAAAATTCAAAACTTCAGGGTCGATGTCGCGTTGGACACGCAGACGGGACAACTGTGCAAAACTTGGGAATGGCAGAGCACCAACAGAAATACTCCCGATCCGTACGAGAACCTTCCGACTTGCGCTTTCCTGTACGGCAACTTCCAAACGACGGAGCGTATTGAACAAGAGAAAATCACCATCCGGACAGGAACAGATAATGCAAACGGCAAGAGAGTCTTCTCTTGTGATGGTGGAAAGAACTGGAATTGGGCTGATGGCTCCGGTCTTCGGTCCTCAAGTGGCAACATAGCGCAGTAAAGTTGCTACTTCCGAGTTAGCTCTTTCGCCATCGCCTCGGCGGAAGCAACCAACTGGTTCAGTTCTGCCAGCAACGTGTGTCCTTGGTCGCGTAACGGTGGGCTTCCAATACCCACGGAAACCTCTTCAGAAAATCGAACATACCGGGCTCTTCTTGGGACGCAAGCAGCAGAGGCTGAACGATGACACTGGGACTCAAAGGCACAATAGCTTGCAATTCTTGCAGGACACTCTTGGCATCTGTAAGATCCGCAACCACGTACTCGCGGTTCTGCATCTGTGAATTGCGGCTAAAAGATGACTACTTTTGCACCGCAAAGTAGCTAGCTAAGCTAGGCTAGGCTATTATAGAAGCCCATCGGACCTTTAACGTTATCTTGCAAGTCTGCAATCCGAATATCGTTTGTTCTCCGCAGCCCCCTGCCGCCTGTCCTCGGGCAGTCCAGCGAGCGCGAACTCCTGGCGCACGTTCATATGCCCCGCGAGTTTGTCGCGCAATCAAGGCGTGCCCACACTTGGGTAACGCGGGCAAGCATGACGAGTGTTGCCTCGTCTTCTGCGATTGCTCTGATTTCACCGCAGACGGTGTCGAGTTCCTCCTGTGTCGCAACGCCTGCCGCAAGAATTGCAGGCGCAGCCTCTCGCAGCGTTATCTCCCAGAATAGCTTGTGCGGTCCGCGCAATTCGGCGATCTGCTTGACCACTACCTCGGGCCTTCCGAATCCTGCCTCACGGACGAGACGCGGCAGTTTCAAACCGATATAAGAATCCAACCCTCGGATGCGGTTTACAGACTCGCTGATTTCAACTAATCGCTCATATGCCCCGGTTTGCGGTTCGCTGAAGATGCCACCATCATCGTGGTCCTCGCATACCAGAATGCCGTCAGGTCTGAGCAGCGTTCGCATTTCAGACAGCGCCTTCGCTGGGTCGGTAAGATGGCACATGAGGAACCGAGAATAAACAAGTTCGAATTGCCCCCGGGGCAACTTCGTTTCGTATGCACTTGCTTCTTGAAAAGAGACGTTAGTCAGTCCAGCAGCTCCCGCATTCTTTTCTGCCACCCTCAGCTGCTCACCGCTCATGTCGACACCCGTAACCGAACCCCCAGCACCAAGCTGAGCCGCAATCCACAGCGAAACCAGTCCGCTTCCGCACCCGATATCTGCGACCCTCATCCCTTGGGTTAAACCTGCTCTCCTTAGTAATTCCCGCGAATGAGGGCCAAAGACCTCGTCCAGCACACGGAGCCGACGGGCTGCTGCCTCTCCGACGGCGAGAACATAGTCTGGCCCGGACTCGTCGTTTCTTTGCTCCGTGGCCTCCCGTTTCAAGTTTTCTTCCCCCAAGGACACTATCAAATCTCCCCACCTAAATATTTATGTCTCCGGATTCAGCATCCCGACTCAGCCCTGAACTGCAGTCTTTCAGCCGTCTCCCCTTATTCTTGACAGACAGCATTTGCCTGTGTCATTTTATATGAGCACGCTCATATTAGCAAAAGCATGAGAGTAGACCTTCAAACCAAGGTGGCCACCAGGAACAGAATTCTCAAAGTGGCGGCCACGCTCTTTGCTAGACAGGGCTGGGATCGAGCCACAACCCGCAGTATAGCGGCGTCAGCCGGCATCGCGACTGGCACGCTTTTCAATTACTTTCCTTCCAAGGAAGCCATCGCCGCGACCCTCATCTCGGACGCTCTTACGAAAGCAAAAGATGAGTTCGAGGAGGGATGCCGCGGGGAGTCTTTAGAAGAGGATCTGTTCTCGTATATCTGGACCGGGCTCAGGTACCTGCGACCGTCGAAAACGTTTCTGGGCTGTGCGCTGGACACTCTCTTGAGCCCTCTTGCCCGGTCCTCCCCCGACCACCCTGGCGATCTGATTCGCACCGAACACCTGGAGACGGTTGAGCGGTTGATCGCCAGTCATCACCGAGTGAGGCAGCCTTTGTCAGCCTTAACCATGCAGCTTTACTGGACTCTTTATTTGGGCGTTCTCGCCTACTGGGCCAAAGATGTTTCGCCCAAACTGGAAGATACGATGGCGCTCCTCGATCAATCGCTGAAGCTTTTCGTCACGTCGCTGGAGGAAGGAGCATCAGCCTTCGGAGACGCATGCAGCGAAAGGGAGGAAACGAATGAATCCCAACGTTAGTGATCTTATCTCGGCGCTCTCGGCCTGGGAGAACGTTCCGAATACCGACAGCCAGACGCCGGAGAATCTGAAGGAACTCTTGGCCGGTCTGTCCAGGCGTCCCCTCCCGGTTGGCTCCCTCCATAGGTTATGGTCGGTAGGAGAGTTGTCGACGCAGATCGCGCTGGCCTACTTCGCCTTGTGGATACGCCAGTGGCTTCGGACTGCGGAAACCAGGGATCGGGCCGTCATGGAAACCAACCTGCGCGTGGCGCTGAAGACCTGTCAGCGCCTAAGTTATCTTCGTGGCGCTCTCATGAAGGTTGGCCAGACTCTCGGAAACTTCCCCGACATTGTACCCACCGAGTTTGCAGAGACCATCGACCACCTGCATTTTGATGCCCCACCCATGCATTTCTCTCTGTTGCGCGAATTGCTTCGCAGCGAACTGGGGGCGGATCCGGAAGTACTGTTTGAGAGTTTTGAAACGAAAGCTTTCGCCGCCGCCTCGCTCGGCCAGGTGCACTTGGCGCGGCTGAAGTCCGGCGAAACTGTGGCAGTTAAGATTCAGTACCCGGGTATCGCGCGCACCATCGATGCGGACGTCCGAAATCTACGTGCCCTGTTGTTTCCGGTCCGTTTGGGAAAAGATTGGGAGTACGTCCAGCGTCAGGTCGAAGAAATCCACCGCATGCTGCAACTGGAAACCGACTACGAACACGAAGCAGCGTCGCTTCGCCGGGCCCGCAAGCTGTTCACGTCGGGAGAGGGCATAGTTGTGCCCGAGGTATATGAGAAGTACTCCACGAAACGGGTGCTGACCATGCAGTACTTACCTGGCGTACTTTTGAATGATTTCTTGGCGACGAATCCCTCTCAGGAGTTACGAAATCAGTTTGGCGCAAAAATGTATCTCGCCAGCCTCCGCATGTACTACGCAGGCATGAACTATGCGGATCCGCATTCGGGCAACTACGTTTTCATGGACGACGCAAGACTTGGCTTGATCGACTTCGGCTGCGTTCAACGTTACGGCGATGAGGAAAAAGAGCTCATCCGCTTTGCTGAGGAGAGTGCATCCGGCAGACCCGATGTTTTGCGAGAGCTGTTCAGGCGCAGCGCGAACCTGGAGGATGTGGATTTTAAGAACCAGGAATACATTGAGTTGCTGACAGAATCCCACAAGTGGACGTGCGAGCCAATTCAACACGATGGGCCTTTTGATTTCGGCAACGTGGAACACCTCAAGCGCGGCATCCAACTGGTCATTGGCCTGGTGCGTAAGCGGTACACACGATCTCACCCAATGTACGTGTATTTCAACCGCAGCGTTTTTGGCCTACGGGCTTTGCTCTACCGTCTACAGGCCCACGTCGATGTGAAGACTCTCCACCGGGAGGAAGTTCGAGTTCCGTCGGGACCGTCTCTGGACGAGTTGACTTAAAGTCGACTTGAAGTAGCAAACTCGCGTCATGGGCGACACCAGGAGATTAAGCGAGTGGCCTCAGAAAGCGTTCAACCCGGATGCCAGTTGTCAGAGGACCTTGTCTCGATTCTGGACGATTTAGGAAAGGCTGAGACGGACGCTCGACAGCTCGTCGAAAACCTAACTGACGCTCAGCTCAACTGGCAGCCCGCAGCTGGAAAGACGTGGAGCATCGCTCAGTGTCTCGACCATTTAGCTAAGACGAATACCTTTTATACGGAGGCTATGTGCTATGCGGCGCGCAAAACTCCTCCAGGCACACGGCCCAGGCAGGGCCAAATTCGACCCGGCTGGCTCGAACGCCAGCTCATCAAGTCAATGGATGCACCAGCGCGCAAGAAATTTCGTGCTCCCAAGAAGGTGATTCCCGCCGGTTTCAGGACAGGCGAGGAAGTCCTGGCCGCGTTCCGCACATCGCATCAGGAGATTCGTTCTTTAATAGCAAAATGTGGCGACCTAGACATGAATAGGGTTCGATTCAAGAGCCCATTTTTCTGGGCAGCCCGGTTTACTGTGGGCAGCGGATTCTTGCTCATGGCCGCACACGAGCGCCGCCACTTGTGGCAAGCGAAGCAAGTACGCTCTTTTATCGAAGCACTTGCAGCATAACCGCGTGGACACGGTGGATGGGGCAACTTTGCAGGAAATGACCGAATCAGCAGCGAGTCACCGTGCCATGTATTCATTTCGTTCAGGAGATTCTCCGGAGCAAATTGATGAAGCACTTCGTTAGCCTGGATGAGTACAAAAACGATCATGACAGTACGCAAGAACAAGATCCTTGTTCAACGTTATTACGACGAGATGTGGAACACGTGGAACTTTGCGCTCGCCGATGAACTCCTGTCGGCGGAAATCTCATTTCGTGGATCTCTCGGGGCAGAAGTGCGTGGGCGCTCGGCTTTCTGCGAGTACATGCGGCGAGTGCAGAATGCGTTTCCAGACTTTCACAACAAGATCGAGAAACTGGTCTCGGAAGGAGATCAGGTAGTTGCGCGTTTGCAGTATACAGGCACACATCGAGGAGAGATGTTCGGCGTGCGACCTTCTGGCAAGTCGATCAGCTATGCAGGCGCAGCGTTCTTCCGCATTGCTGGGAACCGGGTGGCGGAAGGATGGGTCCTCGGAGATCTCGTCAGCCTCCTTCGGCAGCTCGGAGCGCAAACGCTTCCGAAAGCCACGAACTGAGAGTCTGGGGTCAGGACAATGCAGATGTTTGTCGCGGGCGCGACGGGTGCTCTTGGCGTTCCGGTGGTTCGTCGATTGATTTCTGACGGCCACACCGTCATCGGTCTGGCCAAGACGAGGCAACGAACAAGCCAAATCGAATCATTTGGTGCGAAGGCGGTAATTGCGGATGCGTTGGATGCGGAGGCGCTACGTAAGGTCGTTGTGGCATCACGTCCGGATGTAGTGGTGCATATGCTAACGGCAATTCCGGATCGTGGACCCATGTGGGCATCCGACCTCGATGCAACGAACGCCTTACGCACGAAGGGAACAAAGAATCTCCTGAGCGCGGCAATTGATGTAGGAGCACGACGGTTTGTCGCCGAGTCTATGGTCTTCATCTATGGCTTTGGTGATCTCGGCGACGATCTGGTAACGGAAAGTGATGCTGTGCGCCGCAGTTGTCCAAGAGCCTGGCTGAAACCCGCACTCGACGCTTTAGTTTCCGAGGAGGACGAAATCTTGCAGGCAACGAAAGCAGGACAGATCGAGGGAATATGTCTGCGATTCGGAGGATTCTATGGGCCAGGCACTGGCACGGACAGAATGGTGCACCTGCTCCAACGCCGTTTGCTGCCAATTCCCAAAAGGGCATTGAGTCGTGGTGCTCCCTGGATCCATATCAAGGATGCAGCGGCAGCGGTGATTGCAGGGTTGTCGCGTGGGAAAGCTGGCGAGGTCTACAACATCGTGGATGACGAGCCCCTTCCAGTGACTGTCATGGTGCGCGGGCTTGCAGATGCGATTCATGCACCAAGACCGTGGCACATTCCGATGTGGTTCGTGCGGTTAGCGGCACCGTTCGCCGTTGCTACATGGCTTAACACGACTCTGCGCGTCTCCAATGCAAAAGCGAAAAAGGATCTTGCTTGGCAACCTCGCTACAAGACGATTCATGAGGGATTACGAGATTTCGTCAAGGTGGAACCATGATCAGACATCTTGAAGAGCGCGATTACGACCCTGTCATCACTGTGATCGACGAGTGGTGGGGTGGGCGGAAAATGTCGCACCTGCTGCCAAGGGTCTTCTTTATCCACTTTCGCCCGACCAGCTTCGCTATTGAGGAGGGTGGCAGTGTTATCGGGTTTCTGGCAGGTTTCGTGTCTCAGACCAATCCGGAACAGGCATACATCCATTTCGTTGGCATTCACCCAGTGCATCGCCGGCGTGGTTTGGGGCGCGAGCTTTACAAGCACTTCTTCGATTCTGTCCGGGGCCTGGGCTGCCATACAGTGCGCTGTATCACGTCACCAGTGAACAAAGACTCGATCGGTTTTCACACGCGGATGGGATTCGAAATGGAGCATGCAACGGGCGAGCACAACGGCGTGCCGTGTGTGCTGAACTACGAACTGAACGGCGAGCACCGAGTGCTGTTCGCGAAAACTCTCTCTTGAGAGATCTGTGTCGGTGTGTTGCCCAGAAAAGAATTATGTGCATCACGAAGCTCATGATCCGTCGAGCGCTCCGCCATCATCAGGCAGGTAACGTAGACGCTCTTCTCAAGGTCTACGCAAACGACGTGCGGTTCGTTTTTCCGGGGAACAATTCGTGGGCCGGAGGAGTTCCACGGTAAAGAAGCAGTTGCAGCCTGGCTACAGCGGTTTCATCGTGCGGGTTTGAAGATAGAGCCGCATGAGTTTGTCGTGAGTGGACCCCCTTGGAACATGATGGTCTGCGTTCGCATCACGGACTTTGCTAGGGACTCGATTGGAAACGTCGTATGTCAGAAACGCGCAGTGCTCTTTGGGAAAGTCCGTTGGGGCAAGATGGTGTTTTACGAGGTCTATGAAGATACTGAGAAGATCAGAACTTTGGACGAATACCTAGCGACATCTGAGGGCGCGCCTTCTGGAAGTTAAAGGAGCTTTTTGTTCTGTGTAATGCAAAATTCGGCGGGTTTCGTAGCTCCGGTCATCGGTGTCAGTCGTGGCCGAGGGTTGTGTCTGGGACCTTGCGGTCGCGACAATCACCACGGTTGCCATTTGGTGGGCGTCTGTAGAGCACCAACAGCTGACACGCAAAGATCAGCTCCGAGCCGAGCCTTGAGGAGGGAATTTCCCTGATGAATCCGAAAACTCCATCACCAATGATCTCTGCCCTGCTCATTATTGGCGGCGCACTATTTGGTGTACTAGGCGCGTTGCACGCCATTTACACTCTGCTGGATCTGCATAACCCACGATTTCTAGTTCCTGTTGATCCCTCTGTTGCACAAGCCATGGCCAAGTCTTCCCTCAGATTGTCGCAAGGGGCGACGGACATGTGGCGGGCCTGGATTGGTTTTAACTTCAGCCATAGTCTCGGTTTGCTAATAGTTGGCGCCGTGGGAGTCTGGGCAGGGTCCCGAGCCAAAACCCTTCCCATCAGTGTCATTATTCCCGCACTGACCCTCATCGGTTGCATCTACCTGGTCCTCTGCCTGCGCTATTGGTTTCGTGAACCTGCCATCGGTGTGGCTATCGGTACAGGTTGCTTCGCCGCGGCATGGATCCGCTCACTGATCTGATTCCTTGCTAAGCGCTGCTGATTCGTCTCAGGATCGGCAACTCTTTCCTAGGCAACCACCTGGCCCTGGATTTTCTGAACACACGTCCACTCCAGAATGGTGAAGCTGTTGAACTGCTCTCCGATTTCGCCGCTCTCTTGCGCTGGTTTCAGGTCGCCGACCTGCTTAGTTCTCGTGAGGCGGCCGGTCTTCGGCAACAGTACGGAGAATCAGCCCGAGCCAAGCATGTCATGGAAGTCATGCGTAAACTGCGGGAAAGGCTGAGAAAGGAGGTCCTTGCAAGAGAGCGTGGGGGCATGGTTCACCGTGCGACCGTAAACGAACTGAATCACCTAATGGCAGAGCATCCCATGCTCACGGGGTTGAAGGCGAGTGGCAACGCATTAACAACGGAGTTGTGGTTTGATCCGCGCCGGCCTGAAGACCTGTTTGCCCCCGTTGCGGACAGCGCAGCGAGGCTATTCGCTGAGGTGGATTGGAGCCGCGTTCGCAAGTGTGGACAATGCGTGCTGCACTTCTACGACACAAGCAAGAAGGGGACGCGGCGCTGGTGCAGCATGCAACTATGTGGAAATCGGCTCAAGGTCGCGGCGTATGCTGCCCGCCAACGGGCTCGTGCCAGACAATGATAGTTCGTACATCCGTCCTGGTCACCGAGTCCGAAGAAGCGCAGGAACACGCAAATAGCAGTAGTTTGGCGCTGTACGCATAGACTCAGAACATCATTGTGAGAGATTTTAACGAGATTTCCGGTTCTCCTCTTTAGCGGCCGGTTTCTGAGTTGCTCGTCACTCGGGAAAAGGCACTCGAAAAAGTGCCGCGGGATGCCACATCATCGTCGGCGAATCGCTACCACAATTTATCAAGGCCGCAGTCCGACGCCACGAACCATGTCTTTGAATCGTGCGTCTTCGCGCAACGGGTCAAATATGGCGTCAACCTTCAGGCTAACCATGCACGGCTCGTGATCGCGGAAGGCCTGTTCCAGAGCCTCCAGCGCCCGCTCCTTGTCGTCTAGTCCGACCCAGGCCATCGCGAGGAACCAGCACGGCACGTACTCATACTTCTTCATGAGCTCATCCAAATGCCTTTCTGCTTCCTTTTTCCGGCCTGCATGGCCGAGCCCGTAAATCAATGCTGCAACGGAAAACACGTTTCCAGGTTCCTTTTGCACTGCGGTGCGTAGAGCGGAGATGGCTTCTTCAAATAGTTCCTGCTGCAGCAGCGTCAGCCCGAGACCAAAATAAAGCTGATCCCACGCGGGCTCAAGCTCGATAGCCTTTTGGATTTGTTTGGACGCTTCGCCGAACCGCCGCGCGTAATACAACGCATAGCCTACCTCAGTGATTGCAACAATCGAGAAAGGATCGAGCGACTCTGCATGGAGATGGATCGGAATCGATTCATCGCAGCGCCCTGCATACCGCAGAAAAACTCCGCGCTTCCAGTAGACGTACGGATTACCTGGCGCAAGTTCGATCGCCCGCGCGGTCTCCCTGTCCGCCGCATCCCAATCCCAGTCGTCGAGCAAGCGAAGCAACCCGAGCGCTGCGTGGCCTTCGGCAAACTCTTCGTCCAAAGCCACCGCCTTCAGCGCTGCAGGTTTCGCCTCGGCAAACGCTTTTTTCGGGTTCATCCCAAAGAAATAGGCCAGCTCAATTAGGCACTCCGCCAACCCTGCGTAGGCAGGGGCATAATCGGGATCGCACTGGATTGACTTCTGAAAATGAAGGATTGCTTTGCGCTGTCCTTCTTCCGTCAGGATTCGTGCGAAGTATCGGCCTTTTAGGTATAGCGAATAAGCGTCAGGACTGACCTTGCGGCGTATCGTCAGGCGCGCCTCCTCGCCCCGACTGAGTTGCGCGCAAATCCCTGCGGCAACATCGCGTGCCACTTTACCTTGCACCTCCAGCACGTCCACCATCGCGCCGTCATACACCTCGGTCCAGAGATGTTGGTCACTTCCAGCGTGAATCAACTGGACTGTGATTCGGAACCGGTCGCCGGATTTCACCACCGAGCCTTCCAAAAGACCTCGCACCCGCAAAGCACGAGCGATCTCTGCGATTGGCTCGGCCTTGCCTTTGTATCGCATCACCGATGTGCGCGAGACAACTCTGAGGCTTCCGACCTTGGCCAGTTCGGCAATCAGAGCTTCAGTGATTCCGTCGGCGAAATACTCCTGGCTTGGATCGCCGCTTAGATTGGCCAGAGGAAGTACAGCAATAGAGTCAATACGGCACGGAATCTCTACCCTCCGCACGGTGCCGCTAAACCGATACCCACGCCGCGGCACAGTTGTGATGTATTCGCTGCCGTTAGTGGATTCGATCGCCCGGCGCAGCACGAAAACCATCTGGTTCAAGTTCGCTTCCTCGACGAATGCCTCTGGCCAGACGGTTTCCAACAACTCTTTTTTCGCGACAACTTCGCCAGGCCGTTTGACCAGCTCGGCTAGGACCTCCACGGCCTTGGGTGGAAGCGCAATGACTTCCCCCCGGCATTCCAGGCTGCGCCCAACCGTATCCAGCCGATAGGGTCCGAACTCGTACCCCGCAGATCGCAAAGCCTTCATAGGCCGGTATTCTATTGAAAATTTGATATTTTCTTAAGGACTTTCCGACAACGTCCATGCGACGGTCTACAAGTCGATCCAGATTCTTGTCATCAGGAAGATAGAGGAATGCAGATGATCGCGGAATCCGCCGTGCAGCCTTTTCGCTCTTCGCTCCGCGGGCCGTCCTTCGGTCCCGGCGACCCTGGGTATGACGAAGCTCGCACTGTTCCAAACGCCATGATTGATCGCCGTCCGGCAATCATTGCCCGCTGCGCTGGTGCCGCCGACGTAATCGCATGTGTCCGTTTCGCCCGCGAGCACGACATTCTCGTCTCGGTTCGTGGCGGAGGTCATAGTATCGCGGGCAAAGCCGTTTGTGACGACGGCCTCATGATTGACATGTCCGCGATGAAAGGCATTCGTGTAGATCCGGCCCGTCGCACTGTCCGGGCTCAGACAGGTTTGAAGCTCGGGGAATTTGACCGGGAAACCCAAGCATTCGGCCTCGCCACAACGCAGGGCGTCGTTCCCACTGTGGGCATTGCTGGACTGACACTGGGTGGCGGTTGGGGTCACTTGCACGGCAAATTCGGTCTCTCCATCGACAACGTTATCAGTGCGGATGTAGTTACCGCCGATGGTCGTCTCTTGACGGCGAATGCTTCGGAAAACGAAGACCTCTTTTGGGGCATCCGTGGCGGCAGCGGCAATTTCGGCGTGGTAACTTCCATCGAATACAGTCTGCACGAAGTTGGCCCCGTCTACGGCGGCGCGATTTTCTTCCCTGCCTCCAAGGCCAAGGAAATTCTGCGTCTCTGGCGCGATTTCTGTGAACAAAGTCCAGACGAACTGGTCAACCAGGCCACTGGCGCTACTCTCGAAGGAACTCCGGTGTTCGGTTTGGCGGCTTGTTATTGTGGTCCAGTCGCCCAAGGCGAAAAGCTTTTGCAACCTCTTAAGAAGTTCGCGACGCCAGTCGCGGACATGCTCGGCCCTATGACCTATCTCCAAATCCAAAGCATGTTCGAACCATTCTTCCCGCCTGGCCGACTTGTCTACACGAAATCAAATTTTCTCCGCACCCTCGGCAACGATGTGATTGAGACTCTTGCACAGTACGTGAACAAGAGTCCCTCGCCTTACACCTTCGCCCCATTCGTCGAACACTGGCACGGTGCTGCTACTCGAGTATCCCCCGGCGATACTGCTTTTCCACACCGACAGTATTCGTGGAATTTCTTTGCCTGGTCCATCTGGACCGATCCGGCCGAGACGGACAGGAACATCCGATGGACACGCGAGTGTTGTGAGGGGTTGAAACCATTTCTAATTGCAGGAGCGTATGGTAACTACGTCGCTGACGACGGCGACGCCATTGCGCGGGAAGCGTATGGGTGCAATTACGACCGCCTCGTTGCTTTGAAAAACAAGTATGATCCGACCAACTTCTTTCGGATGAACCACAACATTATGCCAGCCAAATTGATACAAACGGTGAGTTGATCAAAGCTGCCAGGGGCTCATCGGAAACATCCACTTGCCGAGTAGTCGGCAAACAAGAAACGGGCGCTGAGCAGCGCGTTGTTCATGAGGGTTCAAGTCCCTCAGACGCTCGAATGAGGAGCGTCGTATCCAAAAGCGGGGATAAAACCTCGCTGGCCGGAGAAAGTGGAAGGTATGGAGAAGTCTAAACGGGCACAAAAGCGAAAGCTGGATACAGCCAAGACCGACCTGAAGCCACCACTTGTTGTACTTCGGAGGGCAGGGTGTCCACCGTGAGGTGGAATCCGAAGGGCATGAGGAGAAGTACCGGGCCGTAATCGATGGGGAAACCCAAGATGAACCTGTCGGCCAAAGGTGGGGCAAGGTCGAGTCTGCGTTTCTTAGACGAAGGCGTTCTCATTCACCCACCGTACCAAGGTGATTGCGGACGGCACGGTACGGAAGAACAGCGTGTGACCTCAGGAGAACTGACAGAGTCCTCGGGTGGCACCGGGGTAAGCGGACCTATAAGCGCAAGCGAAGTGGCGAGTGATGCTCTGTCAGTAGTCGGACGGCTGAATAGTACCTATGAAATGTGGTGAAAGCTACGTGACCGGGCAACCGGCGACCGAAATGAGTCGGGGAAGGCAGCCGGCGAAGATGGTCGAGAAGAGAAAGGATGCCAGATGAGCAAGGATGCGGGAGGTCGGAACAGTTCCTTTAGCGAAAAACCCGTACGCCCGCGTCCGAGGAGACTGGCGGACTGGATCAACCCGACGGGTGACAAGAAGGTCCATTCATTAATTGACAAGGTGTACAAGCGGAAGAACTTGGAGATGGCCTGGGAGAAAGTGAAGGCGAACCGAGGTAGCGGAGGAATTGATGGGCAGAATTTGGAGGCTTTCGAACGCAGCTGAGCCAGCAGTTGGATCGGCTGTATCAGGAGCTGAAAGAGGATAGCTATCAACCTCTGCCGGTGCGCCAACACCCGATCCCGAAGAGGGATAAACCGGGCGAGTTCCGCATGCTCGGCATTCCCGCGATCTACGATCGCGTATGTCAGCAAGCGCTGCTCAATCGGCTGGAACCTATCTTCGAACCGATATTCGATGATGCCAGCTTTGGATATCGGCGAGGGCGATCGACGAAGGATGCGCTGCGCAAGATCTGGAAAGAGATTCAAAGTGGATCGGAGTGGATCGTGGATGCGGATCTCCGAGACTTTTTCGGCTCCGTGGATCACGAAAAGCTTCTCACTCTGGTAGCCCAACGAATAGCGGACGGTCGAGTGCTTCGCCTGATCAAGGCGATGCTCAAGGCGGGAAGCTACGGCAAAGGACAGCTCTTTCCGACCGAGCGTGGCACTCCACAAGGAGGGGTGGTTTCACCTGCCCTCAGTAACATTCTCCTGACGCCGTTTGATCGGGAGATGCGGCTGAGAGGATATCAGCTGACGCGGTTTGCCGATGACTGGGTGATTACCTGCAAGTCGGCAGCAGAGGCACGAGCCGCCGTGGATGCGGCCCGCCGAATCCTGAAACAACTGGGCGTGGAGCTACATCCGCAAAAGACGCGGATTGTCCATGTCCGGTACGGCTTCGAGTTCCTCGGCTACAAAATCAAGCGCGGGTACAGAAAGCTTCACCTGCCCGAGAGCAAGATTTGTAGCCAGGCCCGACAGGATGCGCTGTATGCGTATCCCAAGGAGAAGTCCATTCGGCGTTTCATGGACCAGGTGCGGCAACGAACCAAGCGGGGGCGACCTCTTCGCACCAAGGAGCTGATTGCAGAGCTGAATCCGCTCCTGCGGGGTTGGGGCGAGTATTACAAACGCGCCCAGGTCCGAAAACTCTTTCAACGTCTCGACGGTTGGATCCGGCGGCGAATCTGGTCGCATCGGTACCGACGTTGGCGCAACGCAGGCTGGAAACAGCTGCCCGCAACCAAGTTGTACGGCGAGTACGAGCTTGTCCGGTTGCTCTACTTAATACCTTCTCTTGCATCCTGGCGTCGCTAAGTCTTCGTGAAAGCTGCACGCGGGAAATCCGCACTTGCAGTTTGGGCGGCGGACGGAGGCCAGCGCGAAAGCGCGCCTCCTCCGACCCGACT
>Ga0126371_10003223_pt1 | contig 14249 bp, 11 predicted proteins | sample PanSoiMetaPlot_4_FD_110145 | JGI IMG/M metagenome (GOLD analysis project Ga0126371, IMG submission 110145) | Tropical forest soil microbial communities from Panama - MetaG Plot_4 | ecosystem: Environmental > Terrestrial > Soil > Tropical forest > Bulk soil | place: Panama | collected 2016-02-17 | reverse complement strand
TGGTATCGCCATAGCCGAGGAGCGTGCAGCGCTGAAAATAGTCGTCCATTTGCCAGCCACCGGTCAGCGCCGGCAGCATTGCGATGCACGCCAGGATTGCGACCACCAGCGGGATCCGACGGTGCGCGAGTGCCCTCCTGATGACGGCTGCTACGGCATCGCGGATCGATGGGACGCTCGATTGCCCTGCATCGGCGGCTAATGGTCCTTCGAATCGATCACCGGCAATCCTGTCCTGCTGTTCCATCGACTCTTGCATAAAAGTGAAGTATACTAAAAATATTTAGTGAACTAAGTCAACGCAGCACGATCGTTGCACCGTGAACGCGATGAACTCCGCATCTTGACCGAAGTTCCCTTCGCGACTCTCAATGGGTAATGGATAAGCGATGGGTTTGCGCGAGGAGAAGAAAGCAGAGCAGCGCCGCGCGATTCTGAACACGGCAGCCGCGCTGTTTCGGAAAAAAGGTTACCAGGGTGCTCGCGTCCGCGACATCGTCGATCGGCTGCGCATTAGCGAGGTCACTTTCTTCAACTACTTTCCCACCAAGGATGCCCTGATAATGGCGTTCGCGGTCGAGGGACTCGAATACTCAATCGCGGCGGTCGAACGCGAACTTGAACGCCACGACGTCAGCGTCCCCGACCGTTTTCGCAGCCTTGCGCGCCAATGGGCGAAGTCGTGGGACGATGACCCTGTGTTTCAGGCGCTAGTTGCAAAGCAATCGGGATTGCTGACCGACGTGAAGGGCCTTCTGGCGGAGAGATCTTATCAACTCTACGATCAATACGAACGACTCTTCGCCGAAGGCCAACGGCGCGGCGAAATTCGCAAAGATCACAAACCGCTGCATCTCGCCGAAATGATGGAAGGGATGCTGATACTCATCGCCGGCAACTGGGTTAGTGGATGGTGGGAAAACAGGTCGGATTCTCTTGAAGAGCGCTTCATGAGTGCCATGGATGTGTTTTTGGCAGGGTGCGCCGCGTCCCAACCCGCAAAAGCTCGACCTCCCCGTCCTGGTCAGAAGGCGGGAGGACTTCGAATGATTCGTTAACGGTCCGGGATCATTTGCGTTCGCGTACCTGGAAGCGGTGCGCGTTCTCTCAATGCTGCACTAAGTCAGTTCTGCCGGCACCTGTTCGAACTGGAGCCTGCCAGCGCGTTTTTCGAGCGAGCAACGACAGTGAAATCCGCTCCCGCACCTTGTATTCGGTCACACCTTTTGCCGCCCGGAATTTCCAAGCCGATGTCGCCGCTGCCTTTAAGTGGACTATGTCCTCACTTATGCTCGGGTTACGGGTGCAACAGCGAGGCCCCGAGTTGCGCCCGGGGCAGGAGTCTTAGACTCCGGATTCCTTCAACGAGGCGCGGCCATGACCGCGCTTGCGAAACCACGACGCCCGATGGATCACAGCCGTGAAAAACACTACCGAGATAAAGCGATTTCGTGAGAACTGGCAAGATGAGGTTGACAGTGCGGCCGAGTATCGTGAGCTCGCAGCGGTCGAGCCAGATCCCAAAATCGCGGAAGTATATTCGAACCTCGCCCGAATGGAAGAAGCTCACATCGCCTTTTGGGAGGATCGACTTCGCCGTGCGGGAGCGACTTTAGGCCAGCGGGTCCCTTCCTGGCGCAGTCGAATATTGGCGTGGGTCGCGAGACATTTGGGTCCGGAAGCAGTTCTTTCTACGATCGCTGCAAAGGAAGCCGCCGATCGGAACGGGTACGCGGTTCAGGCAGAAACCCGTGGAACACCGATGAGCTCACAAGAACGCTGGCACGCCCTCGTTCTGGGCAAACTGGTGGAGACGCAGCAGAGCGGCGTCAGCGGCAGCTTCCTTTCCCGTCTCGAAGGCCGTCACCGGGCGGTCGGAGGTAACGCACTTCGTGCGGCAGTCCTCGGCGCCAACGACGGGCTGTGCTCGAATTTGAGCCTGGTAATGGGCGTTGCGGGTGCCGCTGTCAGTTCACACGGAATCCTCATGACAGGCGTCGCTGGCCTTCTCGCGGGAGCTTGCTCGATGGCACTTGGCGAGTGGGTCTCCGTGACGAGCTCACGGGAGCTTGCGGAGCGCGAGATTCGGATTGAGTCCCGCGAGCTTACGGAGGACCCGGCGGGCGAGGGTGAAGAGCTCCAGCTCATTTACGAATCCAAAGGGCTCTCTGGTGAGGAAGCCAAACGAGTTGTTGACCAAGTCCTCAAGGACAAGGACACCGCGCTTGACGCGCTGGCCCGTGAGGAACTCGGCATCGATCCAACCGAATTGGGCGGGTCGGCGAGCGAGGCGGCATTGACATCATTTTTGCTCTTCTCCGTAGGCGCAATCATTCCCATCCTCCCCTTCCTCTTGCCGGGATTCCGGATCGCCGTTGTCGCGAGCTTGCTCGTAAGCAGTGTCTCCTTGTTCGCCATTGGCGCCGCGATCACTATCTTCACCGGAGTGGCAGTCTGGCGCTCGGGAGGACGACAACTCGTGCTGGGACTCGCCGCCGCGGGCCTGACTTTCACCATTGGTCACCTCATAGGCGTGACGCTGGCATGAGGAGAACTGAGCGAGATTGCTCAAAGCGGACTTAACTGGACGAGTGTGGCTTGATTGTTGAGCGTACTGCGGGAGTGCGCAAGGATGCGGGTCACCCGCGCCACTCCTTCCGCACAGTCTGACGCGCTCGCGAGTAACACCTGCCAGATCGTACGGTTTCAGCATCGCCACCGAAGTCCTCGTTTATCGGGTGGGAATTCGCCGCACCCTCAAGTCGTTGGTCAAAGCATCGTGGGCGAGCAAGATCGGGTTTCGGATGCCTTCTCGAACGGGCACTTTTGCGGTCGCGGGGCCGACTGCTTCATTGAGCCGTGCCCTGAAACTGCCTCAGCGCCTGTCCGCCCGGTGCAGCGACGAGTGCGGTACAGGCCAGCGGCAGATCGACCAGGCGTAGCGGTTTTCGTGGGCCTGAGGGGGCCGGGTGAAGCTCTTTTTCCGTGAACCACCAATCGAGCTCCCTGCCGCAGCCGTCGCCCGGCGGCGGCGGCGTTTGCCCGTGACATTGGGGGCTGCCGCTCGGACAGTAAAGTCTGACATGGAAATGGTAATTGTGCCCCCACCACGGCCGTATCTTTGCCATCCACGCGCGCTCCGGCCCGCCCTCGCGGCACAGCGCGCGCTTGATCGCCGGGTTGACAAAAACGCGCTCCACCAGGGGCTCTCGTGCGACTGCTTCCAGCAGCAGACGATGCTGCGGCGTCCAGGCCGCCGGGTCGATATCCCTCCCATTCCTGGCAACAACGTCTGTTGCCGATAAGGCGTCCCGCTCGGCCGGGCTGAGGCGCCGGTTTGGCATTGGCGTCAGCCAAATATCCGCATCGAGCCCGATCTGGTGCGAGCCATGGCCGGTCAGCATCGGTCCGCCGCGCGGCTGCGCGATGTCACCGACGAGAAGCCCAGGCCAGCCGGCCTCGCTCGGCAGTTTTTGCGCCAACCGCTCGAGAAAAGCGATCAGGACCGGATGACCCCAGGCACGGTTGCGTGACGGGCGCATGACCTGCCAGTTCGGCCCGTCGGCCGGCAGTGCGATGGCGCCGCTTAGACAGCCGCGTACATAGGACCCGATCGCCTGCGGCGGCCCAGTTGCGGGCATGCTCTCACGTCCGAACAAAACCTGCGCTGCACCCGGCGGGAACTGCGCTATCACCATAGCGCGATGCGCCGCCTCCTCCGCGGCGGTGTCTTGCGCGCAAGCCTCCACTCGACCAAAACAGGCCAAGAGCGTAAACACGCCGCACAGAAAGACGCTTCTCATAAGGGCGGCTTCACGACCCATTTTTCGGATGAAGGCAGTGTTTGTCCGGATTAATTCGTCGAGTTCGGCTTCAGAACACTTCAGTGAACCTGGCCGCACACTCCGATCGCGACGCCGCCCGCACTGGCACTAATCCACCTTGAAGTGCCGTTGGCCAAAACGAAGAATGATCCAGTGTTGGCGATGGTCTCGTAATCGTGCGGACTTTCAACATATCCCATATTCGGTGTGTTTGCATTGCGAAGCCACGCACCACAGTGGCTGTCGCTCCCAACCTTAAGCCTCCAGGCAAGATTCGAAGTGCCGGCGTTCGCAGAGTTCATGTGGTACTCGCCCTTGACTAGTTGAAACGCGCATACCTTTTCACCGAACGTCCGCGTGTCGTCAGCCAGGTGTTCAGACAGGCTTCCGGTAGTGAATCTTCCTTTTCCATCAGAATCGAATTCCATCACGGCGCTTCCAGTAGCTGTTGGTGCCTCTTCGAGAGAAGACGGCCACCCATAGTCGGTGATTCCACACCGAAAGTGTCCTTCCATGGCCTCAGCGAGGACGCTTCCGTTCAACGCAACTACGACCGTAAGCGAGGCCACCGCTACCAAAGCGTTTCTCATCATATGACGTCTCTCCGGACCAGGATCGAATAGCTAAGTTGCCACTTGAAGTAAGCCTCCTGCGCAATTGCACCCTGCTCCGCCTTGCAGAAGAACTCCGGTTCAAACTTCTCCCGTTCCGTTCTTTCCTTTTCGGAGAGAGCGAGCTTGGTTGGCACGTCCTCTGCCGTCACCGCCCGCACGTCTTCTGCATCGTGGCCACGGCCTCCCCGCGACATCAAATTTAAACCGGTCGCAGCAGCGATTACACTCTGGCGCAAACAGTCAAGCTGGCGCCTGTGAACGACTTGAGCAGCGGGGGCAAGGAAGAGGGTGTGGAAGGTTGTCAGGTTTTCAGCATTTGCCTGGTCTGCGCTAGACGATTTTTCGCAGACCTATTGCCGGTGCGATCTTCAAAGCGCCCGCGATTGGCACCGTACCGCTTAGCACGCTCACCCCGATGGAAGTGATCAACGAAAGAAGCGCTACCGCGGGGGTGATCGAGATCAGTCCCAGACCATTCGTGATCGTAGTGAGGTTTATGCCGCCAGCAAACATCAGCATCGCGCCGCCGGCTCCCAGCAGTCCTCCCGCCAGGCCGAGGAAGATAGCCTCCGCGAACAGCAGGTAGCCGATTTGCCATCGGCCAAAGCCCAGAGTACGGAACAATGCCACCTCGGGAATACGCTCTCGCACCGTTATCGCCATCGAATTCCCGGAGATGAGCAGCACCGTCAACAGTACCACCACGATCAGACTCAGGATGATGCTACGGATGTTGCCGATATTAGCCAGTCCGGTGGCAAGAAACTCGCTTTCGGTTTGGCTGCGCGTCTCCGTGTCGGAGTTGTGGTAGGTCTCGTCGATTAGCCGGCCAACCTGTCCCATGTTATCGACGGTATCCACTCTGACGACGAGCCGCGTGGCGACGCCGTCCACCTTGCTCTGTCCCATCGTCTTAAGCGTGTCGGTCAAATAGTCGCGTCGCATGACGAATGAGTTCGGATAGGTCTTACCCGGAATCACGCCCTGAATTATGATGGGCAGATCAAACTGCGCTCCGTTGGATTCGCTCCGGATCATGATCTGCTGGCCGACATGCCAGGCATTCCGTTTCATGATCACGGAGCCGACAGCGGCTGAGCGCTTCTCATTCCGGAAACGCGCGAAAAATTCGGGCGACCAGGATGACAGGGACATGACATTGAGAATATCGAGATCCGATGCAACTACCCCAAACCAGTCCGTGTCGCTTCGGTAACGGAAGAACACGTCCAATTCCGCGGCGCACGCCATCACATGCGGCATCTTTCGTACGTCGACACAGTATTTTGCTGGCATATTGTAGGGCCCGGCGCGATTGGTGATGACCAGCGTCTGACCTTGGGCCGCGCTCGCGACGATCTGATCGATGGATGATGGAACCGCGGCCAGCATCGCGAACACCAACGTTGCGACGGCAATCGTCAGGATGGTCAACACCGTGCGCCGCGTCCGTCGCGTCAGATTCCGGATCACAAGTTCCAGAAACTTCATACCCGGCCTACTCGCGCAGGGAATCGACCACATTGAGTTGCGCTGCCTGCCAGGCCGGAAGTAGTCCCCCGACCAGGCCGATGGCCAGCGCAGCGGCCATACCAACGGGTGCCACCGCCCAGGGCAACTGGAACGAAAAGAGGATCGTTCCCACGTTCATGAGACGGCTCTGAAGCCCGGTGGCATACGCGATGGCGATGGCAAGAACCACACCGAAGACACCCCCGGCGAGCGCCAGAATGATGCTCTCCAGGATGAATGCTGCGAGCACGTTGCCGCGCCCGAACCCGAGCACGCGCAAAGTCCCTACCTCCCGTTTTCGCCGCGCAACGGCGGAATACATCGTGTTCATCGCGCCGAAGATCGCCCCAATCGACAGGATCGAGGCGACTACCAGACCAAGCCTGCCGATCTGATCGCTGAAGCTGGCGGACCGTGCATAAAAGTCACTCTCCGAGACCAGATCGACGCGCAGGCGCGAGTCACCTCGTAGCGCTTTTTCGAAGCTCGCGGCATCTCCCGGCTTAAGGATGAGATGAACCGAGTTCGCTCCCAATTCTGCGGGAGGAATATGGAGGGTGGTGGCTATATCGTCGAGATCGGCCCACGCCTCTGATTCCCGTGCGCTGCCGTGGTCGCTGAACACGCCAACGATGTGCCAGTCGCTGTGCTGCAGCCAGCGAAAGGTCGCACCCGGGCGAAAGAAGGGATGTCGGGCCGCAAGTCGCTGTCCCACTATCCATTCATTCTTTCCGCGCTGCGGCCGTCGGCCTTCGACGATGCGGATGCCGCGATGGACTTCGTAAGCGATTGAATGGACTCCGCGCACGGCCGAAGTGGAAGCGCGGGGAGCGTCGGGAGTCGGATCGAAGCCGGCGACGATCTCCGGAGACATCAGAGGATTGCCGGCCGCATCGACGGCGATCTCCGGCATGGTTCGGATGATCTGGAGATTCTCGTGGTTGATATAGCCGGCTTCCACGTTGACGTTGCGCATCAGCAACATCCACTGATTCTTGCTGGCGGCACTAGTCATCGTCTGCCGCATGCCGTGAACGAACCCCAACAGGATCGTGAGAACCATCACCACCAGAGCGACACTCGTGGCAGTCATCGCCGAGGACGTCAGCCGCTGACCGAGACTGCGAATGCTATAGCGGACAGGAACCAAAGTTATCCCATAGGAACAACCGTAACGTGTAGTTACGGCTTTTTGCACCACATGTATTATCGTTCGTTAAGCTGGCGAAGTTCAATCGCCCGAAAACCTGGTAAGGAAGGGCGAAAGTCATTGGATGGAGGGTGTTCCAGCGACCCGGGTCGGAACCGGCGGGATTTTCTCAAGCTCGCAGCGCTGGGCGGTTCAGGGTCCCCGTAATGCTCTCCGGTCTCCGGTACTGGATGCGACGACGGCAGCCGCCTTGCGTCGCGCTCGATGAACTCGCGTTCCTTTTTGTCCAGATCTTGAGCTTCCGCCGGAGGTATTCGTTTTCTGCCCTGATTTTTGAAATCGGCAGATACCCCCCCTACTTTGCCAACACTCAGCGCCGGAATTGTGGGATGACCCTGGTGGCAAAACGCTCCATCGAGGCACGCAGATCCTTGTACGGCAGACCGCCAAGATCCATGTATACCCAGAAATGGGTGACACCGTACTGTTCTTGCATCAGCGAGACGCGATCGACGCATTGTTGCGCGTCACCGCACATGACCTGTTCCGGATACATCCGCTTCCAGGTCACACGTTGTAACGCCTCGGAAGATCGCCGCCACGCTTTGTAATCTTCGCTGGTGTACTCGTTGGGATTGATCAGACCGTTCACGAAATGGAGGTAACGCATGTAGTGATCGGCCCACTTGCGTTCCGCCAGTGCGGGATTTTCATCGATGAAGCTGTGGTAACCCGACACGATTTCAGGCCGTTCGGACGGAAAACCGGAATTCTTGAGCGTCTCCCTGTAGAGCGCGACGTTATCCTTGAGTCGCTCGCGCGATTGGAAGAATGGTGCGAGCATCAGCGAATGACCCCGCTTGCCGGCCGCGACAAATGATTCCTCGCTCGCCGCGGCCGCCATGAAGATTGGCGGTGCGGGTTTCTGCAACGGTCGCGGCAGAATCGTGATGTTGTTCGCCTTGTAGAACTTCCCCGAATAGGAAAATTTCGGTTGTGCCCACGAGCCCTCGATAATATCGAGGCATTCGTCGAAGCGACCGCGGCTCTCGTCCATCGATTGATTGAAGCCGTCGTACGTCGACTTGATAAACCCGCGGCCGACGCCGAGATCGAGGCGCCCGCCACTGATGAGATCGACCAGCGCGTAGTCCTCAGCCAAACGGATCGGATCGTGATGCGGCAGCAGCACGATCGCGGTGCCGATACGCATTTTCCGGGTGCGTTGCGCGAGCGCTCCCGCGATGACCTGTGGCGCGGGGCAGATATAGCGGCAGAAGTGATGTTCTCCGATCCAGATCGAATCGAAACCGAGCTCTTCTGCGTAGCTGACTTCGTCGAAGAAGTTCTGATAGTACTGCTCCTCGGTGCATTCCTCGGCGTATTGATCGAAGAGGGTCAGCAGACCGAATTTCATCGCGGCTCCTCCAACCTTAGGCCCGGGGCTCGACCACGGTGGTGCACTCGCTCACGAATAGCGCCAATTTTAAGCGACGCGGACGATAGGGCAGAAGACCAATGGAGTCAACTGTCGCCTGCTTGTTCCGGGCACCGTACCCTCGGACCCCCGCCCAAGGAAATCCTTTTCGCCGTGGATCTTTCAGTCACACTCAGAGCTTGGTGAAGCCATCCGCGCTCCACAGTTCTGAACCAACTCCATTGTGGACGAAGAACAGTCCGTCGGGATCGTATTTCTGCTTAATCTTGGCCAGGCGAGGATAGTTGCTGCCCCAGTAGGCTTGTTGAAATTCATGCTCAAAGTAGTTGCTCTCGCTTACGTACGCTCCCCCGTTCGGCACAATGGCGCGGAGGTGATCCACGCACTGGCGCACGCGAGCAGCCGCCTCCCGACCGCGGTCCAGAGATGGCTCGAATCCGGGAATGCCAGGATAGGCATGCCCTTGCGCATCGGCTGCGATGGCGAGGGCAAAGGCGCTCAGCACCTCTGGGTTCGTCGCGGTATCTTTCGCAGCGGCGAGCGCCTCGGGTGGCGCTCCCGCAAGCCCCTTATTGAAGTGCAGCTCGAAATATGAGTTTCTGGAGGCCGCGAACAACGCGTTGGCAAGATCCTGCTGCTGCGCGTCACTGGCGAGCAGCGAAGCCGGTAGCCATAGCGACTCGATACTCCAAATGAACCAGCCGCATTGCCCGGCATCTCCTTTCCACCACGCATTGATCGGCGCGGCGCCGGGCCGATCATCGAAGTTCAAGGTGGGCTGAAACACGTGCGCCAGGGCGTAGTCGAATAGTCCGATCAGCGGATTGGTCTTCGGAAAACCGATTTCGGGCCACTGCTCCTTCCACCATCTCACGTCCCAATAGTGTCGCGCGGGCATGGTTCCGATAATCACCCGTCCCTTGATCGAATAGTCCTGGGACGATCGCCCTACCCAGTCGAGAAACGGCCGCCAGACCTTTTTCATCTGGTCAGCGTCTAATCCCTGAGACATCATGCTGATTTCGAGCGTGTTGTCGGGATGAAAATGTGCCTGCTCTCCCCAGTGTTCGTTGAGGAGATGCTCCGCGTAGAAGCTGACGAACTGGCGCACCAGCCGCCGGTACGCATCATCGGATGCCGCCTGGACTTTGAAGTTTGTGGGGCCGAAGTACTCGGGAAGATCGTGGAGGCGCACGGTCACCTTGCTCACCACCGCGAAGCTGCCGCCTCCTCCCCCTTTCAGCGCCCAGAACAGATCGGGATTGGTGCACGCATTCGCTATGCGGATCTGGCCGTCGGCCGTCACGACTTCGGCTTCGAGCAGGCTCCCCGCGGCGGTACCGTAGCGCTTCGAATGACTTCCGAACCCGCCACTCTGGATGAGTCCGGCCACCCCTACGGTCGTGCAGCCTCCGCCCTGGACGTATCTCCCGCCCCTGGTAGTGACCGCGTCGTATGCCTGCATCCAGATTGTCCCCGCACCCAAGGTCACCGCCGATTGCGGCTTAAGCACATTGGCACAACCCTGCGGAACGAAATCACCATGCATCGCGATGTCGTGCATATGCCGCGTCCAGATAAGGAGCGAATCAGGTGCATTCGAGGTTCCCTGGTAGCTGTGCCCACCGCCCTTGACCACCAGCCGCAAATTGTTCTGGCGCGCAAAATTTACCGCCGCCGCGATGTCCTGGGCATTTCTTGCCGCGACCGCGTACACACTGGGTTTGCTGGCCCAGGCATCGATCCATCCCAAAGTCTGGGTGAGGCCCGGCTGATCGCCGATGTAGTACGGATTCTTCAGATTTGCCCGAAGACTCTTTGCCGCGGTGCTGTCCGGATCTGTTTTGAGAATCGAAAGCGGGAACTCGACGGGAATCAAATTTCCACCGACCGTCTCATTGAGTTGCTTCCACGCGGACTCGGACGGCCACGTCGAATCGGAAGGGCGGCTGCGACGGAACCCGGTACCTGCCAGCAGGTTGTGCTGCAACATCGGCGAGAGCGCCGCCGCCGATCCGATCGCCTTGAGGAATTCTCTTCTATTCACTGAATTCCCACCCCTCTGCCGGAGAAGCTAGTCTGCGGGGCCGAGCAAAAGAGAGACTGCGAGCTTCTCTCTCCCGCTCAGAACGAGGAATCTCCGCCCGAGCTGAACAAGATCCCGGTGCGGGTCAGTTGTTCGATTCTTTCTTTGGAGTAATTCAGAACTTCACGCAGGACCCATTCATTGTCCGCGCCAAGCGCCGGGGCGGGTCCGGTTACCTCGACGCTTGAATCCGAGAATCGAAACGGCGCTTTCGGCAACTTGAGAGTACCAACGCCCGGCTGTTCGATCTCCTGCAGCGTGTTCCGCGCGGCGTTGTGCGGATCGTCCATAACTCCCTCAGTATCAAGCACTGGCGTGCAGAGGATATGCGCTTTCTGGATCAAGGCGATGGGCTCGTCGCGGGTGGAGAAGGATTGCAGCCACTCCTCCACGATCCGGATCAGCTCAACGCGATTGGCATTGCGACGCTCAGAGGTGTCGAAGCGCGGATCGGTCCCGAGCTCCGGCTTGCCCATCAGCTTCGCGAACGTATCGAATTGATGAATCAGCACCGTGAGTGCGATGTAACCGTCGCGCGCTTTGAAGATGCCGCATGGGGTCAGGCTGACAAGATGAGCCCCCGTACGAACGGGGTGATACCGTGGGCCAAGATAGCTGCGGGTCGTGATGAGCGAGCTGGTGAGGTGGATCAACGTATCGGTCAGTGCGAGGTCGATATACTGTCCCCGCCCGGTGCGTTCGCGATGATAGAGCGCGGCCGAGACCCCGGCGAAGATGTGGACTCCGCCAATGCTGTCGGCAAGGGTTCCGCCCCCCGGATAGAGCGGTGAGTCATCGGGGTATCCGACCATATTGAGAAGGCCGCTGGCCGCCAGAGCGATAAGATCGTTGCCCTGCTTGTCGGCGTTCGGCCCTGTCTGACCAAAGCCCGAAAGCGAGCACATGATGAGGCGCGGATTGACCTGATGCAGGGTCTCGTAGCTGACACCGTACTTGGCCAGAACGCCGGGGGTCCAATTCTCGACGAGGATATCGGCGCCGCGCACGAGATCACGCATCAGCTCGGTGCCTTCCGGCCGTTTGAGGTCGAAGCAGAGGCTGCGCTTGCCGCGGTTTTCGTCGAGAAAGACGGTACACTGCCCTTCCGGCGGTCCGTAATAGCGCATCATGTCACCGCGGGGAGCGAGTTCGAGCTTTATTACCTCTGCGCCGAGATCCGACATCAACTTGCACGCCAGCGGCCCGGCAACATACTGGGTGAGGTCGAGGACGCGGAGACCCGAAAAGATTCCATCCTTCGACGAATCAGCCATCGGCTATTCTCCTCCGAAGCGAAGGCTACCACGCCGTCTAGCATGAGCTCGCCGGCGCCTCAAAGGGGCGACCCGGATTCGCGTGTTCGGTCGGAGGCTATACTTCTTCGATCGTAAAAGTGGTCGTGTAAAATTGCCGCAACGCGACCAGCGGCGCTTGGGGAAAGGAGGGAGGGATCAGCCGAAGAGAGGATTGCCAAGTGCCTTTGGCTCAAGCCCGACCTGGTCGCCCGGATCTAATCCGCCAAGAGGGACCGAAGAGGATCATTGCGCTCACCCGCCACCAGTAGCGATGAAAGACCCGAAAAGGTAGTTGGGAACCCAGGCGCAAGAGTAGGTGGACCAGATCCTGCGAGGCTTCACAATGACGGAGCCATCTCAAACAGGGTGACGCGGGTTTCGCGTGACACATACCGAGGAACTAAAGGCCGCGTCGTTTGAGACCAATGGGGCTTCAACCCGCTCGGCTTCGGTGCGGCTCAAATCATGCGAGTTCGTCAGCCCTGCAACTTGCACACGCTACGATCAGGCGATCGAATGAATAAAAAAAAGACTTCCGCTCTTGCTCGCGTGATCGCTACGACGACAATGCGGCTCGCGGCGATGATGGTTGCACTTACGATTTCGGCTTCGGTTGGCGCCCGCGCCGACTGTGGCGGGCCGACGGATCTGAAAGACGGGTGGCGAATAGCGACGCCCGAAAGCGTCGATCTATCCAGCGCGACGCTCTGCTCGATGGTTAAGTCTATTGATGAATCGAAGCAGAACAATGTGCACGCAGTGCTCGTAGTTCGCCACGGTCAGCTGGTATTCGAGCAGTATTTTACAGGTAGCGACTATCATCTGGGCCAGGCCGTGGGCAGGGTAAAGTTCGGCCCCGAGATCAAGCACGATGACCGCTCCATGACCAAGAGCGTCACGGCCCTGATCCTGGGCATCGCGATTGACCGCGGCTGGATAAAGAACCTCGACCAACCTGTCATGTCGTTCTTTCCGCAATACGCCGACCTGCGAACCGCGGAGAAGGATCGCATCACGCTCGCCGATTTGTTGACGATGTCTTCCGGCCTGGAATGGCATGAGTTCGGCGTTCCTTACACGAGCAAAGCCAACAGTGAAATCGCGATGGACACGTCGGCCGATCCCTATAGATACGCGCTGCAGCAGAAGGTCGTCGCTCCGCCCGGCCAGGTCTGGAACTACAGCTCGGGATCGGCTGAGCTGATCGCCGCGGCCCTAAAAAAGGCTACCGGGAAGCCGTTGGACCAGCTCGCGCGCGAGGTGCTCTTCGAGCCCCTCGGGATCACCGATGCCGAATGGTACAAGTACGCGCAGGGCAACGTCAGCGCCGCGGCGGGATTGCGTCTGCGCCCGCGCGACCTGGCGAAAATCGGGCAATTGATGCTGCAGCTAGGCACCTGGAATGGCAAGCAGGTAGTTCCGGCTTCATGGATTCGTTCAGCGACTTCGCCTCGCATCCAGGCGATCGAACTCTATTTCTATGGCTACCAGTTCTGGCTGGGCCGCTCGTTGTTCGACCAGCGCGAGTTGATATGGGCATCAGCGATCGGCAATGGCGGAGAGCGGCTGTTTATCGTACCCGAGCTGGACCTGGTTATGGTGATGAATGCCGGCTTGTATGACAGCCCGCTGCAGGGATCGCTACCGATAGAGATCTTCAACGGCTATGTACTGCGGGCGATTGAAACGCAGCGACAACAGGGCCGATGAGGCCCGGAAGTGAGATATCATGCATTGGGGAAGTGGTAGACGCCTTATGCGATCCGTGATCCTGATGGCGGCCGGCGGTTGTCTGATAACTCTCGTGATGGCACTGGGCGCGTTCGATGGTTCGATTGCATGGGGCTATCCGGGCGGACCCTTGGAAGATGTAACCGACGCAGCACCCTATTGCGCCGGGTGCCATTCATCGGTGGACGCCAATCAACTTCGCGACATGCCGGGACAACGTGCGCAGGAGATGCTCGCTGCGAGTCACATAGCCGCCATAAAGGCGGGCGAGAATGCATACTCGAAACTCGCGCCTGAGCAGCGTGCCCAACTGGCAGCCGACGTCGAGAAGGTCGATGCGAACGCACAGATTTCGCTCGAGGTTCCGACCACGCTACATCGCGGTGCAAGCTTCTCGGCCAAGGTCAGCACTCAAGGGGGTTCAGGTCCGGTGGTTGGGGTGATGCTGCTCGACCAGGACTTGCGCAACCAGGCTCGGGAGATCGAGGCCGAAGGTTTTGAAATTGTCGGCGCACCCAATGTCATTGGTCCTGATGGCAAGCGGCAAGAGCAGTGGCTGGCTCGTCGCTACGACGATCTCGCACGCAATCTCAACTTCC